>Ga0116169_1000022_pt1 | contig 179602 bp, 149 predicted proteins | sample AD_UKC130_MetaG_FD_89796 | JGI IMG/M metagenome (GOLD analysis project Ga0116169, IMG submission 89796) | Active sludge microbial communities of municipal wastewater-treating anaerobic digesters from Canada - AD_UKC130_MetaG | ecosystem: Engineered > Bioreactor > Anaerobic > Digestate | place...
ATTGGAATGATGATAGTAAGGCTGAAGCCATAGAAGATGATGTTCCTGCTGACCTGGAGGGTGATGTTCAGGAGGCCATCGAGAGCTGCCCTACATCAGCGATCAGTGAGGTTTGACCGGCCAAATGGCGATAAAAAAGCGAGAGCACAGCGGCAAAGCTGACTCTCGCTTGATTTTTGAGCTGATATCAGAATTTTAGCTTTTCTCCCAGATAGCTTACGAGACTGTCTATAGGTATCCTCACCTGCTCCATGGTGTCCCTGTCTCTCACGGTCACTGCCCCGTCGTTCAGTGTATCAAAGTCTATTGTGATGCAAAATGGAGTCCCTATCTCGTCCTCGCGTCTGTACCGCTTGCCTATGCTGCCGTTCTCATCGTAGTCGACATTGAACTCACTGACCAGCATGCGATAGACCTCAAGGGCAGGCTCGCTCAGCTTCTTGCTCAGTGGCAGTACTGCAGCCTTGTATGGAGCAAGCGCCGGATGCAGCTTCAGCACGACCCTGCTGTCATCGTTGTCAAGGGCTTCTTCTGTATAGGCATCACACAGGAACGCCAGCAGCACCCTGTCAACGCCGAGAGAGGGCTCTATGCAGTAGGGTATATACTGCTCATTGGTCATGGGATCAAGGTAATTGAAGTTTTCACCTGAATGGTCTGCATGCTGCTTCAGGTCAAAATCGGTCCTGTCTGCGATGCCCCATAGTTCACCCCAGCCGAAGGGGAAGCGGTACTCGATGTCTGTTGTGGCATTGCTATAGTGTGAGAGCTCCTCGGGATCATGATCCCTCAGCCTGATGTTTTCTTCGGATACATTCAATGACAACAGCCAGTTTTTGCATAAATCCTTCCAATAGTGGAACCATTCAAGGTCTTCGCCCGGCTTGCAGAAAAACTCCAGCTCCATCTGTTCAAATTCCCTGGTCCTGAAAATGAAGTTGCCGGGTGTGATCTCGTTCCTGAAGGATTTGCCTATCTGGGCTATGCCGAAGGGCAGTTTCTTTCTTGAAACGCGGAGCACGTTTTTGAAGTTCACGAAGATACCCTGGGCTGTCTCGGGACGCAGGTAGATCTCAGCCTGGGAATCCTCTGTTACGCCCTGAAAGGTCTTGAACATCAGGTTGAACTGCCTTATCGGGGTAAAGTTGTGCTTGCCGCAATCAGGACAGGGTATATTGTTTTCCTTGATGAAGGACTCCAGCTTGCTGTTGCTCCAGCCATTGGTTGAAACATCGCTATCACCCTTGGCAGCAAGGTAGTCCTCTACAAGCTTGTCAGCCCTGAACCTGCTCTTGCATTCCTTGCAGTCCATAAGCGGGTCATTGAATCCGGCCACATGGCCTGATGCCTTCCACACCTCGGGATTCATCAGTATGGCACTGTCCATGCCCACATTGTACGGGCTTTCCTGGACGAACTTCTTCCACCATGCTTTCTTGATATTGTTCTTCAGCTCAACGCCCAGAGGGCCGTAGTCCCAGGTATTGGCCAGACCTCCGTATATTTCGGAGCCGGGGAATATGAAGCCTCTGCCCTTGCATAGGGCAACGATCTTTTCCATTTTGTTCTCTGCCATTATCCTGCCTCCTTACTTTTCGTTTATATATTTTACAGTAAAAAAGCCTTTCATCCCGATAAGGGACGAAAGACCTGGTCTTCCGCGGTTCCACCCTTATTGGTCCCGGATCAGGGACCCTCTCTGAAAACCGGTTCCTGGACGCCTTCGTTTCCATATGCCACCGGTCTCCCACCAGCACCGGCTCGCTTGGGGCAGGGATAGAAAACTACTCCTTCCAGTCATCACCGCCATACTTAAAAATATTATTACCAAACTACGATGAAATGTCAAGTGAATCTTGCCCTTTTATAAATAATAATGTACAATATATTCAATAATTCTGTGTATTAGGCACACTGCAGCTAATATCCGCCGTTTTGACTTAAATCAGTATATGGAGTATAATATATAAATAAATATAGATATCAAGGCTTAGAGGTTTTGAGTCCGGACTGAAACAAGAGGACGGGGATGGGGAATACATGTTAGAGAAGGAATTCATCATTAAAAATGAAGCCGGCTTGCATGCCAGGCCCGCTGCCGAGCTTATCAAGGTAGCAGACAGCTTCAAATCAGATATAAAAATCATAAAAGACTGCAAAACCGGTAATGCAAAAAGCCTGCTATCGGTGTTGGCCCTTGGCATCTTTAAAGGCAGCAAGATCACCGTACAGATCAACGGGCCCGATGAGATTTCCGCTCTATATAGGATCACCAAGCTGATAGAAAGCAACTTTGAAGAAGAATAAAGCATATTTTGCAGGACACCGCATCAGGTGTCCTTTATTGTCTACAACTGACCGAGCTTTAAATTTTCATATGCAGTAATACCCTGCTGTGTTGAATAAGTATGTATATTAGAGATCATGATGCCTGGGAGGAGTCATTTGGATGCGCAGAGGCTACCGAGCTTTGCTTAAGGATGGCGGCGAGCTTATTATCAGACCGGCTATTCCATCGGATGCACGAGGTTTCGTTGAGACCTGGGAAGCGGTCAGCAGGGAAGGGATTTATCTTATAAACGAGCATGCACCTCGCACGGTCATCGAACAGGAAAACATAATCAGGTATCTGGATACCAGCCGGAATATCATAGTTGTAGCGGTTCTTGACAACAGAATAGTAGGAGGCATGGCGATATTCGTCGGCGGGATGTCACCTAAGTGCCAGGCCTTCTGCAATCTGGGGATCCATCTTGTCAAAAGCGCTAGGGGCAGGGGTATAGGCTCGTATTTATTAGCATACGGGATCGAGTGGGCTGCATCAAAGGGCTATCATAAAATCTGCCTTAGTGTATTTTCAACCAATATCAATGCTATAAGGCTTTACAAAAAATACGGTTTTGTGGAAGAAGGCATCAGGAGGGAGCAGTATCTCATCAACAACATGTGGGTCGATGAGATACTGATGGCCAGATTTTTGTAGCAGCCTGGCCTGTAAAGCAAAGCTTTCAGAAAGGGCTATCCGAAAACAGGGGGATTTATATGAACAATGAGCTTTTGTACTGGATACTGTTGGCCTTTAACCTGCTGATTGGAATAGGTTTTTTTGTACTGGCTGTAGTATATTACTTCACCGAAGCAAGGGCTGACAGGCTGCAAAACATCAAGAGGGCCATACTGCTCATCACCGTGGCGACTGTAGCAGGGATCATTGTTGCCATCCTGACGCGCTATGCTGTGCAGTTTTACGAGAGCGACTTCATGGATATGAACTCTGAGGAAAACTTCATAGGAACCATGGTCAGCATAGTATTCAACTTTTTCATCTATATTTTCTACATCCAATGCGGCCAGCATTTTTCCCGCCAGCGGGAGCTGCCTGGCAGCCTCTACCTTAAGGGTGAAAGTCTCAGGAGCCGTATAGATTGGAAGCTGATACTTATTCCTATGCCCTTCCTGTTAGCATGGACCGGCCTGGTTTTTGGATTGTTCCCTACCGAGCCTACCGAGCTGGCCTATGCGGTAACACCTGCAAACAATGACTTTAGCGCTGTTTTATACAACATAATGACAGCATCGGTCATGGCCCCCATTCAAGAGGAAATATTGTACAGACATTTTGCTATGGGTATACTGTACAGGTGGTTCGGCAGGGGCAGGGTAGCCGTAGTATTCAATATCATTATTACCGGTACGGTTTTTGCGGCCGCTCATGTCGGAGTGGTCACCAATGACTGGGTCAAGGTTTTGCAGATCCTGCCTCTTGGGATCCTGCTTGGCCTGATATATCACAAGAGGGGTTTGGAAAATTCGATCCTTGCCCACTCCGCATTCAACACCTTTACAGTACTGATAACCTATGTGCTGGGTTTCTTGTTTCCGCAATAACGGAGGGTCAAATTGATGCGGATAAGAGATGCAAAAGCCGACTTGATCGCATTTGCTGTTGTTTTCATACTGTCTGCTTCGCTGTTGTTTACTGCCGGGTGGTATGGGGATTACATTTACATGGTATTCAACGCGGAAGCCTATCTGTCGTGGCATGTGGTGCTGGAGCTGCTAAGTATCATCATGTCCTTTTGCATTTTCCTGGTCGGTTACTATACATATGAGAGAACATACCGGCTCAGGAAGATAATACAGTCTTCAGTCTTTCTGGCAGTTGCCATGCTGGATACCTTCCATACCCTTTCATACAGCGGTATGCCCTTGTTTATAGTGCCTTCTTCGGCAGCAAAGGCAACTACCTTCTGGATAGCTGCCAGACTGACAATGGCAGTTGGTATGCTGGTGGCAGGCGCTATTGACTCCAGGAAAACCTTAGAACTGAAAAAGCCGATCTTTTTCATAGCACCTGTGCTATGGAGCGGCATATTGTTCTACATTATAGCCTACCATATAGACAAGCTGCCACCTTTGTACATAGAAGGAGTAGGCCTCACCTCACTGAAGAAGGAGCTGGAGTACTTTGTTATAGTCCTTCTGGGTGTATGCATGGTCTTGTTTGCCCGCTCATACCTCAAGAACCCTCAAGGCAGAAAAGGCTACAGCTATACCATCATGGCGCTGCTTATCAGCATGTTCAGCGGGACGGCCTTCACCATGTATGCAGATGTTTATGATACATACAATCTCCTGGGCCACATATATAAGATAATCTCATACTATCTGCTCTTTAAGGCACTATTTGTACTGAACGTTCAAAGGCCATATCTGGAGCTGCATGATGCCGAAAGAAAACTGAGCAAATTTGCTGACAACCTGCAAAAGCTGGTTGAAGAGCGTACCGCAGAGATAGCGGCGGCAAATGAAAAGCTGATGAAGGACCTTGATTATGCCCGCAATATCCAAAATGCTCTCCTGCCCGATACCTTCCCCAAAGCGACAGGGCTTGAGTTCGCGGTAAGATACCTGCCGTGCGAGACCATAGGAGGAGACTATTACAATGTATACAAGCTGGATGATGAGAATACCGGTATCCTGATAGGCGATGTTGCCGGCCACGGCGTATCCGCTGCGATGATCACGGTGTTTATTAACCAGAATATCAACGTTCGAAGGGTATATGATGATGGTACCGTAAAGCTGCTGACACCCAAGCAGGTCCTGACCAACCTGTATTACACATATAACCTGATGTCTTTCCCTGACGAGTCCTATATCGTACTATTCTATGGCATATACAACCGTACCACCGGTACTCTGACATACTGCTCGGCGGGCATGAACATGTTTCCGCTTATACTGAAGCGCAACGGAGCGATCGAAAGGATCAAGCTGGAGGGTCTGCCCATATGCCGGCTGGGGCGATTAGTCAACCCGGCATATGAGAACAGGACCTTGCAGCTTGATTCCGGTGACAGTCTCATACTCTTTACTGACGGGCTGACGGAGATCGACCGCAACAACCCGGAGCTGTTCAGCGAAGCCAATATCATTGAGTTTTTGCGGGGTATGACAGACACACCAGCCGACGACATAGTCATGTACATGCTGGATGCATACTATGCTATGTTGGGTGACAGGGAAAGAATAGATGATGTGACGGTCCTGGTTGCAAAAGTGGAATGAGAGGTGTATACTGTACGAGGGGCCGGACCGGCCCCAATGCTGCAGCTAAGGCTGCACGAGCAATTTGATATTGCAATAAAGCTTTAACGGAGGGACCCATCAATGAATAAAACTGTAAGATTCCTGACACGCACAGCAGTACTGCTTGCATTGACAGTACTCTTCCAGGCATTGAGGACACACCAGTTTGTCACCGGATCTTTGGTCAACCTGTGCCTTATCCTGTCTACGGTACTGGTAGGCCTGGCCAGCGGCATCACTATTTCAGCCGCAGCTCCTCTTTTTGCATATCTGCTTGGTTTTCTTCCGCATCCCTGGATGGTGTTGTTTGTAGCCCTGGGCAATATGGCCCTGGTTTTGATCATTCATCTGCTGTATTCAAAAAACACCTATCTGGCCGTTGGTGCCGGAGCAGTACTTAAGTTCCTGGTGCTTTTCATAAGCGTCACAAAGCTGGCGATCCCAATGCTCCTGGCTGGCGAGCTGCCGGAGAAAAAGCTGGCTGTCTTGTCGGTCAACTTCAGCTGGCCGCAGCTAGTTACTGCCCTGATCGGCGGAGCACTCGCCCTGGCTGTTATTCCTTTGATAAGGAAAGCTATAAAAGAATGATCTTCTCATAGCGAAAAAAAGCAGGTTAAACTGCTTTTTTTATTTTGCACTGATTTATTCAATATTCTGTTCTTCATTAGGCTCGGAGAGTAGTCTTGCCATCTTCATCAACAGCTCGATAGAGCCCTTTTGTTCATCACTAAGCATTGGCTTCAATGCTTCGACCATCCTTTCTACCTTATCAGCTTTCTCAGCCTGCTTTTTGTATTCATCCTCCCTGCCGGCCATGTCCGCTTCATCCGCCAATGTCATTGCTTCTGCCATCTTTACTGCTTTGATTATCCTGCCGGCCTTGCGGCGGTAGTCATCAGGCAGCAGGGGCAGTATGATCTCCGCTGCATCTGAAATGGCGGCCCCGCCGCTTCTATATTTTTCTATACCCCTGCCCAGTTCGTTGATGGTGTCATATATCTTCAGCATATTGTCGACAGTTTTCTTGCCGACCTCAGGTATATAAGGCTGTAAAGCCTTTACGATCCCGATCCTTCTTGATACCGGATCGACAGGCGCAGCCATCACCTTGCTGTGCTGCCGCATGTGATACCTGTGATCCAGCAGTTCCTGTATGGTTCTAAGTACTTCTACGATCCCTGTAATGGTGAACACCACATCCCTTTCTCTCTCATCAAGATAGGGACAGATATCATGCAGTATTTTCAGGCTGACCGGATTGTCTATGGCATCGCTGACTGATGTCTGTATGTCAAGCTCCGCTTCTTTGCTGCCGACTCTTAACCGCGGCCAGAACAACAACCCACCGAAGATCAGAAGTATGAGAATAACAGGATCCTGTGTATATGGTTTTGGAGCTCTTCTATGGGCAGCCTGTACGTTTGATCCTGCTTTGTCATCAAAGGGGGCGGCCTTTTGACTGACTGGAGCCGTGCCTCCGTAAACAGGCTGCAGATCAGGCTGCGGGTGCGCTTCTTCAGGGAAGAGGTCCCTTCTTATCATGAATACTCCAGGCTTGGAGCTTAAGCTGCGATTATATACCGTCCTTTTCAATATGCAAACCTCCTTTGCCTTTATACGGTCATACAGGCGTATGTATCGATAAAGTCATTACATAATACGCAGGAAGCCGGAGTATGTGCATCATGCATGGAACGGAAAGTAGCAAATGAAAGAAGGCTGGAATAGGATATATGGTAGAAAGATTAGGAGGTGGACATATGGACTTCAACACCCAGGACATCAAAAAAGTGTCTAAGATAGCTGACAGCTTCAAGGGTAAATCAGAGGATGAAGCCATAAGAGATATCGTCAGACTTATCAAAACAGGAGAAGGCGGCATGACCCCTGAGAAGTTTATTCAAATGGTGGAAATGGTGAAGCCGGTCCTGAACCCGGCTCAGAAGCAAAAGCTGGACAGAGTGGTAAGAGAACTCAAAAAGGGCTGAATCGTTCATATCCTCTTTAACAACTTTGCTTGTATATACATAGTATATAACAAGCAAGGCGTAAAGGGGGGATATACTTGAAAATTCCGGCAGGAATGCTGTTGCTGCCTTTTATGTTCAAGCGGGACAGATGTATGGAAAAGATCGACAGCAGATTGCTTCAGAAGACAAGGACGCTCAAGACAGACAAGATTCCCGCAATAGTCTTTTCAAAAAAGAATGAGACCGATGTCTGCAAAAAGTATCTCAAAAGCAAAGGCATAAGAATAAAGCATGAGCTTCCCCTGATCAATGCTTACGCAGTCGAGGTGGAGACTACAGCGCTTGAGGATATGGCCAGATCCGATGTTGTTGAATATATATCGGACGATGTAAGGATGACTTCACTTTTAGACGTGGCCGCCCAGGAGGTAGGTGCCAGAATAGCAAATGATACGGGGTATACGGGACGGGGAGTTGGGATCGCCATACTTGATACGGGTGTTTACCCTCACCAGGACCTGGTCCGACCCAAAAACAGGATAGTTGCATTCAAGGATTTCATCAACAACAGACAGTCACCCTATGATGACAACGGACATGGGACCTTTGTAGCAGGTGTGGCTGCTGGCAACGGATATTTATCAGGAGGCAAGTATAAGGGCATTGCACCCGAAGCTGCAATTATAGGAGTAAAGGTGATGGATAGTGAAGGTTCCGGAGATTCATCCGATATCATAGCAGGAATGCAGTGGGTAGCAGACAACAAGGAAAAATACAACATAAGGGTAATGTCAGTATCGTTGGGTGCAAAGCCTGCAAAATTATTGAAATTTGATCCTCTTGTGGCGGCGGTGGAAGCTATTTGGGATAAAGGCATCGTCGTTGTAGCTGCTGCTGGCAATTCCGGGCCAAAGCAGAGCACTATAACTACACCGGGCATCAGCTTGAAAATCATCACGGTTGGTGCTGTCGATGACAAGCGGACTGTGGATTTCAGCGATGACACGATAGCCAACTTCTCCAGCAGAGGGCCGGTCAACAGGAAAGCCGTGAAGCCCGACCTGGTGGCTCCTGGTGTCAATGTGACTTCAATCAAAGCGAATAAGGAGTATAGAGGGACACGGCTGGAAAATCTGGCTGAGCCATATACTACAATGTCCGGCACCTCTGTAGCTACGCCGATAGTTTCAGGTGCAGCTGCATTGCTGATATCTAAAAATCCAAACATGACACCTTCTGAGGTGAAAGAGGCCTTGAAGAAAAATGCCTACAAGCTTGATGCGAGTGAATACGCACAAGGCAGCGGCATATTGAATATTAGTGCCTTGATAGGTAAATAACCGGGCATTTAAGCCCGGTTTCATCTTTCAGCTTCTGTGTATTATTCAGCTCCAGGCCGATTTTGGACCTGCTGCTTATCTGAAGGAGGCTGTACAAATGTCTTGCAGCGAGATCCTTAAGCTCGATGAATACCAAAGGAAAAGCCGGATATTGGTCATAGGAGATATAATGCTTGCCAGAGATGAAGCCAGCTGTGATCTTGCCGGGGCCGCCAAGATAGCTTCCCTGATCAATAAGCTGGGATGTCCGGTTTTACTGGCTGGTATGGTCGGGATGGACGAAGAGGGAGATATATTGAAGCATATGCTGAATAACGAAGGTATTCCACTGATCCTGGGCATGTTGAGCACAAAGCCCACTACAGTCAAGGACAGCCCTGCTGCACGACCGTGGCAGGGATCGGGGACGGACAGCAACCATGGGCCGGATAACGGGCCGGGTATTTTTCATGATATACTCAGGGTCATTGCCTTGCTTTCTGATGATCTTAAGCTGATAGCCCTTTGCGACTTTGGAAATGGGATCATGACTGAAGGACTGGTCAAGGCAATAATGGAGATATGCGGACTCAGAGACATTGCTGTCATAGTATTTGCCAATTGTGACGACATGAACAGGTTTTCCGGCGCAGATATGGTAGTCATAAGAGCTGTTTCATCCAAGCTTTTGCAGGGGAAAAGCCCGGATGCATTGCAGCAGATCAGTGATACCGTAAGTGATGTGATCAGCGAGACAAGCAGCACCTGTGTGGTCTTGTGTGGAGCCAATGGCGCTTACCTGTTCAGCGGTACTGACATACCGATGTATGTTCAGTGCAGCCCAGGATATCAGGTAAATGACAGCTACGATCGGGAATATATGTTCATGGCTGCCTTGACTGCAGGGCTGTCCAGGGGCATGTCTTATAAGGAGGCCTTCACAATGGCATGCAGCATGGCATCTATCCCCATATGCGGTTCACATCCTTAGGATCTCCTCTACAGCTTTCACGCAGTATTTGACCTCTTCCATTGTATTGAATATACCGAAACTGAACCTTACTACTCCTTTTTTCTCAGTGCCGATGGTCTGATGTGCCATGGGTGAGCAGTGAAGTCCGCCTCTCACCGCGATCCCGTATTTTTGGTCAAGGATATCGGTGACCTCTGATGAATCCTTGTCACCTATATTAATTGAGACGATCCCTGTCTTACAGGAATGATCCGCAAGCCCATAATATCTGATGCCTTTTATTTGTGACAAGGCTTCCACAAAGAGCTTCACCAGTCGCTTTTCACGCAGGTGCAGCTTATGCTGATCCTGCTGCTGCAGATACTTTATACCTGCTCCAAGGCCTGCTATACCTGGCGTGTTCATCGTGCCGGATTCGTATTTATCGGGAATGAAATCGGGCTGATAAATACTGTCTGACTGGCTGCCTGTACCGCCTTCCCTGATAGTCTCCAGCTCGACCCCTTCCCGTATATAAAGTACCCCTGTCCCCTGGGGACCCAACAGACCTTTGTGCCCCGGCAATGCTACAAGATCGACCGGCAGCTTGGACAGGTCAATGGGTATGATGCCTGCTGTCTGGGCTGCATCTATTAGATAGATGATGCCGCAGCTTCTGGCGATATCACCGATTTCCTCAACAGGCATCAGAGTCCCTGTCACATTGGATGCATGGGTCGTTATGATCATGGATGTATTTGCCTTGATTGCTTTTTTTATATCATCCGGATCGACCTGGCCGTTTTCACTGCACTTAACAATGGTGACCTCGACTCCTTGATTTTCCATCCGCATCAAGGGCCTGATTATCGAATTGTGCTCCATTGAAGTGGTTATCACATGCTGGCCTGGCTTGAGCAGCCCCTTGATGGCCATGTTGAGACTGTCTGTGCAGTTGAAGGTGAAAATGAACCGAAAGGGGTCCTTCACATTAAAAAGACTACACAGCATTTCCCTGGTATACAGAATTATACTGGCAGCAAAAACGGCCATTCTATGGCCTGACCTGCCCGGGTTGGCACCATAGGCCTTCATGCACTCATATACAGCATCAAGGACGGATTGGGGCTTTGGCCAGGTAGTTGCGGCATTATCCAGATAGACCACTGTCTTTCCTCCTTCTGTGTAGCAAGCTGACTGGTAAATATATATATTAAATTATCAGCCTCCATAGAACCTAAAAGGAGTGAAACCTCAATGCCTTATAACGAAACATTTGATATAGTTGCGTTCAGGTCGAGGCAGCATGCCATCCATTTCAACCAGGTGCTACAAGAAGCCGGTATAAATGCCCATATCATATCCACTCCCAGGGAGGTTGCGCTGGGGTGCGGTATCTCATTGAAATTTTCACCTTATGTTACGAATAAGGTGATCAGCTTGTATAAAGCCTACAATCCGCCGATCATCGGGTTTTACCATGTGACCAGGACAGGGGGAAGCACAATTATAGCGAGGATCCCCGTATAACAAAGAAAAAAGCCGACTTAAGCCGGCTTTTTTCAGTCCATTCTTGATATCCAGTTGTTTTATCTGCCTATGAACATCTGGGTGTAGTACCTTCCGTCAACAATACCTATACCAATGTGGGTAAAGCTGGGGTTCAAAATGTTTGCCCTGTGGCCTTCAGAGTTCATAAGGCCGTTGTGTGCGCTTTCAACACTGCTGTGCTTTGCTATATTCTCTCCAGCGGTCCTGTAAGAGATCCCGAAACTCTTCATCATTTCAAAGGGAGAACCGTAAGTGGGTGAGGTATGGGAGAAATAGTTGTTGTCACGCATATCCTGTGACTTGATCCTGGCTACACGGGCCAGCTCAAGGTCTACCTTGAGAGGAGCTATTCCTGCCTTCTGCCTTTCGGCATTTACGAGGTTGACCATTTTCTGCTCATCAGCGCTTAGCTGATAACCTGTCGAAGGTGACTGAGTCGGAGCAGGTGTAGGCTTCTGTGTAGGAACAGGTGTTGGCTTCTGCGTAGGAACGGGTGTTGGCTTCTGGGTAGGAGCAGGAGTCGGTGCCTGTGTAGGAGCCGGAGCAGGCTTTTGGGTCGGTGCTTGAGTGGGAGCCTGGGTCGGCTTCTGGGTAGGAACTGGAGTTGGCGCCTTAGTAGGAGCTGGAGTGGGCTTCTGGGTGGGTGCCGGTGCCTGCGTTGAAGCAGGGGTTACATCGCAGTTCTGCCCGTTTTTCAGAATCGAAAGGAATTTATCCAAAAGGTAGAATACCACCTTGGTTCCTGACTGGTTCGTGGGTCCATAGTATACCACCTTGTATGTCACATCGCCGCCTGCGGCAAAAGCATTTTGTATGGGCATCAGTACCGATGCCATTATCAGTAGGGCTAAAGCTATTGATCTGAATTTCTTCATAGTAGCTGACCTCACTTTCTATAATTTGTGTAATAATTTTGTAATAGAATCGTAACATATGTGACGGTATTATGTCAACCAAAATGAGCAAGTATATTATGTCAATTTGCCCAGAGTGAGCCTTGGAAGCATATTTCACCAGTTTACTATAATATTTAGAAGTACTTATAAATTATTCAAATAGCACTTGAAACTTAATGGGTATTGATATAAAATTAATGCAATATAGTTAACTGACGATATAGAAGCAGCACTTGAAGGGGATGCACATGGACAACGGGGACAAGCTGGATATTATACTTGAGCTGTTGGAAAAGAATTATTCCGATGCGACGACGATGCTGAACTTCAGAAATCCCTTCGAGCTGTTGATCGCTACGATGCTTGCTGCTCAATGCACTGACAGGCAGGTCAACAAGGTGACTCCGGGCCTGTTTTCCAAGTATCCCCGGCCGGAGGATTTTGCGGCCCTGACTCCTGAGATGCTTGAGCAGGACATAAAAAGCTGCGGGTTTTACAGGACAAAGAGCAGGAACATCATAGCGACTTGCAAAATATTGACTGAAAAATACAATGGGCAGGTCCCTGACAATATGGATGAGCTGACCAGGCTGCCGGGAGTCGGCAGGAAGACTGCCAATGTAGTCCTGAGCAATGCATTCGGGCAGGATGCAATAGCTGTCGACACCCACGTTTTCCGCGTATCCAACCGCCTTGGCCTGGCAGATGCCAGGGATGTTTACAACACAGAGACGCAGCTTATGGCTGTGATCCCACGTGAAAAATGGTCTGCGGCTCATCACTGGCTGATCTATCATGGCAGGTACATATGCAAAGCCATAAAACCAGATTGTACCAATTGCTTCCTAAAGCCCTATTGCAGATACGGTTTAGGATCGGATAACAGGAATTGATGTTTGAAAGGTTATGGATTTTCGTGAGGAAGATTGAAAAATCCCTTTTGACTCTGCAATCCAGTATAATTCTGATAACTTTGCTATCCCATATAATATCCTGGCTGTGGACCGGCAGCGATGCTGATGCAATCACGCCTGCCGGATTTATCGCTGCCTTTGCCACAGGCTTTTTATGCTGTGGCATAAAGCTGTATTTGCTGAATCGCAAACACAAGGTGAACAGGGATACCGACAGGGAGTGGACTGTATACAGGGTTTTGGATATCCTGATGATGGCAGTCTATCTCACAGTATATACCTTCAAGTCTGTATTTACCTTTCTGTTTCCCTTTGGGATCATTATAAGCAGGATCAGCGCTAAATCGGATAAATCAGAGCGTTTCCTGAGGCTCAGCATCGTTCTTATTTTTCTTAGCTTCCTGCTCAACCTGTATTTGTCATCACCGATAAATATCAGCGATATATCCAAGTTTCTTGTTGTTCTGATATCCATTTATCTGGGTTCCAGGCTTAATACAAGCGTGCTTTCAATGCAGGCTGAAAACCTGAGGCAGCTCAGTGCGACCAACGATACGCTGAACAGAAAGGTAGCTGAGTTTTTCAACCTGCAGCACCTGCAGTCCGCGATCAGGACCATACACAATACCGAAGAGCTTCTTAAGACAGTCAATGATATGATAATCGGTATAGTCGGTCCCACATACTCCAGTATCGTGCTGTATGAAAAGGATAATGACAAGGGGGCAGAAGGCAGGTTTGTTCTTGCTGCTACTAATATCAAGGCGGAGCACAGGAAGGATTTCCTGGAGCATGACTGTCCGATGCTTTGGGCTATCAACAATGAAGACGGGATTGTAAGCGACGTCGGTAACGGGATATATTTTAAAGATGAAAAAATATCTTCATATATAGTCATGCCGCTTATGATAAATACAGAGAGGGTAGGCATGATAGTCATTGCCCAATACCTGCAGTCCGGACTGAACTCTGAGCACCTAAGGCTCATACGGTATATAGCCGGAGACCTGTCAGTCGCTCTGGCCAACACCGGTTTGTATGAAAAAATGGAGAAGATGGCCACAATGGACGGCCTTACACTGGTATACAACAGGATGTTCTTCAAGACGGCTCTGGAAGAGGAGTTCGAAAAAGCCAGGGGCAACTATCCGTTGTCGATTGCCATATGCGACGCAGATTTGTTCAAGTCCATCAACGACAGGTATGGCCATATCTTTGGCGATTATGTGCTTAAGTGCATAGCGGACAGGCTGAAATCAAAGATCAGATCCAATGATATCATCGCCAGATACGGCGGCGAAGAGTTTGTGATCATACTGCCCAACTGTCCTTTGAAAGCTGCCTACAAGATCGTGGACAGACTTCGTGAGTCCATCTGCAGCGAACCTATCGGAGACAAAAACAACTCCATATATGTTACTGTCAGCTTTGGGGTAGCTACATATCCCGATCACGGAACGACATCCAGCGCCGTGTTGAAAGCTGCTGACAATGCTCTCTATGCAGCCAAGCGTGACGGCAGGAACTGTACCCGTCATGCATGATGCTGCTCTTTCTTTATTTTCACCTATTCATTTCTATCTCCCTGTGCTATAATATACCTTAATACAATCCAGGTATGAAGGGTGAATCATTTCTTGAAAATATACGGACTGGCAGGCGCTAGCGGCACAGGTAAGAGCTACCATGCTCAGAGCCTTATGATCGAAATGAATATCACCTGCATAATAGATGACGGGCTGCTGATCCAGGGTACGAAGGTCCTGGCAGGTATATCCGCAAAAAAGGAATCGACCAGGATCGCGTCTATCCGCAGGGCTCTCTTTATGGACCAGTCGCATGCTGACGCAGTGAAGGAAGCTATCAGAAGGATAGATCCCGATTCGATCCTGATCATCGGCACCTCGGTATCTATGATAGAAAGGATCGCTGAGAGGCTAGAGCTGCCTTCGCAGATAGAGTTCATCAGGATCGAGGACATTGCTACAGAGCAGGAAATAAGGTATGCCAGAAGGCAGCGCAGGGAGCAGGGCAAGCATATAATCCCGGTGCCCACCTTTGAGATCAGCAAGGATTTCTCAGGCTTTTTCCTGGACTCGCTCAAAATATTCAAAACAAAGGGTAGGAGCCGAAAGCCGGTTGCTTTGGAAAAGACTGTAGTAAGGCCAACCTTCAGCTATTTTGGCAAATTCTTTATAGCTGATTCGGCTATTGAATCCATAATCACATTTTGTGCAGCCAATACGGAGGGCGTCCAAAAGGCACTGGGGTGCAGTATAACGAGCCAGGCTGAAGGGATCGATATAGTCATCGATGTAGCTGTTTACTATGGCTACAGGATAGATGCAGTGCTTGAGCAGGTCCAGCACAGGGTAAGGGAGGATGTATCGTACATAACAGGTCTGAATGTGCTGCATATCCAGGTCACTGCAAAAAAGCTCGTTCTGAAAGAATCGGATGAAATCAGGCCATGGGCTTGAATGACAAATATGATTTTGCTTCAATCGCAGCATAAGAAGGGATTTGGCATGTACAAGATTATTGAAAAAAGGACACTGGCACCCGGCGTGCATTTTATGAGAGTGGATGCGCCTTTGGTGGCAAGAAGTGCTATGCCGGGGCAATTTATAATCCTCAGGGTATTGGAAGAGGGAGAGCGTATACCGTTGACCATAGCAGACTACGACAGGACCGAAGGCTGGGTCACGATAATATTCCAGGAGGTGGGGCACACGACCGGGCTGTTGGCTGAGCTTGGCATCGGTGATCACATCCTTGACTTTGCCGGCCCGCTGGGCAGGGCGTCGGAGCTTGACAGGTATTCAAGGGTATTGTGCATTGGTGGAGGAGTGGGTACAGCACCTCTATATCCCCAGATAAAGCATATGCATGAGGCAGGTACTGAGGTCGATGTCATCCTTGGAGCACGCAGCAGGGATTATATCCTCCTTGCAGATGAAATCAGGCGTTGCTGCAGCAGGCTTTATATAGCTACAGATGATGGATCCCTGGGCCATAAGGGTTTTGTGACCGATCTCCTAAAGGAGCTGGTCTCTGGAGGAGAAAGGTATGACCATGTCATAGCCATAGGCCCGCTTGTCATGATGAAGGCAGTTTCGGCACTCACGCGGGAGTTCATGATACCTACGACAGTCAGCATGAATCCTATAATGGTGGATGGCACCGGTATGTGCGGCGGCTGTCGTGTGACAGTGGGAGGTAAAACCAGGTATGCCTGTGTGGACGGCCCCGATTTTGACGGACATCTTGTTGACTTTGATGAGGCGATGAGGAGGCAGCAGATGTACAGGCAGGAGGAAAAGGAAAGCCACATATGCAGGCTGCCGGGAATGGGAGGTCAGGTACGATGAGCGTCACATATGCCAAAACACCAATGAGGGTGCAGGATCCTGCTGTCAGACGCAACAACTTCGATGAGGTCGCATTGGGCTACACCCTTGATGAAGCCATGGCAGAAGCTGGCAGGTGCCTTCAGTGCAAGAAGCCCATGTGTGTGGCAGGCTGTCCGGTCAACGTGCAGATCCCGGCCTTTATAAAAGCCCTCACAAAGGGAGAGTTTGAGAGTGCTTACAATATAATAAATGAAACCAATAATCTGCCTTCGATCTGTGGAAGGGTATGCCCCCAGGAGGAGCAGTGCGAGAAACAATGCATATTGAGCAAAAAAGGTGAAGGAATAGCTATCGGCAGGCTTGAGCGTTTCGTGGGAGACGGCTTTCTGGACAATGAGGAGCCTGCCAATAGAGCCTTACCCTCAAACGGCCAAAAGGTGGCCGTAGTAGGGAGCGGTCCTGCAGGCCTGACCGCAGCGGCGGACCTGGCCAAATTCGGCTATGAGGTCACTGTTTTTGAAGCATTCCATGAACCGGGCGGAGTACTCATATACGGTATTCCTGAGTTTCGACTGCCCAAAGCTCTGGTCAAGAAGGAGATAAGCAAGCTAAAGGCGCTAGGTGTTAGGTTTCTTACGAATGTGATAATAGGAAAGACCCTGACGGTTGATGATCTGCTGGAAGATGGATATTCTGCGGTTTTTATCGGCAGCGGCGCAGGTCTGCCCAGATTTTTGGATATACCAGGAGAAAACCTGAACGGTGTTTATTCAGCCAATGAGTACCTGACCCGGATAAACCTGATGAAGGCCTATGATTTCCCACATAGTCACACGCCGGTCAAGCACGGCAGGAAAGTGGCGGTCATAGGAGGCGGGAACGTGGCCATGGATGCGGCGAGATGCGCCCTGCGGCTGGGTGCGGAAGAGGTCCATATCATATACAGGCGGTCCATGGAAGAGATGCCTGCGAGGGCGGAGGAGGTCAAGCACGCCAGGGAAGAGGGCATTATATTTGACATCCTGACCAATCCCATAGAGATACTGGGTCAGGATGGTTGGGTAAAGGGCTTGAGGTGCGTGAAGATGGAGCTTGGCGAGCCTGATGAATCAGGTCGAAGAAAGCCGGTTGAGATCAAAGGCTCGGAGTTCGGCACTGACTTCGATATGGTCATCATAGCAATAGGTACCAGCCCCAACCCGCTGATAACAGCTTCAACGCCTGATCTTAAGACCACGAGGTTTGGCGGGATCATGGTCGATGAAGCTACCGGTGCTACCAGCAAGGAAGGCGTATACGCCGGGGGCGACGCAGTAACCGGCGCAGCTACAGTCATACAGGCCATGGGTGCCGGTAAGCGGGCTGCCCTGGCAATACACAGGAAGCTGTCAGAAAAGGCTTGTATCAACTTTGCAGTTAATCTTAACGCAGCCAAATAATGCTACGGCGTGGCATCATATATTATATAAAACTCATATTTATTAATCACGCTGTGTAGGAAGGATGATCTGTTTTATGCCATACATCGATGATTGCATTCAAATGGTATTGGAGCGCAACCCGGGAGAGGCCGAATTCCACCAGGCTGTAACAGAGGTGCTCAGGTCCCTGGAGCCGGTCATTGGCAGGCACCCGGAATATGAAAAAGCCGGCCTGTTGGAACGGCTGACCGAGCCTGAAAGACAGATAGTTTTCAGGGTGCCATGGGTAGATGACGAGGGCAGGGTCAGGGTAAACAGGGGTTTCAGAGTACAGTTCAACAGTGCTATCGGACCATATAAGGGCGGCCTGCGCTTTCATCCGACTGTTAACCTGGGGATCATCAAATTCCTCGGCTTTGAGCAGATATTCAAAAACTCACTCACCGGACTGCCTATAGGTGGAGGAAAGGGTGGCAGCGATTTCGATCCCAAAGGAAAGTCCGAAGGAGAGATTATGCGATTCTGTCAGAGCTTCATGACAGAGCTTTACAGGCATATAGGCGCGGATAACGATGTTCCTGCAGGGGATATCGGTGTTGGTGCAAGAGAAATAGGGTATATGTATGGCCAGTATAAAAGGATCAGAAACGTCTATGAAGGCGTATTGACAGGCAAGGGCCTCACCTATGGGGGCAGCCTGGGCAGGAAGGAAGCAACGGGCTATGGGCTTGTATATTTCCTGGACGAGATGGTAAAGGCCAGGGGCAGGTCCATAAAGGGTGCCAGCGTTGTCATATCCGGTTCCGGCAATGTGGCGATATATGCTGCGGAAAAAGCAGTCCAGCTAGGCGGACGGGTTGTAGCCATGAGCGATTCCAACGGATACATATACGATCCGGAGGGCATTCGTCTGGATACCGTCAAGCAGCTCAAGGAAGTCGAAAGAAAGCGGATCAGGGAATACACAGCTGTTCATCCAAAGGCTGAGTATCATGAGGGGTCATGGAAGATCTGGCAGGTTCCCTGTGATATTGCGTTGCCCTGCGCGACCCAGAACGAACTGGATGGAGTCTCTGCAGAAGCACTTATAAACAATGGCTGCTGGGCTGTAGCCGAGGGTGCCAATATGCCCTCGACACCGGAGGCAGTCGACCTGTTCCTGGGTAAGGGCATCCTGTTTGCGCCGGGCAAGGCCGCAAATGCCGGCGGAGTTGCTGTGTCAGCCCTTGAGATGTCCCAAAACAGCATGCGGTATTCCTGGACCTTTGAAGAAGTGGATGCAAAGCTGAAAGAAATCATGACCAATATATATAAGCGGGCAAGCCAGGCCGCAAAGGAGTACGGCCTTGAAGGCAACCTGGTGGCAGGCGCCAATATCGCAGGTTTCCTGAAGGTGGCCGATGCAATGATGAGCCAGGGAGTTGTTTGATCGCTATAAACGGGGGTTGCTCAATGCAGGTTCTGCAAACAGACAACAGCATAGTATTGACCGGTGTGGCCAGTTTTCACCCGGCTCACATCTTCGACTGTGGACAAGCCTTCAGGTGGAATCCTGACGGGAAAGGCTACACCGGCATCATTGGTGACAAGGTAATCAGAGTGGTATGCGAAAATGATTCGGTAATACTCGAAGGGGCCAGCTATGAGGATTATGAGTCGCTCTGGCGGCATTATCTTGACCTGGACCGGGATTATGAAACGATCAAGCAGGAGTTTTCAAAAGATCCTGTGCTGGCTGAGGCTGTCAGCTATGGCTGGGGGATGCGCATCCTCAACCAGGACCCCTGGGAAACTCTGATATCCTTCATAATATCTGCCAACAACAATATAACGAGGATCAAAGGCATAGTCGAAAGGCTCTCAGCCAGCCTTGGCAGGGCGGTGCCCTTCGAGGACAAGGTCTACTATACCTTCCCGGACCCGTCTGCCCTGGCCGGCGCAGACGACAATACACTGAAGCGATGCGGCTGTGGCTATAGGGGGCCATATATCAGGGAAACAGCCCGCATGGTAGCTGATGGCAAGTTGTCACTGGCAGACCTGAAACAGCTGCCCTACGCTGAAGCGCGTAAGCACCTGCTTTCATGCAAGGGCGTAGGCGAGAAGGTGGCTGACTGCATCCTGCTATTTTCTATGAATCATACCGAAGCCTTTCCCGTTGATGTCTGGATTAAAAGGATAATGGAGCAGCTCTATACCCACAAGCCGCTGTCTGTCAAAGAGATAAGAGCCTATGCGGGAGCCAGGTTTGGGAAATATGCAGGCCTTGCACAGCAGTACCTTTTCTATTATGCGCGGGATATGAGGATAGGCAGGCAGGAGGAAGAATAAGTGCTGGGTACGATAGTGAACGCCGCTGCCATACTGGCCGGTACGCTCTTGGGCCTGGCAGCAGGCAGATGGTTTTCCAACAGCAGGCTGATAAAGGGCTGCTCGGAAGTGATCATGCAGGGCATAGGATTATCAGTCATGATAATAGGGATCTCTAATTCCCTTAAGTCGGATAATATGCTGCTGGTGATCATTAGCCTGGTCATCGGCGGTATCATCGGCCAGGCTGTAGGCATAGAAAGACGGCTCGACAGCCTGGGCAGCAAGGTCCAGAAAAGGCTGGAAGGCACAGGCAGCGCAGTTTCGGAGGGGTTCGTGACAGCCAGCCTGATATTCTGCGTGGGCTCAATGGCAATAGTGGGCTCCATTGATGCAGGCATAAAGGGTGATTACCTGACGCTTTATGCCAAGTCCGTCCTTGACGGTGTCACTGCCATGGTGCTCTCTTCGACCCTCGGCATAGGCGTAGCCCTGTCCGCCCTTTCAGTCCTCCTGTATCAAGGCGCAATAACCCTCCTGGCAGGCCTTTTGTATCCGCTGATGGCCAATGCTGCTGTGGTAAATGACATGTCAGCTGTCGGAGGTATCCTGATCCTGGGCATCGGTATCTCCATACTGGGTATAAAAAAGCTCAACATCGGCAATCTCTTGCCGGCGGTATTCATCCCGCCGCTGTATTATACCCTGGCCGGCCTGATAGCGGATTTGCTGGGATAGAGATGTACCTTGACACTAAAAACTTCATTTGTTAAACTCTATTTAATATTTTCTTGACTCATTCTGTCGAACCAGATAGGGTCTGAAAGGAAGTGTTATCAATAGACGATAAATTTGAAAGAGAAGGCCTGACATTTGACGATGTCCTGCTAGTTCCGCAGAGGTCGGATGTCCTGCCCGGAGAAGTCAACCTGAGCACCAGGCTGACGAACAAGATAAAGCTCAATATACCGCTCATGAGCGCAGCCATGGACACTGTCACTGAGGCCAGGATGGCCATTTCCATTGCCCGTGAGGGTGGTATAGGTATTATCCACAAGAACATGTCGATCAGAGAGCAGGCGGAGCAGGTAGACAAGGTCAAACGGTCAGAACATGGCGTCATCGTTGATCCATTTTATCTTTCAGCCTCCCACTTGCTGTCCGATGCGATAAGCTTGATGGAAAAGTACAGGATCTCAGGGGTACCCATCACTGAAAACGGGAAACTCATCGGTATCATAACCAACCGTGACATCCGGTTTGAGACCGACCTCAGCAAGCCGATCCGGGATGTCATGACATCGGAAAACCTGGTGACAGCCCCGGTGGGTACGACCCTGGAGCAAGCCCAGGAGATCCTTCGCAAGTACAAGATCGAAAAGCTGCCGATCGTGGATGAGAACGGAATGCTAAAGGGCCTTATTACTATAAAGGACATTGAAAAGGCGATACAGTATCCCAATTCAGCCAAGGATGAGAACGGCAGGCTCCTTGTAGGCGCGGCAGTAGGGGTGACAGCCGATACCCTTGAGAGGGTGGAGGCCCTGATCGCAGCCAAGGTCGATGTGATTGTGGTAGACACTGCCCATGGCCACTCTAAGGGAGTAATAGAAAAGGTAAGGGAGATCAAGCACAAATATCCTGAACTCCAGGTCATCGCGGGCAACGTGGCGACTGCGGAAGCTACCAGAGAACTGATCGAAGCAGGCGCTGACTGCATAAAGGTAGGCATAGGTCCCGGCTCTATCTGCACGACCAGGGTAGTGGCAGGCATAGGAGTACCTCAGGTAACTGCCATATATGACTGCGCAAGGGAAGCTGACAAGTACAACATACCTGTAATAGCCGACGGTGGTATAAAATATTCCGGCGACATAACAAAGGCAATAGCTGCGGGTGCCAGCGTGGTCATGGTTGGCAGCCTGCTGGCAGGCACGGATGAAAGCCCGGGTGAACTTGAGCTCTATCAGGGCAGAAGATTCAAGGTCTACAGGGGAATGGGCTCCATGGCGGCGATGGAATCAGGCAGCAAGGACAGGTACTTCCAGGAAGGCCAGAAGAAGCTGGTGCCTGAAGGCGTCGAGGGCAGGGTCCCGTACAGGGGAGCACTGGCTGACAATGTATACCAGCTCATGGGCGGACTGAGGGCCGGCATGGGCTATTGTGGAGCGAGGACCATAGAGGAGCTGAGGAAAAACTCGAAGTTCATCAGGATCACCGGGGCAGGACTTAAGGAGAGTCACCCCCATGATATCACCATCACCAAGGAAGCGCCGAATTACAGTACAAACGTATAGGATGATCATAAGTGCAATACAGAGAGTTTGGGAAAACAGGCATAAAGGTTTCAGCTCTGGGCTTCGGAGCTATGCGGCTGCCTCAGAAAAAGGTGGGCGATAAGGACGTTTTCGACTATGATGAAAGCATCCGTATCATCCATAGGGCATTTGAGCTCGGTGTAAATTACATCGATACAGCTCCGGGCTATTGCAACGGCGAGAGCGAGATAATCGTCGGACAGGCACTAAAGGGTTGGAGAGACAAGGTGTATCTTTCGACCAAGAACCCGATCGAGGACGCATCCGGCGAGCATTACAGGGCACGGCTTGAAAGGTCATTGAAGAAGCTGGATGTGGATTATATCGATTTCTATCACTTCTGGGGTATCAACCTAAAAACCTTTGAGGAGAGCATAGATGTACCGGACGGCCCCTTGAGCGCAGCGATCAAGGCCAAGGAAGAGGGCCTGATCAAGCATATATCCTTCTCCTTCCATGACGATCCCCAGAACCTATTAAAGCTGATCGATACAGGTGTGTTCGAGTCGGTACTGTGCCAGTACAACCTGCTTGATAGAAGTAATGAAGCAGGAATAGCCTACGCCAAGGAAAAGGGGCTAGGGGTGGTCATCATGGGCCCCGTAGGCGGCGGACGCCTGGGTGCCCCATCGGATGTCATAAAGGGCTTGCTGAAGGGCAAAGTAAAGAGCAGCGCAGAGATAGCCCTGAGGTTTGTGCTTGCAAACCCAGGAGTCTGTGTAGCCTTGTCAGGAATGAGCAGCATTGAAATGGTTGAAGAGAATGCAAGGACTGCTTCCAACGAAACCCAGCTTTCTGCTGAGGAAGTGGCGATGATAAATGAGGCCATGGAGGAGAACAGGCGACTTGCAGAACTGTACTGCACGGGCTGCAACTACTGCATGCCCTGCCCCAATGAGGTGAACATACCTCTGAATTTCCGCCTCATGAACTATCACAGGGTTTACGGCCTTACAGAGTATGCCCGTCAGGAATACAGCAGAATAGGTACTAATGACTGGCTGAAGGGGAAAAAGGCCGAGGAATGCATAGAGTGCGGCATATGTGAAGAAAAATGCCCACAAAGACTGAAGATACGCGAGCAGCTCAGAGAGACAGCAAAAGCTCTGGGTTGATCAAAATATTTCAAAGGAATACCGGGGAACCCCGGTATTTTCAATAAGCGCCTTGTTGATCAAAGGAGGATCGGACAATGAAGCATGAGTCGATCGTTATACTGGATTTCGGCGGGCAGCCCAACCATCTGATACCGCGTAGGGTGCGAGAAGCAAATGTGTACTGTGAAGTGCTGCCATGCAGCGTTCCGGTAGATGCTGTAAAGGCAAAAGGTCCCAAGGGCATAATCCTGACCGGAGGATCACCAGAAACAGATATTATCAGTGACAAAGAGTACATAAAGCAAATACAGCAGCTGGGCACCCCTGTGCTGGACCTGAGAAGCGGAAGCGTGACAGCAGATGAGGCGGTCGGATGCCGGGAAAGCAGTGTCCTGAGGGATTTTCTGTTTGATGAATGCAAATGCCGAGGTGACTGGACCATGTCCAGCTTCGTGGAGGAGTGCATATCAGATCTGAGAGGGAGGATAGGAGACAAAAAGGTACTCTGCGCCCTCTCAGGCGGAGTCGACAGCTCCGTGTCAGCCCTCCTGGTACATAGGGCGGTAGGGAAGCAGCTGACATGCATATTTGTTGACCACGGGCTTTTACGTAAGGATGAAAGTGAACAGGTCGAAAAGGTTTTCAGAGAACAGTTCGATATCAACCTTATCAAGGTGGATGCACGAAAGAGGTTTCTGGAAAGGCTGAAAGGAGTAGCTGACCCTGAAAGCAAAAGAAAAATAATCGGCGAGGAGTTTATCAGGGTTTTCGAAGAGGAAGCAAGACAACTAGGCAAGGTTGACTACCTGGTCCAGGGCACGATATACCCGGATGTCATAGAGAGCGGGGTAGGTAGTGCAGCCCTGGTCAAAAGCCATCACAATGTTGGAGGGTTGCCGGAGCATATCGATTTTTCGGGCATTATAGAGCCCTTGAGGGACCTGTTCAAGGATGAAGTACGCATCGTCGGTAAAGTGCTGGGCATGCCGGATAAGCTGGTTAAAAGACAGCCCTTCCCCGGCCCCGGTCTGGCAGTACGCACTATTGGGGAAGTGACTGAGGAAAAGCTGGAGATACTGAGAGCTGCTGATGCCATATTCAGAGAAGAGATCGAAAAGGCGGGCTTGAACAGTGAGATATGGCAGTATTTCGCCGTCCTCACAGATATGCGGAGTACAGGCGTGAGGGAGGACAGGCGCACATACGACTATACTGTTGCCTTGCGTGCTATCTATAGCATAGACGGTATGACAGCAGACTGGGCAAGGATCCCTTGTGATGTACTGGCCAGGGTATCCGGCAGGATAGTAAATGAGGTCAGGCACGTAAACAGGGTCGTTTATGACATAACCACCAAGCCCCCGGCTACTATTGAGTGGGAGTAGTAAATTTCCGAACATTATAACCACATATAGAAAAAATGTTCAATTATTTATTGACATTTTTCTTAGCCTTTGTTACTATAAATGTGAAATGAATATTGAGCTCATATAATGCCGATAATATGGTTCGGGAGTTTCTACCAGGCGGCCGATAACTGCCTGACTATGAGTGGATTAGGCCGGCCTTTATGAAAAGGCCGGGTGGTCATCTGTTTTTTGATAAGACATGGTGTCTTATCCTGGATAAGATGAAAGGGCACATGGTTCACTCTGGTATGAATCATGTGCTTTTTTGCTTAGTTGGCATATTTTCGCTTCAGGGATGATCGATAAATTCCTTATAGTCGATCTCAGGATAATCGGCATAGCCATCAACAAAGCTGTAGTTGTCGTATACGCCTGTCGCAAGTGCATCGATCCCATGGGTTATACCTTTAGGAAATATCGAATGGTCCAATGAAGCATCTATGACCAGGAAGTCATCCTCCTCATAGTGCGTAGGTCTCACCAGATCACCTCCATAAAGTTCATTATGTTCGAACTTTGTTGTTAGTTTCTCTCCCAGACAGGTCTTTATACTTAAAAAACATGCCGGCGCGGAGGGATACGCGATATGGAAAAAGGCTATATACAGGTATATACCGGGGACGGAAAGGGAAAAACCACTGCGGCGCTGGGACTCGGCATGCGGGCGGCAGGCCGCGGACTCAAGGTTTTGATGATCCAATTTCTTAAGGGCACTCATACCGGCGAGCTTGAATCGATAAAAAAGCTGGCTCCCCAATTTTCGGTCGTTAGGTTCGGGGAGACTGGTAAATTTTTCTTCAGCATGGATCAGGCTGAGAAGGATGAGCTTAAACGAAAGATAAACGAAGAGTTGGACAGGCTTGATGATATGCTCCGGGATCAGGAATGGGATGTACTGATACTGGATGAGATCCTCGGAACCATAGAAAATGGCCTAGTATCTCTTGAAAGAGTATTGGAAATACTTGATGCCAGGCCGGAGGGGATGGAGATAGTGCTGACAGGCAGAGTACTGCCGGACAAAATAGCCCAGCGTGCCCACTTGATAACCGAAATGCGGTCAATAAAGCACTATTTCGATATAGGAGTATCTGCCAGGGACGGCATCGAGAAGTAAAGCCATACGGATTTAAATGCTTTTAAATCAGTTGCTTAAGGAGGCTTAAGCCTCTTATATAAATAAGCAAAATATAAAAAGGGGGATTAACAAAATGGGTTTTTTTAAACTCAAAGAGAATGGTACCAACGTGCGTACCGAAATCGTCGCCGGTCTTACCACGTTCTTTGCGATGGCTTATATTATCGTGGTAAATCCAAACATGCTGTCACAGGCAGGTATGCCCTGGGGAGCAGTGTTCCTCGCAACGATTATAGCTTCGATCATAGGAACCCTGGTAATGGGCCTTTTTGCCAATGTGCCCTATGCTCAGGCACCTGGCATGGGACTTAATGCTTTCTTTGTGTTCACCGTATGCTTTGCCCTGAAGTTTACATGGCAGCAGGCATTGGCAATGGTGTTCATCTGCGGTCTTGTTAATATTTTGATTACAGTTACTAAAATCAGAAAGTTGATAATAAAGGCCATACCTGAAAGCCTGCAGCATGCTATTGGCGGCGGTATCGGCATATTCATCGCCTACATCGGTGTAAAGAGTGCCGGTCTTCTGAGCTTCACCTCCGATCCGGGCACATACTCCCTGATAGGTGCCAGTGAACAGATCGCAAACTCTACGCTGACAGACATAGCCAATTCCCATACAGTAGTTGCAAGCTCTGCAGCGGTACCGGCTCTTGTTTCTTTCAACAATCCGTCAGTCCTCCTGGCCATATTCGGCCTTGTGCTGACCGTTGTGTTGCTGGTACTGAAGGTCAGAGGTGCAATACTTATCGGTATCGTAGTAACTGCTTTAGCAGGTATACCCCTTGGTTTGACAAAGCCCCTCGTTATAGAGGCTGTTGAGGGTTCGACAAAGACCATGTCATTTGCCACCGCAGTGTCACAGCTTCCTGAGACTTTCCTGGCAGCCCTGGGCAAGGACGGTATCCAGTCGCTCTTCAGCGATGTGAGCAAGCTGCCCCTTGTCTTGATGACCATATTCGCATTCAGCTTGTCCGACACATTCGACACCATTGGTACATTCATCGGCACTGGCCGTAAAACCGGAATATTCTCCCTCGAAGACGAGAGAGCCCTGGAGTCCAGCTCAGGTTTCAAGTCCAAGATGGACAAAGCCTTGTTTGCTGATGCTACAGCCACATCAATAGGCGCTTTGTTCGGTACATCCAATACAACGACCTATGTTGAAAGCGCAGCAGGTATCGCTGCCGGCGGACGTACAGGTCTCACCAGCGTTGTCGTTGCAGTACTGTTTGCCGCAAGCGCATTCCTGGCACCCTATGTTAGCGCCATTCCCGCTGCTGCTACTGCTCCTGCCCTGATCGTTGTCGGTGTAATGATGATGTCTGCCTTCAAGGAGATCAACTGGGAAGACCTGAACGAAGCTATACCGGCATTCTTTGCAGGAATATTCATGGCTCTGTGCTACAGCATCTCCTATGGTATAGCTACAGGATTCATCTTCTACTGCCTGGTTAAGGCTTTCAAACGCCAGCTCAAGGATATCAACATAGTCCTTTGGGTAGCTACCCTGCTGTTCATCCTGAACTTCATCCTGATGGCAGTGATCTGAAATCCTTAAAGATATAACCATTACCCATTACAATTGACCGGATCAAAGGATAAGCCGCCATTTGCTCAAAATGGCGGCTTTGCTCTTTTAGCTCAGCAGCATAGCTTTGAGGAGTATGCATCGCTGTTATGGTCACATATCCGTTTTATCGTTGAGACCGCAGTAATAGGTATATGACCCAGCAAGATGCTGCTTGATCACGATAGATAAGAAATCATGTATGACATCTGCCGGATCGGCTGGCAAGGATAAGAAGAGGGAAGCATAGAAAAACCGCCATCCCGATTCCCTGGGATGACGGTCTTGATGTTTTAAGCTATAGTTTAAATACCGATATGGCCTGTGAAAGGGCTTCGGCGGTACTGTTAAGCTCAAGAGCCAGATCTGCAAGCTCTTCTATGCTTGCCAGCTGCTCCTGGGTGGCGGCTGTTGCTTCTTCAGCTGACGCCGCGGATTGCTGAGCTACTGCAGATACATTCTCCATGGCTGCTACGACATTGTTCTTGCTCTTTTCTATGTCCTCGATGATCACTGCTATGTTGCTTATCTCATTAAAGAGATTTTCCATTGAGCTGTTTATAGTGGTGAATATATCGACCGTCGTTCTGACTGCGGTATTTTGAGATTCAACAGCTTGTTCAAAGTACTTAGCCCTTTCCACCATCTGATAAGTCTTCTCCTGGGCCTTCTGTATAATGACTGCAATGTCCTGCGCTGCATCTACGGTTTGTTCTGCCAGCTTTTGTACTTCTGTAGCTACCACTGAGAAACCTTTACCGAGCTTGCCGGCACGGGCTGCTTCGATAGCTGCGTTGAGAGCCAGCAGGTTGGTTTGCTCTGCTATATCTTCTATCACCCTGATTATCTGCCCGATCGACTTACCATGAAGCACGAGGCTTGTTATATCATCTACGATTTCATGGGATATATCTGTATTTTCCCGGGCTATCCTGCCCAGATTTTCAACCGTTCTAAGCCCCTGCTCCGTGAGACTTATAGTCTGGTTGGAGACCGACTCTATATGCTTTGAATGATCAGACATGACTCCCATTTTATCTGCCAGGTTCTGCATCAGGAAGACACCGTGTTCTATGTCACTGGCTTGCTCGCTGGCACCCTGCGAGATATCAGTTATAACTTTTGAGATCTCATCGGATGAACCGGAAACCTGCTGCAAGGTGGAGGAGAGGACAGATGCGGAGTCAATGACCTTTCGGGTGATGTCAGATACCTGGCTTATGAGCTTGCGCATATTGACCACCATGTCTGAGATACTTCTGTTCAACAGCCCGAGTTCATCGCCGCTTTTAGCCACAGGTGTGACAGTAAGGTCTCCGCTGGCGGCAGCATTCGTGGCCTTGATGACCTGTTGTATGGACCTGCCCATGAAAAAGGCTATCAAGAGCCCCAGGACCAGGGCGCACATCACAGCCAGCAAGGACAGGTATACGGTCAGGTTCCCGATTTCACTGATTGGGGCCATCAGTTCCTTGACAGGTACCAGGCCGATCAATGTATAACTGGTATTATACTGCTTGTTGCCTGCATCAGCATAGAGGATCTTTGAGTAGAAGGCAAGCTTCCTGTCATTATTGTACCATACGGTTTCATTGCCTGTCCGGGAATGGGTCTTGCTTATATCCGCAAAAAAGCTTTCGGAGATTATGGGATGGTTCATCACGAATATATTGCCTTCTCCGTTCTCTAACTGTTCCTGAGAACCATCTGGCAGGCTGTTGATGGAGGATATGACCCGCCCTTCGGGGCTTATAAGGTGGACTTCACTGCTTGTGCCCAGGTTTATCTGATTGACTACATTTAAAATCTTGCTGTATTTTACATCTATGATAATAAGGTATTTTTTCCCGGTATTGATGTCAACTACGCCTCTTATGGCTGAAAGGCCGTAATCAGCATTTTTTGCATCCTTTATATACTTATCGAACTCAGTATGAGCGGATATCCATATGGTTTTGCCCCGGTTTTCCAGCTCAAAAGCTGCTTTGTACCAATCGGTGTTGCTGATGATACCCATATCCAGCTTGTAGAAATCCAGCTCTCTGGTACCGATCGTATCATAATGATCATGCCCCAGGATCCACATATTGGCTATGTACTCGCTGTTGCTGTTGTACAAGGACAAAAGAAATGATTTTGCTTCATTCCGAACTGTATTCAGGTCAGTGGTTCCTGCGGCTTTTGATGCTTCCCTGATAAATGACCGGACGGAACCAGTGCTGATTATTTGAAGCAAGGTAGAAGCAGTATTGTCCATCAGCAGGGAAAGATAATTGTTGCTGAGTTCAAGCCTTTGTGCCGTCGAATCGATGATAGAGGCCCGCAGAGCGTTGGCGGCGAAATTATGGGATAAGTGTCCGAGCAAGGAAATGGGAATGACCATGATGAGAAAAGCAATTACCAACTTTGTGCGTATACTGTTGAGTTTGCCCAGGCTGTTCAAAAGTTTTTTGAGCACAGACATTGATATACCCCCTAAAGCGATCATGAGACAAATCCTCTAGGAGATATTCTACAAATTCCGCGCTAATCCTTCCAGGAATTCGAACTATAGTGCCAAAATATATAAAAAAGCCGGATTCAATCCGGCTAGATCTGCAGTACATCCTTCATATCGTACATGCCAGGCGGTTTGCCTGTTATGTACCGGGCGGCATGTATGGCACCAAGGGCAAAAACCTTTCTCGACTGGGCAGTATGGGTTATTTCAAGGATCTCATCACAGCCTGCAAAGATCACAGTATGGATCCCTGGAACAGTTCCGCCACGTACGGCATGTATGCCTATCTCGTCCTTTTCCCGTCTGCTGTCTGCACCGTGGCGGCCGTATACCAGTTGTCCGGGCTTTCGCAGCACGCTGTTTATCGAATCAGCCAGTGCTAATGCCGTGCCGCTTGGCGAATCGGATTTTTGGTTATGATGCTGCTCTATTATCTCGATATCAAAGGTACCACCAAGGACCTCAGTCATCCTTTTTACAAGCTCATGCATCAGGCAGATCCCAAGGCTCATATTGGCGGCACGTAAAATGGGGATATGGGCTGATGCTTCCGTTATGATATCCAGCTCATGTTCCGACAGGCCGGTTGTCGCTATGACCATTGGAAGCCTTTTAACCTTTGCATATTCAACAAGGCCGGGTATGGCTGAAGGATGAGAGAAATCGATGATCACATCCCCTGTTTCAGTGATCTGAAAGGGATCCTTGTATACCGGAAAGGTGATAGGGTGAGAACTGGTGCTTTTATCTATCCCGGCCGTGACTTCGATATCCGGCAAGGTTTCAGCGATTTCTGCTATATGTCTGCCCATCCTGCCGTACGCGCCGTTTAGGATTATTTTCACTGAGCGATCCCCCCATACGCTAGAAAGTTATGCTGCATTCACTGTGCCAGCAAGCCATAATCACTAAGGCACTGCTTCAATATCTTCAGATTGTCAGTTGCCATTCTATGCAAGGGCAGCCTCAAGGGGCCCATGGACATGCCTATAAGGTTCATGGCGGTCTTGATGGGTATGGGATTTACTTCAAGAAAGAGCGATTTTATAAGAGGCAGCAGCTTGAGCTGCTTATCCAGGCTGTTGGCAGTATTGCCGGCCAGAAACTCCATTACCATGTCGTGTACATCCCGTGGTACGATATTCGATGCCACCGAGATGACTCCAATGCCACCTGCTGCCAGCACAGGGACGGTGATATCGTCATTGCCTGAATATATGTCCATCCTGTCTCCGCACAGCCTGCGGATCTCAAGGACCTGGGCTATATCACCGCTGGCCTCTTTCACTGCCACGATGTTCTCGATGGCAGACAGTTCGAGCAAAGCCGATGGAGTTATGTTGTGGCCTGTTCTGGACGGGACGTTGTATACTATGACCGGCAGGCTCGTTGCTTCGCAGACAGCCTTGTAGTGCTCGATCAGGCCTTTGGCATTGGTTTTGTTGTAGTAGGGATTTACTACCAGCAGGGCGTCTGCTCCCAGCTCCTCCGCCTTTTTTGACGTATCGGCTGCCTTCTTTGTGTTGCTGCTTCCGGTGCCGGCTATGACCGGTACTCTTCCGGCGGCTTTCTCAACTGTATAGCGTATTACGTCCGATTTTTCCTCATCGGTCATGGTGGAAGGTTCGCCTGTCGTACCGCATACTAAAAGCGCGTCGATGCCTTCCTTTATCTGAAAGTCTATGAGCTTTCCCAGAGCATCAAAGTCAACTCCGTCTTCTGTAAAGGGAGTTACAAGAGCCGTGCAGGCCCCCTTGAAAATGCTCATACATTCCACCTTTCTTTATAATACGCCTTTGTCCCAATACTCGATCAGCCGCTGTGCTATCTGGACAGCGTTGGTCGCCGCTCCTTTCCTTATATTGTCAGCTACGACCCACATGTTGATGCCGCTTTCCACGCTGTAGTCCCGCCTTATCCTGCCCACAAAAACCTCGTCCCTGTCTTCTGCATGTATGGGCATCGGATATACATAACAGGCGGGATCGTCTGCCAGCACTATGCCTTCAGCTTCAGCGAGGATCTGCTTAAGTTCAGTCATTTCAAACTGCTCTTCAAATTCCACGTTTATTGACTCACTATGGCCATAGAACACAGGCACTCTTACTGTGGTGGCCGTTATTCTGATCGACAGGTCGCCCATGATTTTTTTTGTTTCTTCGATCATCTTGATCTCTTCCTTGGTGTAGCCGTTCTCCGTGAAGCTGTCTATATGGGGCAGGCAGTTGCCAAAGATGGGGTAGGGGAACTTTTGGGGTGCTTCACCGCGCATGCCTCTCTCAAGGTCCCTGTAGCCCTCGATTCCCGCACCGGAGACAGACTGGTAAGTCGAGTATACTATCCTTTTTATCCTGTACCGGTCATGAAGTGGCTTTAGGGCCACCACAGCCTGGATTGTTGAGCAGTTGGGGTTAGCGATGATACCCTTGTGCCAGAGGATATCCTGAGGGTTCACTTCAGGCACCACCAGGGGGACCCTCTCGTCCATGCGCCATGCACTGCTGTTGTCGATGGCGACGATGCCCTTGCTGACCGCTATCGGTACATACTGTCTGCTGACAGTAGCTCCTGCTGAAAGCAGGGCAATATCGATGTCCTTGCCGTCAAAGCAGGTCTCGGTCAATTCCTCGACTACATGGTCGCGACCCATAAAGGTGATCCGGGTCCCTGCCGAACGGGCAGATGCAAACAGATAGTACTTGTCTGCAGGGAGCTGTCTTTCTTCCAGCACCTGAAGCATTTTTCGGCCTACCATGCCGGTCGCCCCTATTATAGCAATGTTGTACCCTTTCATATTCATCCTCCTGTGTGACGGATTTAGGTCACTGAGCCCTGCATTATATAGATATGCAGCAAAACCTGCTGAATGTTCCATTTAAAATACCATCGTATTCAGGAGTTGTCAATTAGTTGCGGACAAGGTAATATTATTGTATATAATGTTTTACAAACCTATTTGCCGGAAGGAGTGTCGGGATGTCTCTAATGCTTCATACAGAAGGGAATACTGTAAAAAACGAAAAGGGTGAAACCGTCAGGCTTCTGGGAGTAAACAGGGCAGGGCTTGAATGGGCTTCAAAGGATGATCGGATAGTTGATTCAGTAGTATATGCATGCGATGTGTGGCATGCCAACCTGATCCGTCTGCCGCTTTCCCAGGACAGATGGTTCGGCCGCGGGCCGGAGCAGAGAGAGACCGACCCGGATGGAAACTGCTACCGGTCTTTGGTAGCACAGGTCGTAGACGAGATACAGAAACGAGGCAAGTATGTCATTCTTGACCTTCATTGGAGCAATTGCAACGTATGGGGAGAGAACATAGGCCAGCATAGCATGCCTGACTATAAATCCCTTGAATTCTGGACAGATGTCTCAAAGGCATACAAAAACCACCCTTCCGTGCTTTTCGGGCTTTATAACGAGCCCAGGGACGTAAGCTGGGAGGTTTGGCGCAACGGGGGAACAGTACAGGAACGCTACAGGGACCGGGAAGGCAATGTAAAGCACCTGGAATATGAAGCGCCGGGCCTGCAGACCATAGCTTATGTGATCAGGGACAGCGGGGCCGTTAACATCCTGGTGATAGGCGGACTGGAATGGGCCTATACCCTGACCGGTATAGCAGAGGGATATGGGATAGACGACAACAGGGGCAACGGGATCATATATGACACCCACGTATATCCCTGGAAATATGAATGGGACAAGAATGTCACAGTGATTGCTGACAAGTACCCGATCCTGGTAGGTGAATGCGGTCATTACGGTAACCTGGCCAAGCCCAGAGAGGGTGCCCAGTCTGATCCGTGCGAAGTATGGGTGCCCAGGCTGTTGAGCTGGATCGACAGGCACAATTATCACATGTCCGCCTGGGATTTTCACCCGAGCGCAGGGCCGTGTCTCATAAAGAATTTTGACAATGAACCTACTGAATACTGGGGCAGCTATGTAAAGGAATACCTGCAGGACAAGCATAACAAGGGAGAGATTTGACGCTGCATTTAACTATATTGAAAGAATGGACATATGTTGATAAAATGGACTCGTATAAACACCGGTGAGGAAGGAATGTTCAGATGTTAGACGGTTTTTTCAACAGAATGTACTATGGCGATCCAAGAAAGCCTGATTTGAAAAACGAAAACGTAAAGGCCAACCGTTTCAAGCTGTTTTTCACTGTGCTGCAGGTAAGGTTCTGGCAGATGATCCAGCTCAACCTGATTTACTCGGTTTTCTGGATCCCTACGATTTATCTGTACTTTGTGCTTGTGACTGCAGTGGACAACATGAAACCGGAAGAGTTTGTCGCTATCATACCTACGATGCTGCTGATCCTTATTCCGTGCCTCACCATAGCAGGCCCTGCTACAGCCGGAGTATCATATGTGCTGAGAAAATGGGCCAATGACGAACATGCATGGGTCTGGAGCGACTTCAAGGATGCCCTGAAGGAAAACTGGAAGCAGGGCCTTATGATGATGCTGTTGAATGGGATTTTCATATTCCTCTTCTATACCAACATCCAGTTTTACTCTGAAATGGCAGACAAGCACGGAAGCCTGATTTACCTGACTCTGATGTATTTCATGATCATGCTGGCCTTGCTGCTTGGCATGATGAATATGCTGATATTCCCGATGATTGTTACTTACAGGCTGAAGCTTCGGCAGATAATCAAAAATGCTTTCATACTTACAATGATCAAGCTGCCTATTGCTTTCCTGGTATTCCTGCTGGTAACAGCCCTGCTCGTACTGACCTCATCGTTCTTTTTAGGGATACCCCTGGTTGTCATCGGATTTACTATCACAGGGCTTATTACAGCCTCTTATGCCAACTGGCTGTTTGACAAATATATCAACAACAGGCCGGCCTCTGCTGCGAAAGAGGATAAGTAGATCAGAATTATTGAAAAGCGGAGGGCCCTTGGATGTACGAAAAGTTTGCATACGTTTATGATGCCCTTATGCAGGATGTGGACTATGACAGGTGGGTCGACTTCATAGAAGACATCTTCAAGGTATATGGTGCAAAGCCTGAGACCATTGTTGATCTGGCCTGTGGGACCGGCAACATTACAGGCAGGCTTGCAGAGAGAGGCTATAAGGTAACGGGCATAGATATTTCCGGGGACATGCTCGCTGTCGCCTCAGAAAAAGCCAGAAATGCAGGCCTTGACATAACCTATGTATGCCAGGACATGAGGGAGCTGGAGCTTCATCGGCCGGTAGATGCAATAACCTGTATGTGTGACGGGTTCAACTATATCCTGGAGGATGCAGATCTGGAGCAGACATTGTCAGGTATAAAGCGGTACCTGAATCCTGGAGGCATCCTGGTGTTTGACACCAGTTCCCACTACAAGCTTTCCAGGGTGCTCGGGAACAATGTAATGACGGAGACAGAAGGGGACATCAACCTTATCTGGTGCAACACTTATGACAAAAGCTCCGAAATCGTTCAAATGAATCTCACATTTTTTGTAAAGGAAGAAAACAGGTACAGAAAATTTGAAGAGACCCATTTTCAAAGGGCCTATAAGCAGGAGGATATGATCCGGATGCTTGAAAAATGCGGCTTTTCGAATCCGGCCTGTTTTGCGGAATTCAGCCTGGAACCTCCGAGGAAAAAAACACAGCGTATCTTTTATGCAGCAACAAATATATAAAGTAGCATGAATTGACTGAATCATATGACTATAAGAGGTATATAATAAAAACGAAAAACAGAATACTTATTTGACAACTGAATATTGGTGTGGTAGACTATCAAAGTATTATTAATTTAGGAGGACTGTTTAGTGGAAAGAGGAAAGGTCAAGTGGTTTAATGCTACAAAGGGTTTTGGCTTCATAGAAAGAGCCGACGGCACTGACATATTTGTGCATTATACCGCAATTAACTCCGATGGCTTTAGAACATTGGCCGAAGGACAGGAAGTCAGGTTTGACGTAGTTGAAGGCGATAAAGGCCTTCAGGCAGCAAATGTTGAATTGGTTTGAATGTGATTGATTAAAGCCAGTGATTACCCCGGTGAAAACCACCGGGGTATTTCAATAATTGGAGGTGTATTAAATGGACTATATAGTCAGGGCTACTGCCGCTGATGGAAGTATCAGGGCTTTTGCCGGTGACCTGACCCATACCGTAGCAAAGGCGGCAAAGATCCATGGCCTTTATCCCGTAGCTGCTGCTGCCCTTGGAAGGACGATCATTGCTGCAGCCTTGATGGCATCGGATATGAAGAATGAGAAGAACTCGGTTTCAATTATCATAAAGGGCGGGGGACCGCTGGGCAACATCGTCGTTGTGGCAAAGGCGGACGGCACGGTGAAGGGTTATGTTGACAATCCCCATGTAGACCTGCCCCTTAACAAGCTAGGCAAGCTTGATGTAGGAGGGGCGGTCGGCATCGACGGCAAGCTCACAGTGATCAAGGACCTTGGCCTCAAAGAGCCTTATGCGGGGCAGATAGAGCTTGTGACCGGGGAGATCGCTGAGGACCTGGCAAATTACTTCTGGGTCTCCGAGCAGCAGCCATCGGTCACGGCCCTGGGCGTACTGGTGAACCCAGATCTGACCATAAAGGCCGCAGGCGGTTACATAATCCAGCCATTGCCGGGGACCAGCGAGGACATAATAGACAAAATAGAGACTCAGCTTGCCCGGATCCCTTCGATCTCAACTATGATAGACGAAGGCGCTTCTCCCGAGGAGGTCCTGGAGACCGTACTGGCAGGCATGGAGGTAAAATTCAACGCCAGGCTGCCTTATGAATTCAGGTGCGACTGCAGCAAGGAACGGTTGGAAGGAGTAGTGCTGAGCCTGGGCTATGAGGAGATCGGCAATCTGATCAAAGCAGACGGCAAGGCTGAGCTGGTCTGCCATTACTGCAACACCAAATACCATTTCGATCGCAGTGAGCTTGAAAGACTGCTGGAAAAAGCAACGGAAATGACCGAATAAATAGGCCCCTGCTTATAGAGCCATGGGGCACTTTATGATATAATGTAGCTAAATAAAGCGAGTGCCCAGGAGGGGAGTATGGCTAAAGAACTGTTTGCACATACCTTGAAAAAGGTCGTGCCCTTCGAGCAGAACGGAGACTTTTATTATCGCAAGGCGAGAAAATATATAGAAAGCAACAACTACATCAATGCCCTGAGCTATTACAGGAAAGCTCTGGAGAAAGAGCCCGACAATATAGATTACTCCATGGACCTGGCTGAAGTCTTTACTGAGATGGGTTACTTCAACGAGTCCAATCAGATCCTGTTTTCCGTCATCCAGAAAAGTCCAACCAGGCCGGAATGCTATTTCGGTATGGGATGCAATTTCCTTGGGCTGCAGGAATACGAAAAAGCGCAGGAATGCCTTGAAAAATATCTGGATCTGGACTATGACGGGCCCTATGCCGATGAGGCTGCTGACCTGCTGGATATACTGCAAAATCAGGATTATTACTTTGACAAGATCGATGAAGTGGACCCGGTCAAGGCCAAGGTCTTTCTGGCGGCCAGCAAAGGCAAAACCTATCTGGACAGGGGAGATTACAGACGTGCGATAAAGGAGCTTGAAAAGGTAGTACGAAAGGAGCCTTCCCTTGTCTTTGCGAGGAACAATCTCGCCCTTGCCTATTATTGCACGGGCAAGGTGGAGAAAGCTATCGAAATAAGCGCTGCCGTAGTGGATGAATATCCGTTCAATGTACATGCCAACTGCAATTTGGCCTTGTTTTATTATGAGCAGGGTGACATGGACAAAAGCCAGGCTTGCATGAGCAAAGTCCTGAGTTTGCCGACGGAGGACCCTGAGGAGCTGCACAAGATAGTAGTCACCCTTTGCGAGCTCAAGCAGCATGAAAAGGCTAACCAGCTGCTTAAAAAGCTGCTCCGGTATAAGCCCTATGATATCAAGGTGCTTCATTACATGGCAGTTTCATGCTACAACCTCAAGCTGTTCAAGACAGCGTACAAGTATTGGGACAAAATAGGAAGAATAAACCCGGGCAATACGATCAGCGCCTATTACAAGCACCTTGTCCAAAGCGTCATAAGTGGGAAAACTTTGCCCGCTGAGCTTCCGTACAACTTTCAGGTGCCGTATGATGAAATAGTACGAAGGATAAAGAAGATCAACGATCTGCTCAAGCTGCCAAGCAGAGACCTGCAGGAGAAATGGAGAAGCGGTGAGAGCCTTTCCGACCTGTTGAGGTGGGGACTCGACCTAAATGATACCGTGATAAAAAGGGCTATCCTGAATGTGGTGGCATCATTTTCAGACGAGAAATCTGAAAGCTTTTTGCGGGAGTTCATACTGAGAAGCGATGAGGATCAGGAACTTATCAGGGAAGCCCTGGCGATGCTCAAGCAAATGGGTGCCCGGGGACCGTATATAGCAATGCTCAACGGCAGCATTTCAAAGGTCAATGTCAGCCTGGAGAAGGATTATGGGGTAAATGACAGCATACTCGAAGATATACCTCAGGTTGCTGTTACCAATCTCACGCACCACTACGGCTTTGTGGACGAGCAAAACATCAGGCATATATGGAGCTGCGTTATCCGCTACTGGCATGAAAACGGCATGCCTCGCATAAGAAAGCCTGAAGGCTGGGCAGCAGCCCTGGAGCTTTATTACTGTGAGCGCAACGGCATAGCTGTCAACAAAGACGGTCTTGCCCGTTCCTATGGGGTTTCCAGAGCGACCCTGCTTAGCAATCTTCGCTTGATAGAAGAAGCAGCGATCCTGTTTTTCGAATAATAAGAAAGCATATGCTCATCTCCTCTGCATAGTATTAGATAGGAAAACAAGCAGGGGGATGAGGATGCGAAGCAGACAAAGCTGGAGCTATGGAATAAGGATAGCCATGGCCTATATAGGTACTGTTATAGGGGCCGGCTTTGCTACAGGCCAGGAGATCCTTCAGTTTTTTACAAGGTACGGGTACAACTCGATCCTGGCCATATTGCTGTCGACGGTCTTGTTCATAGTGGTAGGCAGAAAGATCCTGCTGCTGGGTCACAAGCTTGGCGCTGAGTCATATGGTTCGGTCATAGATCAGATGTTCGGAGCGGTTTCACCATTGGTCAATATATATCTGGCGATTTCCTACATACTGATCCTTGGGGCTATGTTTGCCGGCGCAGGAGCCATGCTGAATGAACAGCTTGGCATACCTTACCTGGCGGGTGCTGTTATTACAGCGGTCGTTTCACTGGCAGTCACCTTATATGGGGTCAGGGGTATATTGGCTTCCAATTCCATAATCGCTCCTTCGATCATCGCCTTCAACCTGTTCATACTGATATATGTCCTGTTTAACGGGTACACGCCTTCAGGGCGGATATATATATCGTCCGGGCAGATCCTGCCGCTCCTTAAAACAGGTATAACCTATGCCTCCTTCAACCTCATATTGTCTGTAGGGGTATTAGCGCCCATGGGTAGAGCGGTCGGGGATGTAAAATCACTATACATAGGCAGTCTGCTGGGCGGAGGGCTCCTGGGCCTCCTGCTTCTTATCGGCAATTATTCGATGCTGCAGTATACTCCCGAGATTTTTGACAGGGAGATACCGCTCATGCTGATAGTAGGAAAGATGGGCCGGATTTTTCTGCTTATCTACGGGTTGATAATTTGGCTGGAGATATTGTCAACAGCGATTGGCAATCTGTTTTCCATAGATACTGTGATCAAGGAAAAGCTCAAGGTGAAATCAAATCTTCCGGCTTTTGCGATCACACTGGCCGGGTTTTTGATATGTACTCTTGGCTTTTCCAATATAGTGCAATGGTTTTATCCGGCTTTGGGCATGATAGGGTTCATTCTTGTGGGCATGATCCTTTTGCAGGCTTAGCAAAGGGCTTAACAATAGATCATTGAATGGAAAGGCTGGTATGAATGAAAGAGATAGTATTGGCCGGAGGCTGCTTTTGGGGTGTTGAGGAATTCATGTCGAGGGTCGACGGTGTCCTGGAGACGACAGTAGGCTATGCCAATGGTCATACCGAGAACCCAACCTATGAGGAAGTCTGCACGAACAAGACGGGACACGCCGAAGCCTGTCTGGTCAAGTATGATGAAAGCAGGATTTCCCTTGAACAACTGCTGGACAAGTTCTGGTTCATCGTCGATCCAACTGTGATGAACAGGCAAGGCAACGACATAGGGACCCAGTACAGGACCGGGATATACTATACCGATTCCGAGGACCTGGAAGTGATCCTGAGATCAAAGTCCAGGGAGCAAAGCAAATATGACAAGCCCATAGTAACGGAGATAGAGCCCCTTAGGTGCTTCTACCCGGCTGAGGAATATCATCAGAAGTACCTTAAAAAGAATCCGGGCGGCTACTGCCATATAGATCCGTCGAAAATGACTCGGGCATAAAGTCCATCGCTGACAAAGTACATTTTCAAACCAATACAAAAGCGAAGGCACCGCTAGACCAGCGGTGCCTCTATTATTTCGGGACTCTGATTCAGCTCGTTTTCCCTGGCTATATAGTACATGCCTACAAACACATACGCGATGGCCAGGCCCCAGTATATGAAGAAGCCCAATGCACGCAGGGGAGAGCCAAGGAGTGAATGGACACAGCTAAAAAGCACCGGCACTGTGGAGGCATATATGGCTATGTTCCAGTTTTCCTGGAAGGAGAGCCTTTGGTTGTATACTGCTGAAGCAATCAGCGCTATCAGGGTAAGGACCAGGACGCCCAGCATCTTGCCGGCAAAAGCGAAAATGATCCAAAATGCGAGGAATATCCATAGGAATGCCTGAATGAAACCCTTGAAATTGGACATTATCCTCAGCAGGTCATTTTTGTCAAACTCATCCTGGAGCAAGGAAAAATCAAAGGACTGAACCTGGCCCGGCAACACGGTAACAAACTCATCCTTCGTGATGACGAACCCATTGATGATATCATGCTGCTCTAACAGCTCATCAGAGGTTTTGGTCGTATCAACAATGATGGTCAGGCCGTCAGCCTCTTGAACAAACGGCATGGGCGCATCAACGGTCAAGATGCCGTCTTTGATGCTGAAATCGGGTATTTTATCTATGATCTCGCTATCTGATAATATGTCCACTATCACGTTTGCCGTTCTTGTGATATTTATGCTGAAGACCAGGTACATCAGCAGAAACAGGAGGAAAATGTACAAAAAGCTTTTTCCGCCCTTCATCCTGGCCAACGAACCGTACGACTTGAAGCCATATATACTTGTAGTAAACTGCTCTGTTATTTTCATATGATCCTCCTAGGCTATCGTTTTACTACATTATATAACTATTTATGGAATCACTCAACAGATGCTAATGACTATATATTCTTAATAGCTCTTCCAACAGCTTGTCCCTGCTGTTGAGTTTGGGATTATGCAAGACCCAGTCATGGGCTGTCCTGAGTGCTTCGCCGACCTCCTCGGGCTTGTGCTTTCCAATGCCTGCGTTTATAATGTCTCGGCCTGTGATAGCCAGATCTTTCAGGCTGACAGGATCCCTGTTCTGCAGTATTTCTTCATACATTTGGCGTATTTTGCTGTATCTATCAGACATCCTCCGGCTGTTATGGGCTCTCGCGGCTTCAGCATACCATACGATCAGGCTTGACATATCCTTTTGCCCTATAATAGAGAGCAGTTTTCGTATGTTGTACGGTTCAGGGTCATATGTCAACAAAGCTTTGAAGCCCCTTATCAAAGAGGCCGCATCTTTTGCTTCCGCCCTGCTGAAGCGCAGGCTTTTCAGCATGTCCATGATCTCAATATCGCTTTTGCCTGGGTATAGATAAAAGCACAGGGCAGCCAGGCGCACCGTCAATACAGGGTCTATGCCGGAGATTATGCCTGCTTGTCCGGGCGACAGGTCAGCCCTGCCCGGACGGGGAAAGATCATGTTTATAGCACCGGTGGATGTCAGATGATCAAATCCGGCTGCCAGGCAGGGCGACAAGAGGAGCTTTGAGAGCTCATCTCTTATCCGCTCAAATGCTACCTTGTCAAGCAAAGGGTGGAGCCTCTTTATTGCTTGCCAGGTGCATTTATCGATATCAAAGCCGAGCTGGGCAGCCAGACGTATAGCTCTGAGCATGCGGAGGGGGTCTTCTTCCAACCGCTCCCTGGGGTCGCCAACGGTACGTATGACCCTCGCTGCAAGGTCATGCCTACCCATGAAGGGATCCACGATTCCATACTGGGCCAAGGGATCATAGGCGATGGCGTTTATTGTAAAGTCCCTTCGGGCAAGGTCTGATTCGATGTCGGAGATGAAATACACCCTGTCCGGATGGCGGCTGTCGGTATAGCTGTCTTCACCCCTTAAAGTGGTTATTTCTATGGTTGTTCCATTGATCAGGACACTTACGGTACCAAAGCGCTTGCCGGCCGTGTAAGGCCTTAAGTCGGGAAATAAGCCTTCAATACTGTCAGGACGTAATGTCGTTGCTATGTCATAGTCCTGAACCGGCCTTCCCAGCAGCATATCCCTGACGGAACCACCCACCAGCCAGGCCTGTCCACCTGCGGCATGGATACGTTCTATAACAAATATGACCTGTTCAGGCAAATCCATAAGATCACCTAATCATAAATATTCTCAAGCCGGCTGCCGGGATAGTAGTGTTCTATGATTTCAATGAAGTTCTTGCCCATCAGGGTGAGTCCGTAGGTCCCGTACTGGCTCATGCCGACTCCGTGCCCATAGCCTCCGCCTGCTATCCGTATATATGTAATACTGCCCTCATTGTCCCTGCTGAAATCTATATAGGCAAAAGCGCTCGGCAGTATGGGGAAGTCCGTCCTTTTGCTCCCGTCATTGCAAATAAGCTCTATGGGCTTGCCGTTTTGCAGGTAGTTGACCGGCTTCAAAACCTGCCTGATATTGTACTCCTTGATTATTTTAAACGTTCCGCGGATCGTAGTGATCTCCAGCTCCATCATATTGCCGCCCGCGCCTCTTTTTAAGACTTCGATGTTCTGCAGCCTGCCTACATCATCAGGTATATCAAGGCTTTTATAGGTGTTTCCCGTTCTAGTGAGGACAAAATCCGGCTGTTCATTGTACACCTTTTTCAGGTTGGCCTTGAGCGTGGCTTCCAGTTGTTCCAGGGTGAATACTGTTTCCCATCTGAAGAAAGGGGAGAACCTGTCATAGCCTGGCAGGTCCTTGTTGTTGATAAAGCTGCGCAAATTCTCTTCATTATGCAGGCTGGGCGCATTTCCCGGGTACTGAGGCTTGGCAGTAAGATATGGGACCTGCTCGGAGGGGAATTCCTTCTTGTCGTTGCTCCACACCTCGTGGCAATTGGCTGTATATCCGCAGGATGTTGAAAAAAACCTTGTATCTACTATACTGCCGTCGTATACGGGGACCAGGCCTGCTGTTTCCTCCACTGCATATGATGCCACATCGTTTTGCACTGTATTGTTGTAGACCTGGCTGCTTGTGGAATCATCCAGGTGAGCGCCATAGAACCTGAATCCGGATGACTGCATGGCCCTGACGGCATATGCTCGTGCAGCCACTGCCTGGACCTTCAGGGCTTCAAAGCCAAACAGTACGGGCATCTCACTGGGCACTACAGATTTTAGGTATTCCTCCAGGCTCACTTCATTGATGAGCACCAGCCCACCTTTATAAGGGGCTACTTCAAGTATGCCTTTGTAAGGGGTCCCATCCAGGTTTGCCGTATGACCCCGGGCAATGGTGGTCACCTTTAGGCTGCCGGTTCCTTCAGGCTTAATATACCACCTGAACATTGATGAGGCAATCTGTCTGCCCTTATGATAAACTTCTGACTTGTTGTCCAAGGATCTGAATTCCGCAATATCGCCACTATTGAACCTGAGGCTCTTGCCGCTTAATGGTGAGGTTACAGTGAAACCGGTACTGCAGGTGATCCTCACTATGTCATGATATATGCTGGTGTGTCCGCTGGTACGCAAAGCAACCCTTACGGAGTCGCTTACCCGCTCGGGTTTCTCGTAGACAGCCGCCAGGCCTATACCATCTGCATTGCGGTACAGGATAACGTTCTCAGCAGCAACGGGCAGCTCATGATCTCCTGCATACTCAAGCCTGCCGTCAGCGATCATGTAGACTGGAAAACTTCCTTTGACCGGCAGATATCCTTTGTTCATATCTTCGATCATCGTACCGGTCAATGCCATGACCCTGGCCAGCACAGTCGGGGACAAGGGCTCTGTCTTGGCCAGAAAGCCATCTAGGGTCAGGATGGCTGCAGGTGTACCCTCCTTCAGTGCATCCTGGTTATCAGGGTGTACCTCAACATTGATGGCAGTGCCCCCGATATCAACGGTCCAATATATAGCTCCCTTGTCATCTGTTTGCTTGTTCAAGGGCATCACGAGTTCATACGACTCTACTTCCGGAAACCTGGTGATCTGCCATTTATTCTCACTTTTTTGCAAGTCGAAGTATATCAATGCCTTGCCTGCCTTGAACTCGACTAATGCTTTTACCTGCACTGAATCCGGCCCGGCTGGTGTTTGATCCGCAACCTTGAAGGACTCTACTTTTTCCTGCAGCATGAGCTCTACAAAGCTATGGTCCTGCAGCTGTGGGGCAATAAGCTCCTCGTAGGCATAATCTCCATTTGATATGCTTTGAAGGAAGCGATGCACCGTTTCACGCGGCAGGGAACGGGCAAATATCAAAACCAGGAATGCCGCTGCCAAAATCAACAATATGAAAGGTACAACAGTAAGAAATACCTTCTTGTTCAAAACGCTCACCTCTAAACATATGTATATGCACGCTGGCCTACGGTATAGATTATGGACAACCGGTCAGGTGTACAGACAAAAAGATGCTACATAAAGTATAAGTTTAAGTAGATGGTATTTGTCAATAAAAAAGAAACAGCGGAGTGACCGCTGTTTCCGATTATCACTGGCGCCATCTGAGATATTTTTTTTCAAGCCATGCAACGCCCTGATACATGAGTGCTGCAGCGACAGCCAGGATCATGACGCTGGTCATTACAAGGTCAAGCTTGAATACCTGGCCTCCATAGACGGCAAGGTAACCGAGCCCTGCCCTGGAGACAAGGAACTCACCGACAATGACTCCTACCCAGGACATCCCAACGTTGATCTTCAGGGCAGATATGATAGTCGGTATGCTGGCAGGGAGTATTACCTTGCTGAGTACTTGAGTTTTGGTCGCGCCAAAGGTCTTAAGCAGCTTAATCTTGTCAGGGTTCACTTCCAAAAACCCATTTAAAACGCCGATGACCGTCACCACTATCGATATCAGCAAGGCCATTACGACTATCGATACAGGCCCGGCACCGACCCAGACGATTATGATAGGGCCCAGCGCTATTTTTGGCAGCGCATTCAGTACGACCAGATACGGATCGGCGACCTTGGCCAAGAAGTCAGACCACCATAGTATGATGGCGATCAGAGTGCCCAATATGGTCCCTACTGTAAAACCTATTATCGTTTCGAGCATCGTTATTGAGACATGCCTGAAAAGCTCGCCTTCCCTTGCCAGGCTGATGATGGTTTTTACTATCCGGGAAGGCTGGCTTGTTATGAAAGCATCTATCCAGCCCAGGGAGGCAGCTACCTCCCAAAGGACGATAAAGACGATCAGCACTGCTATTTGAGTTATCCTGATCGAAAGCTTATATCTTCGTACCTTCTTCAGGTAGGCCAGATGCTCCTCCGATACCGGTGCTTTGTTATTGTTAGTTGACATGGACATCCAGCTCCTCCCATATGATGTTGAAGTATTCCCTAAACTCCGGGGCCTTCCTGAGGCTTACCGGGTTTCGCTTTTCACCTGACAGGTGTATGTCATGGCTGCTCTTGATCACCCCGGGACGCTTGCTCAGGACTATCACCCTGTTGCACATGGATATTGCTTCCGAGATATCATGAGTAACGAGCAGCGCAGTCTTTTTCTCCTTTTTGATAATGTCAGCAACTTCATCGGACAAGGCCAGCCTCGTCTGGTAGTCCAGGGCTGAAAAGGGTTCATCCAGCAAGAGTATCTTCGGGTCGACTGCCAATGTTCTGATCAGGGCCACCCTTTGCCTCATGCCGCCTGAGAGCTGGCGGGGATAATGGTTTTTGAAATCACCCAGTCCATAGGTGTCCAGCAGCTTCATAACCTTTTTTTTGTTTTCTTCATTGGCTTTCTTCTGGATTTCGAGTCCCAGCATAACATTTTGAAGTATAGTGCGCCATTCAAACAAATGATCCTGCTGCAGCATGTATCCGACCTTGGAGGAAGGACCTTCGACTTCTTTACCTTCAATTTTGACCTGCCCCGAGCATGGTTTGATCAGACCTGCAATCAAAGAAAGAATAGTAGATTTTCCGCATCCGCTTGGACCTACTATCCCTATGAATTCACCTTCCTGGACTTCCAGGTCTATGTTCTTAAGGGCAGGAGTCTCACCTTCAAGATCCTGGTAGTTCATACATACTCCTTCTAGTGATACTATGCCTTGTTTACTCATCTACGGCAATCCTCCTTTGATTATTCCCTTAGTTCATTGTATTCCGATAGGCAGATTTTGTTCAGAGGAAAGCGCTGCTAGTATGCCGGTACTGGCTGATGGCATAAAAAAAAACAGCCTTTCGGCTGCTATCAGGCTATCTATTTAACAGCTTGTAAACAAGCTGTACTATCAGGGCTATCACCAGGCCGGCAAAAGCGCTGACGAAAAAGTACATAACGCCTGCTATATCGCCCCAGCTATCATTTCCTCCGGTGGCGAAGCTTGCATACATAAGGATGAAGCCGGTCAGTATGCTGACCAGAAATACTATGGCAGATACCTTTTGCCTAAACAGATAGAGCAAGGCCGATATCACACCCAAAGCCAGGGATGTGATCGCATAGGCCTTTATGTTCTGGCCGGTTATGCTGATACCAAGTGAGATCCTGATCCCTGCATAAAACAGGATAAAGGAGACCAGGGCAGTGATAAGTCCGATGATTGCATAGTTGTATCTTTTGACCTGTACCATGTGTACAACCCCTTTTGTCCGTAATTATATTCATTATACCAGACATAACAGCTGCATAAAATACAAACTTATAAGTTGACATATGCCCGGGCATGAAATATCATCAAAAATAACATAGCGCACAGGGGGATTGTCTGTATGTATACCAAAAACGACCTTATCCGGGATATAAAAAACCTTGGCATAGCCCGGGAGGACACCCTGCTTGTCCACTCGTCGATGAAAGCCATAGGGGAAGTGGAGGGCGGGGCCGATACGGTCCTGGATGCTTTCATAGAGTATATGGAACCTGGCCTGCTCATTTTTCCCACCCATACATGGAGCACGATCGGAAATGAGCGTTTGCTGTTTGACCCGCGTACAGAGCCTTCATGCGTAGGCATACTGACCAACCTTTTCATGAAAAGGCCAGGGGTTGTCCGGTCCCTGCATCCGACTCATTCAGTTGCAGCTCTCGGCAGGGATGCTGCCCAATATGTGGCTGGCGAGGAGCAGTCAGATACACCATGCTCTCGCAGCGGATGCTGGGGAAAACTATACGACCGGCATGCAAAGGTTCTGTTTCTTGGCTGCAGCATGAAGAAAAACACCATTATCCACGGTGTGGAGGAATGGAACGATATAGAGAACCGCCTGACCAAAGAGCATGTGATGATGCAAATAGTCATGCCCGACGGAACCATCATGGACAGACCGATGCGCCGCCACAGCGCGCCAATACCCGACATATCCAGCAATTATGACAAGCTAAAGGCCCCGCTGGTGTACCTGGGCATCGCCAGGTGCGGCAGGATCGGGGATGCTGACAGTGTGCTATGTGATGTGAGAAAAATGGTAGATCTGACTTCCGAGTTCTTGAAGCGGGACCCGGACTTGTTCCTGGATGACAGCCCGGTCCCTGAAGAATGGTACAAATAAACGAAAAAGGAGGAACTGTTCTCAGTTCCTCCCTGCGTTTATAGCCAACCGGAGAAGATTCCCGGCCCAATGCTTATTTTACTACGCTGTCAGCATATTTGTTGGTGGTGATTTTCTCAAAAGGTGCCCGTTTGGCGAGCTCACCTGCTGTTTCCATGATGTCCTGCAGCCGGTCAAAGGCCTCCTTTTTCATCCTGGGATCCTTTGGCCAGGTGTCCTGGTCCTTGTATCTCTTGACGACGGTGACCAGCACTTCCATATCAGCATCAGGGAAGGCAGGCTTTATAGCCTCAGCTATTTTTTCAGGCGTATTGTTGGCAACAAACTGTTGACCCTTGTAGATTGCCCTTGTGAATCGGGTGATAAGATCCTCATTCTTTTCAATATAGCTCTTTTTCGCCATATAGGCGGTATAGGGCAGCTCTCCCGCGGCAGCTCCGATGGATGCTACCACATAACCTGATCCTTCTTTTTCAAGCGTAGCAGCTACAGGCTCAAACAAAGCTACATAGTCACCGGTCCCGCCTTTGAAAGCGCCGGCCATCAGGTCAAACTGGATGTTGGTCAGGAATTCCAGGTCCTTATTTGGGACGAGGCCATGCTGTCTGAGTACATACTCTAATGCCATAGCCGGGACTCCGCCCTTACGACCTCCGATTATGGTCTTGCCTGCAAGGCTTTCCCATTTGAAGTCAGGCTCCGGATTTCTGCCTACCAGGAAGGAACCGTCCTTTTGGGTCAGCTGGGCAAATACGATGGGGTGATCCTCTCTGCCTTCGTTATACACATAGATCGTAGCTTCCGGGCCGCAGAAGCCGATGTCTGCCTGGCCTGCCAGTACACCGGTCATGACCTTGTCAGCACCGCCGGCATTGAAAAGCTCGATCTCGATACCTTCATCCTCAAAATACCCTTCATGAATCGCTACATACATGGGGGCATAGAAAATCGAATGAGTCACTTCCCACAACCTGACTTTTGACGTAGTCTGCTTGCCACAGCCCGTCAAAGCAAAGGCGGCTACCAGCATTAGTGTAAGTAGTAAAATCAGAAGTTTAAAGCGCTTCAAGCAAATCCCTCCTTGAAATAAAGTCTTTTTCTGTATATAATATTCTGAGTGCGGCAAAAGGTGAAAGAAGGGACACTGAAACAATGCCCGCCGCCTAAAAAATACAAGTTAAAAAATGATGACATAACTGTTTTATCGTGCTATAATTTATATTCGCAATGGTTATTTCCTTGCCAATATAGCTCAGCAGGTAGAGCAGCAGTTTCGTAAACTGCAGGTCAGGGGTTCGAGCCCCCTTATTGGCTCCATATTTTTCGGGGTGTAGCGCAGCTTGGTAGCGCGTCTCGTTCGGGACGAGAAGGTCGCAGGTTCAAATCCTGTCACCCCGACCATAAAAAAACGGCGATCTTTTATCAAGGTCGCCGTTTTGATTTCCTGATTTCTCATCTTGAATTTACTCACGTCATACAATTGCCCTTTCCAGGCACTTGAATAAAAGTGCATGGATATATAACTTTGAATTTTTTATATAACACGCAAGCAAATCCTATCCAAGTCTGCTTTCGGCCTTGCAACCCCTTTTACAAGTATTTATGGAGTGTGCAGGATCTCGCTTGTCGGCGCTGAGTATGCGGTGATCTAGCTAAGCCCGGAGTCATCACGAGAACGGAGTCGCCATATGACAGACTGATCGAGTATATGAACGGCCAGGGCTATAGCAAGGAGGATCAGTATGGTGCAAAGGTAATATTGCGAAACAAGGAAACCGATGATATAGCCGGGATACTTTACTCAGGCGGAGGCAGGTTCTCGGAGTGGAGATGGCTAGAATAGCAACGCCGATTTACAACCTGCAATTAAAGGCTTTATATAAAAGAGCAATATATTAATGCGAATGGGCATGGATGGTATTGGATTTACTCGACAGTAAACTCATCCAGGAAATAAGCCCTTGTATTTGCATGCCTTCCTTCGCTGTCCGTGACATCAAAGCGGATATACCCGTCCATAGGGTGGATATCAAAGACGGCTTCATTTAACACACGTCCGTTTTCGGCAGCAAACAGCTTTGCCCGCCTGCCTTGGGTAGTCATGGAAATGTACCTGGCATCTGAGCATTTTATATATGCCTTGCCATCTTCTACATAAAGTTCATTGATATACGGACCGAAGGAGGCGTAGAAGTTCCCTTTGATCAGTGAATCCATGACTGCCGAATAGGTAAGCTTTTCTGCCTTTATCATAGTGAAACCGCCAAAGTAATCGGACAATGCAGCAGGCTTGTCGGCCATGCTGTGGCAGTCATCGTTGGCAGTACAGAATATCCTGCCGGCCTGGCGCAGGTATGTATCATAATCCTTGATGTTGTACTCGCTTATGCCCATTTTCGCACAGCCGGTATTGTAGATCTCCATGGCGAAGAATCCCTTATATCTGCAGAAATCAAATGCGTCTTCCAGAGACCATGCCGGATGGTTGTATTGCACTATGAATCCGCTGTTGTTGGCCTCCTCGATGATATGGTTGATGGTTTCGGGTGAATAGGTTCTATGATAGATCCCGCCCTTGTATTTCTGACGGTCGATGATCTCTTTGCTGATGCACCAGCAATAGTCCGGGTTGAAGCAAACGGCGGTATCGATGTCAGGTCTTGTGGCGAAAAGGTTGAGATGACAGGTTTTCTTGAGGTCAAATGGTCCGGGCTTGTCTTCAGTTACTGCTATTTCATATCCGGTTATGGTGAGGAAGTCAGCGTCGTTCAGATAAGAGTGATCTATCAATACCTCATGGTCGGTTATCGACAAAACGGAGTATCCGTTGCTTTTATATAAGGCCTTCAGTTCTTCCGGAGAAAGCCTGCCATCGGAAATAGTGCTGTGGCAGTGGAGATTTGCCTTGTAAAAGCGGCCTTCCCTGGGAATCAGGTATTTTTTCATAAATGTCTCCTTTCGACGCGTCATATACATATAATAAATGATACCACTTATTGCAGGGTTTTCAATAATAAAATCTACGTGTCTGCAGACCATATAGCTAAAAGGATTGAAGGACGTGAATTTGTGTTTGACATTACACAGGAAATACATTACAATTGGTTCGTGTCCTGTTAGAGCAGGGAATCGGGTTTTGTAGACAGGCGTGTAAATTTACTAAATATTAGAGGACTTTAGATGGTTTAGTCGAATACAATAGTAGTGGCTAGGCTCAATGTCGAGACGGCATGAAGGGAGGCTTACTTTTTGAATATCCCTAACACGCTTACAGTCATCAGGTTTCTCATGATAGGCCTGTTCGCATTCTTATATTTAAACGAAGGGATAAAGTCCAATGAAATATGGGCTTTTATTGTGTTTCTTGCAGCAGGAGCCACCGATGTGCTGGACGGCTTCATCGCCCGCCGCTACAACCTTGTGACTGACTGGGGCAAGCTCATGGACCCGCTTGCTGACAAGCTGATGCTTATCACGGTCATGGTGTGCATGTACATAGATGGGATAGTTCCATTGTGGGTCATCATAGTCATAGCGCTGAAGGAGCTGTTGATGATACTCGGGGCTGCATTTTTATACAAAAAGGATATAATCGTGCAGGCCAATTTTTACGGCAAGCTGGCCACTGTATTGTTCTACGTGGCGATCACCCTTCAGGTATTCAAGGTACAGCCTTATGCCTGGTATGTGCTGCTTATCGCCATTGCCAGTACGATAATGGCTTTCATACAATATACGATAATAGGGTATAAACGAAAAAAAGGTTGACATTTCAACGGTTTTGGGTATAATCTCTAGTAACGGATAGCGCAAAGGCAATGAAAAAGAGGAGTACGCACAATGCATCCAACAGAGAGGGAGACTCGCCGGCTGAAAGGTTTCCCGGGAGAGCACTGCGGAAGGTCGCTTTTGAGCCTTCTGACCGAAAGTGTTTATTTTAAGTCAGAACGTTTTGCTCACGTTATAGAGCCAGAGTGTTTGATTGCCATTTAGTGCGATTAAAAATTAAGGTGGTACCGCGAAGAATGCCTTCGTCCTTTAGGATGAAGGCTTTTTTAGTTTTGGAGGGATAGTTGTGGAGACAAAACAGTTGATGGCAAAAACATATGATCCCGCTCAGGTGGAAGACAGGATCTATCAGGACTGGCTTGAAAAAGGCTATTTCCATGCCAGGGTGGACGAGAGCAAGGAGCCATTTTGCATCGTTATCCCGCCGCCGAATATAACAGGCCAGCTCCACATGGGCCATGCCCTGGATAACACCTGGCAGGATATCATAATCCGCTTCAAGCGTATGCAGGGGTATTCGACCCTGTGGCTGCCTGGGACGGACCATGCCAGTATAGCGACAGAGGTCAAAATAGTGGAGAAGCTGGCAGATGAGGGCCTTACCAAGTATGACCTGGGCCGGGAAGGCTTTCTTGAGCGGGCCTGGGAGTGGAAAAGGCAGTACGGAGGCAGGATCGTCGACCAGCTCAAAAAGCTTGGCTCATCATGCGACTGGTCGAGAGAAAGGTTTACCATGGACAAGGGCTGCAGCAGGGCAGTCAATGAAGTTTTCGTCAACCTGTACGAGAAAGGCCTTATATACCGGGGGGATCGGATAATCAACTGGTGCCCGGAATGCAAGACGGCCTTGTCCGATGCTGAGGTCGAATACGACGAAAAACAGGGCAGCTTCTGGCATATCGCCTATCCGGTAAAGGGAGAAGACGAAAAAGTAGTGGTTGCCACGACCCGGCCGGAAACTATGCTCGGCGATACAGCCGTGGCGGTCCATCCCGATGATGAGAGATACCGCCACCTTATAGGCAAAACCGTCATATTGCCGCTGGTAAACAGGGAAATACCCGTTATCGCAGACACATATGTCGACATGGAGCTGGGCACCGGAGTTGTAAAGATAACGCCTGCCCATGACCCCAATGACTTTGAAGTGGGCCTGAGGCATGACCTTGAACAGATACGGGTCATGAACGACGATGGCACTATGAACAGTCATGCAGGCAGGTACGAGAGTATGGACCGTTACGAGGCCAGGAAAGCCATAGTAGAGGATCTAAAAGAGTCAGGCCTCCTGGTGAAAGTCGAAGAGCACAAGCATAACGTAGGTGAATGCTACAGGTGCCATACAGTCGTAGAGCCTATCGTCTCAAAGCAATGGTTCGTCAAAATGAAGCCCTTGGCTGAGCCTGCGATCGAAGCCGTCAGGTCTGGCAAGGTCAGGTTTGTGCCGGAACGGTTTGAGAAAATCTATTTCAACTGGATGGAGAACATCCGCGACTGGTGTATTTCAAGGCAGCTCTGGTGGGGGCACAGGATCCCGGCCTATTACTGCGAAAGCTGCGGAAAGACGATCGTCTCCAAGGAGCCGCCGCAAAAATGCACCTGCGGCCACACAGGCTTCAAACAGGACGAGGATGTACTGGACACATGGTTCAGCTCGGCGCTTTGGCCTTTTTCGACCCTGGGCTGGCCTGACGAGACTGAGGACCTCCGATACTTCTACCCTACCAATGTACTCGTTACTGGCTATGACATCATCTTTTTCTGGGTAGCCAGGATGATTTTCTCAGGGATCGAGCATATGGGCGAAGTGCCCTTCAAGGATGTTCTTATCCACGGCATAGTCCGCGATGCTCAGGGCAGAAAGATGAGCAAGTCGCTGGGCAACGGCATAGATCCCCTGGAGATAATAGACAAGTACGGTGCTGACGCCCTGCGCCTTAGCCTGATCCTGGGGAACTCGCCCGGCAATGACATGCGGTTTTCGACAGAGAAGGTAGAGGCAAGCCGCAATTTTGCCAATAAGATATGGAACGCATCGAGATTTATCATGATGAATCTGGAGAACGTTCATGGCGATGCTCTGGCTCCGGGCAAGCCGGAGATCCCGGACAAATGGATCATAAGCAGATACAACAGGCTGGCAGGCGAAGTGACTGAAAACATAAACAAGTATGAGCTCGGCCTTGCGGCTCAGAAGGTCTATGATTTCATATGGGATGAGTTCTGCGACTGGTATATAGAGCTGGTAAAGCCAAGGCTGTACGGTACGGATGAGACTGCAAGGCATACAGCCCTTCATACCCTTGTTTATGTACTGTCCAATACCATGAAGCTGCTGCATCCATTCATGCCCTTTATCACTGAGGAGATCTGGCAGCACCTGCCGGGCAACACAGGCAGCATAATGGTGTCCTCATGGCCCAGGGTCAACGAAGCGGAACTGGACGAGGAAGCCGAGGAGCAAATGCAGGCCGTGATGGACGCTATAAAAGCTATACGGAACATCAGGGCAGAGATGGAAGTGCATCCTTCAAGAAAGGCTAAGCTGATCATTGTGACTGAGGGTGCAAACATTAGGCTCTTTGAAGAAGCAGCTATTTACTTTGAAAAGCTGGCAGGCGCATCTGCAGTCGTGGTACAGAGCGACAGGAACAGCATAGCTCCAAATGCAGTATCAGCCGTGACTGATACAGCCCAGATATTCATGCCCCTTGAGGACCTGATCGATTTTGAAAAAGAGCTCAGCCGGCTCAATAAGGAAAAGGAAAACCTTGACAAGGAGCTGGCCAGGGTCAACGGCAAGCTCAGCAACGAAGGCTTTATTAAGAAAGCGCCGCCCGCCGTTGTCAAAGAGGAAGAAGAAAAGAAAGCTAAGTATGAGGAAATGATGAAAAGGGTCCTTGAGCAGATCGAGAAAATACAGAATATGATGTCCCATTAAGCTTATATGCTCCCCTGAAGGTAGGTAGTTGAATGTAACAGCCTTCCACAAGGGGGAGCATTTTTATACTATATCTTTTACTGTATCATTACTTGTCATTGAAATATTTGCTGATATATATTATTAGGATTAAGCGGATAGAACGACATCGATATGTGTGCCCTTATCTGTAATGGCTCATCATATATACTGTTGTGAGTGCGTCTTCAATGCAAAAATTCTGTACTAGAGGTGTTGGCTGTAATTTTCCTGATCCTTTGTGATATAATCTGATTACACATGAAACTAAAAATATTCAGGAGGTAATTTATGATTATTCCGGTATTATGTAATGACATCTGGCATCCCGGTGAAGTAGTCAAAAAGGGACTGTCATCGTTAGAGAGCTCAGATATCCGTTTTGAGTACATAGAAGATGCTGCTGACTTCAGCCCGGATATATTCAAAGGCAGCAAACTGGTTATTCTGAGCAAAGAGAACAATGTCAATGCAGAGAATGAGGCTCCATGGATGACCGACGAGATCCAGGATATGTTCAAGGACTTTGTCGATAAGGGGGGCTCCTTGCTGGTGATCCATTCCGGCACAGCGGACTACGAAGAGCAGTGGACCCTGCGCCGCCTGCTTGGCGGAGTATTTGACCACCACCCGGAGCAATGCCCGGTGACTGCGAAAATGGACCCCGATCACTTCATGACCCAGGGCTGCAGCGACTTTACCGTCATGGATGAGCATTATTTCATGGACATGAATGACGACAGCATAGAATGCTTCATGACCACCCATTCAGATCACGGCAGCCAGCCCGCAGGCTGGATCAAGCGGTCAGGCCTTGGCAAGGTATGTGTGATAACACCGGGGCACAACCTTGAGGTATGGCTGGAGCCATCCTTTCAAAGGCTCCTTAGGAATGCTGTCGATTGGTGCCTGCAGTCAGACTGAGATTATCGGCATAAATGGTTTTGCGGCTGGATTATAAAGAAGCAGAGGAGGTGCATGTATGGAGCGATGCCCTTTCAATGACACGATCAGTGCCAACCCCATGAGACTCTGGTATAAAAAGAGGGCCGAAAAATGGGTCGAAGCGCTCCCTGTGGGCAACGGGCGCCTTGGGGCCATGGTTTTTGGAGGAGTAAGGCGGGAGCGGATCCAGCTCAACGAGGACACTCTGTGGTCGGGACAGCCCTATGACACAAACAACTATGATGCACATAACTACCTTGATGAGGTCAGGAGCCTGATCTTTGACGGAAAATATGTGGAAGCGCAGCAGATCATCGAAGAAAAGATGCACGGCCCCGACAATCAGGCATACAAGCCTTTAGGGAATGTTTACATAGACTTTGATTCTGATGCCGAGCCGGATAAATACATGCGCGAGCTTGATCTCTGTAAGGGCATTGTCCGTACCTCATACCTGCAGAACGGCTGCCTTTATACCAGAGAGGTCCTTGCCAGCGCACCGGACCAGGTGATCGCCATAAGGATGGAAAGCAATAAGCCGCGCAGACTCAGCTTCAGGATCTCAGCGGACAGCCTGATATCTTACAGGGTCAAGGCCACTGAAAATGACTGCCTGTTCCTGGAGGGGCAATGCGAACCTATGAGCGATAAGTACCACCAGGGCATAATGTTTGGCTTCATGGTCAAGGCGATCTGTGAGGACGGCCGTGTGAAGGCTGAGGACGATACTATCATCGTCAGGAACGCAAGCAGGGCTTTCATATACATATCAGCGGCTACCAGCTTTAACGGCTTTGACAAAAACCCGGTCACAGAAGGCAGGGACTACCGGACTGCCTGTGCTGAAGCCATGGCAGCAGCAGCTTCTAAAGCTTACGATGAGATAAGGCAAAGACATGTAGAAGATTACCGCGGGCTATTTGGCAGGGTACATATCGACCTGGGGCACAATGAGGCTGAGAGACTGCCTACTGATGAACGGATCGAACGGGTGAGAAACGGGGAAGAGGATCCCGCCCTGGCGGCCCTTTTATTCCAGTATGGGCGCTACCTGCTGATTTCAAGCTCGCGGCCGGGCACCCAGCCTGCCAACCTGCAGGGCATTTGGAACGAGGAGCTTTGGCCTCCCTGGAACAGCAACTATACGACTAACATCAATGTAGAGATGAATTACTGGCCCGCCGAGGTATGCAACCTGGCGGAATGCCACGAACCCCTGTTTGACATGATCGAAGAGCTGATGATCACCGGTAGGAAAACGGCCCAGGTGCATTACCAGGCCAGGGGATGGGTCGCCCATCACAATGTGGATCTGTGGAGGTCCGCTACACCGGTAAGCGGATCTGCGAGCTGGGCCTGCTGGCCTATGGCAGGGGTGTGGCTATGCAGCCATCTATGGGAGCATTATCTCTTTGGCAAGGATATAAGGTTCTTACGGGAAAGAGCCTATCCGGCCATGAAAGGTGCTGCCTTGTTCTGCCTGGACTGGCTTGTCCAAGACAAGGAAGGCAACCTTGTCACCTGCCCGTCCACTTCACCTGAAAATATTTTCCTGCTGCCAGACAGCAGGGAATGCAGTGTGAGCTATGCAAGCACCGTGGATATTTCCCTGATACGGGAGCTGTTTCATCATTGCATCGAGGCAGCTGAGATACTACAGGTGGATGAGGGCTTGCGTTCTGAGCTGGCATTGGCATTGAAGCGCCTGCCCGGGTTCAAGATCGGGCGGCACGGCCAGCTTCAGGAATGGTTTTTTGACTTTGATGAAAAGGAACCCGGACACAGGCATATGTCCCACCTTTACAGCGTATATCCTGGCTGCTGGATTTTAAAACGTAAAGACCCTGGCCTGATAAAAGCCGTGCGTAAATCCCTTATCAGGCGAATTGAACATGGCGGAGGGCATACCGGATGGAGCTGCGCATGGCTTATCAACCTTTGGGCCAGGCTGGGGGATGCGGAAAATGCCTATAGGTTCGTTATGACTTTACTCAAAAGGTCTGTGTATCCCAACCTTTTCGATGCTCATCCGCCGTTCCAGATCGACGGCAACTTCGGAGCTACAGCAGGTATAGCCGAAATGCTCCTGCAGAGCCACCAGGGTCATATCAGCTTGCTTCCCGCCCTTCCGCCCATGTGGCCGGAGGGGGAGGTCAGAGGGCTCAGGGCAAGGGGCGGTTATACTGTTGACATAGCCTGGAAAGACAGCAGGATAACCTGCGGGAGGATATACTCTCATGTATACGGCAAGTGCCTGGTAAAGGCAAAGACACCAGTTGTGATCTGCTCAGGAGACGGACCCATTGCAGCGGAATATGGCCATGACGGGCTGATTTCCTTTGACTGCAGAGCGGGTGAAGCTTATATAATCAAAGCAGCAGAATCCTAAAGAGGAGGCATGCATACAGATGTATCATCAAGACAACGTAGAAGGTTCGCTGATTAGAGAAGAAAACACATTTACCACAGAAGGGTTGCCGGACTGGAGCAATCACAAGGTGCTTGGGCGCAACAGGCTGAAAAGCAGGGCACACTTTTTTCCATATTCTGATCCCGACACGGCTGTGACATATCAGCGTGGCCTTTCAAGCAGGTTTTTACTGCTGAATGGGCAGTGGGACTTTTATTACGCTCCTTCACCTCAGGAGGCACCTGCCGGATTTTACAATGCGGACTTTGATACGACCGGATGGGACAGGATAAAGGTGCCATCCAACTGGCAGCTTGAGGGATATGGGAGGCCCCATTACACCAATATAGCATATCCTATACCGGTCGACCCACCGCATGTACCGGTTGAAAACCCTACGGGCTGCTACCGCAGGGAGTTCTTTATCCCGGAGGAGTGGGAGGGATTCAGGATAACGCTGAACTTTGAAGGGGTCGATAGCGCGTTCCATGTCTGGGTGAACGGCACTCTTGCCGGATACAGCCAGGTCAGCAGGATGCCATCGGAGTTTGATATCACTCCATTGATAAAGCCGGGTAAGAACATTCTGGCCGTCAGGGTATACCAGTGGTCCGACGGGACATATCTGGAGGATCAGGACATGTGGTGGCTCAGCGGCATATTCAGGGATGTATATCTGCTGGCCAGACCGGGGGTCCATATAGGGGATGCCTTCGTATGGTCAGACCTGTACAATGGATACAAGGACGCAGTCCTATATGCGGATATTGCCCTGAACAACACATCGGATGAAGAAGTCAGGGGGATAGGGCTTGAGTGCCTCTTGATGAAAGAGGACGGGCGGAAAGCAGGCGTAGCCCGGCTTGAGAGCCTGGATCTTGCGAGGGGTGAGAACAGTATAAAGGTCACTATGGAAGTAAAAGAACCGGTACTGTGGTCTGCAGAAAATCCCTGCCTGTACATGATAGTACTGATACTCAAGGACAGCAGCGGAAACATCCTGGAGGTCGTACCCCAGAGGACTGGATTCCGCAGTGTTGAACTGAAAGACGGGAGGTTGCTTGTAAACGGCAAGGCAATCAAGTTCAAGGGCGTCAACCGGCATGACCATCACCCGACCCTGGGCAGGGCGGTCCCATATCAAGCCATGCTGGAGGATGTCCTGCTGATGAAGCGGCATAATATCAACGCAGTCAGGACCTCCCATTATCCAAACGATCCAGTCTTTTTAGATCTGTGTGATGAGTATGGTCTTTATGTCATAGATGAGACGGATCTGGAAACCCACGGATTCGAGATGGCGGGCTGCCTGGAAAGGCTCAGCGATGACCCTGACTGGCAGGAGGCATATCTAGACCGTGTCAGCCGGATGGTGGAACGGGACAAAAACCATCCCTCCATAGTGATGTGGTCCCTGGGCAATGAATCGGGCTTTGGCTGCAATCACATCGCAATGTACAAATGGATAAAAACCAGGGATCAAACGAGGCTGGTCCATTACGAGGGAGAGTCGAGCCGTCATTTCAAGGATGAGGCGTATGTACTTAAAAGCTGCGATGTGCATAGTACCATGTATACGTCAGTGGAGGAGATGGAGCTCGCAGGCAGACTCCATGGCATGAAATATCCGCATATAATGTGTGAATATGCCCATGCTATGGGTAATGGCCCCGGATCGCTGAAGGAATACTGGGAAACCTTTTACAAGTATCCCAGGCTGCAGGGAGGCTTTGTCTGGGAATGGATCGACCACGGCATACTCTGCTACAAGGGCGGCCGGGAATACTACGCATATGGCGGTGATTTCGGGGACTGGCCCAATGACGGCAACTTTGTGATAGACGGACTTCTTTTCCCCGACCGCAAGCCGTCGCCAGGGCTCATTGAATACAAGAAGATCATAGAGCCAGTGAAGGTCGAAGCAGCTGACCTAAACGAGGGCAGGTTCAGGATAATGAACCTGTATGACTTTGTTGGCCTTGACCACCTCAAGGCGATTTGGAGCATGGAATCCGACGGGATGTTGCTTAGCTCCGGTACATTGGCGCTGCCAGCTATTCCTGCCGGTGAAAGCAGGGATGTGGTCATTCCGTGGGACAAACCTAAGCGGGTGACGCCGGGTGCGGATTACTGGCTCAACATAAGCTTTATGCTAGCACATGATACCAAATGGGCAAAGCAAGGCCATGAGGTAGCGTGGGCCCAGTTCAGGCTGCCCGTGGATGTACCGGCTGGCTTTGCCGTGAGCAAAGGTTCAATGCCGCAGCTTGGCTGCAGCGAGGACGACAGGTTTATTTCCATATGCGGTGCGAATTTCAGCCTAAGGTTTGACAAGCTATACGGGACAATAGTATCCTGGGAGCATGAGGGAAGGATGCTTATAGTAAGCGGCCCAAGGCTCAATTTCTGGCATGCTCCGACGGACAATGAAATGCATATAAAGCATGAATGGCGCAGGTTCGGCCTGCATGCGCTGCAGCACAGGACAGAAAAGGTAAGCTTTGAGTATGGGGGCAGGTCCGCCCTGATAAAGGTAAGCACTAGGATAGGGCCTCCGATCCTGTCCTGGTGTATAAATGCCGAGTATACATATGAGGTTTTTGGCAGCGGGGATGTGATACTGTCTGTCGCGGGAGGCCCATCTGGCTCTCCCTTGCCGGAAACCTTGCCCAAAATCGGGCTCCGGATGGCCATACCGGCTGATATGGACCAGTTTACCTGGTATGGCAGGGGACCGGGCGAATCATATGCGGACAGTAAGGAAGCCAACCGCTATGGTGTTTATACCGCTTCTGTGGATGAACTGTTCACACCCTATGTATATCCCCAGGAAAACGGCAACAGGACGGATGTTTACTGGACTGCTGCAGTCGATCCGACAGGGACCGGGCTGCTTGCGGTTGGCATGCCAGGTCTTGACTTCAGTGCCCGCCCATATACCGACACGGATCTTGAAGAAGCCAGGCATGCCTGTGACCTGGTCCGGAGGGATTTCATAACCCTGAATCTGGATCACAGACACAATGGGCTGGGCTCTAACAGCTGCGGGTCGGGGCCCTTGGAAAAATACAAGCTCTATACAAGGGATTTCAAGTTTACAGTCAGACTAAAGCCTTTTTCCTCAAGGTCCGCATCACCTGCGATGCTGGCCAGGCAGATCATTGCAGACTAAGGAAAGCCAAATACTACTAAAAGAGGAGGTGCTGCCGGGTGCTTGTCAGATGAGCACTCTGGCCTGAGTATGAAATTTTCCAACGGATTGTGGCTCAACAGGGAGGGTGTAAATATATACAGCCCTGCTGAAGTAGCCGATCATGAGATTAGAGACGGTAAGCTTATATTGACCCTGCCCTATATCAGAATCGTACACCGGGGGCAGACCCTGGCCGGACCTGTGCTGACAGCGGAGCTAAGCTCCCCCATGCCTGATGTCATCAAAGTCAGGGTATATCATTACAAGGGCTGCAGAAAAAAGGGTCCTGATTTTGAACTATCTGAGGACAAAACCGCTCCTATCGAAATCACTGAATGCGAAGAGACGATAGAATTTAAAAGTGGGAGCACCAAAGCTGTCATCAGCATCAAAGACTGGTCAATGGACTTCTATTACGGCGAAAGGTACCTGACCGGCACGGGCAGGAAGAACATGGCCTATATAACCGCCCCGGAAGGCAATTTTATGAGAGAACAGCTCGGCCTTCAGGTTGGCGAATGTGTCTATGGCCTTGGCGAACGCTTTACTCCCTTTGTTAAGAACGGGCAGGTAGTCGATATTTGGAACAGAGACGGGGGTACATCGTCTGAGCAGGCTTATAAAAACGTGCCCTTCTACCTGACCAACAGGGGCTACGGCGTGTTTGTCAACCATCCGGAGTGCGTATCATATGAAATCGCATCCGAGGTAGTGTCCAGGGCCCAGTTTTCCGTTCCGGGTGAAGAGCTGGAGTACTTCATTATCGGAGGCTCATCGCTCAAGGAGGTAATCAAGAACTATACTGACCTTACGGGCAAGCCGGCCCTGCCGCCTGCATGGTCCTTCGGGCTGTGGCTGACGACATCCTTTACGACAAGCTATGACGAGGATACCGTGAACAGCTTTATAGACGGCATGGCCCAGCGTGACCTGCCTCTGCATGTTTTCCACTTTGACTGCTTCTGGATGAAGGAGTTCGAATGGTGCAACTTTGAATGGGACGACAGGGTCTTCCCCGACCCAGAGGGAATGCTGAGAAGGCTCAAAGAAAAGGGCCTTAGGATATGTGTGTGGATCAACCCCTACATCGGCCAGAAATCCAGGTTGTTTGATGAGGGCATGAAGCGAGGCTATCTGCTGAAAAGGCCCAACGGGGATGTCTGGCAGTGGGACCTGTGGCAGCCGGGTATGGGCATAGTAGATTTTACAAATCCGAAAGCTTGTGAATGGTATGCCGGCTATCTCAGAAGGCTCATCGATATGGGTGTTGACTGCTTCAAAACCGACTTTGGCGAAAGGATACCGACTGATGTCGTATACCATGACGGTTCCGATCCCGAAAAAATGCACAACTACTATTCCTATCTCTACAACAAGGTGGTTTTCAAGGTACTCGAAGAAAAGCTGGGCAAGGGCAAAGCAGTAGTGTTTGCCCGTTCCGGCACAGCCGGCTCACAAAGATTCCCCGTCCACTGGGGCGGTGACTGCATATCGAGCTATGAGTCCATGGCTGAGAGCCTGCGGGGCGGCCTGTCCCTGTGCCTTTCAGGCTTTGCATTCTGGAGCCATGATATAAGCGGCTTTGAGAGCACTGCATCTCCTGACCTTTACAAGCGCTGGGTCGCTTTCGGCCTGTTGTCGACCCACAGCAGGCTGCACGGCAACAACTCCTATAGAGTGCCCTGGCTGTTTGATGAAGAAGCCGTTGATGTGCTTAGGTATTTCACCAGGCTGAAATGCAGGCTGATGCCTTACATATTCAGTAAAGCGGTCGAGGCGTCCAAAGATGGGCTGCCGCTGATGCGGGCCATGGTCCTGGAGTTTGAGGATGATCCGGCCTGCGACTATCTTGACCGCCAATACATGCTGGGCGACTCCCTGCTTGTTGCTCCCGTATTCACAAGGACCGGTGATGTGGCCTATTACCTGCCGGAAGGAAAATGGACGTCCTTTATAACAGGCGAAACTGTTGCGGGTGGAGCCTGGAGAAAAGAGCACCACGGCTATATGAGTATACCCCTGATGGTCAGGCCCAATTCGATCATCCCGGTAGGCGCTGTTGACGGCAGGCCGGACTATGACTATGCAGACGGGGTAGAGTTCCATGTGTTCAACCTTGAAGAGGGAGCTGCTGCAAGAGCATCGGTGTATAATGCCTGCGGCGAGTCTGAGCTGGTCTTGATGGCAGAAAATCGAGACGGTAGCATGGTTTTTGAACACAAAGGCCGTGACTGCAGGTACACGATCCTTTTGAGAAACGTAGAAGCAGTTGCAGAAGTACGCAACGGATCCTGTGAAGCAACTGTTTCAGGTATGAAAGTGACCCCTCTTGACATAAGCAGTCCGGTGATAGTCAGGCTCAAGGGCTAGGCAGGCCATCAGACAAGAAAGCCATTCCATCATACGATAATAAAGACCTATAGAACCAGCTTCTATTTAAAAACCAACAACCTCTGAGCTATACGTTCAGAGGTTTTCTTTTTGTGTCGAGAGTATACTGGCTCTTTGTTTTAAGGAATGATACCAGATAAAGTATGTATGAACCATATTAAACCGTTAGCGGCAATCATTTCAGCAATATAACCAAAATTAACCTGTATATATTGTATAATATATATAATTTACACTTGACTATACACACATCGAAACCTATAATTATTATGTCAACCAGACAAGTGGTTTATCAAACAGGCCGACAGCAATTATAGCATTTTCGGGCAGGCAATAGAATCGGTAAATAATGCTGCTATTAGAAAATGCGTATGGCTATAGATGATGGATAGGAAGTGATGATTTGGAAACCAGACGAAATAGACTCAGCGATATAATGCTGTACCTGTTGAGAGCAGTTTCCATACTGCTGATGATCTCCCTTGTACTGCCGGCATTTAATCCGGCCAGATTGAGCGCTTTGATCAGCAAGGATTCGGCCTTGCTGACCATCTCCTTGTCATATACGTCATTGAAAGGCGGGTTCACCAGGGCTATCAACAGGGGATGGGTAGAAGAGAGTACCATTACCCTGATATTTTTAGCTTCTGTTGTAATCACTCTAGGTATAGCCATGCTTTCTGCCGGGTGCTTTATGACCCTGGGTAAATTACGATTTCAAAAGCTAGGGGCAAGGCTGGCAGCGATAGGGTCAGCGATAGGCATGCCCGGGCTCATCATGCTTATACCTGCATACATTGCAATGTCTCAAACCGGCAATCCGGTCAAGGTACAGCCCATGCTTCCGATCGGGATCTATGTCCTTTTCGGATTGCTTGCGTTGAATCTTGCGATCAGCCTGATAACTGCGATAAAGCTCCCAAAGCCCCAGGCTACGGACCGATATGAAATGGAACCCAAGTATCAGTTGTTCCTGATGATACTTCCCTTTGTGATTCTGACCCTTGTATTTGCCTATTTGCCCTTGTGGGGCTGGAGGTATGCTTTCTTCAATTACAAGCCAGGACTTGGCCTGAACGAGTTTGTCGGCCTCAAGTGGTTCACCTTCCTGTTTGAAAACCCTGCTACCAGAAGGGACATAGCCAGGGTCATCACAAATACGCTGGCCATGAGCGGTATCGGTATCGCCACTTCATGGCTGCCAATGGCATTCGCCATATTCCTGGCTGAGATAAAGTCCGCCAGGGTGAGCAGGATGGTCCAGACATTTACTACGATACCCAATTTTATTAGCTGGGTCCTGGTATATACCTTCGCTTTTGCCCTGTTCTCCACTGAAGGCTTTGTCAATTCCATGCTCATCGACCTGGGCATCATTGAGAAAGGCAGGAATTTTCTGATGGACGGAGATCACATATGGCTGAAGATGTGGGCGTGGAATACCTGGAAAGGACTTGGCTGGAGCGCGATCATCTATATAGCGGGAATATCCGGCATTGACCAGCAGCTATATGAGGCAGCGACCATAGATGGGGCGGGAAGGTTCAGAAAGATGTGGAATATCACTGTTCCCGGACTTATTCCGACCTTCAGCGTGCTGCTCCTTCTTTCCATAGCGGGCATACTGTCAAACGGCATGGATCAGTACTTTGTGTTCAAGAATTCTGCAAACAAGACCACAATAGAAGTGCTGGACCTATATGTGTATACCCTGGGACTTGGAAGCGGCGGATCGGGTAATATACCGCTTGCTACAGTCGTTGGCATGCTCAAGTCTATTATCAGCGTAACTCTCCTGTTCACTGCCAACCGGATATCGAAACTGGTACGCGGCGAGACCATCGTGTAAAGGGGGTAGAACAATGGATGCAGCATACAACACAAAACAGAGCCGGAAGCCGCTTAAAACAAGGAAACACCGTTATATGCGGGCAAAGGGAGATATTATTTTCAACATAATTAACTATACAGTATTTATACTCTTTACCCTGATATGCATATTTCCCTTTTACTATCTGCTGATAAATACGATCAGTGACAATGAACTGGTCAGGACAGGCCAGATCAAGCTATACCCCATAGGTATACATTTTAAGAATTACCTTGCTCTGGTCAATGTAAACAATCTTGGGGCTTCCGTCATGGTATCGGTAGCCCGTACCGTGATTGGCACTGCTACCATGGTCTTGGCGTCAGCCTTCGTCGGATATCTTGTCACCAAGCGGAATATGTGGGGCAGGAGGTTTATCTATCGGCTCCTGATCATTACCATGTATTTCAACGCAGGCCTGATACCCTGGTACCTTAATATGTCGATGCTGGGGCTGACCAACAACTTCTGGGGGTACATCATACCCGGCATTGTAGCCCCATACAACATAATCCTGGTGAAGACCTATATAGAGTCGATCCCGGCAGAGCTTGAGGAGAGCGCTTTTGTAGACGGTGCGGGTTATTTCACTATATTCAGGAAAATCATCTGGCCGCTCAGCAAGCCGATCCTGGCGACTATAGCAATATTCGGGGCAGTGGGACACTGGAACAGCTTTACCGATTCCATGATCCTGATGTCCGGCAAGCCGGAGCTCTATACCTTGCAGTATCGTCTGTATATATACCTGAGCAGCACTTCGAACCTGTCAGCCCTTATGAATTCAGGCGGATCGGTTAACGAGTCGGTATTGAACGCAGCCCTAAATATGAGGACAGTCAAGCTTACGGTTGCAATGGTCACGATAATCCCGATACTGCTCGTTTATCCCTTCATGCAGCGTTACTTTGAAAAGGGCATCATGATAGGTGCCGTTAAGGGCTGATCAGGACCTTGCTGTATGACCTGAGGTAATGACCGTTGATGTATATGCATCAACGCATTATATAAAAACACTCAAAGGAGGACTTTTATGAACATTTCAAAGAAGATCATTGCCATACTGCTGATAAGCGTTATGGTATTCTCTTTCGCAGCCTGTGGCAGCAAAAAAAATGCTGACCCCTCGCCGGCTCCTTCAGGAAGCGGCGACAAGCTGGCAGACATCATACCCAAGGAGACAGTCAAGCTGACAGTCTACACGCAGCTTGCCAATTACTCAGGCGAGCAGATCGGTTGGTTCGCCCAGGTCATGAAGGAGAAGTTCAACGTAGTACTGAATATCATCAATGAAGGGGACGGTACCTTCGCTACCCGTATGGAATCCGGAAACCTCGGTGATATAGTGGTATTTGGCAATGACAGTGATGAATACCTGCAGGCTGTAGAAGCAGGCATGCTGTTTGACTGGGAGGAAGACAGCCTGGTTGAGGAATATGGCCCATATATATGGGAAAACATGCAGGCAGCCCTTGATAAGAACAGAAACCTTTCGGGAGGAACCCTGTACGGCTTCGGCCACAATGTAGGTTCAAACTCCGAGGACCATGAGGCTTTCTTCTACCGCCCGGACATCCGCTGGGACTTGTATGCCAAGCTCGGATATCCGGAAGTTAACACACTTGAAGACTTCATAGATATTCTTGAGGACATGGTCGCCCTTGAGCCTACATCCGATACAGGTGGAAAGACATACGGCGTTTCCATGTTCCCTGACTGGGACGGCAACATGGTCATGATGGTCAAATCGACCGGCGCACTCTACGGTTATGATGAGTTCGGTTTCGGCCTCTACCATGCTGAGAGACAGGTATATGAAGATGCCCTGATGGAAGGCGGGATGTACCTGAGAGCTCTGAAGTTCTACAACAAGCTGTACCAAAGAGGCTTGCTGGATCCCGATTCCATGACCCAGACCTATGACGAGATGTCTGAAGCTTACCAGACAGGTGCAGCTTTCTTCAACATCTTCGACTGGATGGCAAGCGGCCTTTACAACACAGAAGCACACCTTTCCCAGGGCAAGGCAATGATGCCCCTGGCTGCAAAGGATCAGAAGAATCTCGCTTACGGCCTTAATGTAAATGGTGGAAACCGTGTATGGACCATCGGTGCGAATACGGCCTACCCAGAGCTTTGCATGGCAATAATCAACTGGCTGTCGACTCCTGAGGGAGTGATGACCACCCTGTACGGACCTAAAGGCGTAACCTGGGATTACAATGAAGATGGAAATCCGTTCCTGACCGATCTCGGAGAAGCAGTGATGATGGACGGAAATACAGAGATGAGCGGTGGATATACCGGCAAGTTCATTGACGGAACAAGCAAGATCAACAATACGACATGGTCGACCGATGCAACCAATCCGGAAGCGGCTGATGGCAGCACCTACAATTACAAGTACTGGAAGACAAGGGCTGACCGTCCTGTAACAGAAATAGAGCAGGATTGGAGAAACAAGACCGGTTTCTCGGATGTACTGCACTACCTCGAGGATCAAGGCCATGTAGCGGTCAAAATTGCCACAACCTATTCTGAAGCACCGAAGAGCGACGAGCTTATGACAAAGTGGAACCAGGTTGCGGAAACGATCAAGACCTACTCCTGGAGAGCTATTTACGCAAAGAGCGATGCTGAGTTCGACAAGCTTGTTGAAGAGATGACAAAAAAGGCGAATGAGTACGGCTATCAGGATTGCGTAGAGTTCCAGAGGGGCGAGGCTGCCAAGCTCAAGGCCCTTGAGGATGCGGTAAAGAGCTCTGGCAACTAAGCATGAGTACGACTGAGTTACTGCATTGACATCTAAAAGCAAATGGGTTTTCCGGCAACGGAAAGCCCATTTTGCGTTTTAAAATATGCAAATCAGGGAGGAAAAGCAGACCTGTGTAAAGAAAAACATGGTAGTATCACCCGATAAAGGGGCAGATAAAATAAAGGCAGGACCAAAAGCAACCTTAGTGGATAAGGAGGAATGAAAATGAACGGGTACAAGAATTTCAACGCAGCTATCTATTGCCCGGTCGGCGACCTGATCAACCTGACGGACCTGGATAAGTTTTCAGAGCAGCTTGATTGGATCGAAAAGCAAGTCAGGGTCGGGAAGGTATACCTGGAGACCTATCGCCACGGCAGGACGATAGACAGAGATCAAATCGAGCGCTTGATCGAGTTTTTCAACAAACGGGGTATAGAAACCTCAGGGGGCATTACCACGGACGCCCCTCCGGGCGGTGAAGGCGGCTTTGATCCTTTGTGCTATACCAGCAATGAAACGATAGGACTCCTTACAAAAGTGGTTGAGCTGACGGCATCCCTTTTTGATGAGTTCATCCTTGACGACTTTTATTTCACCAACTGCAGATGCCAGTCCTGCATAGAAGCAAAGGGGGAAAGGACCTGGGCGCAGTTCCGTCTGGACCTGATGAGGGACATCTCGGAAAATGTCATCATAAAGACAGCAAAGCGGGTCAATCCCAATGTGAAGGTCATCATCAAGTACCCCAACTGGTACGAGCATTATCAGGATAGCGGCTACAACCTGGAAGATGAACCCCGCATTTTCGATATGGTCTACACTGGTACAGAAACCCGCAATCCTGCATATACACAGCAGCACCTGCCCAAGTATCTGAGCTACTTTTTGATGCGCTACCTTGAAAATATCGCCCCGGGCCGCAACGGTGGCGGATGGTATGATCCGTATGAATGTACATACAATTATACTTCCTATGCACAGCAGGCATATTTGACCCTGCTCGCCAAGGCAAGGGAGGTCATGATGTTCTCTTTAGGCTCCCTGCTGAGTCCTCAATATTCGCTTTGCATACCAATCAACGGGCAGATTTTCAGCGATATGGACAAAGTGCTGGGGCTATTGGGGAATCCTACGGGTACGGCCTGTTATCTTCCTGTTCACGGCCACGGTGAAGATTACCTGCACGATTATATCGGCATGCTCGGCATACCCCTTGAGCCGGTGCCCGAATACCCACGATCGGCCAGGACAGTCTTCCTCACGGAAAGTGCTGCCATTGACTGCCGGATAATAGAAAAGGTCAAGGGCACCTTGTCCGCCGGCGGCACTGTCATAGTGACATCAGGCTTCCTAAAGGCAGCCTCGCCTATGGGCTTCCAAAAGGAGCTGGCCAATGTAGTCCATACCTCCAGGAAGGCCATGATCAACACCTATGCATATTCAGACAATGGGGGCGTTACCTTTGGCGGCCGCCTGGAAGCAGCAAAGTCTGTGGTGATACCCCAGCTCGAGTTCATGACCAATGACACCTGGGAGCTTGTTGCAGGCCTGGGTGAAGACAACGGCTTCCCGCTCCTGCTCAAGACCATCTACGGCAAGGGCAGGCTCTATATCATGACGATACCCGATGACTATGGCGATCTGTACCATTATCCAAGAAAGATATTGTATGAGATACGCCGGGTATTTTGCCCTGACAGCCCTGTCAAGCTGGATGCATTCTCCAAGGTCGCCATGTTTACATATGACAACAACTGCTTTGCCCTTCATTCCTTCCAGCCATGGTATGATGAGATACGTCTTGTGCTGAGAAAGGACTATGACGCGCTATTGGACCTGGTCAGCGGCCGTATCCTGGAGGCAAGACCGGAAAACGAAGGCATGGTGGTCCGGCTCCGTATGATACCCGGCATAAACTATATCTTTGAGCCGATCTCAAAGTGATTTGGAGGAAACGAGATGAGCCTGACAAAGAAGTGCGAATATGTGCCCTATGAGTACAGACATGCCCCCGTACCCGGAGGGGGCTTTGTTACGGGCTTTGCTTTTCACAGACTGAAAAAGGGGATACTGTATGCCCGCACAGATATCGGCGGTGTCTACCGGTACAACTTTGACGATAGGACCTGGCACTCGCTGGTGGACCATGTCACAGCCCCGGGCAAGTGGGAGACCTATCCTCTATCGATAGCCCTGGATGACAATCATCCTGAATGGCTGTATATAGCCGCCGGAGACTGGAAGCACAACTACTTGTGCAGGTCGAAGGATATGGGCAGACATTTTGAGTATTTTGAGATCCCCGCAGGGGTGCATGGCAATGCGCCGGGCAGAGGTACGGGCGAGCGTCTGATTGTTGATCCTGTCGATCCGGGTGTCATCTATTTTGGTTCGCAGACTAACGGTCTCCTTATATCAGAGGATCATGGGGAGCATTGGAGAGAGCTTCCTGTATGTCCCGTTAACGGAAAACCCGAAACCGATATCGCATTTGTCTGGCTGGATCCCAGGAGCGGATCAGGCGGACGGTGCAGCACGATAGTCGTTTCTGCATCAGGCAAGGACAATTCGCCCGTAGGCAATGTACGGGGGCCGAGCCTGTATATATCAAGGGACGGGGGCCGAAGCTTTTCGCCCATGCCAGGGCAGCCATCTCCGCCTGATATTGGCAACTACCCCGGCTTTGTAGGCCAGCGGGCAGCCTTTGATGGAAGGTACCTTTATGTGACAATGGCGTCGGTGGTGAACTCCTGGGCGGGATGGCGGGGCTATGCCTGTGATATGGGCGGAGCCCAGCTTGGCTGCGTGATCAGATATGAGTTGGCGGAAAACGGAGACATCCGAGGCTGGAAATACATAACCCCGGATATGTCCCTGTTAACAGAAAGCAAGGAAGCCATATGCCGATTCAGCGGCTTTGGGGGCATATCCGCAGACACGTCCAAGCCGGGCCGCCTGGTATGCTCCACCCAGTGCTGTGCAAAGGGCGACGCGGTATTCTACTCCGAGGACTTTGGGGAGACCTGGACACAGATACTCCATGGGCTGACTATAGGTCAAATGGATTTTGACGGGGTTCCATATATGAAGCCTGAGTATAACGGCGGAGGAAACCTCATACACTGGCTGTCTGACATCAAGATCGATCCTTTTGACTCAGACAGGGCTGTGTTCAACACCGGAACGGGTATATTCATGACTGAAAACCTATGCGCTGCAGCGGAGGGAGGGACCGTAGTCTGGAAGCCAAGCTGCAAGGGACTTGAGGAGACAGTGCATCTAAATTTATACAGCCCGCCAAAGGGAGAGGTCAGGCTTATAGACATAATAGGTGATCTGGGCGGCTTTGCCTTTACCGATCTGACAAAGCCTGCCGAGAACTCATTTGCCGATGAGAATGGCAACAGGTACATAACCTGCCTGAACGCCGATTTTCCCGACGACAATCCCTGGCATATAGCTGTTACTGCGAGGGGCAACTGGACAGGTAAAACAACAGGCGGGCTTATCTGGTCTGAGGATCAGTGCAGGACGTGGACCCGACTGAAGGATCCTACGGGCTTGACAGAACGTATCGATCGATTGATTGACGCCATCAGAAGGCCGAACACCAACTCCGGATGGGTAGCTGTCTCAGCGGACGGGAGGACTTTGGTCTGGAGCCTGGCGGAAGGCAGCCGGCTGCCTGTGGATGCAGTCGTCTATACTGATGATCTGGGGAGCAGCTGGAATAAATGCAGGGTATATGACCTGGAAGGGAATATAGTGGATAATGAACAGGATACGCTCAAAGTCATGTCTGACAGGGTAGACCCGGAGGTCTTCTACGGATTTGGAGATGGATCCAGGCTGTACATCAGCAGGGACAGAGCCCGGACATTCCATGAGATACAAGTGCCGTCTGATTTTCCTGCTCTTGAGCTTGGAGGCATAGACGGGAGGATGCCTGCCGAGATACGCGCTGAGTCAGGCAAAACAGGTGTTATCTGGATATCGACCGGGGAGCAGGGCCTGTGGAAAATTATCTTTGACAAGCTGAATGGCACGGCTGACTTCAGAAAAGTATCGGCCGATGGTGACGTCATTTACCGCCAGGGTATGGGCAAGGCTGCGCCTGACAGCGACTGCAAGACACTGTATGTCAACGGTATAATCAAGGGCGAGTACGGGTTCTACAGGTCCTTTGACGAAGGGAGGACATGGCAGCGCATAAACAGCGCGAGCCAGATGTTCGGAGATATAAGGAGCATAGCAGGTGATCCGAGAGTATTCGGGCTTTTATACATCGCGACCGGCACCAGGGGAGTATTGTGGGGGCAGCCGGCAAAGTAAGCAGCCCTTCGCGTAAATGCCGCCAAAAGGCTTTAAATAAGGGATTCCATTATCTTTTTATATACCTCGGGAGCTTTGACCTTCCATTTCTCGCACACGCTCTTGGCCTGCTCCATGGTCGTCAGGTTCAGCTTGAGCTCGATCAGTGTGATCGTGCCCTCCATGACCTTTAGCACAGCGAGGTACTCATTGTTTTCCAAACGCTTGTAATCCGCGATCAGCTGGCTCTCCCTTTTCAGGCGGCTGCGATTGGCCAACACGAAGTCTTCGATCATATTGCGCGTATAGGTATCAATCCGGGAGCTGAAAAGCCTGAGGGTCTCCTTGCCCCTTTCCGTAATGGAGTAAAAATTGCTGTTTCGGCTTTCCATATAGCATAGATGCTCTGTTTCGAAAAGCTCGGCCAGAAACTGCTGCAGATCGAAATAGTTCATCAGGTATTTGTTGACAAAAAAATCAGTTACCTGCTCATTGGTAAGCGGGATCCCGAGGGAATCAAAAAAATAGAGGATCGCCAGCTTGTTGTCTGCTAGATCCATGCGTCTCATCGTTGGATTATCGCCTGCTTTCTCATAAACTGCCTTAATATTATACAATAAATCATATCAATAGTAAAAAACCTGATAAACACTCATTGGTAAATGCAAAGGACATCCGGCGGTGGATGTCCTTGTACATTATAGGCTATTATTCCGTCTGATTTCTTATGATGCCTAGATCAGGTATTCCTTGATATCCTCCAGGAAGTCATCGCAGTCATCGCTGTAGATCTCAACAATTATGGGTTTGCTGAGGTCAAGGCTGAATATACCGAGGATCGATTTTGCATCGACAACATGTCTGCCGGATCTCAGGTCTATTTCGTATGGATACTTGTTGACGATATTGACAAAGCTCTTTACATTTTCGGCGAGGGACAGCTTAATGCTTACGGTCTTCATATGACAACCTCCTAATCTATCATTTCTTTACCATAAGTATATCCCAATTAGTATAAAACGGCAATACCTTATCTATTTAACTTCATTACTAGTACTTTGTGCAAAATAGTATAAATTTCATTATACTAATGCTGCAAATGGCAATAATAACAGAATGAGGTTTCACAAAGACCTTGTTCAATGGGAGGTATATTTTGAAGATAGGTATACCAAGAGCGCTGTTATGGAGCATTTATCTTCCTCTATGGAAAGCCTTTTTCAACGAGCTGGGGCATGAAGTTGTCCTCTCTCCGCCGACCAACAAGAAGATACTGAATGACGGGGTAACGGCCTGTGTGGATGACGCATGTCTGCCGGTAAAAATCATGCACGGGCATGTCATTGATCTGATGGACAGGGCAGACCTTATTTTCATCCCCAGGCTTATCAGCATTTGCCCTAGAGAGTATATCTGCCCCAAATTCATTGGCCTGCCGGAGATGATCAGAAACTCCGTACCGGGCGGGCCGAAGCTGCTGGTCCTGGATTTCAATGCACATAAAAGCATCAGGCACGGCTATGATGGCTTTATTGCAATCGGCAGGCAGCTGGGTGCACGGGAGAGCGCTGTCAGGAGGGCACTTGCCAGAGCGATGAAGGCCCAGGATGAATATACAGCCAGGCTGCTTGGGGGCTCAAATCCGTTGATGTTGCTCGAAGGCATGGCCCTGCATGCAGGCATCGGGGGTAATAAAGGGACGATCGGGTTGATAGGGCATCCGTATTTGCTGTATGACAGGTTTGTCAGCATGGATGCCTGCAGGAAGCTTGCCCAAATGGGATATCGGCTGATCTTCCCGGAAAACATTCTCCCCGAGCAGATCGAAAGGACTTGCTCAATATATCCAAAAAAGCTTTTCTGGAGCTATGGAAAGCACCTGCTTGGCAGTGGTCTTGCTATGCTGGAAAAGGGTATGGCAGACGGGATAATTGTGCTGTCAAGCTTTGGCTGCGGCATAGACTCATTCATGGTAGAGCTGCTGCAGCGGCAGAACCAAAGAGATTTTCGGATACCACTGACAGTCATCACCCTTGATGAGCACAGCGGAAACGCAGGCTTTGATACCCGACTGGAAGCATTCGTGGACATGCTGGAATGGAGGGATCACAATGGTCATTACTTTTCCCCACATGGGGAGGGTTTATATATCTGTTAAAGCGCTTTTTGATGATTTGAACGTAAAGCTCGTAGTTCCTCCGCCGGTGAGCAAGAATACCCTGGAGCTCGGTACCAGGCTTGCTCCTGAGATGGCCTGCCTGCCTCTTAAAATAAGTATCGGGAATTATATCGAAAGCATAAAACGGGGGGCTGATACTATCATCCTGACAGGCAGCTGTGGCCCCTGCAGGTTTGGATACTACGGCGTCGTTCAAAAGGAGATCCTGAAAGACCTGGGCTATGATGTAAACATCGTTATCCTGGACGCCCCGAATACAGGGTTCAAGGCGTTTATCGACAAAATACGCATGATAAGCGGATATAGCTCCCTGTCAAGTCTTATGAGAGCATTCAGGGCTGCATTCAAGGTCACTGTCGAAGTCGATGAGCTTATGGATATCGTGTTGAGAAAAAGGCCAAGAGAAAAGCACAAGGGCGAGACAGACAGGCTTCTCAGCAGGTTTGAACATGATGTTCTGAAGGTGCACGGAAGCACCGAAACACTCGAACTAGTGGCCATATATAAGGATAAGATCTCAGTCATAGCGGAAGATGAAAAGGCCGACCCTGTACGTATAGGTCTAGTCGGGGAGATCTATACCCTTATAGAGCCTTATGTCAACCTCAATGTCGAAAAGAAGCTGGGAAGCCTTGGGGTTGAGGTGCATCGGGGCATCACGCTCACAGACTGGATAAAGACCCATCTTTCGATGGATATGAAGTACAAGCGGGCCAGAAGGAATGCATTGGACAAGGCAAAACCGTACCTGGGCCGCTGCATCGGCGGTCATGCATGGGAGACAATAGCGGCCACTGTAGGTTTCAATGAAAAAGGCATGGACGGAGTGATACAGATCCTGCCCTTTGGATGCATGCCTGAAATCGTGGCTGAGAGCATAATACCGACCATATCCAGGGACCTGAGCCTGCCCGCAATGACTGTCACCGTGGACGAGCTGACCGGAGAAGCTGGCTACATGACCAGACTGGAGGCCTTTGTTGACCTATTATCACAAAAGAAAGGAATGGTATCATGACCGGTATAGACTTATATATGGGGATCGATGTGGGTTCGGTCAGCGTCAATATCGTGCTGATCGATGAAAAATACAACCTGCTGGAGAAGCTCTATCTGCGGACCCAGGGCAGGCCGATCAGGATTTTGAAGGAAGGGCTGGAGGAGATCCACCAAGCCCTGCCTCTGCATTCCAGGATCGCAGGCGTCGGGACTACCGGAAGCGGGCGGGAACTGGCCAACGCCATAGTATCTGCGGATGTAGTGAAAAATGAAATAACGGCACACGGGACCGCAGTACTGCATTACATACCGGATGCCCAGACCATACTGGAGATCGGCGGCCAGGACAGTAAAATAATCCTGCTTAGAAACGGTGTCGTATCAGATTTTGCTATGAACACCGTTTGTGCAGCCGGTACCGGCTCATTTTTGGACCGGCAGGCCGAAAGGCTGGGAGTCCCGATCCAGGAGTTCGGGGCCCTGGCCCTCAGATCCGCTACCCCTGTTCGGATCGCAGGCCGTTGCGCCGTGTTTGCCGAGTCCGACATGATACACAAGCAACAGATGGGCTGCAGTTGTGAAGATATAATCAAGGGGCTCTGTGACGCCCTGGTAAGAAACTATCTCAACAATGTGGGGAAGGGCAAGGAGATACTCCCCAGGATCGTGTTTCAGGGCGGAGTCGCCGCCAACGTTGGTATTGTCAAGGCCTTTGAGGAGGCCCTTGATCAGCCGGTCATAGTCCCTGAGCATTTTGATGTCATGGGCGCGATAGGTGCCGGGATCCTGGCCCACAGGAAAACCTCACGAACCGGTGACACTCGATTCTGCGGATTCAACTCACTTAGAGGGGATTTTGCGGCCCGGACCTTTGAATGCAAAGGCTGCACAAACCTTTGTGAGATAGTGGAAATCTTGTCCGATGGCAAATTGAGAGCAAGGTGGGGAGGCCGCTGCGGCAAGTGGTCGGTGGCTGCAGGCGATGAAACCGGAAGCTTAAGTGTGGCCCAGGGAAGTCCTTCTGCATAGAACAGGCAAGGGTATGAGATACTATTTGCAGGTGAAATATCCCATGGGAGGCATACGGCATGGATAAGAACCGGACCGACAGTCCAGAATACATGGTGAATGCAGCATACGTATGCGATAAATACTGCTCTAAAACAGCAGCACTGACGACCTTCAGCTATGAAAACGAGGAAACGGACTGCAGGAACTGCTTTCACTGGAATGACAAGCCGTGCTCATTGTATGCTGAGATGAGCAGCAGGGTAAAAGGCGACATGGAATCATGAGCGGTATCTGCCCGGTGTGCAACGGCCTGTACTCTGATGCCAGGGTATGCTATATATGCGGACTGCCCATGGTCCAGTTGGGCAGGCTGGAGGATCTCAGCGGACCCTATAGCCCGTATATGGCAGAGGACACCTTTCTCTACAACAATTCACCTGACCTGACGGGGGACAACTGCTGCATACATGTTTATAAGTGCGAAGTGTGCGGTAATATTCGGCATGGATCGATCAGACTGATAACCGTATGATAGGTTGAAATTGGTTAATATTATGTATTGAATTGGACACATGATTATATTAATATAATACTAGAGAAAGCATTTGTCCTGGGATGTGCGTTGATCTATTGTTTTTAACCCACAGAACACATACGGGAATCCGGAGTTTGCATGCTGATATCAGGCCCCGCCTGAGGGGAAGATTGAGGTATGCAACAGGAATCCCACCTGCTGAGAGGCGGGTATTAAAATCATAGGTGGACGGCATCATGGGATAATAAGCCCTCAATAGAGCGTTGAGGGCTTATTATAAGAAAATCGACCGATTATTATAGCAACCTTAAAAAATACGGTTGACAATCGTAATAAAAATGTTATAATAAAATTCGTCACAAAAATGATGCGGAATGGTGTAACGGTAGCACATGTGACTCTGACTCACAGTGTCTGGGTTCGAATCCTAGTTCCGCAGCCATCATGCTCCCATGGTCAAGTGGTCAAGACACCGCCCTCTCACGGCGGTAACAGGGGTTCGAATCCCCTTGGGAGTGCCATTGTATCCACAAAACAGGTTTTCGTTTTGTGGATATTTTTTTTATAATGCATTAAAATACTAAATATAATATAATTAACATGCAATGCTTGTTCCTGCTTGTATTTCATATTTGATACAGAAGGGAAATCCTGGTGTGAGACTCGCGGATTTAGTGACCGGTCTGGAAGCAATCAAGATCCATGGTACACTGAACAGAGATATAAAAGGGATATCCAATAATTCCAAACATACAGAAAAAGACTATATCTTTGTCGCCATTGAAGGCCTGAAGCATGACGGTCATCAGTATATCGATGACGCTCTGAGCAGAGGTGCCAGTACATTGGTGGTCAGCAAGGATCCCGATATACTGCCGGATGGCGCAACGGTGATAAGAGTAGCAGATACCAGGCTGGCTTTGAGCAGGCTTTCTGCTTCCTATTATGGTTCGCCGTCAAAGAGCTTTGACTTGATCGGTGTTACAGGCACCAATGGAAAGACCACCACAGCATATCTGGTGAAATCGATACTGGAAAGCTCACATATCAGAACCGGGCTTATAGGCTCGTTGGGTCTATATATTGATGATCATTTTGAAAGCACTTCTCATACGACTCCTGAATCGCTGGAGCTGCAGCAAATGTTCAGGAGAATGGCTGATGTTGGTGTAAAAGCATGTGTGATGGAGGTATCATCCCATTCGATCGAACTGGAGAGGATCAATGACTGCGACTTCGATACGGGCATTTTTACCAACCTGACTCATGAGCATTTAGACTTCCATAAAACCATGGAACACTACTATGAAGTGAAAAGAAAGCTGTTTTTCAGCACGAAAAGAACCAACATAGTAAATATCGATGATCAGTTTGGCCGGCGGCTGGCCAATGAACTGTTGGAGGCAAAGCGGCCTATTATATCCTATGGGATCTATAATAAGGCCGATGTTCATGCCAGGGATATCCTCATTAAGGACGGAGGGAGCAGCTTTACCCTGGTATCGCCTGCAGGTACCATAGAGATAACCTCTGCCCTCCCGGGCAAGTACAATGTATACAACAGCCTGGCAGCAGCTGCATGCTGCCTGGAGCTAGGCATCGGCCTGGAAACGGTCAGACAGGGACTGGAAGCTGTCAAGGGTATCCCTGGCAGATTTGAAAGGATAAATATCAGGGACAACATAAATGTTATAATTGACTACGCCCATACGCCTGATGGCTTCGTACAGCTCCTGGAGACGGTAAAAAGCTTTGCGAGGGGCAGGATCATAATAGTATTCGGCTGCGTTGGCGAGAGGGACCGGAGCAAGCGAAGCGTTATGGGAAGGATAGCGGCTGAGTACTGCGATTTGAGCATATTGACTACGGACAACTGCCGCCTGGAAGACCCGGGCGATATAATTGAGGAGATCAAGCAAGGGATCCCTCATACTGCCAATAATATCGAGATTTTGGACAGGGCAGAGGCGATAAGATACGCTATCCTGAACAGCAGGGAAAACGACACGATCCTGATTACCGGCAAAGGGCATGAACACAGGCAGATAATTAGCGAAGAGGCATTCTATTTCAATGAAACAGAGATCGTGGAACAAGCCCGGGATGAGCTATTGAAAATGGTCGGCATGACAGTCTAGTTTGACTGTCCTTGTAAACAAGTGTAAAATATATGCAGTAAGGGAGATGGAGGTTTGGGTATGGACAAGGTACGGATCGGGATCATAGGGATCGGCAGCATGGGCAGCATGCATGCGGCATACATATCAAAGGGTGACATACCGAACGCCGAGCTGACTGCCGTATGTGACATTGATCCTGAAAGGCTAAAATGGGCCAGATCAGCTCTCGGGGACAAGATAAGGCTTTTTGATGACAGCAAGGCCTTTTTCGATTCACATGCTATGGACGCGGTCATGATCGCTACCCCTCATTATTTCCATCCACCTCTGGCTATAAAAGCCTTTGAAGCAGGATATCATGTACTCACGGAAAAACCGGCCGGTGTTTATACGAAGCAGGTCCGGGAGATGAACGATGCGGCGGCCAAAAGCGGCAAGGTTTTTGGCATAATGTTCAATCAACGGACAAATCCCTTGTATCAAAAGGTCAGAGATCTGGTCAAAGCCGGAGAGCTTGGAGAGATAAAGCGGACCATCTGGATCATCACCAATTGGTACAGATCTCAGAGCTACTATGATTCTGGCGGCTGGAGAGCCACCTGGGCAGGTGAAGGCGGCGGAGTGCTCCTGAACCAGGACCCCCATCAGCTTGACCTGTGGCAGTGGATGTGCGGCATGCCCAAGAGGGTTCGTGCCTTTTGCTCATTCGGCAAGTATCACAACATTGAAGTCGAAGATGATGTGACAGCCTATGTTGAATATGAAAACGGCGCTACAGGCCTGTTTGTCACATCCACCGGTGAAGCGCCGGGCACGAACAGGTTTGAGATCTCGGCTGACAGGGGCAAGCTCGTAGTCGAGGACGGGAAACTGACCTTCTGGCGCCTGCGCATCCCCGAGCGCCAGTTCAATGCCGAGTATAAGGGCGGGTTCGGCGAGCCTGAGTGCTGGAAGTGCGAAATCCCGGTCCACGGCAGCTTTACGGAGCACAGGGGCATTACCTCCAACTGGGTGCAGGCCATCCTCAAGGGCGCACCACTGCTTGCACCCGGAGTTGAGGGCATCAAGGGCCTTGAGATATCCAATGCCATGCATCTGTCAGCATGGACGGATTCCTGGGTAGACCTGCCCATTGATGAGGACCTGTTCTATGAGCTGCTCCAGGAGAGGATCAAATCTTCGACATACAAGAAGCCTGCTGCTTCCGGCATCTTGAACGTGGAAGGCACATTCTAGCAGTATGCTTAGAATAATATTTTGAGTGAGGTGGTTGCGAAATGGAAAACCTGAAAATTGCTGCCCAAATGTATACTGTGCGCGAGTTCATCCAGACACCCGAGGGTATTCGTGAAAGCCTGAAGAAAATCAAAGAGGCAGGCTATGACGCGGTACAGACCTCAGGGCTGGGACCCATCGGCGACCATGAGCTGAAAACCATGGTCGACGAGCTTGGCTTGACGATATGCGCGACTCACGTGGGATATGAAGATTTAAAAGACAGGATGGATGCAGTGATAGCCCAGCACAAGCTTTGGGACTGCAAGTATGTGGGGCTTGGGTACATGCCATTCGAGTTCAAGGACAGCGCCGAAGGCTTTAAAACCTTTGCCAGGGAAGCATCCCGGTTTGCAAAGGTACTCAATGAAGCAGGCCTTAAGTTCATCTACCACAACCACAGCTTTGAGTTCGTAAAGTTCGACGGTGTATGCGGCATGGACATCCTTCTCAATGAATGCGCACCCGAGGTAGGCTTTGAAATAGACACCTTTTGGGTCCAGCACGGCGGCGCTGATCCGATCCAGTGGATCAGGAAGGTCAAAGGCCGCATGGATGTAGTGCATTTTAAGGATATGGTCGTTGAAAAGGCTGACAAATGGGTAGCCCAGGCCATGGCTGAAGTTGGTGAAGGCAACCTTAACTGGCAGGGCATTATCGAAGCCTGCAGGGAGACCGGTGTCAAATGGGCAGCGGTGGAGCAGGATGTATGCAAGCGTGACCCCTTCGAAAGTCTGGCAATAAGCAGACAAAATCTCAGGAAGATGGGCCTGTAGAGGATCGCATTACAGGCAGTGTGCAAGCAATGGTTTGGGGGTGCCATATTGGAAAAGTACGTTCTTGCACTGGATCAGGGGACTACTAGCTGCAGGGCTGTTTTATACGACCGGCAGGGCAGGATTGCAGGCTCTAAGGCAAAGGAGTTCAGGCAGATATACCCGAAGCCGGGCTGGGTCGAACATGACCCGGAGGAGATATGGGAGTGCCAGCTGGGTGTCATGCGCAGCCTCCTGAAGGAGAAGGACATACCTGCTGAGCATATAGAAGCGATCGGGATAACCAACCAGAGGGAAACTGTCGTTGTATGGGAGAAAGCCACAGGCAGGCCTGTGACAAATGCCATCGTATGGCAATGCCGCAGGACAGCATCGATCTGCGAAGAGCTCAAGCAGCAGGGTCTGGCTGATATGATACATAAAAAGACGGGCCTTGTCATAGATGCTTACTTCTCAGGCACAAAGCTAAAATGGATACTTGATGAGAACCCCGGTTTGAGGCAGAGGGCCTATAAAGGGGAGATACTGGCGGGCACCATCGACACATGGCTTATTTGGAACCTGACAGGCGGCGCAAGCCATGTGACAGACTATTCCAATGCATCGAGAACGATGCTGTACAATATAAGGGACCTGTGCTGGGATGAAGACCTGCTCCGCATCCTTGACATCCCGGCGGCCATCCTGCCTCAGGTAAAGCCCTCGAGCGGCTTGCTGGGCGTGCTGGATCCGGGGATCCTGGGGGCAGAGATCCCGATCACCGGAGTTGCAGGAGATCAGCAGTCCGCCCTGTTTGGCCAGGCATGCTTCAATAAGGGCGATGTGAAGAATACATATGGCACAGGCTGCTTTTTGCTCATGAACACGGGCAGAGATATCGTATATTCGTCCCACAACCTGCTTACCACGATAGCATGGGGCTTGGGCGGTAATGTCGAGTATGCCCTTGAAGGCAGCGTATTTGTTGCAGGGGCAGCGGTACAATGGCTGAGGGATGAACTCAGGCTTGTCAGGACCGCTGCAGAGACCGAAGCGGCCGCCATATCGGTCGAGGATACCGGGGGTGTATATATGGTGCCTGCATTTGTCGGGCTGGGTGCACCCTATTGGGATATGTATGCTCAGGGAGCGTTTTTTGGCCTGACGCGCGGGGTGGGCCGGTGCCACCTGATACGGGCGGTACTGGAGTCCATAGCGTATCAGAGCCGGGATGTGCTGAGTATAATGGAGAAGGACTCCCGCATCAACTTCAAGCAGCTTAAAGCGGATGGAGGCGCTTCAGCCAATAACTTCCTGATGCAATTCCAATCCGATATACTAGATACGGAAGTCATTCGGCCTGAAAACATAGAGACAACATCGATGGGAGCAGCTTTTCTAGCCGGACTGGAGACAGGGTTCTGGGAAGACAAGGAAGAAGTCAGAAGCATCTGGAAGGCGGACAAGAGATACAAGCCGGATATGCCTGACGATGTCAGAAAGAAAAAGCTTGAAGGATGGAAAAGGGCTGTCGAGAGCTGCATAAGCTTCAGACAACCCTAAATGCGCTTCGGTATCCGATCATTTGATCTGGTCCAGATTTTTAAGGAGGATCTGGCCTTTGAGCTGGGCCAGGCTGATTTTCTCATTATCAACAACATATGCAAAATCCTGGATTGCTGCATCGATTTTCTTGTTCAACGCTTCATCCTTTTTCTGCATACGGGCCTTGGCAGTCTGCCAGGCCTTTCTTATATCCACTATCAGGGCTTTTGCTTCAGGCCAGTTGTCCTGCTGGCCATATAAAAGTATCTGCCTGGTCAGGAACCTCATCTTTTTGATTTCCGGCGGCTGCTTGTGCTTATACAAGTTCAAAAATTCCGGGAAGTATGAATATAGCTCGTTGGCAGATGTCAGGGTCTCTTCTTCGACGCGTGACATTATATGCTCCGTCAGGGTATTGAGCTGATCCTCAAAGCCGGAGATGTCTTCCGGTGAAACCCCCTCCACTATCGCATCCGGTTCGAAACTGTTCCATGCGGAGTGGATGGATTCAATGGACTTTTCGATCTGGTTCCAGTTCAGTAAAGGCGTTTTTGGCTGCTGTGTCTGTCGCTCCTGCTTCTGTTGGCCCTTTTCTCCTTGCTGCTTCTGGTCTTGCTCCTCCTGTCCCTGGCCCTGCTGATTCTGGCCCTGATCATTCTGCTCTTGCTGTTCATTTTGTCGGACGAGGCCGCCTTGTTTTTGTTCACCTTCAGGTTCTGAAGGCTTCATCTGCTCACGCTGCAGTTTTTCTCTTTCTTTCCTGACATCCTCGATAGACTTGATGATCTTTTCGGTTTCCTGTTCCATAAGGGTAAGGGACTTTGGCGGCTCCTTTTTCCCGTCGGTCTGAGCACTTTTTTGTTCAGGCCGTTTGAAAAGGCTACAGCTTGATATAATTACGCATAATGATATCATTAAAGCAATGCATTTTGCTGTCATGCATAGCCGTCGATTCATGCGGATCACCTCTGAAATATTATGCCCGTCGTAACTGCATTAATTCAGACCGGCTGCCGATAGAACCTGCATATTTGCGAGTTTTCGTATGCTTTTACCAAAGTGCTTTATTAGTGCTTAAATTTGTTATATAATAGTCTTGTAAAAGTATGCATCAGTCAACAGATTCAATTATTTACATGCATGTAGGGGGCATTCAAGTGTCGTGTATTATAAAAACGATTAACTTATCCCGTCAGTTCAAATCAGGACATGAAACTGTCGATGCTTTGAAGGATGTAAACATCGAAATCCAGGAAGGGACCCTCACGATGCTCAGGGGAAGGTCCGGTTCAGGCAAGACTACGCTGATCAACCTGCTGGGCGCCTTGGATAAGCCGACAAAGGGCTACATATATTTCGATGGTGAGGAGATCACCCAGCTGCCGGAGGCTAAGAGGGATCTGCTTCGAAGGAACAAGATGGGCTTCGTGTTTCAATCCATTGCTCTGATGCCCCTCATGTCTGCATATGAAAATGTGGAGTTTGCGCTTAGGATAGCGGGATACGGCAAGAACAGGATGAAGGCTAGAGTTGAGGAATGCTTGTCAATAGTGAATCTTGCTGGCAGGATGCATCACAGGCCTCAGGAGCTTTCCGGCGGAGAGCAGCAGCGCGTCGCCATAGCCAGGGCGATCGCTCACAGGCCCAAGGTCATTTTTGCCGATGAGCCGACAGCTGAGCTTGATACCGGTTTGGGGCGGCAGGTCATACGGCTGCTGAAGAACCTGACGGGGAGGGAGGGCCTGACGGTGGTCCTCACGACTCATGATCCGGAGCTGCTCGAGCTGGCTGATTGTGTATATACATTAGAGGACGGCATGATCACAGAATAAGCGGAGGATAAGTGCCTTGATACGTTGCGAAAACCTGGTCAAAATTTACAAAACTGCCGAGCTGGAGGTCATAGCCCTTCAAGGGCTTGACCTGTCAGTAGAAGATGGAGAGCTTATGGCTATAATCGGCAACAGCGGCAGCGGGAAATCTACCCTGCTAAATATCCTGGGCGGTCTGGACAGGCCTTCGGCAGGTACTGTAATGGTGGACAACAAGGACCTGCTCAAGCTGACTGACCAGCAGCTGGTGAAGTATAAAAGGGAGACAGTCGGCTTTGTTTGGCAGAACAACGCACGCAACCTGATCCCTTATCTGACTGCGCTGGAAAATGTAGAACTGCCTATGATAATAAGCGGAAAGGCAAAGCGCGATAGAGCTCTGGAGCTTTTGGACATGGTAGGGCTGTCCCACCGGCGCAATAACAAGCTGAGCCAGCTATCCGGCGGGGAACAGCAGAGGGTCGCAATCGCCATTGCCCTTGCCAACAAGCCCAGGCTGTTGCTGGCAGATGAACCGACTGGTGCGGTGGATACCAGGACAGCAGATCAGATCCTGGACGTGTTCAGGGAGTTCAATAGAACATACGGCATTACCATCGTTATTGTTACCCATGACCGCCAGCTGTCCAGAAAGGTAGACCGGGTCGTCGCTATCCGGGATGGCAGGACCAGCAGCGAGTTTATACGCAAGAAAAACAGTTCTGAGGAATTGGCTGAGGCCCTGACAGGCTCGAATGAAAGGGCAGCGATAGAAGAGGAGACTCACGAGGAGCTGGCGGTGATCGACAAAGCAGGACGGGTACAGATACCGAAGGAGTATCTGGAGTCTTTAGGTCTGTCGGGCAGGAACAAGATCAAGATAGAGCTGGACAACAACAGGATCATACTGGTTCCGCCGGAAAGCCGGAATATGAACTAAGCAAATACTGACATCCTGACTGAGGAATCAGCCGATATCCAATTTAATATCAGACCAAGGACAAGCATCGATATAAAGTAAAATAGCAAGCCGCCTTATGGGCGGCTTGCTGTTTGGGTCATATATTCTAATGCTATTAGATCTTGTATATCTCAACGTACTTTCTGAGCCTTTGAGCCAGTACATTCAGCTCTCTTGCGGAGCTTGTCATGGAGTTGATGATCTCCTTCTGCTCCTGGGTGCTTGCTGCTACCTGCTGGCTGGAAGCGGCTGCTTCCTCAGATACTGCAGAAATGTTCTGGATAGCGTTGATGGCGTCATTTTTACTCTGCTCCATGACTTTGGCAGCTTCAACGACCTGATCTATTTTTTCAGATATGGTGTTCATTCCGTCTGCTATCTGTTGGAATGTCAGTATGGTATTATCAACTGCCTGGGATTGTGTTGCCATAACACTGTGAGTATGCTCCAGGATCTCAGAAGCGTGGTCAGCCTCCTTGATGATGCCTTCCATTATGCTTTCGATCTGGTCGGTCGCCCTTTTGCTGTTGTCAGCCAGCTTCCTGACTTCATCTGCAACAACTGCAAAACCAAGGCCTGCTTCTCCGGCTCTGGCAGCCTCGATAGCTGCATTCAATGCCAGAAGGTTGGTCTGGGTGGCTATCGTGTTGATCGTTGTGACAAACTGGCCTATTTCTTTTGATTTGTCTATAAATGAGGTTATAAACTCAGATACCTTTCCGGTCGTGCTCGTACTTTCTTCATTTGCCTGCTTCAGTGAGTTGATGGCGTCGATGCCCTTTCTATTGAGTTCGATCATATCCTTGGAGGCTTCGGCAACATTGAAGGAGTGCTCGGCAACTCGGTTTATCTGCTCAGACAAGCCCATAATCAGGTTAACGCCTTTCTCTGCTTCGGATGCCTGCTCTGAAGCTCCTCTGGCTATTTCATTCATCGTCATTGAAATATCGTCTATCGAAGCATTTACTTTTTCGTAATTGCTGCTGAACACGTCGGAGGTCTCAAGCAGCTGCTTTGACAGGTCATTGAAGGTCGTCATTATGTTGCGCAGATCATCGATCATTGCCTTGAAGCTGGTAGCCACTTCCTCCAGCCCTTCCAGCTCTGAGAGATCAAGCACTGATTCGCTCAGGTCCTTGGTCCTGATCCTGTCCATTATGTAGCTGGTCGACCTCATCCTGCGATTGGAGGCACCAACCAACAAGGCAGTAACACCCAACAGCGAGCCCAGCATGAAAACGAGCAGCATGATGAACTGCAGTCCTGTTATCTGCCAATCCGGACCGATAATCGGCTTCAGGATAGCTAGTAACACGATACCGAGAATAGATACGAATAAAAACGGTTTCTTGAGGAAAACAATAACTAGCTTGTCTAACAGCGATTTATTCATAACATAACCTCCAGTATAATTCTATGTAAATTATAGCATTTTTCAAATTATTTAGTAAAGGCATTTTGACGGAAAATAAATAAATATGTATAATTGACTCATACTGTATTATTGTATACAATTATACCATAGTATTAATATACCATAGTATCAAGCAAATATAATGTAACACATATCAAGACGGGAGGTTTACCATGGGTTACAATATTACGCAGAAAATAATAAAAGGTCACCTGGTATCCGGTTCGATGGCTCCAGGCAGCGAAATCGCCATAGTGATAGACCAGACCCTGACACAGGATTCTACCGGTACGATGGCATACCTCCAGTTTGAGGCCATGGGGGTGCCGAGGGTAAAGACAAAAAAATCTGTGGCATATATTGACCATAATACACTTCAGCAAGGCTTTGAGAATGCAGATGATCATAAATATATACAGACCGTAGCTTCAAAGCATGGAGTATACTTTTCAAGACCGGGCAACGGCATCTGTCACCAGGTCCACCTCGAGAGATTCGGCAGACCGGGCTGGACGCTCCTGGGCTCTGACAGCCATACGCCCACCGCGGGAGGCATAGGCATGCTGGCCATAGGTGCAGGCGGCCTGGACGTGGCCGTAGCTATGGCGGGAGGACCTTATCATCTGGCCATGCCAAAGGTATGCAGGGTTACGCTCAAGGGGAGGCTGCAGCCCTGGGTTTCGGCCAAGGACATCATACTGAAAATACTGATGATGCTCAGCGTAAAAGGTGGGGTAGGAAAGGTACTGGAGTATGCCGGCCCCGGTGTTGCATACTTGACAGTGCCTGAGAGGTCCACGATAACCAACATGGGTGCAGAGCTTGGTGCGACGACATCGATTTTCCCCAGTGATGAGCAGACCAGGCTCTTTATGAGGGCTCAGGGCAGGGAGGATGAGTGGATACCGCTGGAAGCGGATCCGGATGCGATATATGATGAAGAGATCGAGATCGACCTGAGCAAGCTGGAGCCCATGATCGCCAGACCCCACAGCCCTGATAATGTTGTTCCTGTCAGTGAAGTTAAGGACCTGAAGGTCGACCAGGTGGCGATCGGAAGCTGCACCAACTCGTCATACCTTGACCTGATGAAGACCGCCAGGATACTCAAGGGCAAGACCGTGCATCCAAATGTGAGCCTGGTGATCGCGCCGGGATCCAAGCAGGTATATTCCATGCTTGCCAGGAACGGTGCCCTTGCAGACCTGATCGATGCAGGCGCCAGGATCCTGGAGTCGGCATGCGGCCCGTGCATAGGCATGGGTCAGGCGCCTGCCACAGGGGCTGTCTCCTTGAGGACCTTCAACCGCAACTTCTATGGAAGAAGCGGGACATTGAGCGCCCATGTATACCTTGTGAGCCCTGAAGTGGCTGCTGTTTCGGCCCTGACCGGAGTGCTTACCGATCCCCGCGAATTTGGCGAGCCTCCCATGATCGACCTGCCTGAAAGCTTTCTGATAAATGACAACGGCATAATACCGCCAGCAGAGGACCCTGACAGCGTTGAGATAGTACGAGGCCCCAATATCAAGCCATTCCCTGTTAACGATGAGCTGCCCCGTGTTGTCAGGGGCACGGTGCTCCTGAAGATGGAGGACAACATCACCACGGATCATATAATGCCGTCAAATGCAAAGCTTCTGCCCTTCAGGTCCAATATACCCTATTTGTCGGACTACTGCCTTACTCCGGTGGACAGCGATTTCCCAAAACGTGCCAAGGATAACGGCGGCGGTTTCCTGGTGGCCGGACATAATTACGGCCAGGGCTCGAGCCGCGAGCATGCTGCCCTGGTACCTCTTTACCTGGGCATCAAAGGCGTGATAGCCAAGTCCTTTGCCCGTATACACAGGTCCAACCTGATAAATTCCGGCATACTGCCGCTTGTGTTCAGCGATGAGGCGGATTATGACAAGCTCAGCCAGGGGGACGACCTTGTGATCGAGGATGCTGATTCCCAGGTCAAAGCTGGTGATTTGATCGAAATAAAGGATCTGACCAGGGGGATCACTGTAAAGGCACTTTTAAGGCTCTCGCCAAGGGAGAGGGAGATAATCCTCGCAGGCGGGCTGCTGAACCTTACAAGGAAAGCTGCATTAGAATAGGCCTATGCCAGAAAGGCTGTTCGGGAGGAACTGAAGTGGATTTCAGGTTGAAGGACCCATCCTATTCCGATGAACTGTCCCTGCGTCAGCAGGTTTTCAACTACATCCTGGAAGCGGTGTTGAGCGGCCGGTTCAAGCCCGGTGAACCCCTTACCGAGCTTAAGCTGGCCGAGGAGCTCGGAGTCAGCAGGACCCCGGTACGGGAGGCCTTGAGGCAGTTGGAGTATGAAGGGCTTGCATCGTCCATACCAAACAAAGGGGTCATAGTAAACGGTATTTCGGAAACCGATATCGAGGAGATTTATGCCATCAGAGCCCTCGTAGAAGGACTTGCAGTAAAATGGGCGGCGGAGCGCATAACAGATAAGCAACGGAGTGACCTGGAGGAGACCTTCGAGCTGATGAGCTTTTACACAAGGAAAAAGGACTACCAGCAGCTGGGGAAATATGATGCCAGATTCCACAACCTGCTCTTTGATTCCTGCCAAAGCAAGGTGCTCAGGCATATCCTGCGCATGCTCATGCGTTATGTGGAGCATGCCAGGATCGGCTCGTTCAGGGTGTCTGAGCGGGCGGAGCAAGCTCTTGAGGAACATAGGGCGATCCTTGAGGCTGTTCTTGAGGGCAGCGCTGATAAAGCCCGGGATTTGATGACCATGCATATAAACAATGCCCTGGTAAACCTGATGGAGCAGAGAAAGGCCGGCGAGAAAAAGGATCAGGCATAGAACATCCTGTCCTATTCCTGATCCTCTTGCAGCATCAGCCATTCGTTATATTTTGCATCCAGATCAGTCTTGGTTTTGTTGTACAATTGCTGTATCTCAAGCATCCGGTCTATGTCATTATACAGGTCCGGGCTGCACATTTCTGCTTCAAGTTTTTTCACTTCCTGTTCGAGAGTCTTAATTGCTTCCTCAAGGTCAGACAGGAGCTGTTTGAAGGCTTTCTTTTTCTGCCTGTCGAGCTGCTCCTTTTTTCTTTGCTCCTTCAGCGCAGTCCTGGTCAATGCAGGTACTTTTTCGGCTTCCAGGCGCTTTAGTTCCTCAAGATAGGCCTTTTTAGCGATATAATCGTCGTAGTTGCCCTGATACTCCGTTACAGACATGTTTTCCAGCACCAGGATACGATCTGCGATCTTGTTCAGAAAATACCGGTCGTGGGATATGACCAGTATGGAGCCGTCATAGCCGCTGAGCGCATTCTCCAGCACTTCCTTTGAAGCCATATCGAGATGGTTTGTCGGCTCGTCCAGCAGCAGGAAGTTGTTTTGGGCAAGCATCAGCTTTGCGAGGATGACCCGCCCCCGTTCGCCGCCGCTCAAGGAACCGATAGGCTTGAAAACATCATCGCCCCTGAACAAAAACAAGGCCAGGGCATTCCTGATCTCCCCGGTGGTCAGGTGAGGGAAGGCGCTGCTAAGTTCATCTATCAGGGTGTTGGCCGGATCCAGGCTGGTCTGCTCCTGATCATAATAACCGATATCCACTCCGGTGCCAAAGCGGATCTCACCATGTAATGGCTTAAGCTTTCCAAGCAGCAGCCTGAACAGGGTGGTCTTGCCAGTGCCGTTTGCTCCGATGATGCCGACCCGGTCGCCTTTTTCCATCCTGAAGGATACATTTTCGAACAGGCAGTTGTTACCAAAAGCCATGCTGAGCCCTTCGACGGAAAGCACGTCTCTGCCGCAATGGTTTTTAGCCTTGAAGGTCATGCGGATGTCCTCTGTGTAGACCGGCTTTTCGACCAGGGTCATTCTGGCAAGGGCCTTTTCACGGCTTTCCGCGGCCCTGATGCTTTTTTCCCGGTTATAGGATCTGTACCTGCGGATTATGGCTTCTTGCCGCTCGATCTCCTTTTGCTGCTGCCTGTACTCCTTCTCCTGAAGCTCGACCTGCAGCCGTTTCTTTCTATGGTATTCAGTGTAATTGCCGGCAAAGACCTGGCCCTTGTGGTTTTCGATCTCCAGTATGGAATCGCAGACCCTGTCAAGGAAATAACGGTCATGTGAGATTATTATAACAGTACCGTCGTAGCCTTTTAGAAAATCCTCCAGCCACTGGACTGAATCCAGATCGAGGTAGTTGGTCGGCTCATCCAGCAGGAGGATCTCAGGCTTTTGCAGGAGGAGCCTGGCCATTGCGACCCTGGCCTTTTGGCCGCCGCTTAAGTGACTGACCGGCTTGCGATATTCATCCTGAGAAAAGCCCAGCCCGGTCAGGACTCCGCGCATAAGGCTTTCATAGCTGTAGCCGTTTTTTGCTTCAAACTCTTCGAGCAGACCTGCATATTCGTCTGCAAGTCTTTTGTACTCCAGGGTGGAGGTATCTTCATGCCTGGAAATCTCCAACTCCAGGCTTCTTATCCTCTTTTCCATTTCCAAAACAGGCTCATAGACCTTGAGCAGCTCTTCCCAGACCACGAGGTCCGACTCGACCGAGCTGTTTTGCTCAAGATGACCGATCGTGGCTCCTTTGGCCTTGTAAACGCTGCCGCTGTCCGGAGATATCGAACCTGTGATTATCCTAAATAGCGTTGTTTTACCGGAACCGTTTGGGCCTACCACACCCATACGGGCACCTTCTGCCACAGAGAATGTGATCTTGTCCAGAATCAGGTCTATGCCATATGATTTGCTGATATCATCACAAGCCAGTATGATCATTGAACTCTCCTTATGCTCTGCATGTGCTACTATAATAATAGCAAAAACCCCCGGGAATGAAAAGCGCATCAGCCGGGCACTTTATCCCTGGTTGTTGACAGGCATTATATATAAATAGTATAATTTTGTTAAAAGATTGTCATATCGAGGGAGGTTTCCATATGGCGAGAAATGGCAGTTATGTGTCGGAAGCAGTCATACGTCGCATGCCGAAGTACTACAGGTACCTTGAGGACCTTGAAAAGACCGGAGTAGAAAGAGTTTCTTCCAAGGAGCTCAGCCAACGCATGGGATTGACCGCCTCGAAAATCAGACAGGATTTCAACTGCTTCGGCGGCTTTGGCCAGCAGGGCTACGGATACAATGTATCAGATCTGAAAAAGGAGATAATGAAGATCCTTGGCCTTGACAGGACATACAATGTGATAATCGTCGGAGCGGGCAATATAGGCCAGGCCCTGGCAAACTATACAGGCTTTGAAAAGGAAGGGTTCTTCATAAAAGCTCTTTTTGATATAAATCCGAAGCTTATCGGCATATCTATCAGGGATATCATGATCTATGACCTCGACAGCCTTGAAGATTTCCTTGCGAAAAATCCGATCGATATAGCTGTCATATCCACGCCAAAGGATAAAGCACAGGAAGTGGCCGACAGGCTGACCAGAAATGGCATTAAAGGCATATGGAACTTTGCCGCCATAGATGTGGCGGTACCCCGGGGTGTCATTGCTGAAAACGTGCATTTGAGCGACAGTCTTTATACCTTGTCATACCGCATCAGAGAAAGCCTTGAATAGGAGATGAGCCGGATGTAAAAAGGACTTGCAGGCACAAGCGCTTCTGCAGGTCCTTTCTTAGTTCTCTCTTGTCGGATATGCTTGGATGGCTTGTTGCAGAGACATATGGCATTAGCTGATATTTTGCAGTACAATGTTATATATCGGGCAGGGCCACTGCTTTCATAGAGGTGACATTATGCTATATCCCTTGTTTTTCGAACCCTTGCATAAAGAAAGGATCTGGGGCGGGTCAGCGCTCTCAGAAAAATACAAAAGGGACCTGGGCGGACGGCGGATCGGCGAGAGCTGGGAGATATCCTGCCATGAACACGGGACAAGCAGGATCATAAGCGGCCCTCTCAAAGGGTTGAGCCTGCCGGATGCGATCTTGAGGTACGGTAAAGATTTACTGGGCTCAGGCATATATAATGAAGGGTACAGGAAATTCCCGCTCCTTATAAAGATATTGGATGCGGCTGACGTATTATCCGTACAGGTGCACCCTGATGATCAATATGCAATGGCAAATGAGAACGGCGAATCAGGCAAGACCGAAATGTGGTATGTTATAGATGCCAAGCCCGGAGCCCGGCTCGTATACGGTCTGAAGCCAGGGGTTGACGCAGATGCATTCGAACGTGCCATAAATGAAGGCAGGCTTAGGGACTGCCTCAACGAGCTGGAAGTCGAAGCCGGCGACGTGGTCTATATACCTGCCGGGATGGTCCATGCCATAGGCGAAGGCATACTAATCTGTGAGATACAACAGAACTCCGATACTACCTATCGTGTCTATGACTGGGACAGGGTGGATGCAAACGGGCAGCCTCGTGAGCTTCATTTGAGAAAGGCTCTGGATGTCATAGACTACAACAGCAGGTATGCCCGGGGCAAGCTTGCCGGCCTTGAGCTCCGGGAAGATGGAGGTATAAGGACCATATATGCCGCCTGCGATTATTTCGCCATGGAAAAGCTCACTATAAGCGGCAGGATGTCCCTTTTTATGGACGGCAGGCGATTCCAGACCCTGACTTGCATAGAAGGCAGCGGAGAGATCATCTATGAGGGTGGAAGGGCAAGGCTGGAGCAGGGCAGCTCGTGTCTGATGCCGGCTGTGATCGATGAATTCGATATTAAAGGCAATTGCACTGCCATACGGGCTTATGTCCCCGACAAGGCCGAAAACATAATAAAGCCCTTGCTGGCAAAGGGATTCGGCCGGGACGACCTGAAGAAGATAGCTGGATTGCTTGATTGAGCTGTCCGGAAGGGTATATACAAATAGCAGGATAAACTGCTGTCAAAGGAGAAGAAAATGGCTGAGAGGGATGATTATAGAGAATTCATTGAGGGCGAATATGAGATATTGGAAGGCAGGGATTACCAGGATCCATATGACCAATATGACTACAGGTTCAGGAACGGCTACTTCGAGACCGACCCATATCCGCCCTATATGACATATATGCTGCTGGGACTGAATATAGTAACCTACCTGATAATGACCGTGACCGGTATGCTATTCGGGCTCAACCAGACAGAGCAGCTGTTCATATTCGGTGCCAAGTTCAACCTATATATAGCCGGAGGTCAATACTGGCGGCTTTTAACAGCCATGTTTTTACACATAGGGATCATGCACCTGTTTTTCAACTCCTATGCCTTGTATGCATATGGACCGATAGTTGAAAAGCTGTATGGCAAGCTCAGGTTCGTTCTGGTATATATAGTCTCAGGCCTCACAGGCAGCCTGTTCAGCTATGTTTTCAGCCCCTATCCCGCGGCCGGGGCCTCGGGTGCCATATTTGGGCTCATGGGTTCCCTCTTGTACTTCCGCCGGCGCAGGAGGGATATCTATCAAAGGGTGTTTGGCCCGCGCCTGCTGATGATCATCGCTATAAACCTTTTCTATGGCTTCGTTCAGCCAGGTATAGACAACTGGGGGCATATAGGCGGACTGGTGGGCGGTTATCTGGTAGGGAATGCGACAGGCTTGTACAAGGAAAGGGGATTTGGCTTAAGGAAGCTGCTCATTTGGCTGCTGCTGATCGCAGTATTTGCGAGCGGGCTGTATTACGGCCGTATCAAATACAAGGTGTCAATACCTAATGTTTTGTAACAGGATAAAAAACGCTGATCTAAGACAGTAACAGGTTTCACATAATTCAAACCAAAGATAACGGAGTTGAGCATATGTCCAAAGTTGCGATAGTGAAATGTGCGGATTACGATCCCGACAGTGTTTATGCTTCGGTATCAAAGAGCCTGGAATTGCTGGGTGGGTTAGATAAATACATAAAGCCCGGCATGAGGGTCCTGCTGAAATGCAACCTCTTGATGAAAAAAAGGCCTGAAGAAGCTGCGACGACCCATCCGGAGGTGGCTGCCGCTCTTGCGAGAGCAGTCAGGGAGGCAGGAGCCCATCCCATTATAGCTGACAGCCCGGGAGGCCTATATACCACATCTGCTCTAAAAGGGGTATATAAGGCTTGCGGAATGGAAGAGGTATCCAACAGGGACGGCATTGAGCTCAACTATAATGTAGAGACCCTCGAGGTAAACCACCCTGAAGGCAGGCTGGTCAAGCACCTGACAGTCATCAGGCTGCTGGAGGAGGTGGACGCTGTCATCTCAGTATGCAAGCTGAAGACTCACAGCCTGGCCTTGTTCACCGGAGCGGTGAAGAACCTCTTCGGTGTGATACCCGGGACTGCAAAGGCTGAATACCATCTTAGGATGAAGAGGATCGAGGATTTTTCCGATATGCTCGTGGATATTTCGACCTATGTCAAACCGGTCCTTTCCGTTATGGATGCAGTAGTTGGCATGGAAGGGGAAGGGCCGTCAGCGGGGACACCGCGCAAGATAGGCGCGATCCTTGCAAGCCCAAGTCCCTATGCCCTTGATGTAGTTGCCGCTTCGATGGTAGGAATTGATACCGGGAGAGTATGGACGATCCAAAAAGCAAAAGAAAGAGGCCTGTGCTCGGATAAGCTTGCAGATGTCGTGCTGTTGGGCGACAGCTTTGATGATTTATACATAAAGGATTTCAGGATCCCGAGACACAAGGAGAAGAACCCGATAGAAAGGTATGTCAGCGGAAACAGCAGGATCGCCCGCTTAGTAAGGTCGAGGTTCGGCCCAAGACCGGTGTTTATCCATCACGCCTGCATAGGCTGCCGTGATTGCCAGCGCAACTGTCCGCCCAGGGCGATCGAAATGGTTGACAACAAGCCTTATGTGGACCTGGATAAGTGCATCAGGTGCTATTGCTGTCAGGAGCTATGCCCTAAAAAGGCCATAGTTATCAAGCAAAACTGGCTATTCAGGGTATTCAGATAGAAGGGACGGTAAAGCCGCATACTGCGAGAAAACGGTTGAATGCCCTCCGGCCTTGCGGATCTGTCTTATAGACTCCGGCATCCTGCAATACCCGCAGGCATTTGGCACCGACCTCATCTTTTAATATAGCCCTGGCCCGGTCAGCTGTATTGGAGCTGCCGTATCTATCGATAAGCTGTCTGAGCCATGCATAATGGTGGTTCAGTGGATGGTTATCAGCGGATAAGGCGTCTGGGTCTGCTTTATCTCCCGTCAGGAAGTACACAAGCTCCTCCAGCTCATTCCTGAGCCGGCCGGGGAGTATGAAGAGTCCCATGACCTCTATGAGCCCGATGTTCTCCTTCTTTATATGATGCAGGTCTGCATGGGGGTGGAAGATACCCAGAGGATGCTCTTCGCTCGTCCGGTTGTTCCTGAGCACGAGGTCCATTTCGTATCTGCCGTCTTTTTTCCTGCGGGCAATAGGCGTTATCGTGTTGTGGGGAGTCATGCTGCCGTCGCAGTTTTTGGTGCAGGCGACGATATCACTTGAGATGTCCGAGTATTCCCTCCACTTGCAGAGGATGTCATAGGCAAGACCGGCCAGGTATGTCTTTGACCTGCTCCGAAGCCTGAGTACGGACATCGGCCACTTGACGACCTCAGCCTCGATCCCGGGGCTGTTCGTATATTCCAGCCTGTACTCTGCTCCGGCCTTTTCCATAGGGAACACGTAGCGGCCACCCTGGAAATGGTCATGGTTCAGTATAGACCCGCCTACGATGGGCAGGTCAGCATTGGAACCGATAAAGTAGTGGGGGAAAAGATCGACAAACTGCAAGAGCCTGTCAAAGGTCTCCCTTGTAAGCTTCATGGGCACATGCCGCTTGCTCAGCACTATGCAATGCTCATTGTAGTAAACGTAGGGAGAGTATTGGAAATGCCACACTTCACCGCCCAGCTCTAAGGGCAGGGTGCGCAGGGTATGGCGCGCAGGGAAGTTTACCCTGCCTGCATATCCTGTATTTTCCACACAGAGCATGCATTTGGGATAACCTGACTGGGGTGCATTCTTGAGAGCCGCGATCTCCTTTGGATCCTTTTCCGGCTTGGTGAGATTGATCGTTATCTCAAGGCTCCCAAAGGGACTGTCAGAGTTCCATTTTATATTCCTGTTTATCCGGTCCATGCGGATATAGTTGGATTTGATACACAGGCCATAGAAGTAGTCTGTGGCTGCTTCGATCCCCTTTTCTTTCCATATTGACCTGAAGCTATTTTCTATCTCCGAAGGCTTGGATATGAAAACCCCCATTATGCGGGTATCAAGCAGATCCCTGTGGGTCAGGGTATTTTCAGTCAATATGCCTTTCATCAGGCAATAATCCAGGATCTTTTCAAGTATGGGCGCGGCGTACTCCGGCACTCTTTCAGGGCGTACCGTGATATCAAGCATATCGCCGGGATCATCTATAGCCAGCAATTCCATCAGCCGGTTGCGCGTATAATTTATGTCCGTTTTTTCAATAAGGCCGTTATAAATGGCGTAACCGAGCAGGTCATTTATGAGTGCGGGACCAATATCGATGCTATTGTCCATAAGAAACACTTCCTTCACAAGCAGTCAATTAAATTATATTAGCACTGAGAGAAAAATCAATTCAATATTGCGGCATTTGCATCAGGTTTAGCTAAGCCTTTTCTGTTCATATGAGATAATTGTAATAAAGACGGAATACAGGTATAATTGATTGGGATTTCATATCAAGGTGATTTTCGTTAACTAATAAACACACAGGGAGAGATTCAAATGTCTATTGAAAACAAGCTGCAGAGCTTGCTAAATGGTGAGTCGGCAAGAGAGCTGTTTGCAAGGCTGTATGGCAGCGACACTGCAGTCATTGAGGGACAGATAGGCAGATATCTGGGTTTGGTTAAGGATTACATGCTCATGTTTCCGGAGACCAGGGGTGATATCCACCTGTTCAGCACATCAGGCAGGACGGAGATAGGGGGCAATCACACAGACCATAACAACGGCCGGGTGCTGGCAGCTGCAGTGAATCTTGACTCCGTAGCTGTCGCTGAAAGGAATGATACTGATACGATCATTCTATACTCCCGCGGCTTTTCAGGCGTGTTCAGGGTAGAGCTTGACAACCTGGAGCCAAAGGAAGAGGAACAGGAAACAACAACAGCCCTTATAAGGGGTATTGCTTCGAGGTTCAGGCAGTTGGGATATAAAACAGGCGGCTTCAACGCATACCTCGCCAGTGACGTACTTAAAGGCTCAGGTCTGAGCTCATCAGCTTCAATCGAAGTGCTGGTGGGGACGATCATGAGCGCCTTGTACAATGAAGGCCGTGTAGATCCCAAGAAACTAGCAAAAATCGGACAGTACGCTGAAAACGTATATTTCAACAAGCCCTGCGGCCTGATGGATCAAATGGCATGCGCGGTGGGCGGCTTTGTTGCCATAGATTTCAAGGATCCTGAAAACCCGGTCGTAAGCAAGATAGAATTTGACCTGGCCAGGGCCGGTTATAGCCTGCTGGTGGTCGATACCGGCGGCAACCATGCGGACCTGACCAGAGATTATGCAGATGTGCCACGGGAGATGAAAAGCGTGGCCGCTGTTTTTGGGAAATCCGTACTGCGCGACCTGTCAGTGGACGATGTGCTGGCTGATGTCCCATCTCTAAGGCAAAAGGTGGGTGACAGGGCCATACTCAGGGCGCTTCACTTTTTCTCGGATAACGAGCGGGCCGCTTCCCAGGCAGCAGCACTGGAGAAGGGGGATTTCAACACCTTCCTGGAGCTGGTGAATGAATCGGGCAGCAGCTCGTGGCGCTTATTGCAGAATGTATATACAAACCAGAACCCTGCTGAGCAGGGGGTCACTCTGGCCCTTGCCATAACCGAAAGATTCATCAGGCAAAAGGGCGCAGGTGCATGCAGGGTCCACGGCGGCGGGTTTGCCGGGACGATACAGGCATATATCAGGCTCGAAGATGTGGATGAATATATTTCCATCATGAACAGGATCTTCGGTGACAGATCGATCACAGTGCTTGGCATCAGGCCATATGGGACACTGCACCTGAATCCCCTGTTGGGCGAATAGCTTACTTATACGGGACCTGCAAGGGTCCTTTTTTATGGCTGATCCGGCGTAACCGATACCCTTTCTGGATACCATAAATTAAAATGAGCAGACAGGAGGGTGAAATATGCGCACGGAAAGAAAAGTCAGAGAACCGATCGTTGCCATATCCGGAAAGGGTGGCACTGAAGGTGATGCGATGCTGGCAGCCCTTTCCATGCTGCCTGTAGACAGGATAATATCACCTAACGATACGGTCGTCATAACTCCAAACTGGGTAACAAGCGAGCCTCCGGAGAAAGGGACTGTAGTGGGTCCCGATACCTTAAGGCAGCTTATCAGGTTCATCAAAAGCTTTGGCCCGAGAAGAACAGTAGTGGCTGCAGGTTCCGGAGGTCAGCCCACGCCTGAGGTGATGAAGCTCAACAGCTTTGATCGGGTCATACAGGATGAGGGAGTTGAATTTGTCGATCTGAACTACGGCCCCTACATTGAAATCACGCTCGACCATGCTTTCCCTTCCAAAACCAAAATAAACAGACTGCTGGAAGAGCTGACGGTGCTGATTTCATTCAGTCAGCTGAAGGTCCACTCGGAAGCCACCGCTTCCATGACGATCAAGAATATTGCTCTTGGCTGGCCTCCTGCGGAGATCCATGGGTTTCCCAAAAAGAATCTGGGCATCCATGACGACCTGCATGGATTTATATATGCCATGGCAGAAAAAATACCGATAGATCTGGCTATCCTTAGCACTGACAAGGCTATGGTGGGCTTAGGCCCTTCCGGTGGCAAGCCAGTCGCTGCAAGTATGGTCATAGCCGGGACCGATCCGGTCAGCGTGGATACGATCGGCGCCAGGCTGCTCGGTTATTACCCTCAGGCAATAAATTACCTGTATCGTCTTGTGAAAGCCGGGGTGGGAGAGGCCGATATGAAAAAAATTCAGCTCAGGGGCTTGTCTTTGGATGAAGCCATTGCCAAATTCACCACGGCGGCATATGATTATCCGATTTCCATGAAATGAAGAATGTGCTATAAGCTGCGAGCAGGCGCAATAAAGGATTCTTTTCGCGCATGTAGAATAACTCAATGTCGGAAGGCGGTGAAAAGCAGTGGAGCGTGTGATCTTTCTCGTAGACATGAACGCTTTTTTTATTGGCTGTGAAACGGTCAGAGACCCGTCTCTCAAAGGGGTGCCTGCCGCAGTCGCCGGTGATCCCAAAAACCGCTCGGGTATAATACTGGCAGCCAACTACGAAGCGCGCAGCTTCGGGGTCAGGACGACCATGACCATATATGAAGCCTTGAGATTATGCCCGAGTCTCAGGCTTGTACCTCCGGATCATGAATACTACGAACAGGTCTCGAACAAGGTGATGAATACACTGTCATCCTACACGCCGGTGATGGAGCAAAACAGCATCGATGAAGCCTGGCTGGACATGACCGGGTGCGAACCCCTTTTCGGAAAACCTCTTGAGGCAGCGCGCAAAATCATGGATGACCTTTATAGCAACCACGGTCTGATGTGCTCAATAGGGATCTCAGAAAACAAGTTTCTGGCCAAGATGGCCTCAGATATGAAGAAGCCCATGGGTATCACAGAAGTATGGAAAAGCGACATTCAGCACAAGCTATGGCCTTTGCCGGTCAGCAGGATGTACGGCATCGGCCCGCAAACCACCATTAAGCTCAACGGGCTGGGCATTGAAACGATAGGGCAGCTTGCGCATTTCAGCGTAGGCCTGCTGGTTGAGCGATTCGGAAAATATGGCCTGGAGATACACAGATTAGCTAACGGCATCGATGATTCACCTGTCAAGCCCCATGGAGAAGACGAGATAAAGTCCATAAGCCGTTCCACAACTTTGAGTGAAGATACAACTGACATAGAATACGCAAAGCGGGTCCTGCTCAGCCTGGCGGATGAGGTGGGAATGGCAGCCAGAAGGCATGGTAAAAAGGGTCATACGGTCCAGATCACTATAAAGTATTCCGATTTCAAGTCCATAACGCGTCAGACTAAGATATCTCCCACCTGCCTGACAAGGGATATTTATGAAGCAGGCAGGCGGCTGCTCGAGACCAACTGGGACATTCGCTTGCCTGTCAGGCTGCTGGGTATAGGCCTGAGCGGTTTTGAAGAAGATGAGCAGATCTCCATATTTGAGGATCTGGCCGGCCATAGGGATGCCAGAGAGGAGATCCTAGAAAGGACCGCTGACAGGATCAGGCACAAGCACGGCTGGTCCATACTGAAGCCTGCTTCATTGCTGCAAAAAAACGACACCGACCATTAAAGGTATTTTTTTTGTAATCATATGTAAATATATAGTATAATATATATGCAATAATATGATATATCATTAGGGGGTTAATCATGAACAAGGTTAAAATCTTTACAGACAGCACGGTGGATCTTTCGAAGGAACTGGTGGAGAAGTATGAAATAGGAGTAGTGCCCTTATATGTGAACATTGAGGATTCAAGCTATCTTGACGGGGTAGAAATAACGACTGCGGACCTATACAAGCTGGTCGGGGAAAAGCAGACGCTGCCCAAGACATCGACCGCGCCGGTCACAGATTTCGTCAACGCCTTTGCCCCGTGGATCAACGCCGGCTATGATATCATCTTCATAGGTGTCTCATCCAAGCTGTCATCCACATATCAGACGGCAGCACTGGCAGGCAGGGAGTTTGATGAAGGAAGGGTGACCCTGGTCGATTCCCTCAGCCTTTCGACAGGAACTGCCCTGCAGGTGATAAAAGCCGCAGAGCTGGCAAAGGCGGGTATGGATTCAAAAACCATAGCCGAGACAGTATCAAAGATAACGCCCAGGGTCAGGGCCAGCTTTATCATAGACACCCTCAAGTATCTACACATGGGGGGACGATGCAGCGCTGTGCAGCTTCTTGCCAGCAATGTGCTGAAGATACATCCGCAGATAATCGTAAAGGATGGCGCGATGACAGTGGGAGCCAAATTCCGCGGAAAGTGGAAGAACTGCCTGGACAGCTACTATGAGGCCACGGTGGGAGATGGGTCGCAGATCGATCCTGAGCGGATATTCATCACCCATTCACAAAACCACGAAACCGCAGAATACTTCAAGCAGCGCATAGAAAAAGAGCTGAACATAAAAGAGATACTGATCACGGAAGCAGGCACAGTAATATCCAGTCACTGCGGCCCGGGTACGATAGGTATCTTGTACATTGAAAAATAAATAAGCTTGCCTTATGGCCGGACAAAATCCTGCTGCGTCATTTTTTAGCCTATAGGCACATAGGTATTTATAAAGGGGCGTGAGCAGGATGAAACTGGGTCTTGCGCAGATAAAAAGCTGCAGTGGCTATGAGGAGTATATGGAGCAATCCATAGACTTTATGTATCTTGCAGGCAAGCTTGGCCTTAACCTGGTTTGCTTCCCTGAGATGCACCTTTCTGATTTCTTTCTGCACAAAATGGCCAGCTCTTATCCCTTTCAACAGGCCGAGGGGATACCCGGCCCGACGGTAGAACGGTTCCAAAGGCTGGCCAGAGAGCTCAATATAGCAGTGATACTTAACTATACTGAGATTTTTATTCATGATTTTTACAGTGCCTCACCGGTCATAGACAGCACGGGCAAGATCCTGGGTGTGTCCCGGATGGTACATATCCCACAGATAGAGGGTTACTATGCCCAAAGCTATTTTATGCCCGGCTGTGGAGACTTCCATGTTTACAAGACTCAATACTGCCGGGTTGGGGTCCTTATTTCCTTCGACCGGCATTATCCCGAAGCTGCCAGGGCCCTTGCGATACACGATGCTGATATCATCCTGATCCCTGGCAGCCTCTATGCCGGGGATGATCTGGATGTTTACGAGGCGGAGATCAGGACCATCGCTTATCAGAACTGTGTTTATGTAGGGATGTGCAACCGTGTGGGATTCGAGGACGGCGTACGGCATATGGGAGGAAGTATCCTAGCCGGCCCCGACGGGAAGATAATAGTGAGGGGCTCAGACAAGAACGAGTTGGTCATAGCAGAGATAGATGTAGACTATGTCAGGGAAAAACGGAAAAGAAGCCCGTACCTGACACTGCGCAGACCCGATGAGTACCTACACATCATAAAGTACGGATGAAATGATCAGCAAACACTAACCAATGAAAGCAGGAGCAGATATGCCATTGAACATAGTATTGGTTGAACCTGAGATACCACAGAATACAGGAAATATAGCCAGGACCTGCGCGGCAACAGGTACAGTTTTGCATCTGGTAAAGCCCCTGGGGTTTTCTGTTGAAGACCGTTACCTGAAAAGGGCAGGGCTGGATTACTGGAAATATGTCGATATCCGGTACTATGAATCCCTGGATGAGTTTTTATCTATGATCCCTGCTGGAGATTGCTATTTCACTTCCACAAAGGGCAAGCACAGATATGATGAAGTGAAGTATAGTCAGGACAGCTATATCCTTTTCGGCAAGGAAACCAAGGGGCTGCCTGAACCGCTGCTAGCTGCCAACTATGACAGGTGTATCCGCATCCCCATGAAGGCTGAAACCAGGTCCTTGAACCTTTCCAATGCAGCGGCCATCGTCCTGTACGAGGCCCTAAGGCAACTCGGTTTCCCGGGGCTGAAGTTTGAAGGGGAGCTTACCCGATATTAAGTCTTCGAATTTTTTATTTAGTATTGTATTTCCAATTTCGATGGTATAAAATATACACGGGTTTTACATATTTTTTTGTGTCATGCGGGACATATATTGTACGGCGGGACAAATAAAGTCCAAGGGGTTAATATATGGATGATATACAGACTCTCATTGGCAGAGTTATCCCGGAAATGAAAGGTTTGTTCGAAAAGAGATATAATATACTCCGAGTGATATATGCCAATCAGCCTGTCGGCAGGAGGACCTTGTCCTGTATACTTGGGGTCGGTGAACGGATCATCCGCAGCGATACAGCAGTGCTCAAGGAAACAGGCCTTATCGATATAAGACCTGCTGGTATGTTTCTGACAAAAGAGGGCGAAGAGCTGCTTGATAAGCTGCGTGAGTATGCGGGTGCCCTTGGAGGCCTCAACGAGCTAGAGCTCAAACTGAAGGAAATACTGGGCATCAGCAGGGCCATCGTGGTCCCGGGCGAGCTGGACTCGGATCCAAGCGTACTGGGCGCTATGGGCAAAGCAGCTTCGGTTTTACTGGAGAGTATGCTGACCGACGGTGTCAAGATCGCTGTGACAGGGGGCTCGAGCGTAGCAGCGGCTGCAAGCGCCATGACACGGCACAGGACATACAGCGATATCCTGGTACTGCCGGCCAGGGGCGGTATCGGCAGGGAGGTCGAGCACCAGTCCAACACCCTGGCAGCAGTGTTTGCCAAGAAGCTGGGCGGCCAGTACAGGCTCCTGCACCTGCCGGATCAGCTTACGATAGAGGCTGCCGAATCCTTGCTCAATGATTCCTATACCCGCAGTGTCATCGATGATGTGAAAAAAGCAGATATACTGGTATGCGGCGTAGGCATAGCGGCGGAGATGGCCTTGAAACGCAATCTGTCAGCAGAACAGATAGAAGCGCTCAGGAGAGAGGGCGCAGTTGCCGAAGCCTTTGGGTACTACTTCGACAGCAAGGGTGAGATAATACTGGCTACCAGCACTATCGGCCTGGATATAGAGGACCTCAAATCCATACCCAGGGTGGTAGGCATAGCCGGCGGCAGGCAAAAGGCCCAGGCCATATCGGCAGTGCTCACCGGATGGAGAAACTGTACCCTGGTCACAGACGAGTCAGCCGCAAGGGAAATACTGAACCTGTCTACCGGCAGGAACGCCTGATCAGTCAGCCTGCGGCGATCATAAGCCGCATGATATAAATATTATAGAAGGAGTGACCTTTATGAACAAAAAATCTTTGAAAGATGTTTCAGTAAACGGCAAAAGGGTTATTGTAAGAGTTGACTTCAACGTTCCCCTTGACAAGGAGCGCAATATAACCGACGATACCAGGATCCGTGCTGCCCTTCCGACCATACAGTATCTGCTTGAGAACAATGCAAAGGTTATACTTATGTCACACCTGGGCAGACCGAAAGGGACAGGGTTTGAAGAGGAGTACAGCATGGCCCCTGTTGCAAAGCGCTTGAGTGAGCTGCTCGGCAAGGATGTTGTCATGGCAACGGATGTCATAGGCGATAGCGCGACAGCGCTTGTCAACAGCCTGAAGGAAGGCGAGGTAGTCCTGCTCGAAAACCTGCGCTTCCACAAGGAGGAGACCAAGAACAATCCTGATTTTGCAAAAGCTCTGGCAAACTTCGGCGAGATTTATGTAAATGACGCCTTTGGTACAGCCCACAGGGCCCATGCATCAACAGAGGGCGTAGCTCATTATCTGCCGGCCGTAGCAGGATTCCTGCTCCAGAGGGAAATTGAGATCCTCGGCAAGGCCATAACGAACCCGGACCATCCCTTTGTTGCCATCCTCGGCGGCGCCAAGGTTTCTGACAAGATAGGCGTTATAAACAACCTGATAGACAAGGTCGACACCCTCATTATCGGCGGCGGTATGGCTTATACCTTCTTCAAGGCCATGGGCTATGAGGTAGGCAACTCACTCCTGGAAGAGGACAAGGTCGAGCTTGCGAAAGAGCTTATGCAGAAAGCCAAGGACAAGGGAGTCAAGTTCATGCTGCCCGTTGACAACGTAGTTGCAAAAGAGTTCAAGCCCGATGCAGAGCACAAGGTTGTACCAAGCGATGCTATGCCCAAGGATTGGGAAGGCCTTGACATAGGACCTGAGTCCAGAAAGCTCTTTGGAGAGGAGATACTCAAGGCCAGGCTGGTAGTTTGGAACGGCCCCATGGGAGTATTCGAGATGCCTGCTTTCGCCAAGGGTACGGAAGCCATTGCCGACTATATGGGCAAATGCAGCGGCACAACGATCATAGGCGGTGGAGATTCTGCAGCAGCTGTTACCAAGCTCGGTTATGCTGACAAGATGACCCATATCTCAACTGGCGGAGGAGCCTCCCTGGAGTTCCTCGAGGGTATTGAGCTGCCAGGAGTAGCCGCTTTGAACGACAAATAGGCTTATACCATTACATACACAAGGGAGATCGATTATGAGAAGACCAATTATAGCCGGTAACTGGAAAATGAACAAAACACCCGACGAAGCAGCAGCCATGGTGAAGGAGCTGGCACCCCTGGTCAAGGATGCCGGAGCAGAAGTAGTGATCTGCGCTCCTTTCGTATCGATCCAGGCTGTAAAAGAAGCAGCCGCCGGGACCAACATAAAGGTCGGCGCTCAGAATATGCACTGGGAGGAAAAGGGAGCATACACCGGTGAAGTATCCCCCGTTATGCTGAAAGCTATCGGAGTAGAGTATGTCATAATCGGGCATTCTGAGAGAAGAGAATACTTTGCCGAGACCGATGAAACAGTCAGCAAGAAGGTGATCTCAGCCCTTGCCCATGGCTTGGTACCGATCGTATGTGTAGGCGAGACCCTGGCCCAGCGGGAGCAGGGTATAACCAGGGAGCTAGTTGAAAAACAGACGGAAGCTGCATTCAAAGGCGTATCACCTGAGGACGTGAAGAAATGCGTCATAGCCTATGAACCGATATGGGCTATAGGGACAGGCAAGACGGCAACCAGTGAGGATGCCAACGAAATGATCGGATATATCCGTAAAACTATCGCAAGGACCCATGGAAGCGAGGCTGCCGAAGCAATGCGCATCCAATACGGCGGCAGCATGAAGCCCGAAAACGCCGCTGAGCTCATGGCAATGCCTGAGATAGATGGGGGCCTCGTAGGGGGCGCCAGCCTGAAGGCAGCGGATTTTGCACGGATAGTCAACTACTGAATCTTAATGCGAAAACCAGGAGGACATTTAATGGCAAGAAAACTAACAGCCCTGATCATTATGGATGGTTTTGGGCTTAGCAGCAACAAGGAAGCCAATGCCGTAGCAGCAGCAAATACACCCAACTTCGACAGGCTGTGGTCTGAGTATCCCCATACAACGATAGGAGCAAGCGGTCTTGATGTCGGGCTGCCCGAAGGACAGATGGGCAATTCGGAGGTCGGGCACTTGAACATCGGCGCAGGCAGGATCGTATATCAGGATTTCACCAGGATCAGCAAAGCCATAAAGGACGGGGACTTTTTTGAAAACCCTGTGTTTCTGGATGCCGTTGACCATGTAAAGCGCAACAACACAAAGCTGCACCTGATGGGCCTTGTTTCGGAAGGCGGAGTACACAGCCATGTTGAGCACATGTATGCGCTGGTAGAGCTGGCAAAGCGGAATGGCTTGCCGCAGGTATACATACATGCCTTCATGGACGGCCGGGACGTGCCGCCGGCAAGCGGTAAAGCCACCCTGGAAACGGTCGAAGCCCGGCTTGAGGAAATGGGCTTTGGCAAAATCGCTACCGTATCCGGCAGGTATTATGCCATGGACCGGGACAAGCGGTGGGACCGGGTACAGAGGGCCTATAATGCCCTGGTGCTCGGCGAAGGCCAGTATGCATCCGGCTCCGTAGAGGCAATGCAGCGATCCTATGAGGCAGGCGAGACCGATGAGTTCGTCAAACCCACAGTTATCCTGGAAAACGGCAGTCCTGTCGCCACGATAGACAGCAACGATGCAATAATATTTTTCAACTTCAGGCCTGACAGGGCCAGGGAGCTGACGAGAAGCTTCATAGAGCCGGATTTCAAGGAGTTTGAAAGAGCAAAGGGCTATTTCCCGGTAAAATATGTTTCCATGACCCAATACGATGAGACATTTACAAACCTGGCAGTTGCATATGGTCCTGAGTCACTGGACAATACCCTGGGTGAATATCTGAGCAGCAAGGGGATAAGGCAGCTTAGGATCGCAGAGACTGAAAAATATGCCCATGTCACCTTCTTCTTCAATGGCGGCGTTGAAGCACCGAATCCGGGTGAAGACAGGGTCCTGATCCCCTCACCCAAGGTGCCGACCTATGACATGCAGCCGTATATGAGCGCCCCGGAGGTGACGGAAGAGGTGCTCAGAAGGATAGAATCAGGCGTATACGACGTGATCATACTCAATTATGCCAACTGTGACATGGTAGGCCACACCGGGGATTTCAAGGCGGCTGTCGAAGCGGTCGAGACCGTGGACAAGTGCCTGGGCAGAGTCGTGGATGCTATCCTGAACGCAGGGGGCACTGTACTGATAACCGCTGATCACGGCAATGCAGAGCAGATGGTCGATTATGTAACAGGCCAGCCCCATACTGCTCATACTTCCAATCCGGTTCCCCTGATACTGGCAGATAACAGTCTAAAGGACGTCAGGCTGCGGGCTGACGGACGGCTTGCAGATCTGGCCCCAACCATGCTTGATCTTATGAACATCGAAAAACCGGCTGAAATGTCAGGCAACAGCCTGATTATCAAATGAAAGGAGAATATATACATGACGACAATTGTTGACGTTTTGGCAAGAGAAATACTGGACTCCAGAGGCAATCCGACTGTTGAAGTGGAAGTTTATCTGGAAGGCGGCGCCGTAGGACGGGCTGCCGTACCCTCAGGAGCATCTACAGGCGCATTCGAAGCCGTTGAGCTTCGCGACGGAGACAAGGGCAGGTACCTTGGCAAGGGCGTAGAAAAGGCAGTTGACAACGTAAACAACATAATCGCCGAGGAGATAATAGGCATGGACGCCTTGGACCAGGTCGAAATAGATAACCTGATGATCGCCCTGGACGGGACAAAAAACAAGGGCAAGCTCGGCGCAAATGCGATCCTGGGTGTTTCACTGGCAGTTGCAAAGGCTGCAGCTGAGCAGTTAGGCATGCCCCTGTACAAGTATATCGGCGGTGTGAATGCAAAAACCCTGCCCGTGCCCATGATGAACATCATCAACGGCGGTAAGCATGCAGACAACTCCGTGACCGTTCAGGAGTTCATGATCATGCCTGTTGGCGCAAAGAGCTTCAAGGAAGCTCTCCAATGGTGTGCAGAAGTATTCCATAACCTGAAGACCGTATTAAAGAGCAAAGGTTACTCTACTGCTGTAGGAGACGAGGGCGGCTTTGCTCCCAACCTCAAGTCCGACGAGGAAGCCATCCAGGTTATTCTGGAAGCTGTTGAGAAGGCTGGATTCAAGCCCGGCGAACAGTTCCGCATCGCCATAGACGCCGCTTCCACCGAAATGTATGAGGAAGCAAAGGCCAAGGGCAAAGAAGGCCTGTACTACTGGTGGAAGACCGACAAGTGGATGACCAAAGAAGAGATGGTCGCTTTCTGGGAGGATATGTGCAGCAAGTATCCTATCATCTCCATTGAAGACGGCGTTGCTGAGGAAGACTGGGAAGGCTGGAAGCTGCTGACCGAAAGGCTGGGCGGAAAGGTCCAGCTCGTAGGCGACGACCTGTTCGTTACCAACACTGAAAGGCTTGCAAAGGGCATTGAGCTCGGCACAGCCAACTCCATCCTGATCAAGGTCAATCAGATCGGTACCCTGACCGAGACCCTGGATGCGATCCAGATGGCCAACCGTGCAGGCTATACAGCAGTTGTTTCCCATCGTTCCGGTGAGACCGAGGATACGACCATAGCAGATCTTGTTGTAGCTGTGAATGCAGGCCAGATCAAGACCGGCGCTCCCTCAAGGACAGACCGCGTGGCCAAGTACAACCAGCTGCTCAGGATCGAGGAAGAGCTCGGCGACAGTGCCCAGTACCTCGGACTCGATGCATGGTTCAATCTGAAGAATAAATAAGCATAAGACAGCATTAGCTTTAACTGCAGGAGCGGGGGCATCACGTCCCCGCTCCATGCAATTATTCCTTGCATTCAATGAGCACATATGATAAACTATTCCTGCTAAATACATAAGGAGGGATAACTATGGGCCCGCTTTCAATTATACTTGTAATAGTTCTTGTTTTGATAGAGCTGTTTTTAATAGCTGTAGTACTGCTTCAATCAGGCAAAAATGCGGGATTGTCTGGTACGATTGCCGGAGGTGCCGAGACCTTCTTTGGCAAGAACAAGGCAAAGAGCTTCGAAGGAAAGCTGGAATTAGCCACCAAGGTATCTGCCACAGCATTTATAGTAATTTCGATCATATTGACTCTGCTTGCCTGATGCTTCATTGAATCATATGCAGATCGTTAAAGAACGGCCTTACGGGTCGTTTTTTTAATTGTGAAAATAATTGATTATAAACTGCCCATGTGGTTAACATATATAAATGCATGCTGAGTTTAAGAAACTAATGGAGGAAAGACAATTGGACCTACATGAAAGGATATTGGAATTACTGGCCCAGAAGGACAAGATGCCCCTATATGAGGAGCAGATTGCGGATGAGCTGGAGCTGACGGACGAGGAAGCAAAGGAGCTCAAAGCCACTCTGGATGACATGCTTGGAGACGGCCGGCTGATTCTGACTAAAAAGAAGAAATACGGGCTGCCCGAGGATTTCGGGTACAGGGCAGGCAGGCTGCAGGGAAGTCCCAAGGGCTATGGCTTTCTCATACCTGACAACAATGAACTGGAGGATATCTTTGTCCCGGCTGAATGCCTAAACGGTGCCATGCACAATGACAGGGTACTGGTCAAAGTATACAAGAGCGCCGGCAAGGATTCGAGGGCAGGAGAAGGAGAAGTGGTCCGGGTACTTCAGCGGGCCAACAAAACCGTGGTCGGCACATTCGAGATGGATAAGTATTTTGGCTTTGTGGTGCCTGACGACAAGCGGATAACTCAGGATATCTTCATACCGAGGGATGAGATAAACGGGGCCAAGCCTGGGTTCAAGGTCGTTGCAGAGCTATACAGGTGGCCTGACAACCGCCGCAACCCCGAAGGCAGGATCATAGAGGTCCTTGGCCACAAGGATGACGTAGGGACTGATATTCTGTCTATAATCAGGCAGTTTGAACTGCCCGAGGGATTCCCTGCCGAAGTGGCCAGAGCGGCCGAAAGCGTCCCGCAAGAGATTCCTGAGGAAGAAATCAGGAAGCGAAGAGACCTGAGGAACATGAAAATATTCACCATCGACGGAGCGGATGCAAAGGACCTGGACGACGCTGTATCGATCGAGAAGCTGGAAAACGGCAATTACCTTTTAGGTGTCCATATCGCGGACGTAAGCCATTATGTTAGGGAAAAGAGCCCCTTGGACCTTGAGGCCATGAAGCGGGGGACCAGCGTGTACCTGGTCGACAGGGTCATACCTATGCTTCCGAAGGAGCTATCCAACGGCATATGCAGCTTAAATCCCAGAGAAGACAGGCTGACCCTTTCGGTCTTCATGGAAATAGACATTAACGGTGATGTTGTCGACTATAAGATAGAGGAAACGGTTATACGCTCAGTAGAACGGATGACCTATGAGGATGTGAACAGGATACTGGAAGACGGTGATCCTGAGCTTATCATGAAATACAGTCACCTGATAGAGGATTTCCGGCAAATGGAGATCCTTAGCAAAATACTGCGAAACAAAAGGATGAGAAGGGGTAGCCTGGATTTTGACATAGACGAAGCAAAAATCACCCTGGATATAAAGGGAAAGCCGGTTGATGTGAAAGCCTATGAACGAGGCGTTTCCAACAGAATAATAGAAGAGTTCATGCTGGTGTGCAATGAAACCATAGCGGAGCATATGACATGGAGCGAAGTACCCTTTATGTACCGCGTGCACGAGGAACCCACCGTAGAAAAGATGCTTGACTTCAACGAATTCATCCATAACTTCGGATATCATTTGAAGGGCATAGGGGGCGAGATCCATCCAAAATCCCTGCAGGATCTGCTGGAAAAAATCAAAGGTACCAGAGAAGAGGACATAATCAGTGCCGTTATGCTGCGCTCCCTGAAAAAGGCCAGGTACAGCAGCGAGCCTTTAGGGCATTTCGGCCTGGCTGCTAAGTATTATACCCATTTCACCTCTCCCATAAGGCGGTATCCAGACCTGACCATACACAGGATCATAAAGGAGTTCTTGCACGGCGAGATCACCGAGGACAGGGCGGAACAGTTGGAGATCACCCTGCCGGAGCTTGCGGACCACTGCTCCCTGCGGGAGAGGATCGCAGATGAGGCCGAACGGGAAACTGATAATTTGAAGAAGGCTGAATTCATGCTGGACAAGATCGGGCTGGATTATGAGGGCATAATATCAGGCGTGACGAACTACGGTTTCTATGTCCAGCTTGAGAATACTGTAGAGGGGCTGGTCAGAGTCACAGCTTTGGACGATGATTATTACGTATACAACGAAAAGCACTATTGCCTGATCGGTGAACGCACTAAAAAGGTGTACCGGCTGGGAGACACGGTCCGGATAAAGGTGGCCGGAGTAGATCTGGCAACGCACAATATCGACTTCGTCCTGGCTGATGACCTTCAGGCAGAGGAGCGCATAGACACAAGCCGGCAGACAAAGAAAAACAAGAAGAAGAAGCGGAGCAAGGGCCGATAGGCAAGAGGTCAAACAGCCGTACAGCGAGGGCGGGTGTTGACAACAGGTCTTCAGTATGGTATAGTTACTATTGTTGAATGATGCACCCTATTTGTACATCGCAAATAGGGTTATTTTATCGATTGGATGCTGATTATTCGATGGCCGGTGAAGGAAGAAAGATAGTAGCACAGAATAAAAAAGCCCGTCACGATTATTTTATAGAAGAGACTTACGAAGCGGGCATAGTTCTGACCGGGACAGAGGTCAAATCCATCCGCCAGGGCAAGGTCAACCTGAAGGATAGCTATGCGGACATAAAGCACGGTGAGGTGCATGTGCATAATATGCATATAAGCCCATATGAAAAGGGCAACATCTTCAACCGTGATCCTCTCCGCAGCCGGAAGCTCCTCCTCCACAAGAGGGAGATCAACAAGCTTATCGGCTATACCCAGCAGAAGGGTTATTCACTGATACCCCTTCAGCTGTACCTTACCAGAGGCCTTGTGAAGGTCGAGCTTGCGGTCGCCAAAGGCAAGAAGCTTTACGACAAGCGTGAAGACATAGCACGGCGCGACGCAAAGCGCGAGATGGAAAGAGCCTTCAAGGAACGGGGCAGAATGTAGCGGCTGCGCGTATAATCATGGGGGCGTATTGGTTTCGACGGGGATGATAGAGGCGCGAGAAGCGAGTCGCGGACTCCGGGGCCGCGTAAACAACCTGGAATTAAAAATAAACGCTAACAACGATAATTTAGCATTCGCAGCCTAAGGCTGTGACGTCCGCCCTGCAGCACCCGCACTGCAGGAGCCGGGCGCCAGATTCGCGGGGAACCAGCCTGCCTAAGCTTTGCGGCAGGTGGGATCGATGAAGCTACTGAAGCTTAAATCCTGTCAGTAGGGAGTTAAGCGGAGGGAACGTCAAAACACTGACTGCACTCGGAGAAGCTCTCGCCGATATATCTTCGGACAGGGGTTCGACTCATAAAAGAATCGCCTTACCGGGCGACCGGTAAGTGAAAACTCGGCTTTATCGGTGAAACCGTAGCGCACATGCGCCGGCAACGCCGAGGGGTATGTGGGGAAACCCAACAGCCCTGTATCGACTTATAGGCATCTACGGGTGAGACCTAAGATGTACTAGGATGGAAGAGTCGAGATCAAGTCTCAATATATATCTTCCATAATACGCCGAGGGACTCAAAGTCGCATTTGAGTTCAAGACATAGTCAGCACCATTGGAAACAATGGATCATGTGTCCCCTCGCCTCCACCAGTTAACAAAAGGACTGTCAATAATATTGACAGTCCTTTTATGTTGTTAAAAACGCGCAATACTGCTATTAGGTTATAACAGATGAGATTCTCACATCTAAGGCGAGGATATGAAGTGTCTGTTGAGCTGGTAACAAGACTAAAGGGCGGGATCTGCAATTGCATCTCATTCCGTAACGGATAGTTTAGCAGCATAACAGCAAGAAACGCTGGTTCCGGCAATCTGCAAGCCAGCGTTTTATTTTGTTATCAGAGTGTATGAGGGTTATTTTATGATATGGGCCCCCTTCTGGACCTCCCAGTTGCCATTGGCATATGCAGCCGTATATTGCTCGTCCAGGTAGTTCAACAGCGTTATCACTCTGTTCAGGTAGCAGCTGACCTGCAGATTGGACCATTCCGGTTTCTCGTATATGAATACTCTGCCTTTTCCATCCTTTGCATATTGATGATATCCGGCATTGACCAGATCCGACTTTGTGCCAACCAGCAGGTTCACACCGGCCTTGCCGGCCCATTCATCAAATAGGCTCTTAATGTAGACTGGATCGGATAGCTCAAGGGCGGATATGTCTATGCCTACATGCTTTATATTGCGTTCCAGCGGAGTTTTCTCAAGGGATTTTTTAAATATGGCAAAATAGGCATTAGCCTTGTCCTTTTCAGACAGTGTGATCTGTGTGACATATCCGTTGTCGTCGAAGGCTACCCCGAACTGTGCTGACAATGCGTTTATTTTTGATATTATACGCTTTGCCTCTTTGCCTGTGGCAACAGTGGGCTGGTAGTTGTTCCTGCTTGGTGTGGACGAGGTAAGACAGGGGATGAACCGGACATTGTCATCGATTTGCAGCTCTCCGTCGATAAAGGTAAAGGTCTGCTGAAAGATCCCGCAGTCCTTGTCCCTGGGATTCTTGTTGCCGCTATAGCAGAAGTTGCCCAGGCAGTTGGTGATGTATCTGCCCTTATACTTGTTGATGCCCTGGAGGACGTGGGGATGGTTGCCTATCACGAGGTCGTAGCCCCAGTCGATGCACTTTTGTCCCAGCTCGATCTGATAGTCATCGATCCTGGAAGTACCTTCAAATTCTGCACTCCCCCAGTGTATGCAGGCAAGGACCAGATCAGCGTCCTGCTCACGCAGAGACTTGATGCCTTCCTCAAGCCAGTGCTCTATAAGCCTTCCGTCATAATGCTCGTTTACAGATACAAATCCGATTTTTATACCCTTGGTCTCATACATCCCATATACACCGTCGCTGGCATAGGCTACTCCTGCCTCAGTAAGCAGCCTGACGGTATCTTCATAGCCCTGGGGACCGAAGTCATATGTATGGTTGTTGGAAAAGGATACTGCTTCGATCGAGCCCTCCTTCAGTATGTCCACATACTCAGGCCTGCCTATATGGTTGTACAGCTTGACCCGCCTGTCCTTTGAGGTGGTTAGCGGCCCTTCAAGGTTGACGATAGAAAAATCGTCCTTTGAAAATATATCGACTACATTTTTAAAAAAGTAGGATTTGCCGTATTTATCATATGCCTCATCGAAGGAATTACTATAAGTCATCTTATAATTGATGCCCAATGTACAGTCACCTGCAGCCGAAATCGTGATGCTCATGACTTCAGGTTCCCGGGTCGGGGTACTTGTCAGCGTACTGGTCGGGTCATTGCGTTCGTCTGTTGCTTTCGGACTTTCAGCAATCAGGTCCGGGGTCTCAGTCGGTATCCCGGGTGTAGGTGCATTGTTGACTTTTCCGTCAGCGCAGCCTGATAACAATGCCATGAGCGTCACTGACGCAGCAAGTATTGCAGCGTTTTTTTTCAGCACTATACGAGCTGTACCTCTATACATGCTCAACTCTCCCTTGAATCTTACGTATCTATTCAATATTACAATACTTACCAATAATATGCAACATCTGAAACAATCAAGCAAGAAATTGCTGGACATTATAGCACGGCTTATGTTGTACAATCATAGAATAAGTGCTATAATGACAGCGAATGAATATTCTTTGTTAGGTGAGGCTACTATACGGATATATGCTGCTACCCCGAAACGTCGAAAGACGCCAACGGGTCAACAGGCTTTATCGGAGTAAGGTATAGCTTAACGCAGCTGGCGATCGGTCCTACGCTGTATAGTGCCAAAGCTCAACGAGTGAAGAGTCACTTTATTGTTTGCTATGCCTTCACTTGTTGAAGGCTTTTTTGCTTTACATATGTGTTATATGTATCTTGCGTGTCAAAAACACTGCTTGAAAGAAGGTGGTGATGGTTATGGATTTTCCTGATCCCTTGCCTTGTAGTAGGAACATAAAATCAGATATCTATCGGGGCTATAACTGTCACCGGCACGAGTTGTAGTCCCCTGGGAAGGAGTGACTGCAATGGAAAAAATCATTAAACTCATCAATGAGGGCAAGTACACTGAAACAAGAAATGAACTCATCAAACTGAATGTAGTTGATATCGCTCAGTTTCTAAGCGAGCTTGAGGAAGATAAATCTTTGATAGTTTTCAGGCTTTTGCCGAAGGAGATGGCGGCTGAAGTTTTCAGCTACATGTCCAGTGAGCAGCAGAGGTATATTATAGAGTCTATCACCGACAGGGAGATCAAAGGTATCATAGACGAGCTGTTCATGGATGATACTGTCGACCTGCTGGAAGAGATGCCTGCCAATGTTGTCAAGAAAATACTCAAGAACATTGGTGAACAGGAACGGAAGATCATCAACCAGCTCCTGATGTATCCGGATTACTCAGCCGGCAGCCTGATGACAATAGAATACGTTGACTTAAGAAAAGAGATGACTGTTGGCGAAGCCATCCGGCACATCAGGGAGACAGCGATCGACAAGGAAACGATAGATGTATGCTATGTCACAGACAACAACCGCAAGCTGGAAGGCGCCGTTTCCATAAGGAAATTGATCCTGAGTGATGAAGCAGCTCTGGTCAAGGACCTGATGGAAACCAATATAGTATCCATACACACCCATATAGATCAGGAAGAGATCGCTGACCTGTTCAAGAAGTACGACCTGCTGGTAATGCCGGTGGTCGACAAGGAAAACAGGCTAGTCGGTATCATCACTATAGACGATATCGTTGATATTATCGAACAGGAAAATACGGAAGACTTCCATGTGATGGCTGCTATGCAGCCCTCGGAAGAGGAGTATTTGAAAACACGTGTCGTCAAACTGGCCAAAAACAGGGTCCTGTGGCTGCTGGTACTGATGATATCAAGCACATTTACAGGGTATATAATAAGAAGGTTCAACGATGTGCTTCAGTCAGTTGTTGTACTGGCAGCATATATACCAATGCTTATGGATACAAGCGGAAATGCAGGATCACAATCAGCAACCATGGTCATACGCGGCCTTGCCCTGAACGAGCTTAAGCTAAATGATATATTGCGAGTGATTTGGAAGGAGTTCAGGGTCAGCTTGATTGTAGGCGCTGTATTGACAATAGTAAATTTCTTGAGAATCTATTTGATAGAAGGAACGGATTTGAATATTTCTGCAGTAGTTTGCATGAGTTTGTTTATAACAGTGATCCTGGCAAAGGTGATCGGCGGTTCCTTGCCGATCATAGCTAAAAAACTCCGACTTGACCCCGCCATAATGGCCAGCCCCTTCATTACTACGATCGTCGATGCGATAGTACTCTCAACATACTTTACATTGGCTACCTGGCTGCTGCATATTTGAAATCCTGTATATTATCGCTTTATAAGCCCGTTTACAGCGGGCTTTTTACATGCAGTATTTACATATTGCTATAATACGAAAAATGGCCTAATATGATAATCGATGGCTGAAAGGATGATAGCAATAGCAAGCAATGAATACCTTAGGATAAAAGGTGCCAGGGAGCACAATCTGAAAAACATAGATATAAGCATACCAAAGCATAAGCTGGTTGTCATCACGGGCTTAAGCGGCTCAGGCAAATCATCCCTTGCCTTTGATACCATATATGCTGACGGGCAAAGACGGTATATGGAATCCTTGTCTTCCTATGCAAGGCAGTTTATGGGCCAGATGAAAAAGCCGGACGTTTTGTCTATCGAAGGCATATCGCCCGCGATATCCATATCCCAGAAATCCACCAGCAACAACCCAAGATCGACAGTGGGCACCGTTACGGAGATATACGACTATCTGAGGCTGCTGTATGCCAGGATTGGGGTGCCCCATTGCCCGGAATGCGGCAGGGAGATAAGGCGCATGTCCATAGATCAGATGACAGACTTGGTAATGGAGCAGCCTGAGGACACGAGGGCCATCATTGTCTCTCCTGTAATAAGGGGCAAAAAGGGCTCTCATGACGAGGTTATCGCCCGGACCAGGAAAAGTGGCTATGTGCGCCTGATCGCAGACGGCAGGCAGGTCGATCTGTCGGAAGGACTGACTCTGGACAAGGGTATGGCACATGATATCGATATCGTGGTTGACAGGCTTGTGATCAAGCCGGGCATAGAGGCACGTCTGGCGGATTCTCTGGAAAAAGCCCTGGATCTGTCACAGGGCATGGCAGGTGTCAAGCTGGCGGACGGCAGGCAGCTTATGTTGACCGACCGCTTGATGTGCCCGGACTGCAACTTAAGTATCCCGGAGGTCGAGCCAAGGAGCTTTTCCTTCAACAGCCCCGTTGGTGCCTGTCCGGAATGCATGGGACTGGGTTATAAGCTGGAGTTTGACGAGGACCTGATGATACCTGACAAGAGCCTGAGCATAGATGAAGGCGCTATCGCAGTCTATGGCTGGCAGTCAAGCAGATCAAAGGGCAGCTTCACACGGGCCATACTTGAAGCCCTGGCCGAGGAGTTTGGCTTTTCCCTGGATGTTCCCTTTGAGTCATATCCCGAAGAGATCCGTGACATTCTGCTATATGGCACTGACCGCACTGTAAAGGTCTATTATGAAGGCCGGTGGGGGAGCAGGACTTATGATATAGCCTTCGAAGGGCTTTTGAAGCATGTGGAAAGGCACTACAATGAAGCCTTCAATGACGAGATCAGGGCGCAGTACGAGCCGTACATGCGAACAATCACCTGCAAGGCCTGTCGGGGGCAAAGGCTAAGAAGGGAGTCTCTGGCTGTAACCGTCGGAGGCTTGAACATAGCAGAGCTTACTGCCTTGTCCATTAATGACGTGCAGGATTTCTTCCCGGGCCTTGAGTTGAGTGAATACCAGCATGCGATAGTAAAGCAGGTGCTGAAAGAGCTCCAGGCCAGGATCCGGTTTTTGGTGGATGTAGGGCTTGACTACCTCACCCTGTCCCGGGCTGCCAGCACCTTGTCCGGTGGTGAGATGCAGCGGATCCGTCTGGCCACACAGATAGGATCGGGCCTTGTCGGTGTGGATTATATACTGGATGAACCAAGCATAGGATTACACCAGCGGGACAACGACAAGCTGCTCATTGCATTGAAGAAAATGCGGGACCTTGGCAACAGCGTCATTGTGGTAGAACACGATGAGGACACGATACGCGCTGCCGATTATGTTGTAGACATGGGCCCCGGAGCAGGGGAGCATGGAGGAGAGGTTATCACCTGCGGGACAGTTGATGACCTGATGAAAAACCCAAGGTCAGTTACCGGCGCATACTTGAGCGGCAGGCTATCCATACCTGTACCCACGGTCAGAAGAAAATCAGACAAATCACTGATTATATACGGGGCAATGGAAAACAACCTGAAAAATATAGATGTTGCTTTTCCCTTGGGCACGTTCATCTGTGTAACAGGGGTTTCCGGCTCAGGCAAGAGCACCCTTGTCAATGAGATCCTGTATAAGGCCCTGGCTAAAACTCTGAACCGTGCGAGGACATCGCCTGGCAGGCACGATAGGCTGGAGGGCTTCCGGTATCTGGACAAGGTAATAAATATAGATCAGGATCCGATAGGGAGGACTCCGCGGTCCAACCCAGCTACCTATATAGGTGCCTTTGACCTTATTAGGGACTTGTTTGCCGCTACCCCGGATGCCAGGATGCGGGGCTACAAGAAGGGAAGATTCAGCTTCAATGTGCCTGGCGGCAGGTGTGAAGCCTGCAAGGGCGATGGCATCATCAAGGTTGAAATGCATTTTATGGCAGACGTATACGTGCCCTGCGATGTATGCGGCGGCAGGCGGTACAACCGTGAGACCCTGGAAATCAGGTACAAGGGCAGGAACATCCATGATGTGCTCGAAATGACGGTAGAAGAGGCACTCCCATTTTTCGAAAACATCAGATCCATACACAGGAAGATCCAGACCCTTTACGATGTAGGGCTATCATATATCAGGCTGGGGCAGCCATCTCCGACCCTTTCGGGTGGTGAGGCCCAGCGCGTGAAACTGGCTGCAGAGCTGTGCAAGGTGAGTACGGGCAAAACCATGTATGTGCTTGATGAGCCGACCACAGGACTGCATTTTGCCGATGTGCACAAGCTGATCGATGTGCTGCATAAGCTGGTAGATAACGGCAACACAGTTGTTGTGATAGAACACAACATGGACGTCATCAAAACCGCGGATCATATAATCGACCTGGGTCCGGAGGGCGGTGACGGCGGCGGTGAGATCATAGCCCAGGGGACACCGGAGGAGGTTGCTGCAGATCCGAGATCTTATACTGGGCAATACCTGAGGAAGCATCTGAAACTTAGCAGGAGTATATCAAATTAGCAGGGAGGTTTTTCATTTGAACAGAAAAGCATTGGTGGATTTTCTTGACTCACTGGAGGAAAAGGGAATACCGGGATGCGACATGGTCGTATACCATGACCATAAGCCTGTATTCCGGCATATGGCAGGCTTTGCTGATGAAGCGAAAACCAGGCCTATAACTGAAGATACAACTTACTGGCTGTATTCTGCTACAAAGCTGATCACTTGTACGGCAGTCATGCAGCTTGTTGAAAAGGGCAGCATCGGCCTTGATGATCCAGTATATGAATTCCTGCCTGAGTATAAAGACCTAAAGGTAAAAAAGGAAACGTGCATTGAACCTGCTGCAAACACGATGACGATAAGGCACCTGCTTACCATGCAGAGCGGGCTGAATTATGACCTTGGCCTTCCGTCGGTCCGCAGGGTGCTTAAGGAGACGGCAGGAAAAGCAACCACAAGGGAGATCATAAAAGCCCTGGCGGAAGAGCTGCTAGACTTTGAACCGGGCACCCGGTATCAGTACAGCCTGAGTCATGATGTGCTCGGTGCCGTAATCGAGGTGGTGTCCGGCCTAAGGTTCGGTGAGTATCTCAAGCAGAATATCTTTGACCCGCTCGGCATGAAGGATACGGGATTTGAGCTGACGGCTGTTCGCAAGGCCAATATGTCCGAGCAGTTTGAATATCGCCCTGATACTAATACATCTGTCAGGATGACATCGGACAACTGCTATGTCCTGTCTGATAACTTCGAAAGCGGAGGGGCGGGGCTGATATCTACCGTGGATGACTATATCCTCTATCTGGATGCGATGTGCAACTGGGGGACAAGCCCTGGCGGATACAAGATCCTTGACGCAGGTTATATCGATCTGATGCGCCGGGATCAGCTGCATGAAGTATCCAAAAACGATTTCAGGCAGCTCGGGAAAATAGGGTACAGCTATGGCCTTGGAGTCCGCACCCTGGTAGATAAGGAAAGGTCCCATTCCAGGAGCCCTCTGGGCGAGTTTGGCTGGGACGGAGCTGCAGGTGCTTATGCTCTTATCGATACGGACAATCACCTGGCGATATTCTATGCCCAGCATGTCCGTGGCTGCGGCTATGCCTACGAGAAGATCCATCCAACGATCAGGGATCTGACCTATGAAATGCTCGGACTTTAGTTTACGGCTTTGAGATTGTTAGCTTACATATTATATCCGAGAGATGTTGATTGAAAAGTATGTCATTTCCTGTATAAATGGAATTTCGACAGTCTTCGACCAAAAAACAGGAGTATATGAAAGCATGTTGAATATACTATATAAGACCTATAGCAAAAAATAAAAACACACATGATGACTTATGAAGGTGATTGAATGAGCGAAAATATCAGAGAAGCACAAAATCGGATCAGGCAGATACGTCAGAAGGATGTAGAAGTGACAGTGCTCAAGGACGGACTGCCTGCTTCAAATGTAAAGGTGAGCTTTCGCATGAAAAGGCATCAGTTCCTGTTCGGTGCCGTATGCTATATGTATGACAGGCTTCCGACCCGGGAGCTGAGAGATCGCTTTACCGAAGAGTTTGTCAGGCTGATGAACTATACGATGATCCCCTTCCACTGGAGCTGGTTTGAGCCCAGAAAAGGGCAGTATAACGAGCCATATACGACCAATCTCATAAACTGGGCAAAGGAGAACAATATCAAGCGGAAGCTGCATGCCCTGATCTGGCATGAACTGTGCCCTGACTGGATCACTTCGGAGAAGGAGGTCAAGGGGCGCTATATAGAACGAATCTCTCATATAATGGCCAATTATGGCGACCATTTTGATTTTATCGACCTTGCGAATGAAACGACGGTAAACGATAGGTTTGACAACCCGATTTCACGCTGGGTAAAGGAGTATGGCCCCATAAACATGCTGAAGTTCGGCACGGAGCTCGTCAGATCATACAAGCCGGATGCAAAGCTTCTCTACAACGATTGGAACGTCCATGTTGACGAGTATTATGATTTTCTAAGAGCGATCCGTGAGAATGATGTGGACATTGATATAATCGGCGTACAGAGCCACATGCATGTTGACCGGTGGAGTGAAGAGGAGACCCTGAGGATCCTGGAGCGTACGGCATCCTTTGGCTGGCCTATCCATTTCACCGAATGCTCGGTCTGCAGCGGTACACCCATCGGCAAGACCAATTACGCTGCAGGGGCTATAAATTACTGGAATGAAACAGAGGAGGACCTGTATTCCCAGGCTGAGTTCACGCGTGATTTCTATACGCTCGTGTTCAGCCATCCATCTGTTGAGGCCCTGTCATGGTTTGATTTCACAGATCACCGCTGGCTCAATGCCCCTGCGGGCCTGGTCGATGATGAAGTTCAGCCAAAGCCTGTCTACAAAGCCCTTGACGACCTGATAAACCATGAGTGGCATACCAGTCCGGACCTAGTGACCGGGGAGACAGGGACATGCAAGACGCGCCTGTTCTGCGGCAATTATGATATAATAGTAGAAGCCGACGGCATTAGGAAGACTCTGAACAGGGACATTCTTCGCGAGCGCTTCTATGCCGGAGGCGGAGAACCGGTCCGACTTGTTATAGATCTGTAGTATCAAAGCCGGTAAAATTAATTTTAATTTTGGTATTGAAAATGTACTGGCTATGTATTATAATATTCCTTGTCGTTGGCCGTGCGGGAATGGCGGAATTGGCAGACGCGCTAGATTCAGGTTCTAGTGGTCGCAAGGCTGTGCAGGTTCAAATCCTGTTTCCCGCACCACCGGCTTTAGCCGGACACAAGGCGCAGCTGTGTTGATGCAGCTGCGTTTTTTGTTATATTCATAGGTTTGAGTACAGCGATTCTTGTGTCTGATCATGTCAGAACCAACAACAGATTTTATCAAAGAAGCGATCCAGGGCTTATCTGTCCCTGCGATTTGATATAACATAAAGCAATACAATGTTATATATTTTTTATCCATATTTTTACAATGTAAGGGGTGTTGGTATGGCCGGATCAAAACGAGTTCTTGTATGTATTTCCTCTGTCCTGTTGTGTATTGCAGCACTTTTCCTTCTGTGTTCGATTTTCCTGATATCATCGATACGAATAGGCTTGACCGAAAAGCATATAACAGACGTCATAAACAAGGCAGACCTTAGTGAGCTGCACTTGAGAGAGACCGGGCAGATCCTGATAGCATCAAGTGCCCACAGCATGGTGTTCTCAACTGCCAAACCGGCAGCCGGCAACTCCCTGGCAGACATGATATACAGCATCATCGATGAAGAAACACGCAATGAGTACAATATAACCAGACAAAGCATCGCGCAGGTTTTGGAGCATCCAAAGATAAAAGACTTTCTGGCGAGAAAAACGGCAGGCTATCTGACAGACCTGATCAACGGCAGAACAGACGCATCGATCGCCAGGAGTGAGATCATAGACCTGCTCGTAGAAAATCCGGATATATTAACAGAAGCATTGGGCGGTGAACCCACAGAGGCGGATTATGAGATGATAATCAGATATATACCGGAATCAGTGACATTGAGCAGCATTATTGACGGCCTGGCTGAGAGCCTGGGCGGCGATCCGACAAATGGTTCTGATAGTGCAAACAGCGAAGCCAATCGGTTGCTTGGTATTGTTTCAACTGTACAGGCAGTTTTATCTGTCAGGTCAATGGTATTGATGACGATCCTGTTGGCATTGGTTCTGTCAGCATTGGTGTTGATGAACAAGGACAACCGGCTGATATCTCTGGTATACACAGGTGCATCATTTGCTGCCGCCGGAGCTGTGTACTTTGCCTTATGGCTGCTGATCAAGCCTATCATTACTGCAGTGAGCTCCAGCATAAATATAAAGCCCGATCTGCTGTTGCTGCTGCTGGCCAGGGCAAAGATCGCAGTATTGTGCTTTGGTCTTTCAGCTTTGTTGATAGGCGCTGCGATGGTTGCCGGATACTTTGTTCTCAAGAGGTTCAACATAAAGTTGTTCAAGAAGGCACAGCCTGTATAAAGATTTAAAAAACAAGTTGACAAATGAGTAGATGCTGCGTATAATATCAAACTAAATAGTCTGAATAATCTGATTGATCAAAGACAATGACCGGGAAGTAGTAACGGCAAGCCTGGTCCGACAGAGAGCTTTCGGCAGGTGAGATGAAAGCAGGATACAGATGCCGCGAATTCATCCCGAGAGTCGCACACTCAAAGGCGGCTTATTTGAGCCTGCCGAGTAGGCTGTGTCGGAGTCCAACCGTTACAGTGGAGGAGCAATGTTGGTTGCTCGCTGAGGTTGCATTTTTGCAACGAAGACAAGGTGGTACCGCGATATATTCGCCCCTGTTATATTTAACAGGGGCGTTTTTAATACCAATGTTTAATATTTAACTATATAAATCCATTATATCAAATGTATCAGGGAGGAATGGAAATGAATAGGACGATTAGGATTCTGATTGCTTTGCCTGTTGTATTGATCTTGATCTTAACTGCAGCCGCATGTACAGCGGGTGACCAAAAAACGACCATCGGAATAATCCAATATGGCGAACACCCTGCTCTGGACGCGGCCCGACAAGGCTTTATCGATTCACTTAAGGACGAAGGGTATGTTGATGGAGATAACATTAAGATCGATTATCAGAACGCCCAGTTCGATCAAAGCAACTTGTCTACTATCAGCGACCGCTTTGTAAGCAACAAGGTGGACCTGGTCCTGGCTATTGCCACTGACGCGGCCCAGGCCATAGCCGGCAAGACAAAGGATATCCCGGTATTGGGCACAGCGATCACAGACTACGTAACTGCAGGCCTGGTCAAATCCAATGAAGCCCCTGGGGGCAATGTAAGCGGGACGACAGACATGAATCCCATCAAGGAACAGATAGACTTGCTGCTGAAGCTTGTGCCTGATGCCGGTACTATCGGAGTGTTGTATACCTCTAGCGAGGACAATTCGGTCCTTCAAGCCAAGATCGCCAAGGAGATAATCGAAGCTAAGGGCCTTAAGTATGTTGAGGTCACCATCACCAATTCAAATGAGGTCCAGCAGGCCACACAGTCTATAGTGAGCATGTGCGATGCTATATATATACCGACTGACAATGTCTTTGCATCTGCTATGCCCCTCGTATACGGTGTGACCAAAGAGTCAAAAACCCCGGTCATATGCGGTGAGGCCAATATGGTCAAAAACGGCGGACTGGCCACCCTTGGCATAGATTACTACAACCTGGGCTACCAGACGGGCAAGATGGCAGTAAAGGTGCTGAAGGGTGAGGCAAAGCCGGCTGATATGCCCATAGAGAGGCAGGAGAAGTTCGACTATGCCATCAATGGAGAAGTGGCCGAGGAAATAGGCGTAGAAATCCCTGATGACCTAAAGGAATATATCCTGAAAAACGATAACTGAAGATTGGAATAGGTGGATGCAATGGTGCAGATCTTATCCGGAGCCGTTTCCCTTGGCCTCCTTTGGGCTGTTATGACAATTGGCGTATATATAACCTACCGCATACTCAATATAGCGGATCTGACGGTTGAAGGCAGCATCACCATGGGGGCGTCGATAGCGGCTATAACCATGTTAAATGGCACAGATCCATATGTTTCACTGTTTCTTGCGTTGCTGGGGGGCATGGCTGCCGGTCTGGCTACAGGGCTGCTGATCACCAGGTTCAAGATACCTCCGCTTTTGTCGGGCATTCTTACCATGATCGCCCTGTATTCCATAAATTTGAGGATAATGGGGACATCGAACCTGTCATTGTTGAAGAAAAAGGACTTTTCTGAAATGAACACTGTGTATACACCCTTTGAGTCCCTGGGACTGGATAGGAATGAAGCAGCCATAGTTGTCGGCCTTCTGGTCGTAGCCACCCTGGTCGCGATCCTCTACTGGTTCTTCGGCACTGAAATAGGCTGCGCCATACGGGCGACCGGCAACAATCCGAATATGGTGCGGGCTCAGGGTATAAATACGGATACGACGGTCATCCTGGGCCTAGTCCTGAGCAACGGCCTGGTAGCTATAAGCGGGGGCTTGATTGCTCAAAGCCAGAGGTTTGCGGATATACAAATGGGCACAGGCTCAATAGTGATAGGGCTGGCTTCAGTGATCATAGGAGAAGTACTGTTTGGCAAGAACGGGTTTTTAAGAAGGCTAATATCGCTGGCGCTAGGTGCTGTGACCTACCGTGTGATCATTGCCCTGGTGCTTAAAATGGGCATGCCCGCCAATGACCTTAAGCTCTTTACGGCGATAACCGTAGCTGCAGCTTTGGCGCTGCCTGTATTCAAAGAGTATCTGATCACACTGAAAAAATCCGCCAGGGCAGGTGAGTGAACATGCTGATAGTAAGCGGCTTGTACAAAACATTCAATGCAGGTACGGTAAACCAGAAGGAAGCCTTGAAAAATCTGAGCCTTCATGTTGAGAAGGGGGATTTCGTTACGGTCATAGGGGGCAATGGAGCAGGCAAGTCAACGCTCTTGAACTGCATTGCCGGTGTATATCCCCCTGACCAGGGCTGTATAATCATAGACGGGACAAATGTGACCAGGCTGCCTGAGCACAAGCGCGCCCCAGTCATGGGCAGGGTTTTTCAGGACCCGATGATGGGTACCGCTTCAGACATGGGCATAGAGGAAAACCTTGCCCTGGCATACCGCCGCGGGCAGCGCAGGGGTCTTAAGTGGGGTATCACGTCCAGGGAACGGGAGCTGTACAGAACCCTGCTCAAAACACTTGACCTTGGGCTTGAGGACCGACTGAGCACCAAGGTAGGCCTGCTCTCCGGAGGCCAGCGGCAGGCCCTTACTCTCCTTATGGCTGTGCTCAAAAAGCCAAAGCTCCTGCTGCTTGACGAGCATACTGCTGCCCTTGACCCAAAAACTGCTGAAAAGGTGCTGGTCCTGACTGATCATCTGGTAAAGGAATATGATTTGACCACACTTATGGTGACCCACAATATGCGGGATGCGATAAGGCACGGCAACCGCCTGATCATGATGCATGACGGGAGGATAATATTGGACATAAAGGGCGAGGAAAAGAAAAAGCTTACAGTAGAAGCCCTGATAAACAGGTTTGGAAGGGCCAGTGGTGAAGATTTCGCCTTTGACCGGGCCTTGCTTTCATAAACTTCTATGCATATTTGACCTTATCATAAATTTGTACTATAATAAATAAACATAAATTTAACAGAAAGCTGAATTTCTGCAAGCCACTCTGCGGCAGGATACGGGGGAACCAATCATTTGGGGTGAATCCGGAGCGATCCGGTAGGGCTAATTACTTTCGGTCCGAATCCGTCAGCTAACCTCGGAAGCTTTGAAGGTATATCGAAAGGTATTTATGCCTTTGAAGCGATTTTCACGCAGACAGCGTGGCGATCGCTTTTATTTTTACTTACACATCTGAGTATAATCAAGGGAGGTATGCATATGAATGTAAAGTTCAACAAGAAAACCAAAATGATGGAGATCGAGTATCAGTTCAGGGAAGTGGACGAACCCAATCTGTTCAGAAACATTTATCCGTACAATGAGGTGCCCAGGATAGTCTTCAACCACCGGGTAGTGCCCTTGAATATACCTGAGAAGCTGTATATAACCGACACCACTTTTCGTGACGGCCAGCAGGCCAGGTCTCCCTACACCGTTGATGAGATATGCGCCCTATTCGACTTGCTGCATAAGCTGGACAATGGCAGTGGGATCATCAGGCAGACGGAGTTTTTCCTGTATACGAAGGTGGACAGGGAGGCGGTGACCAAATGCATGGAAAAGGGTTATGACTATCCCGAGGTCACTGCATGGATAAGGGCCAAAAAGGAGGATTTCCAGCTTGTAAAGGATATGGGCATAAAAGAGACAGGCATCCTTGTATCCTGTTCTGACTACCATATATTCAAGAAGCTGAAAATGAACAGGTCCCAGGCAATGAACACATATCTTGAAATAGTATCTGCCGCCCTTGAGGCCGGCATAATCCCAAGGTGCCATTTTGAAGATATAACCCGGGCTGATTTCTATGGCTTTGTGCTTCCCTTTGTGAACAAGCTGATGGAATTATCCTCGCAGGCCAAGATTCCGGTCAAGATCCGGGCATGTGATACCCTTGGCCTGGGAGTCAGCATACCTGGCGTTGCCCTGCCCCGAAGCGTGCCCCAGATCATCTACGGCCTGGTCAACTACGGCGATGTCCCCTCGGAGTGGCTTGAGTGGCATGGGCACAATGACTTCTATAAAGCGGTATCCAATTCTACAGCAGCGTGGCTCTACGGAGCCTCTTCAGTAAACACATCCCTGCTTGGCATAGGCGAGAGGACCGGAAATACCCCCCTTGAAGCCATGGTTATCGAATACACCCAGCTCAGGGGCAGTGACGGCGGCATGAACCTAAAGGTGATAACCGAAATAGCCGAGTATTTTGAAAACGAGCTCAACTATGAGATACCGCCGAGGACACCCTTTACAGGACGGGCTTTCAATGCGACCAGGGCGGGCATACATGCTGACGGCCTCCTGAAGGACGAGGAGATATACAATATATTCGATACCACCAAGCTGCTTGGCAGGCCGCCGGTAGTTATGATAGACGCTCATTCGGGCTTAAGCGGGATCGCAGCCTGGCTCAACAGCTATTTTATGCTCAAGGGGGACAGGGCTATCGATAAGAGGGACGAAAGGATCGTAGAGATCAAGAAATGGATAGACGACGAATACGCCAACGGCAGGACGACCGTCATCGGCGACTCCGAGATGGAGTGGCTTGCCAAAAGGTATTTCCCAGAGCTGCTATCATTAAGGCAGAGCAGGGTAGAGTAGCAGATCATCTCGGCTTTGGACCGGATCCAAAGCCGTTTTTTTATGTGAACGCTTCATTATTTTATAAGGTATGCATAGTATATATTCAAATAAACTAAAATTTTAATAATTTATCTTACTAAAGTACTTGACTGACATGTATATGTATAGTAATATTGGTATTAAAAAATTTGGAGGGATACGATGAAAAGGATTTGTCTGGTACTAGCATTCTTATTCGCAGCCATAGCTTTAGCAAGTTGTGGTTCGGGATCTGACAGTGATGTGATCAAGATCGGTGTCAACTATGAGCTTTCAAAAGATGTTGCAACCTATGGACAAAGCTCGGTAGAGGGTATAGAGCTGGCCATTGAGCAGATAAATGAAGCAGGTGGCGTAAATGGTAAGAAGATCAAGCTGATCAAGTATGATAACGAATCCAACCCATCCATAGCTCTGACACTTACGACCCGGCTTATGACCCAGGACAAGGTCGTTGCCGTACTAGGGCCTGCTACATCAGGCGCATTCGGTTCAACCATACCTTTGGCGATGCAGCATAAGATACCGATAGCATCAGGCTCTGCTACAGCTGACGGGCTGCTGGTAGATGAGAATGGCAATGTCAAGGAATATGCGTTTCGTATTTGCTTCAATGATTCCTATCAGGGTAGAGCAATGGCGAATTTTGCCCTGAACAACCTGAAAAAGACCAAGGCGGTCATAATCAAGGATAACTCTAGCGATTACGGAAAAGGACTGGCTGAAAACTTTAAAAAGACATTTACAGACAACGGTGGTACAATAGTTGCTGAAGAGGCTTATGTGAAGAATGAGGTCGACTTCAACGCTATCCTGACTGGTATAAAAGGCAAGGATTTTGATGTCATATTCATACCGGGATACTACAACGAAGCAGGACTGATAATCAAGCAGGCCCGTGCGATGGGCATAGATGTACCCATCCTCGGCGCCGATGGCTTTGATTCACCGGAGCTTGTCAACCTGGCCGGCGAAGATGCATTGAATGATGTATACTTCTCCAACCATTACTCACCCTTGGATGAGAGCCCTGTAGTGGTCGACTTCATAGAAAGCTTCAAGAAAAAGTACAATAAAGAACCTGACGCGTTCAGCGCACTGGGTTATGACCTGGCCAACTTTGTGGTGGATGGTATAAAGAGGGCTGAAAGCCTTACCGGTAAGGCAGTCAAGGATGCGCTGGAAGCTACCAAGGACTTCGAAGGCGTGACCGGTTCCTTCAGCATCGATGAGAACCATGACCCTGTAAAAGCCCTGATAATAATCGAGCTTCAGAATGGCAAACAGGTGTCCACAATCAGAGCAGGGAACTAAATCATAGGTATAAATCCTAATCCATGCAAAATATTGAATCAAAAGCTTGTATTTGCATATAAGTGGGTTATACCCACTTATATGTATTTTGATATAAGATTTTGGACCGGAAAGTGAACTTATCTGGCATTAACAGGTGATTGAAGGAAGGGATGTTCCATGGATCAGTTTGTTCAGCAGATCATAAACGGCATATCGCTGGGAAGCATATATGCGCTGATAGCTTTGGGCTATACGATGGTATACGGCATCATTAAGCTTATAAACTTTGCGCATTGCGATGTATACATGCTGGGGGCGTATATAGGTTATTTTTGCATGACCATTCTCCACCTGGACGTTATTCCTTCCCTGTTGATTGCCATGATGCTTTGCACAGTTGTAGGTGTGCTTATAGAAAAAATAGCCTATAAACCCTTGAGGAACGCAACGAGGATAGCAGTGCTCATCACAGCGATCGGTGTATCATTGTTCCTTGAGTACGGAACCATGTATTTTGTGTCGGCACAGGTCAGGACCTTTCCTCCCCGGATCGTCAAGTCGATGTCTGCAGGGATAAAGCTTGGCAATATAAACGTAACCTACATGCAGCTTATGATAGTCGGAGTAACCGTACTGTTGATGGTCTTGCTGCAGTTCACGGTCAAGAAAACCAGGATAGGAAAGGCTATGAGGGCAGTATCACTGGATGTGGATGCTGCGGAGCTCATGGGTATAAATGTCGACACCACGATATCCTTCACCTTTGCCCTGGGCTCAGCCCTCGCCGGGGCAGCGGGAGTCCTGGTCGGATTATATTACAACTCGATCAACCCGCTTATGGGTATGCTGCCCGGGCTGAAGGCCTTTGTCGCTGCGGTCTTTGGCGGCATAGGCATAATACCCGGTGCCATGATCGGTGGATATTTCATAGGGATGGTAGAAACCTTTGTTTCAGGCTATGGTTATTCGATGTACAGGGATGCTGTCGTATTTGCCATCCTGATCCTGATACTGATTATCAAGCCAGCCGGCTTGCTGGGCAGAAATGTTAGAGAGAAGGTGTGAGCGATGTCCAAGGGATTCAACAAAAAAGCCTTTATAAAAACCCTGGCCCTTTTGCTTGCCTTCTCTGTTGTCCAGCTACTGATCCGGTTCAATATAATCAGCTATTATTATCAGGATATCCTGGCAAGGGTCTGTATCAACATCATACTGGCTGTCAGCCTGAACCTGATCACGGGCTTCACTGGCCAGTTCTCACTGGGTCATGCAGGCTTTATGTCGATAGGCGCTTATACCTGCGCCCTGATCATTGAGAGGGTGCCTACGGTCTATGGGTTCATCGCCGGAGTCATATTGGGCGCCCTGCTGGCAGCCTTTGCAGGTTTCCTGGTAGGCCTGCCCACTCTAAGGCTGAAGGGCGATTACCTGGCTATTGCGACACTGGGCTTGTCTGAAATAATCCGTATCTTATTTATAAACCTTGATTCCATAACAAACGGTGCTGCCGGCCTTTATCTGCAGCGTCGATTTGTCAACTGGTTTTGGCTGTATCTGTTTACAGTCAGTACAGTCGTGCTTATATCCAACTTCGTAAGGTCTTCCCACGGCAGAGCCTGCATATCGATCCGGGAGGATGAGATAGCCGCGGAGGCGGTTGGGATCAATACTACAAAGTACAAGGTCATCGCCTTCATGATAGGGTCCTTCTTCGCCGGGGTCGCAGGAGCGGTCTATGCATCGTACAACTATTTCATAGAGCCTAATCTGTTCAATTTCTCAAAGTCTATAGACATACTTGTAGTAGTTGTCCTCGGAGGACTGGGCAGCATAAGCGGTTCTATCATGGCTGCAACGGTGCTTGAGTTGATATCGTCATTCCTCCAATCCGTTGCGGCAATACGTATGGTACTCTATGCAGTACTGCTTATACTGATCATGCTGTTCCGCCCCGGCGGCCTGATGGGGTCCAGGGAGCTTTCCGTGGCCATGCTTACGGAGCTTCGCAAAAAGGCCATCGCTTGGCTTAAGGCGATGCCTGCCAGGGCTGTACATGCTGTCAGGTCTATTGCCAAAGGATCCGGAAAGCCCGGGGACAAATCTGCCGGTAAGGGGAGGGTTGATGGATGAAGCTGCTGGAAGTAAAGAAACTTACAAAATCATTTGGTGGGTTGATGGCGGTATCCAATGTAAGCATGGTGATAGACAAGGGAGAGCTTGCAGGCCTGATCGGCCCAAACGGTGCGGGTAAGACAACTGTGTTCAACCTGATAACCGGCATGTATTCGCCTTCGTCCGGGACCATAACCCTCTTTGACGGAGAACAGGGGAAGCCGATACAAGGCCAGAAACCAAATAAGATCTGTAATGCAGGTGTTGCCAGGACATTTCAGAATATACGGTTATTCAGGGACCTGACAGTCCTGGATAATGTCCGCATCGCCATGCACAGGAGCGTAAAATACAGGCTGCTCTCATGCTTTGTGCATTCGCCCGGGTACCGGAGCGAGGAGCAAAGGATCATAGATGAAAGCATAGAGCTGTTGAAAATATTCAACCTGGATGGGAAGAAGGATGAACTGGCCAGGAATCTCCCCTATGGCGAGCAGCGTCATCTGGAGATCGCCAGGGCTCTTGCTTCCAGGCCTAAGCTGCTTCTGCTTGACGAGCCCGCTGCGGGCATGAATCCGGCTGAAACGGCCCAGTTGTCCGAGATCATCCGTAAGGTCCGCAAGCTGTTCAACCTGACTATCCTGCTTATAGAGCATGATATGTCCCTTGTTATGAAGATCTGTGAGCGCATATATGTGCTGGATTTTGGCTCTGTTATTGCCAACGGGTCGCCGGATGAGATCAAGTCCAATGAGCGGGTAATAACGGCCTATCTCGGGGAGGATGCTATCGATGCTTGAGATCAGGGAGCTTAATGTATATTTCGGGGTCATACATGCGTTAAAGGGCATATCGCTTACTGTCAACGATGGAGAGATCGTAACACTGATAGGGGCCAACGGCGCTGGTAAAACAACGACTCTTAGAACGATATCCGGTTTGATAAAACCAAAATCCGGTACCATTTCATTGGATGGCGTTGACATAACCAACCTGTCGGCAAAGGAAAGGGTAAAGCTCGGGATCTCCCATGTCCCTGAAGGAAGGCGGGTTTTCCCGGCTATGACGGTGCTGGAAAACCTGGAGCTGGGGGCATATCTTCGCAAGGATAAGCAGGGTATCGCAAGCGACCTGAAAAAAGTGTATGAGCACTTTCCTATATTATATGACAGGCGCAGGCAATCCGCAGGTACCCTGTCCGGGGGAGAGCAGCAGATGCTCGCGATAGGCCGGGCCTTAATGAGCAGGCCCAGGATCCTTTTCCTCGATGAGCCTTCTATGGGTCTTGCACCGTTGCTGGTGCAGGAAATTTTTAATATAATAAAATCGATCAATGAATCCGGGACCACCATACTGCTCGTTGAACAGAATGCCAGCATGGCGCTGAAGACCGCAGACCGTGCCTATGTACTGGAGACCGGATCCATAGTCATATCCGGAAGCGGTGAAGAACTGGCTCAAAGCGAAGAAATCAAGAAAGCGTACTTAGGGGGTTGAGATCGATGTTTGTCAGAAACAAAATGAAGGCCAATCCGTTTACCATTTCGCCTGACCAGACCATTCCTGAAGCCCACGAGATCATGGTCCAGCACGGTGTTAGGCGCCTGCCGGTCATGAAAAACGGCAAGCTCGTGGGGATCGTATCCAGGGAGGACATCCAGTCGGCTTCGCCTTCTAAAGCCACATCACTCAGCGTAGGAGAAATCACGTATTTGCTGGCCAAAACCAAGATCAAGCAGATCATGTCTAAAAACATAGTTACGATATCACCTGATGCACTCTTGGAGGAGGCTGCGACCCTGATGAGGGATCAAAAGGTGGGCTTCCTGCCAGTGGTGGAGGATGCCAGACTGGTAGGCATAATCACCGAGAGTGATATATTTGACGCTTTCATCGAGCTTCTGGGCTTTAGAGAAAAAGGGACACGGCTCACCATAGAAGCGGTTGACGAGCCGGGCATCATGTCAAACCTAACGAGCATAATAAGCAAGCACGGGGCAAACATAACAAGGGTGGCAGTATACAGGGGGCTTAACGGGAAAAGCGCAATAGTAGTCGGGATAAACCTGCTGGATACTGAGGAGATAGAAAAGTCCATCACTGAAAACGGCTTTATCATACTGAACAAGCTTCAGAACAAGTGATAGAGCATTTGAATGTAAAGGGGTATAGACAAAATGACAGTATTGGTAACAGGTGGTGCCGGGTATATCGGCAGCCATACATGTGTGCAGCTTTTAAATGCCGGCTATGACGTGATCGTTGCTGACGACCTAAGCAACAGCAAAGAAGAGGCCCTTAGAAGAGTACGGCAGATCACCGGAAAAGAACTGAAGTTTTACAAGATCGACGTATGCGACAGCACGGCAGTCGATCAGATATTTAGTGATAATAAAATAGATGCGGTGATCCATTTTGCCGGATTCAAGGCAGTAGGGGAATCAGTGGCAAAGCCTTTGGCCTATTATAGGAACAACCTGCTTTCGGCAATAACCGTGATCGAAGCGATGATCAAAAATGGCGTGAGAAATTTTGTGTTCAGTTCATCGGCTACGGTTTACGGAAAGCCTGAGACCGTGCCGATAAGAGAGGATGCCAGGCTGTCCGCGACCAATCCATACGGGCGGACCAAGCTGATGATCGAACAGATGCTGGGCGACATCTACAATGCACATCCTTCGATGAACATAGCGATACTGAGATACTTCAATCCTGTAGGTGCTCATGAAAGCGGCCTGATAGGAGAGGACCCCAACGATATACCCAACAACCTTATGCCGTATATTTCCCAGGTTGCTGTAGGCAGGCTGGATGAGCTAAGGGTGTTCGGCAATGACTACGACACAAAGGACGGGACCGGTGTAAGGGACTATATCCATGTAGTAGACCTGGCCGACGGGCATATCGCAGCACTAAGAAAGCTGGATGAAAATTGCGGGCTCGTTGTTTATAACCTGGGGACCGGAAAGGGCTATTCCGTCCTTGACATGGTACGTGCCTTTGAGGCTGCCTCAGGCAGGCAAATACCATACAGGATAACGGACAGGCGCCCAGGCGATATAGATATTTGTTATGCAGACCCTGGCAAGGCAAAAAGGGAGTTGGGCTGGGAGGCCAGATATGACCTTCATAAAATGTGTGAAGATACATGGAGATGGCAGCGGCAGAACCCAAACGGTTACTAGGGATGAAAAGCAGCCCTAGACTGAGCGGGCTGTTGCTTTTTCCATATTGAGCCTGGCTACTGACAGCATAAGCTTGATCCGGTTTTCCTGATTGATCCTTGTGGCACCTGAATCGTAATCTATGGCGACGATGTTGGCATTATTATGATTTTCTCTGATCTTTCTGATCATTCCCTTGCCGACTATATGGTTGGGAAGACAGCCGAAGGGCTGGGTACAAATTATGTTTTCCACCCCGGAGTCTATGAGTTCCAGCATTTCAGCGGTAAGCAGCCAGCCTTCGCCCATTTTGTTGCCGCTGCCGACATAGCCCTTGATAAGGCTCTTTACATGTTCAAATGGGGAAGGCGCTATGAAAGAGGCTTCCTTTTTTACTGAGCTTATCAGCATGTCCTGAAGCCTTTCAAGGTATTTCTTCAGAGGCATGGCAAGGAATCCCTTCAGTCTGTTCATGCCGTACATTTTAGTATCAGTTATGGCATTGTCCACACAATACAGGACGAAATCCATCAGCCCGGGCACAACGACTTCTACGCCTTCACTCAGAAGGAAGCTTTCCAGGTTGTTGTTGCCCAGGGGCGAATACTTCATATATATTTCACCGACAACGCCAACCCTGATCTTATGAGTCTTTTTCACCGGTATCCGGGCAAAATCCGATACTATCGCGTCAAAATCCTTTCTGACACTTCTGTTATTAAGTATAGTGCTGCCTCTAAGCTTTTGGCCGATCCTGTCAGTCCAATCAGCCACCAGCCTGTCGGTGTCCCCCTTGCTTATCTCATAAGGGCGGATCTGGTTGGCCAGGAGCATGAGCAGGTCACCGTAGAGGATCGCATATACTATCTGTATGATAAGTCCTATCGATAGCTTGAAACCCGGATTCTTCTCCATCCCGCCCACATTGAATGAGATCACCGGTATATGGCCCAATCCGTTCCGTTTAAGCGCTTTTCTCAGCAGATGTATATAGTTGGATGCTCGGCACCCGCCACCTGTCTGGGTAATTATGAGCGCAGTCCTGTTGATGTCATAGTCGCCTGATTTCAGTGCGTCCAGCAATTGGCCGATCACAAGGAGGGCCGGATAGCAGGTGTCATTGTGCACACTTTGCAGCCCCTCGTCTACGATGCGGGGATGCTCTGTTTCAAGCAGGACTGCCTTGTAGCCGTGACGCAGAAGGATGTTTTTGAATAGCCTGAAGTGAATGGGCAGCATCATGGGCATCAGTATCGTATATTCCTTTTTCATCTCTTTGGTGAAGAGGATCCTGCCGTCCTTATCATACTGCAAATTTCTTTTCATGCCTGGTACCTCCCGAGAGCTCGACTGCGGCCATAAGGCTCCTGAGTCTGATCTTTGCAGCTCCCAGATTGCTGATCTCATCGATTTTTATCTGTGTATACAGTTTGGATCCGCTCTCAAGTATGTATCTCATTTCATCGGACGTGATGGCATCCAGCCCGCATCCGAAGGATACCAGTTGGACCGGATATACGTTGTCCTGCAATGTTGCGAACTTGGCAGCGGCATACAGCCTGCTGTGGAAAGCCCATTGGTTGAGTACGTTGGTCCTGAACTTGTTTATATAATGGCTTACACAATCCTCTGAAAGGACCACAAGGCCGAGGGAGTTGGCCAGCTTGTCTATTCCATGGTTGATCTCAGGGTCGATATGGTAAGGTCTGCCGGACAGGAGTATCACCAGGCGGCCGTTGGCTTTGGCAAACTCAAGGGCTTTACGGCCGTATTCCTCGATATCGGCACGGTAGGCCCTATAAGCCTGATAGGCCTTGTCTACGGCATGCTCTACCGTTTTTCTGGACACGTTGAACCGGTCTCCAAAAAAGTCACACAGGCTGTGGGTGAAGTTTTTCCTGTTGCCGGGGTTGAAGTAGGGATACATGAACCTGATGCCATCCAAAGCCTTGATGTTGGCCTTGAGCAGCTCCGGATAGTATGACACGACCGGACAATTGTAATGGTTGTCTCCAAGATGTTCATCAAAATTGTATGGCATGCAGGGATAAAAGATCGTATCGATCCCCATTTCCAGCAGCTTCAGTATATGGCCGTGCATAAGCTTGGCTGGATAGCAGATCGTATCCGAAGGGATCGTATGCTGACCTAGTGAATATATTTCCCTTGTGGATATACCGGAAACAACCACTTCAAACCCCATATGGGTCAGCAGGGCATGCCAGAAGGGCAGGTTTTCATACATGTTTAGCCCCAGAGGGATGCCGATCCTGCCCAGGGGGCCGGGCACGGCCTCAAGCTGCTGCAGCTTTTCGAGCTTGTATCCATATGCATTGGGCAGCGAGCTCATGCTGCCTTTGCCAAGCGGCCTTTCGCACCGGTTTCCTGAGATGAACCTGCCGCTGCCACCAAATGTATTGATGGTCAGCTTGCATTTGTTGGTGCAGCCTTCGCAGACAGCAGCCCTTGAGGTGTGGGTGAAGTAGTTCAGCTCTTCATAAGAGAGCATGCCGGACCTTTCTGTGTTAAGGGTGGCGGCATATAGGGCTGCCCCGAAAGCTCCCATGAGTCCGGCTATGTCGGGCCTTGTGACATGCTTTCCTGTTTCCAGCTCAAAGCTGCGGAGTATGGCATCGTTCATAAAAGTCCCGCCCTGGACGACGATATGGCTGCCCAGCTCGGCCGGGTTGTTTATGCGGATGACCTTGTACAGGGCGTTTTTCACTACGCTGATTGCCAGCCCGGCTGCTATGTCGTCAATGCCTGAACCGTCCTTTTGTGCCTGCTTGATAGAAGAATTCATGAAGACCGTGCAGCGGGAACCCAGGTTGACAGGGTGCCTGGCAAACAGGGCCATATCAGCAAACTCCTCGATACTGTAACCAAGCGTATGGGCACAGGTTTCCATAAAGGAGCCGCAGCCTGATGAGCAGGCTTCATTCAACATGATGGAATCAATGGCGTTGTTTCTGACACGGAAGCATTTTATGTCCTGGCCTCCGATATCAAGTATAAAATCCACCAGAGGGTCAAAATAACGCGCGGCAAAATAGTGGGCGACAGTCTCCACAAGGCTGCTGTCAAGGCGGAAGGCATTCTTAATAAGCTCCTCGCCATAGCCCGTGGAAGCAGCGGCCCTGATTTTTATCCTCCTGCCGCACATTTCATATATCTTTTTAAGCTGGTCCTTTACCAGTTGCACCGGCTCGCCCAGGTTGGATTTATAATAGGAATAAAGTATCCCGCCGTCAGGCGATGCCAATACCAGCTTCAGGGTAGTGGAACCGGCGTCTATGCCCAGGTATGCATCGCCTTCATATGTACCGATATCTATCGCTTTTGCGCTGTGGACCCTGTGTCTTTCAAGGAACTCTGCATATTCAGCCCTGGAGGAGAACAGCGGGGGAAGGGAGAGGACCGTGTTTTTTGCCAAAGCTGCCTTGTTTATACACGACATGATATCGGTATATCCCATCGGCTTTAAGCTGCCGCTGTAAAGCGCAGCGCCCAAAGCCACATAAAATTCGGAATTGTCGGGGAATATGGCATCTTCATCGCCAAGTCCGAGGGTTGCCCTAAAGCGCTGGCCAAGCCCTTTCTGAAAGGTCAGGGGACCGCCCAGGAATACGACGCGGCCTTTTATCTCCCTGCCCTGGGCAAGGCCGGTCACTGTCTGGTCGACTACAGCCTGATATATGCTGGCTGCTATATCAGCCTTATTGGCTCCCTGATTCAAAAGGGGTTGGATGTCGGACTTGGCAAAGACACCGCACCTTGAGGCTATGCTGTAGATAGTGGCATGCTCGAGGCTGAGCTTGTCAAGCTCGGCCAGGGAAACGCCAAGCAAGGCAGCCATCTGGTCTATGAATGCTCCTGTACCGCCGGCGCAGCTGCCGTTCATCCTTTCCTCGGCCCCGCCGGTGAGAAACAGTATTTTTGCATCTTCTCCGCCAAGCTCTATTACGGCATCTATATCATCATGGTAATACTCAACGGCGATCTTTGTCGCAAAGACTTCCTGGACAAATTCAAGGCCTGCTGATTTTGCCAAGCCCAGGCCTGCAGATCCGGTGACGGCTATATTTGTACTGCTGCCGGCCAGCAGGTCCTCAAGCTCAGCCAGCAGCTTTGCCGCACGCTCCCTTACTTTGGCATAGTGCCTGTCGTAGTATTTATATACTATATTATTATCATCATCCAGTACTGCTATCTTTATAGTGGTCGACCCCACGTCTATCCCAAGACGGTAATGCTGCATAGGTATATCTCCTATATGCATATATTTGTCCTATTGATTATATAATACATATACTTCATATTCAACTTATGGTACTATATACTGTAGACCTGCAATGTTATATACACAGCAGTTAGACGATCATATATACTAGGATTTTAAGCTATCATATATAAAGGAGGCTTGCGGTATGAACGACTTTATGCTTTCTGCATTTGCTGACGAGATCGACCCGGACCTGAAGATACAGATGGATGTTCTTAGGCAGCATGGGATCGATCATATCGAAATGAGGGGAGTGTACGGGAAAAGCATAGTATCGTACAGCCTGGAAGAAGTCAAAAGTATCAAGCAGGAGCTTGATGCCAACGGCTTTAAAATCTCAGCCCTGGGCTCACCGATTGGGAAAATCGGCATCCTGGATGACTTCAGGCCACATCTGGACTTATTCAGGCATGCCCTGGATATCGCAGCTATACTGGAAACCAAATATATACGGATGTTCAGCTTTTATATGCCGGAGGGGGAAAGCGCCGATAAATACAGGGATGAGGTCCTGGAAAGATGGAACAGCTTTCTTGAAGCGGCCCGGGATTATGACATAGTGCTGCTCCATGAGAACGAAAAGGGCATTTACGGGGACACCCCGGAGCGCTGTCTGGACCTGCTTGAATCTCTGGGCAGCGACAGAACAGGCCTTACCTTTGATCCGGCCAATTTTGTGCAATGCAATGTTGAAACCTATCCGAAAGCCTTCAAAATGCTGAAAAACCATATCAGGTACATGCATATAAAGGATGCCCTTTATGCCAATCACCAGGTAGTGCCCGCGGGTCACGGCGACGGACGCCTTGGAGAGATCCTGTCGGGGCTTAAGGACCATGGCTTCAAGGGATTTTTGTCAATAGAACCCCACCTTGGGGATTTCATCGGGTTTGCCGACCTGGAAAAGGAAGCCAATGTAGAAGACCTGCCTGAAGGGGGACCGAAGCAGTTTGCCATTGCTGCAAACGCCTTTAAGAAGCTGATCGAAGTTTTTTGATGTATCAGTATAAAGTGCTAAATAAAGTGAAAGAACGACAGTCCTTTTATGCAGGTGATGAATAAAATTGGAATTTGTGACCTGCATATATATCCAATATACATTTATAAATACAATCATAAATGCGATGTGATAAGGAATATGCAAATAGAGTATTTATAAATATACATCAAACGAAATTTTATATATTTGTTAAAAATGCAACTTTTAAATTTTTCATAGTTAAAATTATAAAAAATGTATTGTAGTATGATCAAATAGATGATATAATACACCTTAATAATTCAACAAGCCCTTTTATTGCCCCATAGCATTTGGATAAGTACACATCTACATATATAAAGTACTACCAAATGTTATGGATCAAAATAAGGAATGAAGGAGGAGAATCAATGAAAACCAAGGTAATCAAAGGGACGCTGGCGCTGTTACTGGTACTTATCTTGGCCATTACAGCGGTTGGCTGCAAAAAGTCCACTGTCAGCCCTACACCGACTCCATCACAGAGCGCTGGTCAGGATGATGTGGCTGATGTTCCAGCGAACAGATACGATGCCACCAAGACACCCAGGACTGGCAACAATGCCACCATGCCGCTCGTATTGAGCACTGGTACGCTGGATGGCAAGTTCAGCCCGTTCTTCGCGACATCTGCTTATGATGTGGACGTTGTGGGTATGACACAGATCGGCCTTCTTTACTACAATAAAGATGGCGCTCCGGAAGCCGGCATCAACGTACCCAGCCTGGCACTGGAGTATAAGCAGGAAGTCAGCGCAGACAAATCAAAAACCACCTACACCTTTGTACTGAAGAAGGGTATAACCTTCAGCGACGGTAAACCCGTCACAGCCAAGGATGTGCTCTTCTCAATGTATGTACTGAGCGATCCGATGTATGACGGCTCATCTACCTTCTACACCATGAAGATCCAGGGCATTAACGAGTATCGTCTGCAGACCAGTGCAGATGTCCTGAAAATGGTTGATGCTATCCTGGAAGCCGGCATCACAACTGGAGACGACGGCTCAATGGTAATCAACCCTGCTAATGGCGCAACAAAGGAGCAGCAGGAGAAATTCTGGAGCTACCTCGATGCAGCAGGCCAGAAGTTTGCCCAGGAGATCGTCGACTACTGCCTGGCTAACTATTCAAAATATATAGGTTCGGATTACTTCCCTGGCTTCACAGCAGACCAGGTCAATGCCGATACCGACCTGCAGGTTGCCTTTGGTATGTGCCTCTGGGGCTTCGGCGAAGTCGCTGATGGCGTCCTGACAGACAACATGGGCAACACATATGACCTGAGCAAGGACACTGTTGATGCCAAGGTTTACTGGGACAACATCCTCGATGCATATGGTTATGACCTGAGCGACAGCGGTATAAACACAGAGAAAGCCGGCGACCTGACCATTCAGGACTATATCAAGTCAGAATATATCACCAATGAGGGTCAGGTAGAAGGCGGCGTTAAGAGCATCAGCGGTATAACCACCGGCACCGTAAAAGGTGATGACGGTGTTGAAAGAGAGTATGTCCAGGTAGTCATCGATGGCGTAGATCCCACAGCTATATTCAAGCTGGGTGTATCAGTCGTTCCCATGCACTATTACACCGAGGGCTACACCGGCACACTCAATGATTTCGGAGTAGATACAGGCAAAAAGGAGTTCATGGATCACCTCAAGACCAAGAACAACAAGCCTGTAGGCGCAGGCCCTTATATCTTCCAGGAATACAAGGACAATGTTGTTACCTATACAGCGTTTGACAACTTCATGCTCGGCTCACCCAAGATCAAGACCTTACGTTATCAGGAGATCACTCTGGGTGCAGAGCTTGACTCGGTACTGACCGGTACTGTACACTTCACTGATCCTTCAGCCTCGATGACAATCATCAATGACATCACCAAGGGTGAAGGAGACTATGCGAAGCTCGCATATACCCTGGTCGACAATGACGGCTATGGCTACATTGGTATCCAGGCACAAGCTATACCTGAGTTCGAAGTGAGAAAAGCTCTCGCTCATGCCATGAACGTTGACCTGGCTGTAACCGACTACTACGGTGAACTGGCAAGCGTCAACTATCGTACCATGACAAAGGTACTCTGGGCTTATCCCGACAATCCGGAAGACTTCTTCCCCTATGACGGGACCGGCGAGAAATCCAAGGAGCTGTTCCTCGCAGCAGGCTACAAGTACGACGAAGCCAAGAACATAATGTACTATCCGGATGGCCATGCTAAAGCCGGACAGCAGGTAACCTTCAAGTTCACACTGCCTTCAGAGGCCAAGGACCATCCTGCAGGCACCATCTTCATCGATACTCAGAAAGTACTGGCCAAGATCGGCGTCAAGGTTGAGATCGAGACAGACCAGAACCTGCTGAGCAAGCTGAATACCGCATATGAATCCGGTATCCAGGTTTGGGCTGCAGCATGGGGCGGCGGCGGTGTTGACCCCGATATGTTCCAGATTTGGTACTCAGATCCCAAGGTAAATCAGGGCCCGCCGAGAGCCGGCTTGTACTACCTGTATGAGAACGGTTCAGAAGAAGAGAAGGCAATGCTCAGAGAGCTGAATGACCTGATCATGGCAGGACGTTCAACCCTCGATATCGAAGAGCGCAAAGAGATCTACAAGAGGGCACTGGAGCTGTCAACAAGCATAGCTGTAGAGATCCCGACCTATCAGAGAAAGAATATGTTCGTATACAACAAGAACGTCATCAAGTCAGATTCTCTCTTCAGCGGCGAAGATGTAACTCCGTTCCAGTCTCCCATAGCCTTTATCTGGAATGTTGAGCTGAACGACTAAGAGCAGTAGATGAAAACTGTATAAATAAGGGTGCAAGGCTTGAATGTCATATTTAAGCCTTGCACCACTTCTTAAGGGATTGAGGGTATATATGTGGAATTATTTGCTTAAGAGAGTGGCATTAGCTTTAGTAATCCTGTTTGGCGTTTCAGCACTTATTTATCTGCTTTCCATGCTGATGCCTGCGGACTATATTGACAATCAAACAGCAGCTGCTGTGCAGATGGGGGCAATGACTCTGGAAGATGTGCAGCGCTTGAAGGAGCTTTATGGCCTTGCTGACAAAAGCTTACCGGGGATAGCGAAAAGCTACCTTTCATGGCTGACAAGCGCACTATCAGGCGATCTGGGATATTCGTTCCTGTACGGCCGGCCGGTTTCAGATGTTCTGTCCCAGTATATCTGGATATCTTTCATGATTGCCTTTATCTCATACCTGCTTGAAATTGCCATCGGGATCCCGATGGGCATCAAGGCTTCTGTCAACCAGTACAGTGCGTATGACTATACGGTATCAGTGTTTGCAATGATAGGGACGGCATTGCCATCCTTCTTCCTTTCAGCGCTGCTGATGAACGTTTTTGCAATCAGGCTGGGAATTTTGCCCTTGCAGGGTCTGACGACAGCTACAAAGGTATTCCCGCCCAATGCTCATTTCCAGATCCTGCTGGATAAGGCATGGCATCTGGTGCTGCCCATCACAGTCCTAACGCTGTTAGGTGTGGGAGGCTTGATGAAGTTTACAAGGACCAACATGCTGGAAGTATTGAACTCAGACTATATCAGGACAGCGCGGGCAAAGGGCTTGTCTGAGAATGTCGTAACTTACAAGCATGCATTCCGAAACACCCTGATCCCGCTGGTAACTTCTCTGTCTGGTATGCTGCCCGGTCTTTTTGGTGGCGCTATGATCACCGAGACAGTGTTTGCCATACCGGGAATAGGCTATATGGCATTACGTGCAACACAGCAAGGGGACATACCCTTTATCATGGGATACAACATGTTCTTGGCGATACTTACCGTACTTGGTATGTTGATATCTGACATAATGTACATGGTGGTTGATCCCCGTGTCAAACTGTCATAAGGGGGTTAATCGGAGATGATCGAAAAAGAAAAAGCAGCACAACAGACCACAAACAGTTCGAATCAGGAAGTAAAAGACGGCTATGAGCAGCATTTCAAGGTCATTTCACCTGGCCGGATGGTTGCCAAACGTTTTTTCAGGAGCAAGCTGTCCATAGCAGGCTTATATATGATTGTGTTCGTATTCTTATTTTCTTTCGTAGGGCCTCTGATTGTGGATGCAACCTGGGGTTATGAGGAGCTGGAGGTCTTTAAGATCGAGCGTATTGCCGATATGGTGTCCACCGCTGATTTCAAGGGACCTGACGGCAAAACCTATACCTATTATGACAAATCCCAGACGTTGGTATACTTCAAGGCTCCACCATCAGCTGAGCACTGGCTTGGTACCGATACGTCCGGTTTTGATATATTGACAAGACTGATGTATGGAGGTCGTATCTCGCTTACGATTTCTTTCATCGTTATATTCCTTGAAACGATTATAGGTGTCATCCTCGGAGGACTTGCCGGCTATTTTGGCAAATGGGTGGATCAGCTCATCATGCGTATCGTCGACATATTTGCCTGCCTGCCCGGCTTGCCGGTATTGCTGGTGCTTTCTGCCACTATAAGCTCTATTGAGAGCATACCGGCTGAGCATAGGATCTATTATATGATGGCCTTTTTGACATTGATGGGCTGGACTGGCGTTGCCCGTATAGTGCGGGGACAGATACTTATGCTGAGAGAACAGGAATATATGCTGGCGGCTGAGACGACCGGCATCAGCCCGATGCACAAGATATTCAGGCATCTGGTGCCCAATACCATGCCTCAATTGATCGTCAGCGCAACCTTGGGTCTAGGTGGCGTCATACTCTATGAATCCACCCTGTCCTATTTAGGATTGGGCGTTCCGTTTCCAAGAGCAGCATGGGGCTCTATGATAGCACTGGCCGACCCATCAAAGGGACAGGAGATACTGGCAAATTATCCTAATATGTGGGTCCCTGCAGGTGTTCTCATAGTAGTTACGGTTCTAGGCTTTAGCTTTATCGGAGACGGCTTAAGAGATGCATTTGACCCAAGAATGAAAAGGTAGGTGTTACTGTGGGCTTACTTGATAAATGGAAGAATATAAAAGAGACTGAAGTAGAGCCGGGCATTGATCATACGATGTACCTCACTTTGAAAGAGGAACGTAGGATAAGCCGGGAAAACAGCCGTATTATAAAGCAGTTTGAAAGGGAGAAAAACAGGAAGAACGTTCCCGAAGAAGAGTATCTGACTCAGATGAGGGACCCCAACAACGTGGTCGAGTTCGACAATCTCCACACATATTTCTTTACGGATGTTGGCACTGTGAAATCTGTAAACGGAGTGACCTTTGACATACCTCAGGGGAAGGTCGTAGGCGTTGTCGGGGAGTCCGGCTGTGGCAAATCTGTGACCAGCCTATCGCTAATGCAGCTTGTACAGGCCCCTCAGGGACAGATAGTAGCCGGCAGTATCCGTTATCAGAGCAGAGACGGCAAATGCTATGAAATCACTAAAATGCCCAAGGACAGGATGCTCAAGGTCCGCGGTAAAGAGATCGCAATGATATTCCAGGAGCCTATGACCAGCCTGAACCCTGTGTTCAAAATAGGGGAGCAGATGGACGAGGTAGTGCTTCTCCACGAGGAGGGTGCAACACCCAAGGCTGCAAGGGAAAGGTCTCTAGAGATGCTCAACCTTGTAGGCATTGCAGATCCGCAGAAGGTTTACAACAATTATCCGCATGAGCTTTCAGGCGGTATGCGCCAGCGTGTCATGATTGCCATGGCTCTTTCCTGCACGCCCAGGCTCATAATAGCCGACGAGCCCACTACTGCTCTTGATGTCACCATACAGGCACAGATACTGGAGCTCTTGCGTGACGTCAAAAACAAGATCAACGGAAGCATAATGCTGATCACACATGACCTGGGAGTAATCGCAGAGATGGCTGATTATGTAGTGGTCATGTATGCAGGCAGGATCATAGAAAAGGGTACAGTAAGAGAGATCTTCCATAATCCCAAGCATCCTTATACAATTGGGCTGATGCGGTCCAAACCAAGCGGAAAGACCAAGGATAATCGTCTGTACAGCATAAAGGGGCAGGTCCCCAACCCGATCAATATGCCTAACCATTGCTATTTCTACAACAGGTGCGACAGGGCAATAGGGATATGCGCTGAGGAATATCCGGAAATGATCCAGTTTACCGATACCCATTCCGCAGCTTGCCATCTTTGCAGGAACGGTGGCTTTATGGATACCAATTCAACAAAGGAGCAGAGGTAGGCAGTTATGGAAAATGCATATGTAAACAATAATTACAATGATGATATCTTGATAGTACGCAACCTGAAGAAGTACTACCCTCTCTCAAAGATCTCCATAGGCAAGAAGAGAAGCTATGTCAAGGCTGTAGACGATGTTTCCTTTTCTATCAAGCGTGGAACCACGATGGGCCTTGTCGGAGAATCGGGCTGCGGAAAAACTACGGTCGGACGTACGATATTAAGGCTCCATGATGTTACGGATGGGCAGGTCATATTCGACGGGATGGACCTGGCCAAGATCCCGCCAAGGAAGCTAAGAAAGCTGCGTCCTCAGATGCAGATGATCTTCCAGGACCCCTATTCCAGCCTTTCGCCCAGGCTTCCTATAGGCGAGATCATCGGAGAAGCTGTAAAAGAGCATAACATAGTGCCGAAATCGGAGTACAGGTCGTATATTTTGAAAGTCATGCATGACTGCGGCCTGCAGCCCCATTATTACTACCGGTATCCCCATGAATTTTCAGGCGGACAGAGACAGAGGATAAGCATTGCCAGGGCTGTGGCCCTGAAACCAAAGTTCATTATCTGTGACGAGCCTTTGAGTGCGCTCGATGTTTCCATTCAGGCACAGATAATCAACCTCATGAAGGATCTTCAGGAGCAGTATGGGTATACTTATCTGTTCATATCCCATGATCTTTCGGTCGTAGAGTACCTGTCTGATACGATAGGAGTCATGTATCTTGGCAGTATGGTTGAGATGGGTGAGAAGAAGCAGATTTTCGATAATCCCATGCATCCATATACAAAAGCGCTGCTTTCTGCTGTTCCGGTGTCAGACCCGGATGTCAAGATGAACCGGATAATCCTGAAGGGCGATATACCAAGCCCTGTAAATCCGCCTTCAGGCTGCAAGTTCCGTACAAGGTGCCCCTATGCTACAAAGGTCTGCGCAGAAGTGGCACCAAAGCTAAAAGAGTATGAGAGCGGCCATAAGGTAGCCTGCCACTTATACAGCCAGGATTAGGGAAAGGATAATATAATGAAGGATAATAGAAAGCGGACGGATGATTTTATTGATGACGGACGGGTCATAGCCGATATGAACGTAGATGGTATGCCCCAGTCCATATTCAGGCGGTTCTCCCTAAATAATTTCGGGACAAGGAAAGAAAAATCAGATACTATGAAGCTGTCTAAGAAGGAGCGCAGAAGCATCTTTTTAGCAGTCGCCGCTTCCTATTTAGTCTTTGGAGTTGTTGTATTTGGTGTATACGGGTTGTTCATCCTGTTTTGCACCAATGTATGGTTCAAGTAAAACAGGCACACATATGTACCAGGTAGGGGGAAAGTCGGATATGATAAAAGTTAGAAAACTGCGCTGCATGATTTTAGTCGCATTGATATTGGCGGGCAGTTTGGTTATAAGCTCCTGTTCCATCAATGACAAAGTAGCCGATCCGGGTTTGTGGGGTTATAACTGCACGGTTATCTACGATGCACTGGGTGGAGTGGTTAATTCACGCGGGGTTCGTGAAACTTACTATATGAAGAATTCATATGTTTTCAAGCCGTCAGGTACGACCAATATGCTGATCGAACCGGTAAAGGACGGATATATACTGGCCGGCTGGTATACGGCAAAGGAAGATATCCTGGATGAGAACGGCAATGTAATCGGGTATAAGTTCAAAGCAGAGGACCGCTGGGATTTTGACGAGGATAGGGTCCAGGAAGATATGACCCTCTATGCGAGATGGATCCCCCAGGGCAAGGTCGAGTATGTAGATGCCGCTACCGGAGAAGTGAAGTTCTCAAAAAACATTACTGCGGACTCACCGGTCCAAAAGCTGTCCAGCGCTGCAGAAAAGCTTATTACTAAGCCAGGCTATACACTCTACGGGTATTTTGCAGACAAGGAATGCACGATACCTTATGATTTCACCGAGTATGTCCACCAGAACCTGATACCCACCAACGAAGAGGTCTACGCCAGGCTTTATGAGGAGTTCCCGGAGTACATCCAAAAGGTAGAGTTCGTACCTCCGACCGAAGAGGAGCTAAACTCACAGCTGGACACATCAGATTTGTTCTTCAATAAGCTGGGTTATGAAATAGTGGATGATCAGGAAGCACGGGCCAAGATCCGTGCGCGCAAGGATGAGATATACGAAGAGGCAATCAATTATTATGTAACCAATACCGCTGATAAAGTGGTCTATCTGAAGTATATAGAAGGCAATTATCTGGTTGTTGACTCACCGGATGATATCAAGCAGGGAGGCAAATACATCTTCTCCGGCCTGGATCGTAACGGAAATCCGGTAGACGGATATATCCTGTCCAACGATATAGATTTCAATGGAGCCGTACTGGAGATGGTTGAAAGCTTCAGCGGTAAAATATACGGCAACGGGTACAGCCTGAAGAATATGAAGCTAAGCGTCACCAGCAAGAAGCTCGACCTTGAAACCAGCAAATCTATTGGATTGTTCAGGAATTTGAAAGGTGCTTACATTGAAAATGTCACATTTGAGAACCTGAACATAGTACTGAGTGTGAACTCGGGCATAGATGTGACAGTTGGTGCTCTGGCAGTAAATGCTGAAAACAGCGAGCTTAAGAATGTACACTTTGCAGGCCTGACGATAGATACCGGTAAAGGCGACGATGGAAAGGCAGCCTATAAGATCAATGACCTGTTTGCTTCGCAGAGGAACACAAAGCTTGCAAATGTCACCGGAACTGATATTACTATAAATGCTTCTGAGTTTGCACAGGTGAATTCCCAATTAGGCAAATAAGATCAATCTGAGTCATAGTTGAGCAAATAACCGACGGTATATCCTTGTAGGACATACCGTCGATTTTTTTGCGCACCTGTTTCACATCCAGGCATATAAGCTGACTTTGAGGACGGCTTTTTCTGGATAAGCATTATATTGCATAGAATAATATAACATCATTATCAATAGATATATATTGTACAAGTAACAAAAAGGATGGATCCTGATGCCCAGACCGGACTCACTAAGCTTTGCTTTAAACAAGAAAACAGACAAGCTTATAAAAGCAAATACCCAAAAAAATCTGGACCTTCTCATCATGATCCCTGCGGGGATAATCGCGTTTTTGCTATGGTGGCATGTTTTCAACAACTTTGACCGCTTCTTAGGCGGATGGATCCCGGACTCCGGGATCGATACAGCCCTGCCTATACTGGACAGGATATGCCTCATGCTTACATTTTTATCGACAGTGATATTTGTATTCTTCTACTCACTATGGACCAGGCACAGTGAGAAGTTGAAAAAATATAAAAAGGAGATCTGGGAAATCCTGCAGGTAGAACCCTGCTTTCACAGAACTCCTTGCAATTGCGTAGATGAATACTGCAAATGGATAGAAGAAGAACTCGAGATCGACCTGCTTTAATAGCGGCCGTATTTCTGGATCGCATGCATCACCGCGCGCATGCTGGTTAGCAGGCTGCCGTTGTTTATGGAGCCGGCCGTACTCAGGTTCAAGCCCCGGAATTCCTTGGCCATCTCACAATCCCTTCTTACTTCCCTGATAATAGCTTCTTCATCATTGCTCATAAAAGTAAAGGGAGCAAGCTGACCGTCTATTCTCGTTTTGGGCATATGCTTCCGGATCTCCTCCACGGTTAGGGTAGGGCCGAAATTACAGCCAGTAAGATTGAGCTCACTCAGGATGGGAAGCAGGTGTCCCATTGCAGAATCAGAGTGCTGGTATCTCTCATCGCCTTCATTGGGACTGCAGTAATCGAAAACCCTCTTCAGTATGGGATAAGCAAAAAACCTGTACATCTCAGGTGTCAGCAGACAGCAAAAATCATCTGCAAAGCCGAAGCCGCTCGGTTTGTTATCCTCTGTGTATCCCGCTTCTGCGTCCATGGTTTTTATATAGCCGATTATAACATCTGCTATCGTGTCGCTGAATCTCTTTGCAAGCTGTGGATTGTCATAGATGAGGTATATGAGATTCTCAACTCCGTAAATGGACATGGCAAGGGTAACCGGACCGCGGACCCATCTCCAGGTCGAGGGCTTTTTGCCGTAGTACTCGTAAATACGCATTTTTTCTGTCTCCCAGTTGGCAGGCAGTATGAAATCCCTTAGGTTCATTCTATCGACCCTGTCCAGGACTGCCTCAAGCTCTTCGGGGGTGGAGCAGGAGCCCTTGAGCCAGGTCGCCTGGCCGTTGAATATATACTCTCCGCCGAAAACTTCGCCTATTTCTCTGATAGGGGGGAAACATTCTTCTTCAGGTGGGATGTACTCTGGCAGCAGTCTTTTTCCAACTATCTTTTCTGCCTTGTCATTATACCGCTTGTTCAATTCCATTCTTCGTTCTCTGGGGGTATAGCCCCAGGGATTGCCTTCCTCGCCCAGCTCCGCAAATACACATTCCTCACTCATGCGGATCCCAAGGGCGACCTGCGGCGCACGAGGACTGAAGCAATTGTCTTCATGACTGATTTCATCATCTTTCCAGAATTGTTCAAGGTCAACGTCTAACATCCGGCTTCCTCCCTCAAATTCATAGTCTCTTGTATATTATACCAGAGTTAACAGGGGGGTAACAACTGTCACATTCTCCATAGTATATATACAGCCTAAGGCCTGTCCAGAGCGTTTGGCAGGTCACTATGAGTCGATATTTCCACAGAAAATATGATATAATATAATATCTAAACAGGTTTTGCAGACTTGTCTTAGGACGGGGTGATATAATGCGCCGGCTAAAAAAGAGATACCTTCTTTTGTTGCTGTTTCCATTTGGGTTTTTATTGAACCTTATATCCAGGTCAAATAGTGAGCTGACTGAGAAAGTATTTTCAACCTTTATATACAAAGGGGTCTCATGGGTGGTCGGCACTATTTCAGGCCTGCTCCCGGTATCTCTTGCTGAGATGCTGCTGGCAGCCTCGATCCTGGCGATCATAGTCATTGTCCCCCTTTTCGTCATAAAGCTTGTTAAAGGAAAAGGCAGGAGATGGCATCTGATCAAGGAGGCTCTGATCAACATATTGCTTGTCTCCAGTGTGATCTACTTTGCTTTCGTGTTCATGTGGGGGATGAACTACAATCGGTTAAGCCTGGCCAGCATCATGGGGCTGGATATGAGGCCATCAGCAAAAGAAGAGCTGATAGAGCTGACTGACCATCTTGTGCATACAGCCAATGAGCTCCGCTGCAAGGTCGATGAGAACGAGGACGGGGTAATGATTCCATTTGGCGGCGTAAAAGGTGGATTTGAGCGTTACCAACTGGGCTATAGGAATGCGGGCAGGCTATATCCCGAGCTTAGCGGTGTGATCAGCAGGCCCAAGCCCATCATATCATCAAAAATAATAGCCTATACCAACATTTGGGGCATCTATAGTCCCTTTACCGTTGAGTCGAATGTAAACATGCTGATACCGTCTCCTATGCTCCTGTCCACCATGATGCATGAAATGGCCCATCAGCTTGGCTTCGCCAGGGAGGATGAGGCAAATTATATAGCCTATCTGACCTGCAGGCTCCATCCGGACGCAGACTATCAGTATTCAGGTGCCTTGCTCGGTTTGACCTATGCATTGAATGCGGTCTACGGTCAGGACAGGGAAGAGTATAGCAGACTGGTCAATATGCTAAGTGACGGTGTCAAACGAGACCTGAACGAGAACAACAAATACCATGCCAAATATTCCGGGCCGGTGAGCAAGGCGATCTCTAAAACCAATGATATCTATCTGAAAGCAAACAATCAAAAGGACGGAGAACGCAGCTACGGCCGGATGCTGGACCTGATGCTGGCTGAGTTCAGAAGCAGCAGAGCAGGGAATTCATATATTGGCTACATGAGGTGATTACTTTGAACAGAATATCGGGGAGCGGCTGCGAGCTGCTGATACCCTTATCCGAGAGAAAGCCTCTTAAGGAGATAGAGCGGAGCATTACAAAGACATACAGGAAATATCTCTGGTCCAAGTTCAACAAGGCAGTCAGGGATTACAAGCTTGTCGAAGAAGGGGACAGGATCGCAGTAGCAGTTTCAGGTGGCAAGGATAGCCTGCTGATGGCCAAGCTCTTTCAGGAGATGCAAAAGCATGGGGTATGCAGCTTTGAACTGGAATTCATCGCCATGGATCCAGGCTTCCACAAATCCAACAGAGATCTGCTGGAGTCAAATTGCGAGTATCTCAACATACCAATAAAGGTATTCGAATCAGATATATTCAATATCGTAGACAAAATAGCAAACGAGTATCCGTGCTATATGTGTGCACGAATGAGACGCGGGGCCCTTTACTCCAAAGCAAAGGAGCTGGGCTGCAACAAGCTGGCTTTGGCCCATCATTTTGATGATGTGATCGAGACGATCCTTATGAACATTTTTTATGCCGGGACGTTCAAAACCATGCTTCCCAGGCTGAAGTCCAAAAACTTTGAAAACATGGAGCTTATAAGGCCCATGTATTATATTCGCGAAGAGGATATCAAAAGGTTTACTGTCAATGCCGGGATCAATGCTATGAACTGCGGGTGTGTGGTGGCAGCAAAAAGAACATCCAGCAAGCGGAGGGAAATGAAGGAACTCATAAGAGAGCTCAAGAAGCTCCATCCTGATATTGACAGCGCTATATTCAAGGCATCTGAAAACATCAACCTGGATGCAGTGCTGGGTTGGAAGTCAAGGAGAGTCAGGCATTCCTATCTGGAATACTATGACAACAGTGATGCTGATATAGAAGAATGAGCAGCAGACAAAGATCCAATGTAAACCTGAGGTCTGACTTAATATGGATTTAGTGAAAAAAATAAAGAGCTTTTCACATGAGTGAAAAGCTCATTCTATTATCTACAACAACCATATACAGTTATTATACAGTTACTTGCCTCTCAGATAAGGCCAGGGGCTGGTATGGGCACCGTTTATCCTGACCTCGAAATGCAGGTGAGGACCGGTGGAGTTGTCGGTGCTGCCTATCGCAAGCACAGGATCGCCTTTTTTGACCTTCTGCCCAACACGGACCTTGATAGCTGAGCCATGGGCATACAATGTGGTGATGCCGCTGCCGTGATCGATGATAACGGTATTACCGTAACCACGGTAGTACTGGGCAAGAATGACTACACCGTCCGCTGCTGCTATGGCTGACTTGCCATAGATATTGGAGCCTGCTATGTCTATGCCCGTATGCATCTTATATTTTTTGGTTATCGGATGTATCCTGTAGCCATAATCCGATGATATATGGCTGTAGCCGGGTGCCGGCCAGGCCATTATACCGCCGGCATATATTTCCTTGCTTTTCTCTGTCAGCTCTTTTATCTTCTTTTCCAGCTCTTTTGAGAGCCGCTCAAGCTCATCGAGCTCCTTGCTTATCCGTGCTTTTTCTTTCTCAAGCTCCTTGAGCAGTCTTTCTTTTTCCTGCTGATCCGTCTCTATGCTGGCCTTCTGCCTTGAAACAAGGGTCCTTTCGTTGTTTATCTCCCGCTTTTTCTGCTCGAGATATGCCTTTTTATCTTCTATCTGGGTCTTCCGAAGCTCTATATCCCTGGTCTTGTACTCACAATCCCGCTTTTTCTGCTCGATATCCTCTCTGGTCTTGTTCATGTCCTGCAGGACCTGATTGTCATACGCGATCATCTGCTTGATCATATCGAGCTTCACAAAGAAATCATTGAGGCTCTTTGACTCGAAGAGTAGCTCGAGGTAGGAAGTATTCTTGTCCATGTACATGACCCGGAGCCTTTCAGCCATTAGCTCTTCCTGCTCCTTGGCTGCCATCTTGGCATCTTCCAGGTCCTGCTTCACGGCTTCCAAATCTTCATATGCCTGTTGGAGCTCTTTTTCTGCAATGGCCAGTTCGTCTTCGGTCTGCTTTAAAATCGTCAGGTTTTCCGCAAGCTTGGATTCAAGCCTTTTTAGCTCCTTCTCCTTGGCCTCCAGATTTCTTTCAAGGACCATGAGCTGCTCACTTGCGCTTTTTTGTTGCTTTTTAACCTTGTCAAGCTTTTCATTGGCCTGCTTTATCTCCTTATTGACGTCCTTAAGCTCATTTTTGGCATCATCGAGTGAAGCGGCTATGGCTTGTCCGGAAATAGAGAACGCAAGTACTAAGATGAGCAAAAAAGCGAAGAATCTTTTCACGGTAACACCCCATTAAATGGAAAATATATGACATTTCTATTAAATAATTGTTTCGTTTTTATTATACTATATAAATAACAGCCTGTATAGTATAAAATAGTGAAAAAGTGTCGATTTTAAGCCATTGTTGCATATTTCAACAATCAAAGATTGTTATCTCTATGGTGTGGCTTGGGGAGAATAAGGCAATATGAGCAATTATAAAAAGGATTTGGGCGCCTTTGGAGAGGAAAAGGCCTGCGAGTTCCTGCAAGAGAATGGTTATGAGATATTGGCCAGAAATTATAGGTCCAGGGCCGGAGAGATCGATATAATCGCAATGAAGGATGATATATTGGTCTTTACTGAGGTCAAAACCAGGACCTCGACAGCTTTCGGCATGCCTTCGGAAGCGGTCAGCTATAAAAAGCAGGATAAGTACTTCAGGACTGCTATGCATTACATAACTGAAACAGGCACAAGGGATATTGCCTATAGATTTGACATAATCGAGGTCGTAGTCGAAAAAGGTGCTGTGAGCATCAATCATATAATGGATGCATACAGGCAAGTGAGGATCAGGTTTTACATGTAACCGGGAAAAGGAAAAGACCGCTTAAGGCGGTCTTTTTAACTGTTGATGTTCATTGACTTTACATTACACACATGTGAAGAACGCTATGCGCCGCAGGTCGGCTCCGAAGAATACCCATCTGCGGCCGGTCCATCTCCAGCCCGATACCGAACGGGGACCTACAAACACCAGCCAGGCCCAGAAGCTCTGACCGTTATCCATCCAAATGAAGGTAAACCTGAACAGGCAACCGCGAATCGCTCCCGGGCCCACAGCCCTTGGGTTAAGCATTGGATCATAGAAAGGCGTGAATGAGGGCGGGGGACCGGGTGGGCCGCCTGCGCCAGGAGGGTTGCCCGGCGAGAGTATCGGTCCAAAGCCATCATCAAAGTACATAGGCCTCAACTCCTTTATATACAATAATATATGTAAATGTATATATTGGAGTTACACTATGTAGGTAAGCAAATATCACATGTCGGCTTTGGTCAAAGCAGCACCTGCAGCGGTTGCAAATTCTGCATTTTTCGGTATATGGAAATCAACATTATAAAGCTGATGCAGTCTGTCGAATATGGCATGTGCCTGAGGGACGCTGGTCAGATTGCCTGTCAGGACTACATCCCTTGTATTGTGTATCCTGGTTGCAAATACAGCCAGCATGCCTATGGTCTGGAATACCAGATTGATTATGCCCAGGGCTGTATCGGCCTTGGTGGCCAGATCGCTGATCCTGCCGAAGTTTGAAGCAGTCAGATCAGGAGGCAGGGTTTCCATTATATCTTTGGTGATGTCACCTATATGCAGGTCTATGTTGGCCAGGTTGCCATCCTTCGCCATCTCGATCAGGTCGTCGAAGTGCCTTATATTAAGCATCTTGCTGGACAAGCCCAACAAGGTGCCGCCACCTACTCCGGTCCCGCCTATATGCTTGAAGCTGTTGCTTTCTGCCATAACATAGGCTGTGCCTGTCCCCATGCTTACGATAACAGCTCTGCTCAGGCCGCTTAAAAAGAGCCCGCCCCTGCCTGTGGCCTCAAACTCATTGGCTTTGCCTGTGGGTATGCCATAAAGCTTGCCAGATATATGGGACGAGCCTACACCTGTCACTGTAATATGGTCTATATCATCCAAGGACAGGTTGTTCACGTTCATGAACTTACCAAATGCCCCATATACGGAGGCGATAGGGTCATTTGCCCTGACCAGCAGGGGGCTGAAAAGCATGCCTTCGCTGTATCCGATTATCTTAGTGGTACTGCCGCCGATGTCGATACCGATTATATACGACATTTTACTTGCTCCTCATGTATATTTTTATATCGTCATATCCGGTAGTACTTGTTGTAAACAGCGACCACAACTGTTGTCAACAGGGCTGCGATTACTGCTTCTGCTATGGCATTGGTAGTAAAGACAGTGATTATAATAGCGCTGAAAGCCATGCCTACGCTTTCAACTACTTCCTTTGCATATACAAGGTAGAGCATCAGGAAAACCAATCCCGTATTGGTGATGCTGCCTGCTATACCTGCAGCAAAGCTGGATAGCGGCTTCAGGCTGGTTTTGCTGAATAATTTGTATACATAGTATGAAGCCACACCTATCATCATCCTGGGCAGGACTGAAATCAGGGGATTGATAAATAGGGTATCCAGAAATGTATTGGGTCTTGTTAGCGCATGGATCAGGGTCACAAAACCAAACAAGATCCCCATTATAAATCCCGCGACCGGCCCGAGCGCAACGCCTGCTATGATCGTAGGTATATGATTGATGGTTGCGCTTATAGCGCCCAGAGGTACTGCACCCAGAGGCGTGAGGTCCATAATGATAGTAATAGCAAGCATAAGTGCTAGAAATGTAAGCTCTCTGGTATTGAATCCTGTCTTCATATCCATATCTCCTACATTTTTTATAATGTATAGTACCATAAAAGTCGGTTTGTTGAAATAGGTTTTTGGATAAATCCACCTGTGATCCATATCAACTATATAACCTGAATAAAAGGCTCATAACCAAATGCCTATAAAAAAAGGCCATCTACAGACAGGATGGCCTTATCATGGCATAAGATCAGCTTATTTTAAACAGGGACTTGAAAAATTCTATGATGCTCCTGAACAGCAGTTCGAAGAACCCTGCCTTTTTAACTTCTTCGGCAGTGCTGATTTCTGCAGAGGCCAGCACTTCGTCTGCAAGCTTGACTTCCACTATACCGACCCTGGTTCCCGCAGCTATAGGTGCTGTGATTGGGTCATTATCAAGCTTGATATCAAGCGAGATATCATTCTGACTGTTCTTGGGTACAACAGCATACAAATCTTTGGCTACCTGAACGGGGACTGTAAGCTTCTTGCCCTTTTTAATGTCGACTTCTCTGAAGGGCTTGTTCGCTTCTATGGCTTTATGCAGTTCATAGTTCCTGAAACCATAATTGAGCAGCTCAGTGGATGCTGCCAGCCGTTCGGCTTCGTTCTTTGTATTCATCACTACGGAAATCAGGCGCATACCGTCCTGCTTTGCAGTACCGACCAGACAGTAACCGGCCTCATCTGTCCAGCCTGTCTTGAGTCCATCTGCGCCTGGATAGACGCCCAGCAGGGGATTGCGGTTGTACTGGGTTATGCCGTCATATGTGAACTCGGTCATCGATTCGATCTCAAGTATCTTGGGGTACTTGTTTATGAAGTATCGGGCGAGCGTCGCTATATCCCTTGGGCTCATGTAATGTCCTTCGGCTTCAAGTCCGTTCGAATTCTTGAACTGCGTATTTGTAAGGCCCAGTTCCTGGGCCTTTTTGTTCATTTGCTGGACAAAGGCCTGTTCGGTCCCATAGAGGTGCTCAGCTATTGCCACACATCCGTCATTTCCGGACACTACAGCTGTCCCTGTTACTATCACACCAAAGGGTACCTGAGTGCCTACCTCAAGGAACATAACAGAGCCGCCCACCTTGTAAGCCCAGGCATTTTCGGATATGGTCACAGGGTCATCCCAGCCTACTGTGCCTTGCTCCAGCGCTTCAAAGGCAAGCAGCAGGGTCATGATCTTTGTGATGCTGGCCGGCGTACGCGGCTCATCGGCATTCTTTTCATACAATACCCTGCCTGTCGATGCTTCTATCAGGATAGCAGCAGGCGCAATCGATTCAAACTCAGTGGTCTCGGCATACACCGGACCGGACGACAGAAAAACGATCGACAGAATAATTATGGAGACCAATAGCTTTCCGATGCTTTTCATCTGTTTGGCAACCTCCGTTTGTACAGACTGTCTGTGATAATACCCGGGAGTCAGTGAAATCAGCGTCTTTTATTATTATCTATATAATAGCACTAATTAAACCCATGGACAACATTAAGCAGGCTTAAATAAGCTGTTTCGTATGAGTATTGAGTGTTTTCAGCACAAATGGTATTATTGACCGGTAGAGATGGTTCCATTCAAATAATGATTATGCAAGCCTGGATTTTTGTAGTAAAATAATGAGAATACATAGAAACAGGACAGGGGGCATATGTAACAGATGACAGCGGAAAGACTCATAGTACCGGTGGACTATAAATCAGTACTAGGCATCAGAGACACTGAGAAAGCCATTAAGCTTATAAAGGATTATTTTGAAGACAGGCTGGCTGCCGCTCTGAACCTGACCAGGGTATCTGCTCCATTGTTCGTATTTAGACATACGGGACTAAACGATGACCTTAATGGCTTTGAAAGGCCGGTTTCATTTGATGCCAAGGGGATAAACGGAGAAAGGATCGAGATCGTGCATTCACTGGCCAAATGGAAACGGATGGCCTTGCACAGGTACGGGTTCAGGCATGGTGAAGGCCTGTATACTGATATGAATGCGATCAGAAGGGACGAGGATCTGGACAATCTGCATTCAATCTACGTAGACCAGTGGGACTGGGAGAAAATAATCGAAAAAGAGGAAAGAACAGTCGCGACCCTGAAACAGATAGTAAGGTCAATTTTTCAGGTATTCAAGGACTGCGAAGACCTGGTCGTCAGGACCTATCCTGAACTGACCAGGCAGTTGCCGGATGAGATAAGCTTCATAACCACCCAGGAGCTGGAGGACATGTATCCGGAGCTGACACCCAAGCAAAGGGAGGATGCCATCGCAAAGGAGAAGAAAGCTGTATTCGTCATGAAGATAGGAGGCCTTTTAAGATCCGGGACCAGGCATGACGGGCGGGCCCCTGATTATGATGACTGGGAGTTGAACGGAGATATAATATTCTGGTATCCTGTCCTGAACTGTGCCTTTGAAGTATCTTCCATGGGCATCAGAGTAGACGAGGATTCATTGGCAAAGCAGCTCGTACTGGCTGGCTGTGAGGAAAGGAGCAACCTTCCGTTCCACAGGGAGGTGCTCCGGGGAAAGCTGCCGTATACAGTCGGAGGCGGCATAGGCCAGTCCAGGATATGCATGTATTTTCTGCATAAGGCTCATATCGGTGAGGTCCAGGCTTCCGTCTGGCCGGAGGACATGGTCAAGGCCTGCTGCCGGTCCGGTATCATGCTGCTTTAGTCTATGCTTGATAATGCTGGTTCATATGATGGAACAGGACGCCTTATGGGCGTCCTGTCTTATATTTTCTGATTTTACTCATCGGTCACATTATCTTCGACAAACTCGGGCCTGTTCAAAGGCTTCTGAGCCGGGCCCTCGATTATCTCACCTTCATATGTAAAGCGGGAACCGTGGCACGGGCAGTCCCATGAATGCTCTGCTGAATTCCACACAAGCTCACAGCCCAAATGGGTACAGGTGGTATCGACGACATGGAGCCTGCCCTGCATATCACGGTATGCGCCGAACTTCTCTCCGCTTATTTCAACATATCCTGCCTGGCCCGGATTTATCTCTTCATTTTTCACCGGAGCCAGCTTTCCCTTTATCAGCTCTTTTGCCACATTGACATTTTCGGCCGTAAATTTGCCTGCTGATGCGGCAGGGATAAAGCGAGAGGGATTGTATACCTCAAACCAGGGATTATCCTTGCCCAGGACCAGATCCTTAAGCACCATTGCCGCCGCAGTGCCGTTTGACATCCCCCATTTTCTGAAGCCGGTCGCCACATAGATGCCGGCGGTTTTCGATGTCAGGTTGCCGACATAGGGGACCTTGTCCATGGTGGTATAATCTTGGGTCGACCATCGGTAGAGGACCTCCTTGACCCTGAACATGCTTCGGGCTGTGTCCAGCAATCTTTTATAATGTACCCCGGTATCGCCGCCCTGGCCTGTCTTGTGGTGTTCACCTCCGACTATGACCAGCTCCTGTCCGTTGCCAAGGGGCTGTGACCGGAAGGACCTGCCGGGGTCTTCAGCAGTGATATACATCCCACCGGGATACTTGTCTTCTATTGTAATCCCCAGGGCATAGGACCTGTCGGGGTATATCCTGGAGAAATACATCCCGTTTCCGTCATAAAAGGGATAATGGGACGCAATGATCACACTGGATGCCTTGATTGAATGGCCGTTGCCGGTCGTAATGCCAAGCCTGTTCTCAGTCTGGATGTCAACAGCCCGTGTATGCTCGAATATATAGCTTCCCTTTGCCGTGATCTCCCTGGCCAGCGCTATGAGATATTTCAAAGGATGGAACTGATACTGATTGTCGAAGCGCAATGCAGCCTTGACCTTGACGGGCAGAGGTATTTCATCCAGGCATTGGGCATCAAAGCCCAGCTTGATAGCTGTTTCCGCCTCATCATAGACCTTTTGGACATAGGTCTCATCCTGGGTATAGACATACGCAGGCTGGGCCATAAGATCACAGTCGATATTCAGCTTGTTGATCAACTCCAGAACGGTGCTGATCGCTGCCCGGTTTGCTTCGGCATACTGCCGGGCCAGGTCCAGGCTTATCCGGGTCTCGATCGTATTGTAGATGAGATCGTGCTGAGCGGTAAGCTTGGCTGTGGTATGGCCTGTTGTTCCGTGCAGGAGCTTGTCGGCTTCGACCAGGGCTACCTTCAAGCCTTCCTGTGAAAGCAGGAAGGCTGTGGTTATGCCCACTATGCCGCCGCCAATTATGGCAGCGTCCACTTCTATGTCCTTATCCAAAGGCCTATACTCATCAAAAGTTACAGAAGCCATCCAATAGGATTGGGGCGGAGTATTGAATCCGTATCCCCATTCTGTATTTTCCATATCGAAACCTCCATATTGATCTATTGGCGTTCTTCTAAGGCTCAAGCCATATCATTCAATAATGATGACCGCTCCGTTTTCAGTATCGAACCAGTTGTACAGAAACTCTGCATGGCTGGAGAAGTTGCGCACGCACATATGGGAGCGGGGAAAAGTGCCAATGGTATGCAGGTATTCCTGGATCCCCGGGTCGATCCGCTCCCCGTCCTTTTCCTCATAGGCCACCGGTACACCGTGGATATATGCACCGCCGCAGAAGCGCAACGCAAAAGGGGCATAGCCTGCTATCTCATCGGAATTGTCCTTTAGGTATTCAAACCGCTCTTTCTTTTCTATAGCCCTAAAGTATCCAAGAGGGGTCTCGAAGGAGGTTTCACCCTTAAGCCCGGTCGTGGCCAGGGTATAGGATACCATAGTGATGCCCCCGCCGCTTATTTCAAATACAGCCTGATTTTGCTGGCTTCTGTCCACAACGGCGACATGCTTGAGCTGGGTAAGTGGATTCTCCTTGTCAATATATTTCTTTGGGATGAACAATTCTCTATCAAAGCTGATGACAAAGGCCCTGTAAAAATCGCCGGTCTCACCGATGAGCTTTAGCAGCATCCCGTCGGGCACATACCTGAAATCCGAACTGGTATCAGGCTCATAATATCCAGGAGCGCTTTGATAAATGCGCATTCCGTACTCATCGGTAGCAGCCCCTTTGACCTTTTCAGGCGGAGCTCCGTTCACGTTTTTGTAGTTGCTTACATGGTACAGCTCTTCATTGGAAAGCTGGTCCAAAAGGGTTTTTATTGAAGCGAGCATTTTATTGAACTGGAATGTCCTCGTTTCGCCTGACTCAGAATGGATATAGCCGGTCACTATACTGCCGTCGTGTTTGCAGGAGACCTTGTACCAGATATCCGACCCATTCAGGGCTGCTCCGCTTACCTTCTGATGCAGGGCAAGCTTTTCTCCGTTGTATGCCTTGCAGACCTCTTCCGTATCAGGGTCCGGCCGCCTGTGGATACTGACCTCCTGTTCACTGGTTATCAGGAAGTAGTCATAAGCAAGATCATACTTGTCATATTTGACTCCGTACCTGATCTCAGCCGGCAGCCTGGTGTCATAGGTCTGGATCACCTCTATGGTGCCTGCTTCATCGATAGTGGAGTTTATCCTGCTGACTTCAAACTGGTTGACACCTATATTGGACAGGCTGATTTTCTGGGACTCTGCAAAGCTGGTCTCCTTCAGATCATTTTCCAGCTCAAAGGCGTTGATGTTTTCCTCGACCGCATCCTTGTCCGATTTGTAAAGGTTGTCCTTCTGATGTCCCTGTTCATTTTTGTCCCGGATCTCTTCCTGTTTGCTTTCTGCTGGTGGCCTTCCTGTTTCATCGGGTACCGAACGGCGATAAGAGCATGATGTTATCAACATTACTATTGTGAGCAATAACAGCAAGGATTTCATTTTCATGGACTTCACCTATCATTTTCACAAGATATTTTGTATAATCTAGTATAGAATTTACCAAAGGCTGTTTATATTATTCATTACGTGCTGTGAGCGAAAACTGCAGCTCTTATGAAAGCTCAATGAGGATAAGCCTGAAAGGAGAGTACGAATGGCACCTTTCCCTCCCGTTCAGATCCACTACCTGTACCACAGCGGCTTTGCCGTTGAAATCTCCGACTATATGCTGATCTTTGATTATTACAGAGGGGATATCGGCCCGGAAAAACCACTTTCAGCCTATGGAAGGGCTATAATTGACAGGCTGAAGGACTATAAGCAGGTCCTGGTGTTTGCAAGCCACAGCCATTTCGATCACTTCAATCCTGCTATTTTTGACTGGCTGGATGCAAAGCCTGACATCAAATATATTCTCAGCTATGATATAGACAGGGCAGAAGCGAAAGGCACCTGCTACTTTGTAAGGCCGTATGAGGAGCTGGAAGTAGCCGGTGTTAAGATTTCTGTGTTTGGCTCCACTGACATAGGGGTATCCTTTCTGACAGAGGTGGAGGGCATAAAGCTCTTCCACGCAGGCGACCTGAACTGGTGGCATTGGCCGGAGGAGTCGACTGAGGCTGAGCTGACGGAGGCGGAGCTGCAATTTAAAAATGAGGTCTCAAGGCTGGCCTGCAGGCAGATCGACATAATGTTTTTCCCGGTCGATCCAAGGCTAAAGGAGCACTACTACATAGGCGGGGAATATATTATCAGGAATGTCAGGCCGTCTTTATTCGTGCCGATGCACTTTGCCCACAAGACCGGTATTACAGAAAGGTTCGCAAAGCTCATGGCCGGGTCAGGGACAGAGACAGCCGTGATATCATCAAGAGGCCAGACACTAAGCTATATAAAAAAATAAGAGGAGGATGGGACATGAAATTCACCTTTGCCCACAACAACATCAACGTTCTGAACCTGGAAAAAAGCGTACAGTTTTATGAAAAGGCCCTGGGCCTTACCGAGGTCAGGAGAAATACTGCTGAGGATGGCAGCTTCATCCTGGTTTTCATGGGGGATGGGGTAACATCCCACACTCTGGAGCTGACATGGCTCAGAGACTGGGAGAGGCCTTATGACCTGGGGGACAACGAGTTCCATCTGGCTTTCACAGTAGATGACTATGAGGCTGCCCACAGGCTGCATTCCGAGATGGGCTGCATATGCTACGAGAACAAGGCGATGGGTATATACTTCATAGAGGATCCGGATGGATACTGGATAGAGATAATACCAAAACGGAACTAAGCAAAAAGCCCTGCAGACCAAGCACGAAGCCATATAAGCAAAAGCATCGTGCCAGAGTCACAGGGCTTTATATAATTTTGCGTCTAATCCGCAGTCAATCCTTTAAATACTTATCTATCATGTCGTCAGTGACTTCAAGCCTTTTGCAGATCTCACCGTAAAACCGGCCGCTTTTTCGGAGGGTCCTGACCTGGGTATCATAATCGACATGGTACAATCCAAATCTGGCTGATTCTCCTTCGACCCATTCAAAGTTGTCCATGAGGGTCCAGTGATAATAACGTTCTACCGGTATGCCTTCTTTACACAGCTTTGATATTTCATAAAGATGGTCATATATGAATCTGGAGCGGAACCTATCCTCCCCGTCACATGTCCCGTTTTCCGTGATCCAGATAGGGGCTGTAAAGAGCCTGTAGTACTTTTTGCATATCCGGTACAAGCCCCTGGGGTATATCTCCCAGTTGAGGTCATTCCGGGGGGTGCCAGGCATTACCTCATTTCTGAAGCCCTTGAATCTTATAGCATCCCTGGTGTAGTAGTTGATACCGATAAAGTCAAAATACCTTCCCCCGCCCTTGGGCGCCCCAAGGCCGACAGGAGGCCGCAGAAAGCCGGTGGCCATCGATTTGGTCAGTGATCCCTGGAAGAGGTAGTCCATGATTTTGGCCGCCAGTATATCCAGGGGGTTGTATTTGTTATAGGGATCGAATATTCTTACGTGGTTTGCTACGCCAACCATGGTTTTACCGGGGAAATCATTGTCCTTTCTGATTTTGTGTATCAGCTTATAGGCAGTTATATGACATAGAGCCATATTCCTATAGACCTTGAGCAAGCGCTTTATGCTTTTTACACCCGGAGGCCAGACTCCGAAGTAATAGCCCAGGGTCGCATAAACATTGGGTTCATTGATGGTGATGTATTCGCTGACCAGGTCGCCCAGACGCTCAACAACATACTTCACGTACCTTTCAAAGTACCATACAACGCTTTTGTCTTCAAATCCGCCCATCCTCTCCAGCCACAAGGGGTTGGTGAAATGATGCAAAGTAACAAGAGGCTTTATACCTTTTTCGAGAAGAAGGGTGATCTCATCCCTGTAATGGGCTATGGCTTCATCATCGAACCTGCCTTCCTGAGGTTCTATCCGGCTCCATTCAAGCCCCATGCGATAAACCTTGTGATTGAGCTTTTCCATCAGGGCTATGTCTTCCTTGTAGCGGTTCCAGTGATCATTTGCCCTTAGACAGGTAGACCTGTCCTTTATGTGGCCTTTTTCACACCAATTATACCAGCTGTTGTTTTTATCGCCGCCTTCTATCTGAGTAGCAGCTGTAGCGCTGCCAAGCAGGAAATGATCAGGAAGCTTGAATGCTTTCATTTTCTTTACCCCCTCTGGCGTCTTGCCAACCCAGGATTGGGTCTGACTTTATGATTATATCCTATTATAAATACGGGTTTATTTCAACATCGAAGTAAATGTCATCGCCATAAAAAGGTATGCTATAATTATGTTTGGAAAACTGCAGCTGTGTTTACTATATAAGCAGTTATTACTGGACGGAGGTGCTTGTAAATGACTTATTCACCCAACGATAGCAGATATGACACTATGAAATACAACCGCTGCGGCAAAAGCGGACTAAAGCTGCCAGCGGTCTCCCTCGGGCTATGGCACAATTTTGGTGGCGTTGATGCCTTTGAAAACAGCAGGGCAATGATACATAAGGCATTCGATCTGGGGATCACCCATTTTGACCTGGCCAACAATTACGGCCCACCCCCTGGCTCAGCAGAGGAGACATTTGGAAAGATACTCAAAAAGGATTTGTCCGCTTATCGCGATGAGCTGATCATATCTACAAAGGCAGGCTATTACATGTGGCCCGGGCCTTATGGCGATCATGGATCCAGGAAGTATTTGCTGGCGAGCCTGGATCAAAGCCTCAAGCGGCTTGGGGTTGACTATGTGGACATCTTCTACCACCACAGGCCGGATCCGGATACTCCGCTCGAAGAGACCATGGGCGCTCTGGCCAGCGCCGTAAAGCAGGGGAAAGCCCTGTATGTCGGCCTGTCGAATTACGGGCCGCAGCAGACCAGGGAAGCTGCCAGGATACTGAAAGAGCTTGGCACACCCTGCCTGATCCACCAGCCTTCATATTCCATGTTCAACCGCTGGATAGAGCATGAGCTCCTGGACGTCCTGGAGGAGGAGGGTATAGGCTCGATAGTGTTCTCACCCCTTGCCCAGGGCTTGCTGACCGACAAATACTTAAAGGGCATCCCGGCAGATTCCAGAGCAGCCAAGTCCCATGGCTTCCTCAAGGAAAAGGATATCACGGAGGAGAAGCTTGACAAGATACGCAGATTGAACGATATAGCCAAACAGCGCGGCCAGACTCTGGCTCAGATGGCCGTGGCATGGATACTTAGAGACGGCAGGATAACATCCGTCCTGGTAGGGGCAAGCAAGGTCTCTCAGGTCGAGGACAATGTGAAAGCCCTGGACAACATCAGCTTTACGAAAGAAGAGCTGGAAAAAATTGATCAGATACTGGGATAACATAGATTTAGCATAAGCGGACCACAGGTTCCGCTTTTTTCTTTAAAATGGCATTAAACAGCACACAGGCGGGGAATCTTAAATGTAAACAGTTGCTGGTCATCACCAGGCATAAAATCCGGAAAAGGAGATGATGAATATGATCAGCAGGATGTCTCCGGCAAAGAGGCTCCTTATCTACACCCTTGCTGCAGCTGTTTTCATTGCCTGCTTGTTTTTACCGCAGGAGAACGCAAAGGCAGCCGGACCTAGAACGGTCACTGTCTTGGGAGAAGGGAAGGTAAGCATCGCTCCGGATACGGCATATACCACATTGGGCATAGAAACCTCGGGCAGTGATGTGCACAAGGCCCAGAGCAGCAATAAAGCCATCATGAGTGACATCATAAAAGCGCTTAGGGACCTTGGAATAAAGGAAAAGGACATACAGACAGTTAACTACAGTATTTATCCGGAGTATAACTGGCAGGGCACTCAAAATGTGCTGATAGGTTACAGAGTGTCGAATCAGATCAGAGTAAAGATCGAGGGCATGGAGAAGGCAGGGGCGGCCTTGGAGGCAGCTACGGCCAGGGGGGCAAATGTGGTCCATGGCATCCAGTTTACTTACTCTGGCATATCTGAGACATATAAAACTGCGCTTGAGCAGGCGCTTAAGGATGCGGAGCACAAGGCTAAGCTCCTGACAGGGCACTTTTCCTATAAGAACCTTAAGGTCATCAGGTTGGAGGAGATATCCAAGGGAAGTTTCCTTCCCGGGACCTATTGCAGGAGTTATGATGCCTGTGATCCTTTGCAGGTAAACTCAGGGGCTATGGATGTACAGGCTCTGGTAAAGGTGACCTTTGAGTACTAGACATAAGACATGCTCCATGTACTGCCCCTGTATGGTATAATACTGTGCAGAAAATACATACAGAGGTGATATTTGCATGGAGTTCAGCGATGTGTTGAGAACGAGGAGGGCAGTGCGGAGCTACAGAAGGGATCCTGTGCCACAGGATAAGCTCGACAGACTGAAGGAAGCCTTGCAGTTGGCGCCCTCGGGCAACAACCGTGAGCCTTACAGGTTCATCTTCGTCCTTGATCCGGCAAAACGTGAAAGGATAGCCAGAGAGGCCTGCCATCAGGACTTTATAAAGGATGCCCCGGTGATAATGGCGGCATGCTGTGAGAAGGGCTACTCCTTCGATACAGCCATAGCTGTGGACCATATGGTGCTTGCGGCAACTAACGAAGGCCTGGGTACATGCTGGATAGGCTGGTTTGAACGGGATGTGGTGAGGAGGATACTTAATGTACCTGATAATATGGAGATACCCATTTTGGTCACCATAGGCTATAAAGCCGTTGAGCCGGAAGTAAAACCGAGAAAACCGATAGAAGAGCTTGTAGGTATCGATGCATACTAAAAAAGACTGTCAAAGGACAGTCTTTTTTAGTTCATATATGTTTTTTACTGAGTCTCAGTATGGCAGCTCTGTGGTTTCACCGACTACGGTGAAGGATGCCTTCAAAACCTTGGTTCCAGTGAGCTTTTGACTTCTGGCATCAGGCTGGCTACCGCCGGCATATACCTCGAACACTCCGGGCTCGAGCATGCATCTGCCTTCGTTGTCGATCAGTGCCATTTGTCGGGCTGTGATGGTAAAGCGTACCTGTGTCTCTTCACCGGGCTTCAGGTGAATACGTTTGAAGCCTGACAGCTGCCACTTTGGCACGGCCACACTGGCTTCCACATCCTTCAGGTACACCTGTACTACCTCATCGGACTCATAGCTGCCGGCGTTTTTGACCGTCACGCTGACTTCAAGGCTGTCACCTGCATTAATAGTGCTCTTGTCAAGACTGAGGTTTGAATATTCAAATTTGGTGTAACTCAGGCCGTATCCAAAGGGGTAGAGGGCCTCCTGCTGCATATACCTGTATGTCCTGTTTACCATGGAGTAATCCCTGAAGTCGGGAAGCTCATCTGTGGACCGGTAGAAGGTGACGGGAAGCCTTCCGGAAGGACTGCATTCGCCGAACAATATCGAGGCTATAGCTCTGCCGCCCTGAGCTCCGGGATACCATCCCTGGATGATGGCAGGCACGTTTTCATCAGCCCAGGTCACCGCCAGCGCGCTGCCTGACAGGAGTACAAGGACTATTGGCTTTCCGGTCTTATGGACAGCCTCCAGAAGCTCCTGCTGCAATCCCGGGAGGTTCAGATGCGGCTTGTCACCGCTTGCATATTCATTGCCGACGTCACCTTCTTCGCCCTCGATATTGGCATCAAGGCCAAGGCACATAACGACGACATCAGATCTTTCAGCCACAGCCAGAGCTTCGGCGAACCTGTCATACTTTTCGCCCAGGCCTGAGGCCTTGTCCCGGTACAGGTGGCAGCCTTCGGCATAGTATATCCTGATATCATCGCCGGCTTTTTCTCTGATGCCCTCCAAAACCGTGACATACTCAGAGGCAGTGCCAAAGTAGTTACCAACCAGGGCATCCCTGCTGTCAGCGTTGGGACCGATGACAGCAATAGATCTGATCTTGTCCTTATTGAGCGGCAGAAGATCATTTTCATTCTTCAGCAGAACGATGGTCTTTTTAGTAAACTCCAGCGCAAAGTCCCTGTGTTCCTTGCAATCGTTGAGCTCGAAGGGTATCGAAGCATAGGGGACCTTGTCCTCCGGATCGAACATCCCCAGCTTCATCCGGGTCGTCATTAGCCTTATGACGGCCCTGTCAATGTCCTCCTCAGTGATCAGCCCTTCCTGCAGGGCCAAGAGCACATTTAGATACATATGACCGCAGTTCAGGTCACAACCGTTTTTAAGTGCAAGGGCTACGGATTCCGTTGCTGTGCTTGTGACATGGTGGTTCTCATGGAAATCCTTGATAGCCCAGCAGTCCGATGTCACATGGCCTTTGAAGCCCCATTCATCCCTCAGGATATCCTGCAGCAGGGTTTTGCTGCCGCAGCAGGGCTCTCCGTTGGTCCTGTTGTAAGCCCCCATGACGGATTCGACGCCGGCTTCCTTGACCAGATCTTTGAAGGCAGGGAGATAGGTTTCCCTGAGATCCTTCTTACTCACCACAGCATTGAACTCATGCCTTTCGCTTTCAGGGCCGCTGTGGACAGCATAGTGCTTGGCACAGGCCGCTGCTTTCAGATACTTGGGATGATCGCCCTGTATCCCCTTCACAAAGGCAACACCCAGCCGACCTGTCAGATAAGGGTCTTCGCCGTAAGTCTCATGTCCTCTGCCCCATCTTGGATCCCTGAATATATTGATGTTGGGGGACCAGAATGTAAGGCCCTTGTATATGCCGTGGTCGCCTTTACGTTGAAACTCATGATACCTGGCTCTGCCCTCCGTTGATATGATGTCTGCTGCCTTATGTATGAGGTCCTCGTCAAAGGTCGCGGCCATGGCTATGGCCTGGGGGAACATGGTAGCTACACCTGCTCTGGCCACCCCGTGCAGGGCCTCATTCCACCAGTTGTATGCCTGGACGTTGAGCCTGGGGATAGCAGCAGCGAAGTGCACCATTTGTGATGCCTTCTCCTCCAGAGTCATCCTGGAAACCAAATCCCTAGCCCTTTCCTCAAAGCTCAGGTTCTCATCCAGATATGCCGGTTTTTCTGCCATTTTATCACTCCCGTTCTTATATATTGTTTTACAGATAGGGGTAATACATTTTAATTATAACCTATTGTCGAAAAATATCTATATCTAAATATGTGCATAGTACACAATTGATCGGTACTATGATAGAATCATCATATGAATATATGATATTGGAGGTCAGGTCAATGAGTAAAAGGTTTCCCCGCACAGAGGTCGAAGGTATCTCCCTTTCGAGGATGATAATCGGTACGAACTGGATCCTTGGTTACAGCCATACCAGCCCTGCAGCGGATAAGCTGATCAGGAACAGGCACAGCAGCCCATCTTCCATAACTGATATGCTCAAGGCTTTCCTCAACAGAGGGATCGATACCATCATGGGGCCCTTTACCGACAATGAAGTATTGCAGCAGGCAGTCAAGGATGCGGAGGATGCCACCGGCACGAGGATGATAATCATCGATACCCCTATAATAAATGTTGATGACAATGCCAGTGCCAGAAAAGAAGCAGAAGCTACCATAGCCCGCAGCAAGAAGGCAGGCGCTGCCCTGTGCCTTCCTCATCATTCATCTGTTGAGCAGCTCGTAAATAAAAACAAGGGTACTATAGACAGGCTGCCGGATTATCTGAAAATGATACGGGATCACGGCATGGTACCCGGCTTGTCGGCCCATATGCCTGAACTGGTGGTGTATTCAGATGCCAATGGCTATGATGTGCAAACCTATATCCAGATATACAACTGCATGGGATTTTTGATGCAGGTGGAAGTAGAGTATATACACAAGATCATATGGAACGCCAAGAAACCTGTAATGACCATCAAACCAATGGCTGCAGGGAGGGTCAGCCCCTTTGTCGGCCTGACCTTCGTATGGCATACGATAAGGCCATGTGATATGGTGACTGTAGGATGCTTCACACCGGAGGAAGCAGCCGAGGACATAGAAATCTCGCTGGCAGCCCTGGAAAACCGGCCGCCGGATCTCGAAGGCCGCAGCAGCCCTAATAAAACAGCTATAATGAAGTGATTTATAATAGGACAATAAGAACTCAGAGTATTTATGCACTGAGTTCTTTTTTATACATTCATCATGTATTATGTTTACCTGATCATCTATTATATGCTACAATAAACATAGACAATCGTACAATACAGGGGTATACATATATGTCACAGATCAGACCATTTTTTGCATGCAAGTCACTTGCATTTCTTATATGCATCATTATTTTCCTAGGAGCCTGTCTACAGGGAACGCCTGCTGCTGATAAGACCTTAGGCGATAGCTTTTCCGAACCTACCGATCATATGCCGGAGGGATCCCCCCAACAGAGCGAGCCTAAGTCGAAAGCCGGTTTGGATGATGACAATAAGGACATCATAACTCCAGAGGAACCAGTCACCGTTGAGACAAAGCCTGTCGTCTCAGATAAGGCAGAAACAGAAACGCAGGAGGAAGAAGCTGTGAAGGTCAGCAGCAGGTCAGGTCAGACCAGGCAGAATGGTCAGGCTGCGGAGCCAGGCAGGTCAAAGGATACACCAAACAGCACAGTTGAGCCTTCCGGCAGTACTGTGGCACTCTCGAGCAACACAGGCAGACCTTCTGACCATACATCCGTATCAACAGGCAAAGGCAAGAGCGTCGATGTCAAAAGCTTTAATCAGATGGTGCTCAATATTATAAGCACCTACGCCGGCAAGCGATATCCTTACCTGCTTAACAATGACTATGCCAATTACAACGGGGTGACAGAGAATATATATTACCAGGGCAATCTGCTGCTCAAGGCTCATCCAAGCGGCAACAAGGCTTCACATTGTGTGGGGATCACCTTTGAGGTCTTCTATAAAGCCATGATCGAATGGAACAAGCTGCACGGAGACAATACCGGGCTGATCAAGAATATGTCTTACAGCCAGCTGGCTGACATGATGCTGACCTGGTATGTAGCTAACGGGCCCAAGGAGATAAGTAATGTCGCTGTTGCAGTAGAGAAGTACGGCCTCGGCAGGAGGATATACGATCTGAATGAGGCCAGGGCCGGAGACTTTATGGACTTCAGCCGGGTTAACGGCACAGGCCATACTGTAGTTTTTATCGGCTGGATCAAGGAAAACGGCAGAATAGTCGGTCTTAAATACTGGTCCAGCCAGTCCGCGACAAAGGGGATAGCATACAACCAGGAGTATTTCAATGTAGTGCGCAGCAACGGGAAGCGGGGAAAGGTAGATATAAACAGCTTGTATATTGCCCGGGTAGAGCCATGAATCTTATTATAAAAACTTCCAAACATGCTGTAGAAATATAGACGATATTATGTTATATTATTAAAACATAAGCAAATACTTCTATTGAAAGGCAAGGAGTCTGTATGGTAATGAACAATGGCGTAAACACGGACGACATCAATATCGATATAAAGAATGAAGACAGCTATACGTCCAACTTTATACGCAAGATCATAATCGATGACCTGGAGTCAGGGAAGCATAAGGAAATAGTCACCAGATTCCCCCCGGAGCCCAACGGTTACCTGCATTTGGGCCATGCCAAGGCGATCATGCTTGATTTTGAGCTGGCTGATGAGTTCAACGGCAGGACGAATTTGAGGTTTGATGACACGAACCCATTGAAAGAGGACACAGAGTACGTAGAGTCCATAAAGGAAGATATCAAGTGGCTGGGCTATGAATGGGACGATTTGCGCTTTGCCTCTGATTACTTTGAAGAGATGTACAATCGTGCAGTGCTGCTCATAAAGAAACAGAAAGCGTATGTATGTGACCTTTCAGCAGAGCAGATAAGAGAGTACAGAGGCACCCTGACTGAGCCTGGCATCGAAAGCCCGTACAGGAACCGTTCAGTGGAAGAAAACCTGGACCTCTTTGAACGGATGCGCAAGGGTGAGTTCAAGGACGGCGAAAAAGTACTGAGGGCCAAGATTGACATGCAGTCTCCCAATATGAACATGCGGGACCCCGTCCTGTATCGTATAGCCCATGCTACCCACCATAATACAGGCGATAAGTGGTGTATATACCCTATGTATGACTTCGCCCACCCGCTCGAGGATGCTATCGAGGGCATCACCCATTCCATATGCACCCTCGAGTTTGAAGATCACAGGCCACTGTACGACTGGGTAGTCAGGGAATGCGAGATGGAGCACATCCCTCAGCAGATAGAGTTTGCACGGCTTAACGTAACTAACACGGTGATGAGCAAGCGTAAGCTGAAAATGCTTGTGGACGAGGGGATAGTAGACGGCTGGGATGATCCTCGAATGCCTACCATAGCAGGCTTAAGGAGAAGGGGATTCACGCCTGAGTCAATCAGGAACTTCTGCCGTGCTACCGGGGTATCCAAGACCAACAGCGTTGTGGATTATCAGCTTCTGGAGCATTTCCTGAGAGAGGACCTTCTGGGCAAAGTGCCAAGGGTTATGGGTGTGCTCAGGCCTTTAAAAGTAGTTATCACCAATTATCCGGAGGATCAAGAGGAGCAGCTGGAAGCTGTGTACAACCCTGATAACCCCGAGCTGGGTTCGAGAAAGCTGACTTTTTCAAGAGAGATCTATATAGATGCAGAAGATTTCATGGAGAACCCGCCCAAGAATTATTTCCGCCTGTATCCCGGCAACGAGGTCAGACTCAAGGATGCGTATTTCATCAAGTGCAACGATGTTATAAAAGACAAGGACGGCAATATAGTCGAGCTCCATTGCACTTACGATCCCGAGACCAGAAGCGGATCAGGCTTTACAGGCAGAAAGGTCAAGGGTACGATACACTGGGTAAGTGCAAAGGATGCTATCCCAGTAGAGTTCAGGCTTTATGAGCCCCTGATCCTGGAGGACGATGACGAGGATGACGACAAGCCATTCCTGGAAAAAGTCAACCCAAGGTCCCTGGAGATTTTGAACGGGCTTGCAGAGCCGAGCATCAAAAACTCTGCACCCCACCAGAAATATCAGTTCATCAGAGTCGGGTACTTCAATACGGATCCAAAGCTGACAAAAAAAGACAAGCTGGTATTCAACAGAATCACAGCTCTGAAAAGCTCATTCAAGCTTTAAGAATTAACAAGGACCTTCTGCCAGCCAGAGGGTTCTTTTTTTAGGAGGTCAGGGTGATTATGTTCAATGACTGGGAAAATCATCATGTGCTGCAGATCAACCGGGAACCTATGCATGTTCCCCTGGGTGCCTATGAAAGCGAAGACCAGGCTGCATCAGCCAACAGGGATTCATCAAGGTATGTCTTAAGCCTTGACGGAAGATGGAGATTCCGGCTCTTTCCAAACCCAGAATCAGTACCGGAAGGATTCAGCGCAGAGAGCTATGATGCGTCTGACTGGAGCGAGATCGAGGTCCCGGGCAACTGGGAGATACAAGGGCATGGTATACCTATATACACCAACATCAGGTATCCCTTTGATGACGGGAAGAATGAGATCAGGCCTCCCTTTGTCCCCGCGGACAATCCGACGGGCTGCTATATAACTGAATTTGAGCTGCCAGAACACTTTAGCGGCCGCAATGTTTACATCAATTTCGGCGGAGTCGAGTCAGCCTTTTATCTGTGGATAAACGGAGACAAGGTGGGGTATTCACAGGACAGCAAGCTGAGCGCCGAGTTCAACATAACTCCTTATGTCAAGACCGGCACCAACATAATAGCGGTGCAGGTCATGCGTTGGTGCGACGGATCGTATCTGGAGGACCAGGACTACTGGCACCTGTCCGGCATTCACCGGCCGGTCAAGATATATGCCAAGCCCTTAGTACATATCCGGGATTTTAAGGTCGTATCCACCCTGGATGACAATTATACTGACGGCAGGCTGGTCCTTTATTGCTATGTCAACAAAGCAAAGAACTATTATGATTACAATATAAAGATAAGGCTTTTGGATGACAGCGGCCAGGACATTATCAAGCCTGAGACACAGCCGATAGCTGCAAAGACACCTATGTACAAAAGGACCGGGCATATACCCGAGGATGGGGCAGCCTTGTTTGCTCTGGATATAAAAAAACCCAGGAAATGGACCGCTGAAACACCCTACCTGTATACCCTGCTTATGACCCTGATAGATCCTGAAGGCAATCCTATCGACTATGAAAGCTGCAGGATAGGGTTCAGGAGAGTCGAGATATCAAGGGACGGGATACTGCTGCTAAACGGCAGGCGGCTTGTGATCAGAGGGGTGGACCGCCATGAACACCATCCGGATACGGGGCGGGCCGTATCATATGAGCGCATGCGTGATGAGATCATAGCCATGAAGCGCCTTAACTTCAACGCTGTCAGGACAAGCCATTACCCGAACGATCCGAGATGGTATGATCTATGCGATGAGCTTGGGATCTATCTTGTTGATGAGGCCAATCTTGAGACCCATGGTATTGAAGGGCTTCTGTCAAAGGATCCCGACTGGGCAGCAGCGTATTTAGACAGGGCTGTAAGAATGGTCATGCGGGACAAAAACCATCCTTCCGTGATCATCTGGTCACTGGGCAATGAGTCGTCCGTGGGCATGCACCATGCTGCAATGGCAGGCTGGATCCGTTTCTATGACAAGACCAGGCCTGTCCAATATGAGAGCGGGGATCCAGACAAGCTGGTTTCTGACATAAGGGCTCCCATGTATCCCTGGCTTGGCTGGGTCGATGAGGTCATGAACGACACCCGCGACTTAAGGCCTATGATCATGTGTGAATATGCTTATTCCAAGAGCAACAGCAACGGCAACTTCTATAAGTTCTGGGACTACGTTGAGAAGTATCCCAGGTTCCAGGGGGGATTCGTCTGGGATTGGGCCGACAAGGCCATAACCAGGCGTGCGGAGGACGGGCAGACCTACTGGGCATATGGGGGTGACTTTGACGAACCTGTGGTCGACCCTGTACCGGATATGTGCCTGAACGGGGTGGTACTTCCTGATCTGACACCTAAGCCAGGTGCAATGGAGATCAAAAACATACAGGCACCAGTCCGCATCAAGCCCTTCGACCTTAATAAGGGGATCCTGATCCTTGAGAACCGCTACCACTCTCTAAGCCTTGAGCATCTCTATGTTAGCTGGGAACTTATAAAGGATGGTATGACTGTCACCCAGGGCTGGGTCGATGAGCTCAGTGCCCAGGCCGGTGAGTCAGAGCAGCTTGATATACCTGTGGATCCCACCGGTCTTGACTGCAGATCAGAGTATTTCATAAATGTTTATGTCAAGCTGAAATACCCTATAGTCTGGGCACCAGCAGGATATGAGATCTATCGGGATCAATTTGCGCTTCAGACAGGCAGAAAGGAAGCAGACCAGCTATGTACTGATATTTATGTTGAAGCTGCAGGCAGTGACTTCGTCCTTGAGGAATCGGACAGTAAGCTGGTAGTCTCGAATGACAGCATATCTTTCGAGATCGACAAGCGGGAAGGGGTCCTGAAGGATTTAAGGAAGAACGGCCGAATTATTCTGAACAGCCTGGCGAAAGAGAATTTCTTCAGGGCACCTACTGGTATTGACGAAGGACAGAGGGATAAGAACGCCGTTGCCTATGACTGGAAATCAGCCGGACTCGACAGGCTTGAAAGAAGGGTTAAGTACTGCAAGGCCGGCATGACCGATGCCAAAGCGGTGCGGGTGGAAACGGCAGCTGACCTTTATCATGAAGGCAAATGCATGATCTCGACTCAAACCACCTACATGATATATCCCGTAGGGACCATTCTGGTAGAAAACAAGTCAGATATATCCGGGGCCGTGCCGTCTCTCCCCAGGGTAGGGATGACTCTGAATGTGCCGGAGGACCTGAGTGAGCTTGCCTGGTATGGCAGGGGTCCCCATGAAAACTATTGTGACAGGAAACGAAGTGCACTGGTAGGTCTGTACCACAGCACCGTTGATGAGCAGCATTTCTCGTTTATTGTGCCGGTAGAATGCGGCGGGAAGGAAGATGTCAGATGGCTATCGCTGACAGACAGAGAAGGATGGGGATTCACTGTCGAAGGGGCAGAGCTTATACATTTTGACGTTCACCGCAATAGTGTCAGCGACTATGCCGCTGCCATGCATGATCACGAGCTGAAGCCCCGCAATGAAATATTCCTGAATATCGATTGCCGGCATTCAGGGCTTGGCGGCGACAACGGATGGAACAGGACCATACATGACGAGTTCCTGATCCTGCCTGGTAAATACACCTTGAAGCTCGCAATACACCTAAAGGGCAGGAGACAAACCTATAATATCAATACCTGGTAGACAGCATAAGAAATGATCAAGGCATGATGCATATCATGCCTTGATTACTCATTTTCTTCTTTTGTCTCTTTTGTTGTCGTACTCTTCGCCAAAATACTCAGTAGCGTTCTCACCAAGCTGATCGTTATAGAAATCAGGATGCTCATCCTGTCCCTGATCTGCTTGCCTTCTTAACTTATCCTTTGATGCCAATTGTTTGGACTCCTTCCTGTTTGATTTTGTTAATGTTATTTTGACCGTATGAACGATAATTATGCTCACTTATCCTTTTCTTGACAAGGAGAATGGCAGCGTGTAGAATGAAAACGGCTATACGATTAGCCTGGCAGGTGAGATTATGAGAAAAAAGCGCGTATCGAGCAAGGATGTTGCGCGTGAAGCCGGTGTTTCCCAGGCAACGGTTTCCTATGTGCTCAACAATACAAAAAACGTCAAAATAAAGCCTGAGACACGCCAGGCCGTTTTGGATGCAGTAAAAAAGCTGAACTATCATCCCAGCTATATGGCACGTGGGATGAAGCTGAACAAATCGATGGCTGTAGGTGTTATCACCGACCGGAGCGTCACCAACTACAACTTTATGAAAATGCTGGAGGGCATCAAGGATGAGCTCCAGCTGTCCAACTATGCCATCACCCTGCTGTTCAACAAATCCGAAGAATCATTCAACAATGAGATATTGGAGTATTACAATACCAACAGATTTGACGGGATAA
>Ga0116169_1000028_pt1 | contig 162917 bp, 150 predicted proteins | sample AD_UKC130_MetaG_FD_89796 | JGI IMG/M metagenome (GOLD analysis project Ga0116169, IMG submission 89796) | Active sludge microbial communities of municipal wastewater-treating anaerobic digesters from Canada - AD_UKC130_MetaG | ecosystem: Engineered > Bioreactor > Anaerobic > Digestate | place...
ACCACCGCTCATAGCGGTGGTTTTTCTTTGCTCAACAACGTATTATCGTCTAGAAAGGAGAGTTTCACTACCAGCTGCACTAATGCCCCGGAAGCTTGGGTTTACCCCAGGATTGCTTTGAGGTCCTCCTCGGGGGTGGTGCAAGGCTTAAGGCCGAACTTATCCACCAGGATGTTCAAGACATTGGGTGAGATAAAGGCCGGGAGCGAGGGACCAAGGTAGATATTCTTTACGCCCAGCGCCAGCAGGGTCAAGAGGATGCAGACGGCCTTCTGCTCGTACCAGGAGAGCACCAGGGTTAGTGGCAGTTCATTGACGGTGCAGCCAAAGGCATCGGCCAGGGCCAAGGCCACCTGGATGGCGGAATAGGCATCGTTGCATTGGCCCATATCCATGAGCCGGGGCAGGCCGCCGATCTCGCCGATGTTCAAGTCGTTGAAACGGTACTTACCACAGGCTAAGGTAAGAATGACCGTGTCCTTGGGAGCCTTCTGCACAAATTCGGTGTAGTAGTTCCGGCCAGGCCGTGCCCCATCGCAGCCGCCCACGAGGAAAAAGTGGCGGATGGCGCCGGCTTTGACTGCTTCGATGACCTTATCGGCCACGCTGAGGACAGTGTTCCGCGCAAAGCCGGTCAAAAGTTCCGTACCGCCGTTGATGCCCGTGAATTTCCGGTCTTCCGGCCAGCCGCCCAGTTCCAAGGCTTTGGCAATGACTGGTGTAAAGTCTTTCTTCCCATTGATCTCCGGAATATGGCAGAGTCCCGGATAACCCACCACGGCTGTGGTGAAGACCCGGTCGGCATAGGAAGGCTTAGGCGGCATCAGGCAGTTGGTGGTAAACAGGATGGGGGCGGGGATCCCGTCGAACTCCTTTTGTTGATTTTGCCATGCCGTACCAAAATTACCCTTGAGGTGCAGGTATTTCTTTAATTCCGGGTAACCGTGGGCCGGTAGCATCTCGCCGTGGGTGTAGATGTTAATGCCTTTGTCCACGGTCTGCTCCAGGAGTTGTTTCAAGTCATGCAGGTCATGGCCGGAGACAACGATGAAGGGGCCTTTTTCGATATTGGTTGTAACTTTGGTGGGGACCGGATGGCCATAGGCGGAGGTGTTGGCCTCATCCAACAGAGCCATGCATTTAAGATTGGTCTGGCCAAAGTTCATTAACAGATCCAGCCATTCCTCAGGGGTGTGAAACTCACCAATGGCACGTAGGCCGTTGAAGAACCCGGCGGTGACCTCAGGATCTTCTTTACCCAAGACGTAAGCATGCCAGGCATAGGCGGCCATCCCACGCAGGCCCAGCAGGAGTGTGGAGCGCAGCGAGACAAGATCCGGATCACCGGACCACAGTTGGTCGGCGGGGAAGTCCTCGGCGCCGCCCAAACGTTCCTTTTCAGCATGAACCTGATCGATAAGATCCTGGATCCGGGCGCCGTCAAAGTTGACGTTGGTAATGGTGGCAAAGAGTCCTTGCATCATCAGTTCTTTGCCCTTTTGGCCGTAGTCCTTACCCTTGGTGGCGCGAGCCAAGCCAATCAGGGCGCCGGTGAGTTGGTCCTGCAAGTTAGCGACATCCGGAGTTTTGCCGCAGACCCCTGCTTTGGTGCAGCCTTTGCCACCGGCGGTTTGCTCACATTGAAAACAAAACATTGGTCATTCCTCCTTTTATTGCAATACCATTGGAATACTTTGCAAATTATTTCCTGATGTTGAAGGTGAAGGGTTGGTTTTCACCCTCGCCAAGGGAGGCAAACGCATTGCGCCTTGGCTTTGTAGCTTCATTGTAATATAATAAAACCATAAAGTCGGTAACCTATGTTACCAAAAGTGGACGGTGAGCTATTTGTACAAGAAATGGTTTCAGGCGTTGACGGCTTGCGACATCTTTCAAGGGATTGAACAGGAGATGCTAAACCAGATGCTGCAATGCTTAAACCCCACGATTGGTTCCTATCCCAAAGGCGGGGTGATCGCCCGGGCCGGGGAACCCTCTGCAGGCCTGGGGATCGTCTTAGCCGGGAGTGTGGCGGTGACGAAGGAGAGTATTTCGGGGCACCGGACTTTGCTTGTTCTTTTGGGCCCGGGGGATCTTTTCGGGGAGATGGAGGCCTATGCGGAGGAGGCGGTCTGGCCGGCGACGGTGGTGGCCCAAACCGGCAGTGAGGTGCTGTTTTTGCCGGCGGAGAAAATTGTCGGCAATTGCCCGCGGCAGTGTATAAGCCACCGGACGCTGACCTTGAATATGCTTAAGATCCTGTCGCGGAAAGCTGTGTTACTCAATAAAAAGGTTGACTACCTAATCCTCAGGAGTTTGCGGGAGAAAATTGGCACCTACTTGTTGGAACAGTACCGGAAGACCGGGGTCAGCACCTTTGTCTTGCCGCTGAAGCGAAGTGAACTGGCGGAGTTTTTAAACGTATCACGGCCTTCATTGTCCCGGGAGTTATGCCGGATGCGGGATGAGGGACTTATCGAGTTCCATCGGTCTGCCATCAAGATCAAAGACTTGGAAGGACTGAAAGGATTAGTGGGTTAGACCATCTGTGACCGGAAACAAGCCGTGGCTTTGCGGGAATGCCGGCAGGAAGGTTATGGATAAAGGTGCTGAGGAATGTTGCAGGTATTTTGGCGAATAAACAAGGGGCCTAAGTTGCCCCTTGTTTTTCTTAGTTGTTGTCCGCCTGATGATGCGGGTTGTCTAGCCCTTGAAGTAACTGCTTAAAAAGGCTTTAGTCCGTTCATTGGCGGGATAGCCGAAGACCGCCTCCGGTGGCCCCTCTTCCACAATTTGACCTTGATCCATGAAGATGACGTGGTCTGCCACGTCCCGGGCAAAACTCATCTCATGGGTTACCACCATCATCGTCATGTGTTCGGCAGCTAAGGAACGAATGACTTTGAGCACTTCTCCGGTGAGTTCTGGATCCAAGGCGGAGGTTGGTTCGTCGAAGAAAAGAATATCAGGGCTCAAGGCCAGGGCCCGGGCGATGGCCACCCGCTGGCTCTGCCCGCCGGAGAGTTGGTAGGGGTAGGCATCGGCCTTATCCAGCAGGCCGATCTTATTCAACAAGGAGAAGGCAGTGGCTTCTGCCTGGTGGTAGGGAACTCCCTCCACATGGACCGGGGCTTCGGTGATGTTCTGCAGGACAGAAAGATGGGGAAAGAGGTTGAAGTTCTGAAAAACAAGGCCTAAGCGGAGGCGGATCTTCCGTAAGATGGCGTCGGGGGCATAGATTACTTTGCCGTGCTCTGTCCAAACCATGGGGTCACCGCCCACGACGATCCTGCCGGAGTCAATCTTCTCCAAAAGATTAAGACAGCGCAGCAGCGTGCTCTTGCCGGAACCGGAAGGGCCAATGACTGCAAGAACCTCCCCTTTTTTTATTGTGAACGAAATATTGGTTAAAACGCTTTTGCCATCAAAGGCTTTGCTGACATTTTCGACTTTTAGCATCTCCATTGGTAAACCCTCCTCAGCTAACGGCAGCAACTAACGATAGTAACTTAAACGTTTTTCAGCCGCATGGAACAGTTTGGTCACTAGGCCGTTCATTCCCAAGTAAAACAGGCCGGCGATGAAGATTGGTGCGGTGGAGAAGACCCGGGCAGATTCATTCTTGGCCACCCGGAAGAGTTCGGAGATGCCAAGGACTTGGACTAGGGCAGTATCTTTTACCAGGGTGATGACCTCATTGCTGATCGCCGGGAGAATTGCTTTAATTACTTGTGGGAGGATGATCCTCATAAAAGTTTGGGTTTTGGTGAAACCGAGTACGGCGGCGGCTTCATATTGGCCGCGGGGGATGGATTCGATGCCACCGCGATAAATTTCAGCGAAATATGCGGCATAATTCAGAGAAAAAGCAATGATCGCCGCGACGAACCGGTCCAGATTGAGGCTTAAACCCTGCGGAAGCATATATGAGGGAGCAAAGTAAATAAAGATGATCTGTAAAAGCAGGGGGGTGCCCCGCATAACCAAGATATATAGTTTAATTGGTTCGCGTACCCATTTGTTCTGGGACATCCGGCCCAAAGCAATAATCAACCCCAGCGGCAGGGAGAACAGGAGGGTGAGAGTGAAGATCTGCAAAGAGGCTAGCGCACCACTAAAGAGGCGTCCCAGCAGGTTAAGGGTGTTGGCCCATTCAAAATCAGCGAACATGATGAATTCTCCCTTCAGACAAGAGGTACGGATAGGAGCAAGAGACTGCCCGAGAAGGGGGGAGCTGCAATAAAAAGGATAAGGCTGGCGTAGAACCACCAGCCTTGCTGTGTTTTACGGAGGGTTAGAAACTATAAAAAACGCTGGTATTGGCCGGCCTTATTTAGTTACTGCAGTAATATCTTCGCCAAACCACTTTTTGGAGATTTCGGCCAATTTACCGTCGCTCGCCATGGCGTCGAGTGTCTCCTGGATCTTGGCCATCAGTTGTTTGTCGTTTTTCCTAAAGCCGATGCCGTATTCTTCACTGGCCAATGTCTCATCTAACACTTTAAAGTTCTTGTTCTTCTGTTGAATGTAATAGCGGGCTACGATTTCGTCCATTAATACCACATCAACCCCGCCTTTTTCCAGGTCCATCAAGGCAATCATGTTATCGTCAAACTCGACTACATCTTTGAGCTCTTCTTTAAATGTTCCAGAGCTTTCCAGGGCAACGGCGGCGCTGGAGCCGGCCTGCAAACCCAGGCGTTTATTCTCCAGATCGGTAAGGTTTTCGTAGGGGGCATCAGCCTTAACCACCAGGACCTGGCGGTTTTTCATATAGGCCTCGGAGAAGAGCATGTTTCTCTTCCGTTCTTCGGTTATGGTTAAACCATTCCAGATGCAGTCAATATTGCCGGAGTTAAGTTCTTGTTCTTTGGCATCCCAACTGATGGGCTGCAGCTTGAGCTTGACTCCCAGCCGGTTGCAGACCTCTTTGGCCAGATCCACATCAAAACCGACGATTTGGCCGTTTTCATCACGAAAGCCCATGGGCGGGAAACTATCGTCCAGGCCAAGTACAAATTCGCCCTTCTCTTTGACTTTCTCCCAGGAAGTATCTTGTTGTTTGCCACCGCAACCACTGAGGATTATTGTAGCTGCGACCATAATTAAGGAGATGGCAAGCAAAAACTTTTTCATTTGATTCGCCCTTTCTTAATTTGGTTTCTCGGCGGTTTCATAATTAAATATTGTGATTAACCTGGCTGTGATTTTGATATATTAGTCATTCAGTAATCCAGGATTATGAAACCCACACATTAGTAATTGTACTTTATTAAGGTATTTTAGTAAAGGCGTTCTTACAAACAACATAGGGTTCATTTGCCAGCTATAACTGGTCCCGGTCTGGTGTTTTGCCGCTTTATAATCTACATCCCATGGCAATTTGGTTATGAAGAAGGGCAATCAGACAAATTCTCCCTTAAGTAGTGAGGACTGTTGTAAAATTGCCTTTTCCTTTGGTATAATTAATCGGAAACTCAAGAAGGAAAGGGAAGCGAGAATATGCAGGATCGGATTAAGGTTGGTATTGTGGGGTACGGTAATTTGGGACGCGGTGTGAAGCTGGCACTGGCGCAAAACCCGGATTTTTCCCTGGAGGCCATCTTTACCAGGCGGTCTCCCCAAACATTGGCAGAAGATGTACCCGTGGTACATATCTCGGAGATTCACTCTTATAAAGGGGAAGTTGACGTGATGCTCTTGTGCGGCGGTTCCGCTACGGACCTTCCCATCCAGGGGCCTGAACTTGCTGAGCATTTTAATACTGTGGACAGTTTTGATACCCATGCCAAGATTCCCGCTTATTTTGCCAGTGTTGATGCAGCGGCCAGGCAGGGCGGACACCTGAGCTTGATCTCCACCGGCTGGGACCCAGGCTTGTTCTCCCTGGCCCGGTTATTGATGGAGTCGGTCCTTCCGGCGGGCAAGACCTATACCTTCTGGGGGCGGGGGGTCAGCCAGGGCCATTCCGATGCCATCCGCCGGGTTCCCGGGGTGAAAAACGGGATCCAGTACACCGTTCCGGTGGAGGAGGCGCTGAGACGGGTGCGCACCGGCGAAAATCCGGAGTTGTCAACTGCCGAGAAGCATCTGCGGGTCTGTTATGTTGTTCCTGAGCCCGGGGCAGATTTGCGGCGGATTGAAGAGGAGATCAAGAACATGCCCAATTACTTTGCGGATTACCGCACCGAGGTGCATTTTATCTCCGAGGAGCAATTGAAGGCAGAGCATTCCGGTATGCCCCACGGTGGGGTTGTGATCCATACGGGCACGACGGGCGCCGGTACCAAACAACGAATGGAGTTTAGTTTGGCCCTGGAGAGCAATCCCGAGTTTACCGGGAGTGTTATTGTAGCCTATGCCCGGGCCGTTTATCGCCTGGCCCGGGAAGGACAAGTCGGGGCCCGGACCGTTTTTGACATTCCCTTGGCTTACTTGTCACCCAAGTCCGGGGAGGAACTGCGAAAACTCCTTTTGTAGGAAAGAAACAGAAAAGAAAAGCATAACCGCCGGCCCTTTGGTCGGCGGTCTATTTTCCTTGTTTTTCCGGATTTTTCTTCTTGGCGGTTTTTTGTTGATACATTTTCCTGTCAGCCTCTGCCATTAACCTCTCCACGGAAGGATCCAGGAGCGGATCATATTCAGCGCAACCAATGCTGACTTCCACTGGTACCTTAATCTGGTTTTCCTCGTTGATTGTCCGGATGTTCATCTGGATAACGCGACAGATCCGTGGGAAGTTTTCCATTGTGGTATCGAGGACCATTACGACAAATTCATCGCCGCCCAGCCGGGCAACGATATCCGAATCCCGGAAAGATAGACGCAGGGCCTTGGCCACGCTCTTTAAGGCCTCGTCGCCCACCTCATGGCCGAACTGGTCGTTGATGACCTTCAAGTTATCTACGTCAATGAAGAGAACAAGCAACCCTTTGTTATTGCGTTTTGCCACCTTCATCTGTTGTTCGGCCAGGGTGATAAAACCGCGGCGGTTATAAAGATTGGTCAGTTCATCTTGGAGGGAAAGGTTCTTGAGCCGCAAGACCATCTCTTTGAGTTCCAGGTTAAGGTGGATCTTCTCCAAGCCGGCGGCAATCTGGCGTGCTGCGGTGGAAAAGACGCGGTAATCATCGATGGAGAAGGGAACCAGGCGTTTGTTGTTGAGAAAGAACATAAAGCCCAGGCGCTTGTTATCACCCATTAATTGCAGAATAATGGCTGAGTGAATGATGTTGGCAAAATCCCGGTAGCTAGGATGTTCATTCAGGTCTGGAATGAACAGGTCCGCCGTTTCATTGGCGATCTTTTCAAAGAGCCGGGGAAAGACCGGTTTTAATGCTTCGGGCGGTTCAGAATAACAATAGGCTTTCCAGTCACCATCGGTCATTAAATACAAGTAGAAGTAATCGATGGCGAAATGGTTGTTGATTAATTGCATGGTATTGCGGATCAGGGGTTCAACTTCATAATTATCACTGGTTGTCTTTTGTAGGTTATTGATGAAGTTGATCTCATTGATCTTTTTGTGCATTTGGTTGAGTTTGTTTTCCTGCTTGGCCGTCTCCAGGATCCATTTGAAATCGAAGATATGGTGGCGGAGGATCTTCTGCTTGGGCCTTGGCAGGCGGGGATCTAAAGCGCTTTGCAGTAAATCCGTGTACATGGTATATTTAATCTCCGTACTGGCCTGGATGCCCTTGCGCCATAGCTCATGTGCTTTTTTGGTATGGCCCCAGGCGTGCTCGAAAGCACCATAGTCATAGTAAAACCTGGGGAAGAGCTTTTTAAAATCGGTTAATTCTTTCAGGGAATCCGCATAACTTTGGGCCTTTTTAAAGTGCTGCAGGGCTTGCTCGTAATGGCCAAGTTCGTTTTCTAAAAAGGCCTGCAAGAGTTCAAAGTAGAAGGATTCTTCTTCATTGATGGGCTCATATTGTAAACCTTTTTGCAGGCATTCCCTGGCGGCTGTGATGTTGCCGGACTTGATCTGGTTAACCCCTAAGAACATATAGATTCCGTACAGGGAATGGAAACGCATGTAGTTATAGTTTAGCGCATGGACGATGGCCAGTAAGTTTTCCAGGTAGTAGATGGCATGCTGGTGTTGGAAGTTGAAGTAGTAGACCACGGCAATGTTATAGCAGGTGATCATAATCTCCGGATAGTTGCGGATATCACCAATGGATTTCAGGGCTTTGATGAAGTAGTTCAAGGCCTCTTCAAATTGGCCGTTGAGGAAATAGAGGTAGCCAATACCGTTATTAATCTGGGAGATCTCCAGGACTTGCCCCAGTTTAATCCGGATTTTTGTACTTTTCTTATAATATTCAAGGGACCGGTTGAAATCTCCGATGAAAGAGTAGATAACCCCGATGAACTGGTTGGTGTTGGCCAGGCGGTATTCGTTGCCCAGGCGCAGGGCGATCTCAATGACCTGGTTTTGGAGTTCGAGGATTTTGCGTAAGGGACTCCGGAAATGAATGGGTTGGGTGGAGAGGAAATAACTCAGGGTATTTTCAAAATTAAACTCTTTTAAGAGGGCGCATAACTTTTCATGGGAGGTTTCCCAACAACGAAACTCGGCAATCTTATATTCAATGGTGCATTGCACTTCGTAAGCCTTCAGCATTTGGAAGCGGTCTTTAATTTGCTCGGCCAGCTTTAAGCTGCGATTGGCCATTTGCGTTGCCGCTTCGAAATCGTGTTTTTGGAGGTAGACGTGGCCGATCTTGCGTACCAGGTCCGCAGAAGTGCTCAGGAGACCCTCATCTTCACAAAGATCCAAGGCGATTTGGTAATAGGTCAAGGCGTTGTCGTTATCTCCCAGATACCGGCTGCTATCTCCGAGCATGGTTAGCAGTCGCATGTAGATCCTGGTTTCAAGGGATTTTTCGTCAAAGATATTGTTGAAAATGCGTTTACCAATCTCCTGGCAGTCAACCATCGCCAGCAGATGGAGGCAATGGAGGCCGACATTAATTTGTTCTTCGATGGTAACCGGAGGGTTGGGATCGTCTGGGATGTTCGGTTTGGTAAAAGGCTTGCCCAGGGGCGGTTGATTGAAACTGACCAGGGAACAATTTTGACACCAGTTGGTAAAGGCTGTCCAATAATTGTTTTGCACTTCATTGACAAAGCGATGGTTCTTGTTGAACAAACAAATGACTAAGATGCGCCCGGGCGTTATCGTGCTGCCGCCGAAGGCCTGCAGCAAACGCAGGCAGGATTCGTTGGCAAGATGGAGATTGTTAATGAAAAGAATAATGGGCTGTTCAAAGGAGATGCGCACCATCATATTGATGATGGATTGCTCCATGCGTTTTTTTTCATAAGCCAGTTCTTCCAGGATTAACTCTTCTTTTCTCACCAGGGGTTGGCTGGTCAGGAAGCGATAGAGTAGATCCTGATGCAAGGAGTAGACGCCGGCACTGCGCAGAAAAGCTTGAATCTCTTGGGTTTCCTTTGTGTGTAAATAGTCTTTAATGAATTGCAGAAATGGGTAGTAAGGCTCTAAAAAACCGTGGGCAGGGATGGAGGAATGGTAAAACACTTTCTCCGGTTCTAGGTTTTGCAGGTGCTCTTTAAGACTGGACTGGAGCTTTGCAGGGGTGTCACAGTGAACAAAGAGGATCTTGGCGGTCCCCGACAAACACGAATTCCACTTACTGTTGATTATCTCCAACAAGTTGTTCCATTCAGCGGATCCGGTGGGGCGTATATTTACCATTGCTGCCAACTCCAAAGATGTTATTCTTATATTTTATCGGTAAAGTATATGCAACTCTTTAATATTTAATGGCAAAGAATCTGCCGGTGAAATTCCTTGCCGGACCACACTTTTTTCTTTTTTGACTGTGGAATTGTGGTATAATATTAAATCAAAAATATTGATGATAAGAAAAGATCTTTTGGAATGAGGTCGATAGCGATGAATATCCGGGAAGCAGCCCAAGCTGCACAAAAGACGGCCATTTTGTTGGCGGCATGTGGCAAGGATGTGAAGAATCAGGCGCTGGAACGGATCGCCCGAGCGCTGGGGGAGAGGAAAGATGAGATCATCCGGGCAAATAGGGAGGATCTGGCCCGGAGCGAAAGGGAGAATCTGGCTGCCCCCCTGCTAAAAAGGTTGAAATTTGACGAAAGCAAGATCCAGGGAGTTATTGACGGGATCCGCAGTTTGATTACTTTGGAAGAACCGGTGGGGAAGACCCTGTTGGCCACGGAACTGGATGAAGGCTTGGAACTTTACCGGGTGACCGTGCCCATCGGGGTGATCGGGGTGATCTTTGAGTCCCGCCCCGATGCCTTGGTACAGATCTCCACCCTCTGTTTAAAGAGCGGCAACTGCGTCCTGCTGAAGGGCGGTTCGGAAGCGCGGGCCACCAACAGGGTGCTTTATGAAATAATTGCCCAAGCCGGTAGAGAGGCCGGGCTGCCCGAAGGTTGGATCCACCTGCTGGAAACCCGTGAAGATGTCAATGAACTGTTGCAACTGGACGAGTTTGTTGATCTGTTAATCCCCCGCGGTTCCAATGAATTTGTCCGCTATATCATGGACCATTCCCGGATTCCGGTCATGGGCCACGCCGACGGTATCTGCCACTGCTATGTGGATGCCGACGCGGATCTTAAGATGGCTGTGGAGATTGTAGTGGATGCAAAGACCCAATATGTGGCGGTCTGCAATGCCCTGGAGACCCTCTTGGTCCACGAAAGAATTGCCCCGGCGTTTCTGCCGCTGCTTAAGGACGCTATGGACCAAAAAGATGTTCTGCTGGTCGGTTGTCCGAGGACCCAAGCCATTATTCCGGTGACGGCGGCCACCGAGGCTGATTGGCGCACGGAATACCTGGATTACAAACTCTCCGTCAAGGTGGTTCAGGACCTGGACGAGGCCATTGACCACATTAATACTTACGGGTCCGGCCATACGGACAGCATTGTGACACAGGACCGGGAGAAGGCAGCCAAATTCATGGCGTTGGTGGATTCCGGCAATGTTTTTTGGAATTGTTCCACCCGGTTTAGTGACGGTTTTAGGTACGGCTTCGGAGCAGAGGTAGGGATTAGCACCAGTAAACTCCATGCCCGTGGGCCAGTGGGTCTGGAAGGACTCTTGAGTTATAAATACAAGTTGATTGGCAACGGTCAGGTTGTGGCGGATTATGCAAGTGTAAAACGGAAATTTTCCCACAGGAAGCTGAATAAGGAATGTCCGCTGTGAAGCAGGAAAAGGGGGCGGTTGGTCGCCCTTTTTCAATATACTCTGTAATCGACGGGAAGGAATTTGCCTGTAAGTTGCCGCTTGAACCGCACTAATAAAGGGAAAAATGCTTTTAAGTCGAAAAATGCCAAGAGATCACAGCAGGGAGAGATTTCCATGAAAGACTGGTTATTCATCTCGGATTTCGACGGAACACTGACCCATAAGGACTTCTATAAAATTGTCATTGAAAAATTCCAGCCTCAGTTGGGTAGAGAGTTGGAACGGCAATGGCGGAGCGGGGAGATTACGGTCTATGAGTTCCTCCAGCGGGTTTTTGCTTCGCTTGACCGGAGTGAACAGGAGATCTTCGAGGCGATTTTGATGATCCCCATTGACCGGGATGCCAAGGAATTTATCCAACGGGTCAAGACCGCCGGCGGCGATTTCCTCATCCTCAGCGCTGGTACAGCATACTATATTGAACGGTTGCTCAAGCATTTGGGCATTGAGGGTGTGACCGTCATCGCCAACCCTGGCGTTTACCGGGACCGCGGGATTCAGATGCAAGCGGAGCAAACCAGCCCCTATTATTCGGAAGTCTACGGGATCGATAAAGGACGGGTTGTTTCCGCCTATAAAGCCTGTTACCGCCGGGTCTATTTTGCCGGGGACAGCGAGCCTGATACCCAAGCGGCCATGAATGCGGATGTTGTCTTTGCCAAGCCCGGCTTGGCCAGAATACTCCAAGAGAAGGGGCGGGCCCATACGCCATTTACCGAATTTAACCAGGTCTTGGCCCACCTGGTTGAACAAGGGGTGATCGCACCATGAAGGCCTTTACCCATCGGGTGGCTATTCCCTCCATCCTGGAAGTGGGCAGGGGGAATCTGTTGAATATTGGAACGCACATTGCTAATGCTGGCTTCAAGAATATCGTCCTTTTTTTGGAGAAGGCATTTTTGACCTGTTCGGCGCTGGGATAATCCAGTCCATAGAGCAAGCGGGCATACGTATCTTGGAACAGCAGGAATACGATGATATTGACGTCTGCCGGTTGACGGAGAAAGCCTTCTCGCTGCCGGTGGAGGCCGAGTTGATCGTGGGCATTGGTGGCGGCAAAGTGATTGATGTGGCCAAATATATTGGCTTTCTCAACGGACTGCCCTATATCAGTGTGCCCACATCCCCGTCCAACGACGGCTTTTCCAGCTCCGGTTGTTCACTGTTGATCGGCGGCCGTCGGCGGTCGGTCCCGGCCAAGATGCCCTTTGGTATTATTGTCGATATTGATGTGGTGAAAAGCGCCCCGGACAATCTGCTCTATTCTGGCATCGGCGATCTGATCTCCAAGATAACCGCAGTTTATGACTGGCGGTTTGAAGAGGAGAACGGCAAGGGAAAAGTGGATGATTTTGCGGTGATGATCGCTAAAAAATCGGTGAACAGTATTGTGCGGATGGACTTGGGTAATATCCGTGCCGACCTTTTCCTGAAAGAATTAGTGGATTCCTTAACCTTGAGCGGGATTGCCATGGAGATCGCGGGTAACAGCGCACCTGCCAGCGGGAGTGAACACTTGATCTCCCATGGCCTGGATAAACTGGCCAAACAACCGCAGCAACACGGCTTGCAAGTGGGTGTGGCTACATACTTAATGAGTAAGGTGCAGAACTACCGGTATCCCAGGGTAAAGAAGTTCCTAATGGAGACCGGTTTCTTTGCCCATGTCAAGGGCAAAATGAGCGCTGGTGACTTTGAGCGGGCGATTGATCTTGCGCCCTCCCTGAAACCGGGCCGCTTTACCGCCATTCATGTGCCGGAGAACCGTGATCTGGCTAAACGCCTCCTGAGAGAGGATGAGATCTTGCGGGAAATACTGGTGTGAGACGGCTTTACCAAAAAGTTTGGTATTTTGTGGGGGAGAATTGCAAATTTTCCTCATTTCTTTGCCGATCCAACCGATATATGAATTAACCCATGATTGGGATTAAACGCAAAGGATGGGTTAATGATGGGTGTTTTTGCGAGTAAAGTTATTGGCCTCTATGAAACTTTAAACCGCGGGTGTACACCCTCCGACATTTTGGATCGGCTCTATAAGGAATTCCGGGAGGATATTCCCTTTGAACGGGTGAGTATTGTCCTGACCAATAATGAGGGGCAGATCTACCTCAATGAATTGCGGCATAAAAAAGCGTCTAATATGTTGCAAGGGCGTTTGGTTGATGCAGAGGACACTTCGTTAAGTGAGGTGTTTCGCCGGCAAGAACCTAGAATTATTAACGATTATCAAGATTATTTCGCGCAAAAACCTTCCTCCGAGCTTACTGCCATGCTGCTTGAGGAGGGCATCCGGTCAAGTATGGCCTATCCGTTGGTGGTGAATGGTATCGGCATTGGGGCCCTTATCTTTGCTAGTTCCACACCCAACGCTTATAACGGGGATCTTCTTGCCAAGGCAAGAATATTAGCCAATATTTTGGCTGTTGCCGTAGAAAAGACGATCTTGGTTGACGACCTGATTTTGGCTTCCATAACGGGCTTGGCCAAATTGGTGGAGGCCAAAGACAGTGAAACAGGCCTGCATCTCCAGCGTATTCAAAACTATTCCAAGATTATCGCTGAACAACTGTCAACAACCAGTAAATACCAACGTGTTATTGACGAACAGTTTATTGAGGATATTTATAAGTTCAGCCCGCTGCATGACATTGGTAAAGTTGGCATTGCCGACGGAATTCTTCTCAAACCGGCGAAACTGACGGAAGAAGAGTTTGCCGTGATGAAAAGGCATACAGTGATCGGCGCTGAGGTACTGAAGAAATCCAGCAACAATCTGTTGCGGCGCGGCCGTCATTTCTTCGACATGGCCATTCAAATCGCCCTGGGTCACCACGAGAAGTATGACGGGACCGGCTATCCCTACGGTCTTGCGGGCGAGGCGATACCCTTGAGCGCCCGGATTGTCTCTTTGGCCGATGTTTTTGATGCCTTAACTTCAAAAAGAGTTTATAAACAGTCCATTGATATCGATGTTTCATTTAAGATGGTGGCCGATGAAAGCGGTAGCCATTTCGATCCTGATATTGTCCAAGCCATGTTGGACAGGCGCCTCGATATAATAGAGATCTGTGAACTGTACAAAGAAAATATTGAACCTGTTTGGTAATTAGCATATTCCTTGTTTTATGCTGTTTTGGCTCTTTTCTTTGTTGAACCCGTTATTACCGGGTGTATCGGTAATAGCGGGTATTTAATTTTAAATTTAATTACCCAGCGGCCACCGGAAAGTCAATATTATGGTGTAAACTTGGTTTTCGGAAAAAGAAGTAGCTGTGAATACCGCTGGAACAGGGCTTCGGACGATTAAGGTAACAGTAACTATGTGTTATATCTACGCCTTGTAAAAATTTAAATTAAACTAAATTTAAAGAAAAAATAAACCTAATTAATGTATAATTAACTCATAAATAATAAAGGGGGAGTTAAGAATGAGGATTGTGTCCAGGTTGTTATTGTTTCCATTAGTTGCGGTTTTTTTGGTCATGGCCACCCAGATGGCGGTGAGGGCTGTGGATAGGCCAGTTAACCTGTTTTACGGAAAAATTAACCTAATCAAAGAAAACGGGGTCATCCGGGGATATAATGCCTCCGGTTTTATCTCCGTTCAGTCCTTGGGTGGAGCCGAGAAGGTCTATGTGCGTTATTGCTACCCGGACGGCAATTGGAAGGAAGTGGAGGCTAAATACGAGCGGCAGGCGGCAGACGGTACTTCCGCCTGGTCCTTTAAAACTGAAGACATCTTTCCGTCCTTTCATTACTATGATTTCAGCTGTCGCTTTGCCATCAGGTATGAAGTGGGCGGGAAAACGTACTGGGACAATAATGGCGGAAAAGATTATTTTATCCGGAGCACCAATGTTCCGGTGAAAGAGAACATCCCGTATGTCTTGGGGAAGAGCGCCTTATTTTTGGAATACAGCTGTCGTTGTAACAACGGACGCCAACTGGAAGGCGGCATTATCTTAAAAAACTTAGGCTATAACAAAACCGTAAAGATTATTTACACCACTGATAACTGGGGGACCGTCAAAGAGGCTTACGCCAGCTATGCCGAGAGTTTTGCTACCGGCTTGGAACGGTGGACCTTCCATCTGACTGATCTTCCGACTAACGGCAAGGTTAAGTTTTGTATTGCTTACACGGTCAATGGTACCACCTATTGGGATAATAACTTCAGAAATGATTATCAAAACTAATATTGTTGTGCAGACCGCCTTGGGCGGTCTTTATTTTGGCCCCAAAAAAAGTAAGACAGATAAAAAAGGCAAAACGGGAGAGATAATTGGGGTAATTTAGTCATAATGGGAAATTACAGGTGAAAACGGTTGTCAAAAACTCCTGTAAAAAATGGATATTGTAAGTAAAACGAGATGAGGTGATTTTCTTGAAACGAAAATACTTAATTATTTATGCCCTGATGATTATTGGCCTCTTCATACTAGCAGCTCCGGCAGCAGCGGCGGACAGGTGTTTGGATCTGAGTAGGAGCGCTTTTTATGTGGCAGGTATAGGTTATGAATGGAAAACCTCAGATAGTACATCATACATTTTTACTGTTGAGGCAGGACACCCAATGGTTACCGGTGAAGTATATGGGGCATCATTTGGTAAAAAAGTGGTATGCTGAGGACAAAGTTTTGAATGGGACCTATAAGTCTCTATCTGTTGCGGCCTTCCATGGGGAAGGGAAGCATTGGATTGAGGAGTTAATTGAGTGTTTTACCGATGAAGAGTTCGATGAGAACGGCAGTAACAATTATTATTATATTTCTGCAGGGTACGGTCATAAAAAAGTCTACGGTTCCGGGCTTTCCTTTGATATTCGAGTGGAGGTTGCCGCTGGCTATTCAACTAAATTTGACTGGTTTATCGTGCCTAACATTGCAGTGGGTATTGGTTATGGTTGGTAAGTAAAAATATAATAAGGGAGAATTAGGTAAAAAAGGAGAAACGCTTGCTTGTAAGTGAGCGTTTCTTTTTTTGGTATGTACTGGATTGCTTTTTTGCCTGGGTAATGCGAAACCTGTCTTTTGTTTATTTCCGGTTAAACACTGATTTAATTTCTGCTTGTGCCGATAACAGTAGAGAAAAGGAAGTAAGCCGGAAAGGAGTCGAAAAAATGGTTAAGCGTATCGGTGTTTTGACCGGAGGCGGGGATTGCCCAGGGTTAAACGCGGTTATTCGCGCCGTTGTCAAGACGGCGGTTGGTGAAGCAGGGCTGGAGGTGATTGGCTTCCGGGATGGCTTCCGCGGAGTGGTTCTTAATGAATATCAAGTGCTTACCCCTGAATCGGTGGTGGGGATCTTAATTAAAGGCGGTACCATTCTTGGCTCCACGAACCGGGATAATCCCTTTCACTTTAAAACAGAGGTTAATGGACAAATAGTTTATTCTGATCTTTCCGGGCAAGCGGTGGAGAACTTAAACCGGCTGGGCATCGACTGTTTAATTGTAATTGGCGGAGACGGTACCTTGTCATGCGCTAAAGACTTTATGGATAAAGGCGTTAAGGTGGTGGGCGTGCCCAAGACCATTGATAACGACCTTAATGCCACGGATCTGACCTTTGGCTTTATGACAGCGGTTGATACTGCCACCGATGCCATTGAAAAACTACATACGACCGCCGAATCTCACCACCGGGTCATGATCTTGGAGGTGATGGGCAGGTATGCCGGTTGGATTGCCCTCCAGGCAGGCATTGCCGGCGGTGCTGATGTGGTCCTCATCCCGGAGATCCCCTTTACCTTGGAAAAGGTGGTGGAGAAAGTCAGGGAACGCCAGATGCGCGGGAGGAACTTCAGCATTGTGGTGGTGGCGGAGGGGGCCAAGCCCTTGGGCGGTGAGATGGTGGTCAGCCGGCGAATTGAGGATAGTCCGGATCCCATCCGTTTAGGGGGAATCGGCCAGAAAATATCGACTGAACTTGAACAGTCCTTTGGTATCGAAAGCCGGGTTACTGTCCTGGGGCACCTGCAACGCGGGGGGAAGCCCTCAGCCTTTGACCGCATTTTGGCCAGCAGATACGGGGTGTATGCCGTAAAGATGGCCCTGGAAGGAAAATTTGGAATGATGGCTGCGCTGAAAGGAACGGAGATTACCGCTGTGGACCTGAAGGACGCCGTTTCCTCCTTGCGGACCGTGCCAGCCGAGGGCGAATTGGTTAAAACCGCTAAAAGCTTGGGTATTACCTTTGGTGACTAAGCCGATTGGTGTGTGGAGTTAACAATAAGCAGTCACTTTTGTGGTGAAAAAGCTTAGCATTGTTGTTCAACGACGGAACCGGCATACGGCTGGTTCCGTCGGATTATGAAAACCTCAGTAAAGTAGCAAGATTCTACGGTCTTCTTTGAAACTTTTCTGTTTCAAACACGTTTTATAAGTTGTGTCTCTGTCATCATGGGAATAGACTGGCGATTAATTGCGGGTATTTTATGCGCGGTGAGAATTGACCGTTTTAAAGACCTTGGCAGTTAGAGCAGGAAACAGCAGGATCTGCAGCGAACTATGTTAATGGAGGGAGCCGGAAGATGAATATTGCTTTTTTCCTCTTGCCCAAGAAAGATGTGGTTTATCTGCCTTTGCAAAGCACAATGCGGCAAGCCTTGGAGCGGATGGAATATCATAAATATTCCGCAATACCGCTCATTGATTCCTTGGGTAGATATGCCGGCACCGTTACTGAAGGGGATTTGTTGTGGAAGCTCAAAGCTACCCCGGGTTTAACGTTGGAAGGGACAGAAAAAATTCTTTTGAAGGATATTCCGATGCGGACCCAAAACACCCCCATCCATATCGGGGCAGAGATGGAAAACCTGCTTACTTTGGCAATTGACCAAAATTTTGTTCCGGTGGTTGATGATGATGACCGGTTTATCGGTATTATTCGCAGGAAAACAATAATTGAATATTGTGCCAAGTTATTGTTGGAAAATCAGAAACAATGCCAGGAGGCAATTTAAAAGCCTTGTCCCGCCGGGTTCATCCCGGCATTTTTTATTGGGCAACAAAGCCGGAATTGACAACCCTATTAAAAATGGGTAAAATATTCATATAATAAAAACAAACTGCGTATTGCAGGTAGGGGCGAGAAGAGCAGTAAGTTCAAATATAATACGGTAACAGTGGCAGGCAGGAGGCAAAAGAATAAAGGACTGGGTTGTGCTGGCGGTGCGATTCGTTGTGGTCGGACAAAGAAGAAAAGACCGCAAAGCCCGGGTACTCTTAACTCTCTGGCTTAAAACAGAGGGAATGAGCTCCCGGGTTTTATTATCATGAGCAATCCTTTAGGAGGGTGTCCGAAAAATGAGGAAGTATCCTGGTGTTTTGGCGATAGTATTCTTATCTTTGGGTCTCCTGTTTTCTCTGAAGCCCCGTCCGGTGCTCACCCAGTTTACTGTAGCTGTTGTCCACGGTACACCATTTGAGGAGATTGCCTGGGAGTTTCCCGGGATTGCCGAGATTCGGTTTTTCGATGATGATGGTCAATCCTTTCGGGAATTGGCTGAGGGGCGGGTTGATGCTGTGATCACCGATCGCCTGGCTGGTTTGTACCGGATTAAAGAGGGCGGTTACAATAGGATTCAACAAGTGGGTGGATTGTTGTGTCAGAATCACCCTGCAGTGCTTTTCAACAAAGAAGACGTGGACCTGCGTCGGGCCTTCGATCAGGAGCTGGCAAAAATGATGAAGGATGGGACATATGCCAAGCTAAGCGCAGAGTATTTTGGCAGAAATATATTAGCCGGGATAAAACTGCCGTCAGGGGTATCAGAGAATGGATGGTCCACTGACTATTACCGGCGGCAGCCCGGCAGGGGGAAACGGCTAAGGTTTGCTGTGCTCCAAGGTATCAACCCTCTTCGGTATTATGATCCAAAAAAACGGGCAAGGGGATTTGATTTGGAAATTGTCAAGACAGTTTGTCAACGGTTGGGTTTTCGTTTTGAAGCGGTTGTTGTGGAAGCTGAGGAAGCCTGGGTGGGACTGCGTTCCTTTCAATATGACGGTATTTTGGGAAAGGTCCCATTGACAGAGGAGCAAAGCAATTCAGTGGAGTTTTCCCGTCCCTTTTATATCTCAGGCGCCCAATTTTTTGTGGTAAAAGGATCGCCGCTTATCGATCCAGGCATGTTAAAAAGGAGAGATGGCAGATAGTCGGGGTGACTTGATTGCATAAAAAAAGAAGGTTCCTGGTAATATACCCAGGAACCTTTTTTCTTTTGTGTTTCAATCTTTCACCCCGCCCAGAGTCAGACCGGAAACAATATACTTGGAAGACCAGAGGAAGAGGGCCATGACTGGTACGGCAACGAGGATGGAAGCTGCCGCGTATTGACCCCAGGTTGTGTTAAATTGGGATTGTAGGATCCTGATACCCAAGGGCCAGGTGTATAGGGAGTTTTTCTGCAACATGACCCGGGCCATCATGAACTCGTTCCAGCAGTTCATAAAGGCGAACAAGCCCGTGATGGATATAGCCGGTGTGGCCAGCGGCAGTAGAATCTTGGTGAAAGACTGCAGGGTCGTGGCGCCGTCGACGTGGGCCGCTTCCTCCAATTCCTTGGGGATGGATTCGAAGTAACCCTTTAACAACAGCATACTGAAGGGGATGGACCCACAGGCGTAAGCGATGATAATACCTGTATAGGTATTAGTTAGACGCAACCGGGTGGCGATGATGTAAATCGGTAAAAGCAACATACCGGCGGGAAGCATTTGTTGCGTCATAACAAAGATCTGACCCAGACGATAGCCGGGAAAACGCCAACGGGCAAAGGCGTAGGCAGCGGTGGTGGAAAGGAACAAGCTCAATACCACTGTGCCAAAGGCAATGACGACGCTATTCCACAACCAAAGCAGGAAGTCCCGTTCGGTAAAGAGAGCGATAAAGTTGTTTAAAGTGGCGCCTTCAGGAATAATCCTCAGGTCGGTGGTTAATAACATATCAACCGGGCGAAGAGAAACCGTCAGCAACCGCAGGATGGGATAGATAGCAAGCAGACTGGCAAAGATCAAAATGATGTTGATAAAAAGGCGTTGGAGTGGTGTATCCCCTGCTTTCCAGTAGGTCTTTTTCTTTGACATTGTTCTCTTCTGAATCTGTTCATCCAATGTGAGGTTCTTACTGAGGTTCTTACTCATTCGCTAACCTCCTTAAAACCACCGGCAATTTTATAGTAGATTGAAGATATGCCGAGCAGCATTACGAAAAGTACCAGAGAATACATGGCGCCAAAACCGTAACGGTAGTTTTCGAAAATTGCCGAGAACATGGCGGTGATCAGGATATGAGTTCCTTCGATGGGACCACCTTGATACATCAGGTAAATGACGTTGAATTTGTTAAATGTCCAAATAATGCCCAAGGCAGTAGCGGGCGTTAGAATTGGTCTCAGGAGCGGGAGAGTGATATTGACAAACTGTTTCCAGCCGCCGGCCCCGTCGATCTGAGCAACGTCATAATAATCCTGGGGAATACTTTGCAGACCGCCCAGGGTTATGACCATCATAAACGGCACGCCCAGCCAGATGTTGACAAAGATACAGGAAATCATGGCCCAGAAGGGATCTTGGAACCACATGATTGGTTCTAAGCCAATCGATTTCAGGATAATATTCACGAAACCATATTGATAGTGGAATTCATTCCGCCAGGTTAAAGAAGTAATGACCTCAGGAACTGCCCAGGGTAGAATCAGAAGGGACTTGTAAACATTCTTCAGCTTCAAGGGGCGATTCAGTAAAATCCCCAGGAACATACCGAGGGTAACGTGGAAGAACACATTAACGAAGGTCCAGATGATTGTCCGGATGATTAATGTGCCGATATTGGTTCGTTGCAGTACAGGAACGGTAAAAACGTCAATAAGGTTTTGCAGGCCGATTTGGAGCGAAGCACTGAAAGTCAGGAATTTTGTCATGCTCATATTACTGAAGGCCAAGAACATGTTGTAGAAGAACGGGAAGACGATCAAGGCCATTACGCCTACGATACCAGGTGCAAGCATGACATAGGCCAAGGTAAATTTGGTCCGGATAATTTTTGCGCACAGGAACCAGGTAAATAATTCAATAACCACAATAAGCGCGAAGGCAATCGGGAGAAGCTTAACTAATTCCCCCAAGCCCAGCATTATTGCATCTGGGGTTAGACCGCTCATTAGGGCACCTACCTTTCTCAAGGAAAGGGGGTGGGTTGGACAACCCACCCCCGCGGGTTATAACGACTACTTGTTCATTTCGCGGATACCTTGTTCGGCAGCCTTCTGCATGTTCTTGGCAGCCTGGGCCGGGGTGATCTTGCCAGCCATAACAGCTTGCATTTCAGGCCTCATGGCATCCCATGTCGGACGCATCTCGGGAACGGTCGGCATCGGGCGACCGACTTCCAACTGCCGCATGGAACCGCTCATGATGGGGTCATTGGTGAGCGCCGGATCCTTCAACATGGATTTGAGGGACGGCAGACGTTTGTGCTCTTTCAGGAAGTATGTTTGAACCTCTTTGGACTCGAAGTGATAGACCAGACCGCGCACGGCTTTGATCCGTTCTTTGTCTGTCAGATAGCTCGGGAACATGAAGTATTGACCGCTGGTCATCGGGGAAGGCCATTTACCTGTCTCGCTGACCTTCGGAATCCGGTCAACACCGAGATCCACGGTCTTACGGGTCCGGCGATCCAGGTACCCGAAGAGCGCCCAGTCACCGTTGATCATCATCGCACCCTTGCCTTGGCGGAAGAGGGCGTCGGCACCGTCGTAGTTACACTCCGTGGGAACGATCTTATGTTTGAATTTCAGGTCATGCATGAATTGAAGGGTCTTGACCATGGCCGGGGTATCAAGGGTCGGTTTCCGGCCATCCAGGGGCCAACCGCCAAAGCCGCCGAGCCAGGGAGCCAGCCAGAAGGGCTCGTCAAAGTTCCAGAGCAAACCGTATTGGTCGGGGGTACCGTCGCCGTTTTTATCAATGGTAACTTCTTTGGCGACTTTGATCATTTCATCGGTGTCTTTGGGAGCTTCTTTGATGATGTTCTTGTTGTACAAGAGCATCAGATGGTTACCGACGGAGATGGGCACACCCCAGACTTTGCCGTCAAGTTCCACCGCTTCCAGGCTGAAATCGGTGAAGCGTTTTTCATAATCTCTCGGCATTACCTTGTCGATGGGGTTGATGATCTTCATGACGGAGAGGGGACCGGCATGGTCACTGACGGTCCAGAGCAGATCCGGGCCGGTACCGGCAAAAGCTGCGGTTTGGAAGTTGGTCCGGATATCCTCGGTGCTGTAGTTGAGGACTTCAACACGGATATTCGGATTTTTTTTGGTGTATTCCTTACAAAGCCGTTGAATTTCCCCTAAAACAGGGTCGCCTTGTTGTGTCCACATGACCAGGTTGATGGTTTTCGCCGCCATAACGTTGGACATCATGCCAAGGGCCATGGCGCAGATGAAAAGCCATACAAAAAGCCGTTTCTTCACTATGAATTCCCTCCTGTAATTATGAATTTGAAAGGTAGCAAAATCTATTCGGTTATGGAGTCACCTCCTTTAAAATGAATAGTTTTTAATTAAGTTCAGAATTAAGAATAATAACGCTTTTACCAGGCTTGTACCGGAAAAAACAATTGCACCTTAAATAATTCGTTTTCTTTTTTTTATATCCTTCTAAGCCTGGAAAAAATGCTAAAAAAACTGCGAAGAGCATATGGTTTGTCCTTCTACAAAACTTTGCCGCAGGAAGCACGGATTACCAGTTCGGAGGCGAGAATAAACTCCGGTGGAGGAGCCCCGCCCTCCAATAACTGAATAAGCATGTCGGCAGCGGCGTTACCCATTTCCATGATGGGAATCTTAACTGTGGTCAGCGACGGTTCGACCATGGAGGCCAGCGGGTCATCGTTAAAACCCACCACGGACAGATCCTGCGGGATAGTCAAGCCCAGTTCGGAAGCAGCTTTATAAACCCCGAACGCCATTACATCATCCACAGCGAAAATAGCGGTGGGGGCAGGACTTTGTTCTAATAATAAAGTTGTTAATTTTTTTCCGTCTTCTTGTGTCAGGGCGCCGTGGCGAACCAACCGGGATTCCACGGGAATACCGGCGTCTTCCAATGCTTGGCAATAGCCAAGGTATCGATCCTGACAGAAGGTATAGGATTCCGGACCGTTGAGGAGGGCAATTCTCCGGTGGCCCAGGGAGAGAAGATGGCTCACTGCTGTGTAAGCAGCTTTTATGTTGTCATTGTTGACCGAGTGGCACCCCTTGCCGGTGGCGCGGCCCACAACGATGAAAGGACAGTTAACCCTGGTTAAACTCCGGATCAGCAGATCATTGGTCCTGGGCGTCAGCAGAATTAACCCGTCAACCCTTTTTTCGGAGAACATCCTTAAGCATTGTTCCTCTTCTTCCACGGGGTTTTCGGTTGTGACCAGCAACAGGTTATACTGGCGGCTTTGGGTTACTTGGCTGATGCCTCGCAGGATGGCCGGGAAAAACGGGTTAGAAAAGGCGCTGTCGGCCGGGCGAGACAAGACCAACCCCAAAGTCCGACTGGCGCGGGTAATGAGACTACGGGCTAAAAAGTTCGGGTAATAGTCCAACTCCTCCATGGCTTTTCTCACCCGTTCTTTTGTTGGCTGGCTAATGCGGTTGCTGTCGGCAAGTACCCGGGAGACGGTGGACGGTGAGACATTAGCCAGTTTAGCCACGTCTTTTATCGTAGTCATTGCGTTTTCCTTTCAGTAGGTAATAAAGATGTAAAATATATTTTTCGGTGTTTATCCGGTAAATGCTGTCTAAACCTTGATAATTCTCCTGCCCGGAGGGAAATTATATATATTAATGTTGTATCTTGTCAATTTAGGGCGTTTGGTGGAGATGAAATCCTTTGATAAGAATAATATTCACTTTGTTACCAAGAATTCCTTCTCCCCTAAAGTAATTCGGAAGGAATAAAATGCCTGGTAAAATTGGAATTACCGCCAAGGCAAGGGCTTTTTGACTGTTAAATGTATGTAAATTGTCAGTGAAAGGGGAGGACCGAAACTGTGCAAACGTTTGCTTGACGTTGCCGGGGGTGTTGTATATAATTGGGATTGACTCCGGAAATCACTGTAAGCGATCATGTTCAACGGATCTTTGCGGCCGGTGACAGTCCGGGCATAAAAGGAAAATTTAATGATTGTGGAGGGAAGGCCGGATGATTGATAAGTTCATTGCCGATGAGTGGAAAGTTATTGAGGAAGGTTTTGATCCTAAAACCAACAGATTTTCGGAGAGTATTTTCAGCCTGGGCAACGAACATATGGGTCTGCGCGGTTTTTTTGAGGAGACCTACTCGGGGGATTCCCTGCAGGGAATCTATGTGGCAGGCGTCTATTATCCGGACAAAACTCGTGTGGGATGGTGGAAGATTGGTTATCCCGAGTTTTTTGCCAAAGTGATCAATTCCACCAACTGGATTGGAATAAACATTGAAGTTAACGGTGTAAATTTGGATTTAGCCAAGTGCAGGGTGAAGGATTTCCGGCGGGAACTGGATATGAAACAAGGGAAATTAACCCGTTCCTTTATTTACATTGATGAAGACGGTAAAGAAACTTCCTTTATTTTTACCCGCTTTTTGAGCATGGCGGAGAATAACATCGCCTGTATCTCCGTGCAGGTTACCCCCCTGAATTACGACGGGAAGCTGGTTTTTACACCTTACCTTGACGGTGATGTCAAGAATGAAGATGCAAACTATGGAGAGAAGTTCTGGGATGAAGTAGGACGCCGGATTAACGGGGATGAAGCCGTCTTGACCATGCGGACCAAAAAGACGGGTTTTGTCCAGACCACAGCCACGACGGTAAAAGTTTTGGCGGACGGGCTACCGGTGAATGGGGCCAAAGAGCAGATTGAGCGGGAGAAATATGTGGGCTACCGGATTGAGGTTCCTGTAAAAAAAGGAAGCGTAGTGACACTGCAGAAATTCGTGGCCGTTTGCACCTCCCGCGATGTGGCTGAGGAGGAGTTGGACAAGGTCACCTTGGCTAAACTAAATGCTGCGGTGGCCCGGGGTTATGATGGTTTGTTCGCTGATCATGTGGCGGAGTGGGACAAGAAATGGGCTGAGAGCGATGTGGTGATTGAAGGTGACGTCAAAGCCCAGCAGGGGATCCGCTACAACATCTTTCAATTGAACCAAACCTATACCGGTAAAGATCCCCGCCTGAACATTGGACCCAAGGGATTTACCGGCGAAAAGTACGGTGGTAGTACATATTGGGATACGGAGGCCTTTTGTTTCCCCTTTTATTTGTACACTAATGAAGAAGTGGCCAGGAATCTGCTCTACTATCGTTACCTCCACCTGGAGCGGGCGAAAGAAAACGCTGCTAAACTTGGCTTTAAGGGTGCGCTCTATCCGATGGTCACCATGGACGGGCAAGAGTGCCACAATGAGTGGGAGATTACCTTTGAAGAGATCCACCGAAACGCGGCGATTGCTTATGCCATCTACAACTACACCAACTATACCGGGAAGAAGGACTACCTGTATACCTACGGGATTGAGGTGTTGGTGGAGATTTCCCGGTTCTGGGCGGACCGCGTCAATTATCACCCGAAAAAGGACGTCTATATGATTCTTGGTGTAACCGGACCCAATGAGTACGAGAATAACGTCAACAACAACTGGTACACCAATACCATGGCCTCCTGGTGTTTGGAATACACCATGGAAGTCCTGGCGGAGATGGCGAAAAATGATCCCGGACGCTACGAAGAAGTCCTGGCCAAGCTGAACCTGAACCCTGTGGAGACGGAGAAATGGGCGGATATTGTCAAGAAGATGTATTACCCGTGTGTGGAAGAGCTGGGAATCTTCGAACAAAACGATGGCTACATGGATAAGGAACAGATGTTGGTGAAAGATTTACCCCCCGAGGTTTTGCCCCTGAACAAGCACTGGTCCTGGGACCGGATCCTTCGTTCCTGTTTCATTAAGCAAGCCGATACCATTCAAGGCCTTTATTTCCTACCGGAACGGTTTGACCTTGAGACCATGCGGCGGAACTTCGACTTTTATGAGCCGCGGACGGTCCATGAATCCTCCCTGTCGCCGAGCATCTATTCCATCGTTGCCAGTTGGATCGGGTATAAGGATAAGGCTGTCGAGCTGTATTTGCGCACCGCCAGGCTGGATCTGGATAATTATAACGATGATACGGATGATGGGATCCATCTTACCAGCATGGCTGGAACCTGGTCCTCCATTGTCCAGGGCTTTGCCGGTGTGATGGTAAGGCGGGGTACCTTGACTTTCAAACCCTATTTACCTGACCAATGGCAGGGGTATTCCTTCAAATTCACCTTCCGCGGGCGCCGGTTGGAAGTGGTTGTTAGCAAGGGTAAAGTGGAGATCCGGCAGTTGGCCGGTGAACCCTTGACCTTCCGCGTCTTTGACCGGGACTATCAAACAACCACCGGGGCCGCCGTTGCAGTACCCCTGGAATAACTGGTGGGAGAAGGAGAGGCAAATGGAGTCACGATTAAAAGCAGTCATCTTTGATTTAGACGGTGTGATTACCGATACGGCCACCTACCATTACCGGGCTTGGAAACAACTGGCTGATGAGTTAGGTATCTATTTTGATGAAAAGATTAATGAACGGCTTAAAGGCATCGACCGGATGACGTCCTTGGAGATCATTCTGGAACGCTCCCCGGTGCAATACACCCAGGAAGAGAAGGAAGTCTTGGCCACAAAGAAAAATGACCTTTACAAGCAGCTCATTCAGACTATGACCCCGGCGGATGTGCTTCCGGGCGCCCTTGCTGTTTTGCAGGCCTTGAAGCAACGGGGTATCTTGGCGGGGTTGGCATCGGTCAGTAAAAATGCCTTTACCGTTATTGACAAATTGCAGATTGGCCAGTACTTTGCCTATATTGCCGATGCTGCCAAGATTACTAAGGGCAAGCCCGATCCGGAGATTTTCCTGACGGTTGCCGCCAACCTGGGCGTTGCCCCCCAAGACTGTGTGGGCGTGGAGGATGCGGCGGCCGGGATCAAGGCCATCAAGGCTGCGGGCATGTATGGGGTGGGAATAGGCGATCCCGTTATGCTGAAGGAAGCAGATGAAGTGATCCCCAGTTTGGAACAGTTCGATCTTGAGCGCCTGCTGGCGCGGTTTGCTTCATGAACTTTTAAATATTGAACATTTGTCGGGCGGCAATAGGGACGTTGGCTGTAACGTCCCTATTACTTTTGGCCTTGCCTGGCGCGCCAGGGCAGGTGTGGCGCAACGGGGTAAACGGCAAGAGGTTTGCCCCTAGATTAACCCGGTGCCGCTGACCCGGGAAGGAACCGGCGCAGATTTGGTGAAATTAATATGGTAAGAAAGAAGGAGGTACATGCTTTGCGCCCCAAATACCTGGATGTCATTGCTGGTATGTTTGTTGCTGTTTTGTTGATCTCCAACGTGGCTTCCACCAAGATTGTGGCCTTGGGCCCCTTTGTTTTTGACGGGGGGACGTTACTTTTCCCCCTTTCCTATATTTTTGGGGATGTTTTAACTGAAGTATATGGCTACCGCAACTCCCGCCGGGTCATCTGGACGGGATTGGCGGCCAACCTGTTGATGGTCTTTGTTTTTTGGGTAATTGCCAAAATACCGGCGGCCCCTGATTGGCACCTGCAGCAGGCCTTTGCCAGTATTCTGCTGGCAACGCCGCGGATCGTCGGGGCCAGCGTCATCGCGTACTTTGCCGGTGAATTTGCCAACTCCTATCTGTTATCGAGGATGAAGATCGCCAGTCAAGGAAGGCAGCTCTGGAAGCGCACCATTGGTTCCACCTTGGTGGGGCAGTTGGTCGATACCCTCCTGTTTGCGGTGATCGCCTTTGCTGGAACGATGCCCGGCGGGGTCCTGCTCGCCCTGATCATCTCCAATTATCTGATGAAAGTGGGAATTGAAGTCTTAAATACGCCATTGACCTATCAGGTTGTGAACTTCTTAAAACGGCAAGAGGGGATTGATGTGTTTGACCATGGGGTAAACTACAACCCGTTCCTGCTGAAATGAACCGGTTTTTCTCATGGGAAGGAAAAAGGCTGTTAAAGAGGGTATGGAAAAGGTGGCAGATGAGATGCTCCCCGACTATCACATTCATACCAACCGCTGTGGCCATGCCACCGGGACCGACTGTGCATATGTGGAACGCGGGTTGGCGCTGGGCCTGACTGAGCTGGGCTTTGCTGATCATTGCCCATTGTATTACCGGATCCCGGAGGGATTTGCCTATACAGCACGGGGAATGACTGATTTAGAGGAATATGTCCGGAGTATTGAGGCTTTACGCCGTAAATTCCATCCCTTTCCCATCAGAATCGGGTTGGAGGTTGATTTCCTTGCCGGCCAGGCAAAACCCCTTCTTAAGATGTTGGGGGATCTGCCCTTTGATTATCTCATTGGTTCGGTGCACTTTGTGCCGGAGTGGAGTTATGGTTATATCACAAATTACCGGAGCCGTCCGCCGCTGGAGGTCTATCAAAGGTATTACCGGATTGTCCGGGAGATGGCTGCTTCCGGCCTGTTTCAGATTATCGGTCACTTGGATCTGCCCCGGCGGATTGCGGAGGAACCGCAGGACGAAAGCCTGGCTTTGCTGGAAGAGGAGTTGGCGACGGCTATTGCCGGTTCAGGCATGACGGTGGAGATCAATACCTCAGGCTGGCGGTTGGGTTTGCCCGGCGGCGGTTACCCCGCACTACGTTTCTTGCAAAGGTTGGCAGCCAAGGGTGTCCCCATCACATTTGGCTCCGACGCCCATCGCCCGCAGGAAGTGGGATCTTGTTTCGAAGAGGCGTTGGCCCATGCCCGGGCCGCCGGTTACCGGGAGTATGCCATCTTTGCCGGGAAGCAAAGGCGCATGATGTCCTTGCCATAAAGAAGACGGCAAGGTCTTAAATATGAATCCATTTGAAAAACTTAGGCATTAGTTTTAGTTTTTTTGTTTAAATCCCCCGTAAAGTTCCAATAATGGAAATGGGCCTTCGCCAAATTATAGGCAGGCAGAAACGGGGGATGGCAATGAAATATATGAAGCGTTTGTTTTGGCGACTGGTTGTTTCGGCAGTTGTTTTATACTTGTTATCACTGCGTTTTGCCGATGTCTCCGCAGGTATTCCCTTAGGGCAGCACCCGCTGGAGGCGGGTTGGGACCGGACGGGGTTGCCGGTCAGCGAGGTAACTCTGGAGGGTTGGAACCGGGTCAGTACAGCCTTTGAATCCATGGCGGCTTTGGAAGCCAGGATGGATCGTTTGGTGCGTGAGTTACGGCTTAAACCGGCAGCTCCACCGGCGCGGGGGGAAAATGCTGCTTTTCGCTACCTGAATACTGAGGGCACATTACCCGATGGCAGCAGGGGACTGGTCAGTTTGCAGACCATAGCGATCGGCGATGAGACCGAAACCCATCTGGGGTTTATCCTGATGCGACCGGGGCAGTTTCACGACCTTGCGCAAGCCGTTCAAGACTATGAGCGGATCCTATGCCAAGCTGGCCTGCGGGGACGGTTGAGTATCACCATCACCGGTGCCTATCCCGGCCGTTTGGCTGACCAAGAGATCCGGCGGATCTTTAGCCGTAGTTTTCACGCCTTGGCCGCCCGGCGGGTTGCGGGAGAGAACATAGGGGAATACAGCAGTTGGCTGGGGAAAAGCAAGATGTTGCCGGGAAAGGCTGAAATCAACGGCGCGGGGATTAACCTGGAGGCGTCAGCGGTTTATGACAGGCAAAGGAATACCACTGTTGTAACCTTGGCTACCCCGGCGGAGAATGTTTGAGTAAATTACATGCGATTGTGATGGCATCTTGCATTTGCAAAAGGATTTCCGGCGTTTATTACGAATTATATGCAACGGTATTTTTTATGGCAGCAACTTTGTCTGATTTGGCAGAGCTTATACATAAGCAGACGGGGTTCGTCGGTGATTTTTTAATCCATTACAAGATAATCATAGTTGATTTCCACTTTTGTTGCCGAAGCGTTGATGGCAAGAATGAGACGGGAGGCCCTTGCCGTGGTAGAACTGGACAAATTATTGGCGATCATTAATGAATTGGCTCCGGCTTCCGGTGCGGATCCCGACGATGGACCGGTTTTTCTGAGGGAAGGACAAGCCATGTCCTTCAAAAAGATCGGTGTCTGTGTTGATCCGACGGAACGCAATCTTTATGAGGCTGCATCCCGTGGCGTGCAGTTTCTCATCACCCACCATCCTTGGCGGGGTGAGGCCTATGAAACGGTGGAAGCCAAAGATCTTATCATTTATCAAGTACATAGCGCAACCAACCATGGTGATGAGGGTAATCACCGCATCCTTGCGCAGGCCCTGGGCTTGGAGAAGATCAAGCTGGTCCCGGGTGGCGGCGTTGTCGCCAGCGCCAATGTGCTTTTGAAGGAATTGATTGAGCGTTGCCAACGGGTGCTGGATTTAAACGTAGTGCCCTATTGGGGTGACTTGAATGAAAAGGTAAAAAAGGTTGCCGTCCTGGTGGGCCCGGGCTTTCTGCCTATCTACCGTTCAGCCTGGGAGACTTGGTTGGATGAGGGCTGTGATACCATTCTCACCGGGGAACTGGGACGGTTTCCGGTGGCGCTGGCGGCCATTCGCCGGTTGAAGCTGGTGGATTTGGGGCATAGCACCATGGTCAAGCCCGGGATGGCCAATTTGGCCTATCGCCTGAAAAACCGGTTAAAGGCCATGGGTTGCGAAGTGGAATTCTTTGCTGACCTCTATGGGGTCAACTATTATACCACATGGTTCTTCCCCCATCTGGAAGACGATGCGGGAGTGGGCCGGACATGACAGACGGGGGAAAAGAAATGATTTTGGCTTTGGATGTTGGTAACACCCATACGGTGTGTGGCATTTTCTGTGATGAAGCGTTAATTGCCGACTGGCGGTTGGCGACGGATCGTTTACGGACCACCGATGAGTATGCCCTGATCATGAAGGGCTTTTTTGACCATTACCGGATCGACCAAAGCAAGTTGGGCGGGGTCATTATCTCCAGTGTTGTCCCGCCGGTAACGGGGATGTTTGTGGACATGGTCCGGCACTATTTCGGGCTGGAACCGATGGTGATCGGTCCGGGGATCAAGACCGGCCTGTCCATCCGGTACGAAAATCCGCGGGAAGTAGGGGCGGACCGGGTGGTTAATGCGGTGGCGGCCATCAAAATTTATAAGCCACCCTTAATTATTGTGGATTTTGGCACGGCCACAACCTTTTGCGCCATTAACCCGGAGGGCGAATACCTGGGTGGCGCTATTGTGCCGGGTGTTGGCATCTCGGCGGAAGCCCTCTTTATGCGAGCGGCCAAGCTGCCCCGGGTGGAGCTGGAGAAGCCAAAAACGGTGATTGGCCGCAATACCGTGGCCAGCATCCAATCGGGCCTGATCTACGGCTATCTTGGTCTGGTGGAAGGAATAATAACCAGGATGATCCAGGAGATGGGCTGTAAACCGAAGGTGGTGGCCACCGGCGGCTTATCGGAGATTTTTGCCCGGGAGTCACCGATGATACACTGCACCGATAAAAAGTTGACCCTGGAAGGTCTGCGGATCATCTATGAGATGAATGCAGGAAAGGAAAGACAATGACGCTAGATAAGACAATGCAGGAAAGAGCCATTTTAGCAGATATTGAACAGGAGGGGCCTTTTGGCGCCTCCTTTGTTGATTTGGATGAATTGGCGGCGCTGGCCGAGACGGCCGGGGCAAAAGCAGTGGCCCGCGTGGTGCAAAAACGGGCTCGACCGGACCCGGCTACCTTTTTGGGCCAAGGCAAAGTACAGGAAATAGCTGCTTTACTACGGGAAAAGGAAGCAAATTTGGTCTTGTTTGACGATGAGTTGTCCCCGGCGCAACTGCGAAATCTGGAGGAACAGCTCGGAGTAAAAGTTCTGGATCGGACGGCTTTGATCCTGGATATCTTTGCTGCCCGGGCCAGGACAAAAGAAGCCAAGCTTCAGGTAGAAATGGCCCAGTTACGGTACCTCCTGCCCCGCTTAAGTGGCAAGGGCAGCCAACTTTCACGGTTGGCCGGTGGCATTGGCACCCGTGGTCCCGGTGAAAGCAAGTTGGAGACGGACCGGCGCCGGATTCGTCACCGCTTGGGAGTATTGGCCAGTGAGTTAAGGGAGGTTCGGCGCAGCCGGGAACTGCAGCGCCGCCCCAGGCAACGTACAGGGAACCCCTTTATTGCCCTGGTGGGTTACACGAATGCGGGCAAGAGTACATTGTTTAATTGTTTAACCGGGGCTCCGGTGGAGATGAAGGATGCGCTGTTTTGTACTTTGGACCCGACTGTCCGGGGTTTGATTTTACCCAACCGGCAAGAGGTGTTTCTCTCGGATACAGTCGGCTTTATCCATAAACTCCCTCATCACTTGGTGGATGCCTTCCGGGCGACACTGGAGGAGACGGTCCAGGCGGATCTGCTCTTGCATGTCATGGACGCCTCCCATCCCCAGGCGGAACAACAACAGGCCGTGGTCTATCGGGTCTTGCACGAACTGGGGGTTGGGGATAAACCCCTCATTGAGGTGGTCAACAAAATCGACTTGGTGGAGAACGAATTTACCGTTCCCCGTTTGCTGGCCGGAGGAAACAAAGGAATTGCCGTCTCAGCCAAGACCGGGCAAGGTGTGGACCGCTTGCTCCAGGCCATCATGGCGGCCCTGGCGGAGCAGGTCCAACATACGTCCTTTATTATTCCTTACTCAGCCGGCCGCATCCGGGCTTTGGTACACCGGAAAGGCCGGGTAATCAAGGAAGAATACCTGCCAGCCGGGGTATACGTGGAAGCGGAAATCGACCGGATCTGGGCCGGGCGCATCCGGGGAATGATTGGGGATACCTCCCGGGAAAGCAAGTAGTGCCTCTACCATTAAACAGAGCGGTGGGGGACTTGTTTATGCAGTTTAAAGAATCCAGCTGAAGTTTGATCTTGCCAAAGTTTAAAGCCAGGGCAATTTTTGTGTTATAAATTCCTGCCCAAATCATGCCGGAAAACATTCCGGAGAAGCTGATAAACCGTTTTATTGCAAAATAGTAGGCGATTCGGACTAAGGTTGCGAATTCTTTACTAGTATATCTAGAAGTAGACATTTCTGACGATAACATAGTAAAAGCCTGTGCTACTATTGTTGTTTGGCTGTAGGGCAACGGATTCCTTGGATTTTTGTTCCAAAATAGCCGGGAGAAAATTGAATGGAGTGAACTGAGTGCAACGAGAAGCGGTAAAACATGTGCCCCATTCGGAATACGCCTATGCGCTGGATGAAGAGACAATGGTCTTTCGGTTGCGGGCGGCAAAGGGTGATCTGAAGGCTTGTATCCTCCATTATGTCGATAAATTCATGGCTGAACCTTACCAATTTCAAACAACTCCGATGGCGCTTGTAGCGACTGATACCTATTTTGACTATTTTGAAGTGGAAGTCAAGTCGAAGATCGTGCGTTTCCGTTATTATTTCCAGCTTAGTGACGGTCGGGAGACCCTATACTATTTCAATGATAATTTTTATCATACGGCCGATTATATCGATGAGTTTTACCAGTTTACTTACCTCCACCGGGACGAAATTGCCCAAGTTCCCGCCTGGTTTAAGCGAGCGGTCATCTACCAGATCTTTCCCGACAGCTTCGCCACCGGTCCCCGGTACATCTCCGGCAAAGAACGCAAAGTACCGAATCATTTGGGTGCGGAAAGTTTCAGCTACTATGGCGGGACCCTGCGGGGGATTATTGATAACTTGGATTACATTCAGGACTTGGGTGCCGATTGCCTTTACCTCAATCCGATTTTTACCGCCAAGACCGCCCACCGCTATAACATTGACGATTACTACACCATTGACCCGGCTGTGGGTGATTTGGCAACCTTCAAGGAATTGGTGAGGCAATGTCATGCCCGGGGCATCCGGGTCATCCTTGACGTGGCCTTCAACCATACGGGCACCCATTTCTTTGCCTTCCGGGACCTGCTGGAGAAGGGGGAGAACTCTCCCTACAAGGACTGGTATTACCGGGTGGAGTTCCCCATCCGCATGGAGGAGCCAAACTATGCTTGTTTCGGTTATCACAATGAGTTGCCCAAATTAAACACGGCCCATTCGGAGGTCCGGGAATACCTGCTCAATGTTGGGACCTATTGGATCCGGGAGGCCGACATTGATGGCTGGCGGCTGGATGTGGCCGATGAGGTGGATCACTTCTTCTGGAAATGCTTTCGCCGGGCGATTAAGGCGGTAAAGCCCGATGCGGTTTTGTTGGGGGAGACTTGGGGTGACGCCCACCCTTGGCTGCAGGGGGATGAGTTCGACTCGGTGATGAATTATCGCTGGTCCAATCTTTGCAAGGACTTCTTTGCCCTGGGCCGGATTGATGCCGCAGAATTTGACGGACGCTTGCATGCTTTGCATATGCGCTACAGGAAACAGCACACTTATGCCCAGATGAATTTCTTGGATACCCACGATGTGGCCCGATTTCTCCATGTCAGCGGGGGAGATATCAGCCGGTTGAAGTTGGCCGTGGTCTTTTTACTGACAGGCCTGGGTGTGCCATCGGTCTATTATGGGGATGAACAGGGGATCAGTAATGAACGGGAAGTCATCCTCCGCCCGCCGATGGTCTGGGACGGAGCGGACAGAGACGGCTTGTTTTGGCACTACAAAAAGCTGATTGCCTTGCGGAAAAAATTGCACGCCATGGTTGGTGACTTTAAAACCTGGCTGGTCGATGCAAAGAAGGGTCTCTATGGGTTTATCCGGCAAGGCGGAGGGGAACGGGTGTGGGTACTGCTTAATAACAGCCCATCCGCTTGTGATGTGAATTGTTCTTTGGATAATGGGAATTGGCAGGGCAAGGTGACGGACCTGTTGAATGAGCAGGCCTATGCTGTGGCCGGGTCTCGGTTGCACCTGGAGCTGCCGCCCTTTGGTGCTGCGGTGTTGGTCCGCAGTTAGTAGGTGCTTTCGGGGATTAATTGAAAGAGTAAAGTTGAATAAAAAATGGGTATTAAACGGTAACCGCCCCGCTTAAAAAGTGGGGCGGTTGTTTTTTGCCGGGTTTAACCCTTTGCGCGTTTGGCGGCGCGTTCCCGCTCGTTGCGGTCCAGGATTTTTTTGCGCATCCTGATGGTTGTGGGTGTGATCTCCACCAGTTCATCCTCGGCAATATATTCCATGGCCCGCTCCAGGGTAAACTCCATCGGCGGCGTCAAGCGGATGGCTTCGTCGGAACCGCTGGCCCGCATGTTGCTTAACTGTTTTTTCTTACAGACGTTGACATCCAAGTCGCTCTCGCGGGAATGCTCGCCCACGATCATTCCGGTATAGACCTTTTCACCGGGTCGGATGAAAAGAATGCCGCGATCCTCCACATTGTGGATGCCGTAGGCGGTGGCGTCGCCCGTTTCGAAGGCTATCAAAACCCCGCGAAGCCGCTGGGTGATCTCGCCCTTCCAGGGGCCGTAATGGTCGAAGGTATGATGCATAATGCCTTCGCCCTTAGTTTCCGTGAGAAAGTCGGAGCGGAAACCGATCAAGCCGCGGGCGGGAATGAGAAATTCCAGCCTGGTATGGTTTTGGCCCATGGGTTGCATGTTGATCATCTCGGCGCGGCGGCTGCCGAGGATCTCAATGATGCGGCCTGTATACTCATCGGGAATATTTATGAACAACCTTTCATATGGTTCATATAACAAGTCCCCGATCTTTTTCAAAATGGGCTCGGGTTTGGAAACTTGCAGTTCGTAGCCTTCCCGGCGCATGGTTTCAATCAAGATTGCCAGGTGCAACTCGCCTCTGCCGGAGACCTGAAAGGCATCGGGGGAGGCGGTCTCCTCAACTCTGAGGCTGACATTGGTCTGTGCCTCTTTCCAGAGTCGTTCCCGCAGGTGGCGGGAGGTTACGTATTTTCCTTCTTTCCCGGCGAAGGGGCTGTCGTTTACTGTGAATGTCATGGTCAATGTTGGTTCGTCGATGGTCAACAGTGGGAGGGGGACGGGGTTTTCTACGTCGCTAACGGTCTCACCGATGTTGATATCTTCCAGCCCGGAGAGGGCTACGATCTCGCCTGTGCCAGCCCGGTCCGTTTCGATGCGTTTCAGGCCTTCGTAGGTCCAGAGTTTGCTGATTTTAACCTTTGCCACAGATCCGTCGCGCCTGCACAAACTGGCCAGCTGTCCGGTGCTGATGGTGCCGTTACTGATCCGGCCAATGGCAATCCGGCCAATGTAATCATCATAGTCCAGGGTGGTGACCTGAAGTTGCAGGGGAAGGCTGGGATCGCCGGCGGGGGCGGGGATCTCCTTTTGAATCAGGTCCAATAAAGGCCGTATGTTCTCCCCGGGTACTGAGGGATCCAAAGTGGCTACGCCCAGGCGGGAAGAGGTATAAATCACCGGAAAATCCAGTTGCCACTCATCGGCTTCCAACTCCACAAACAGGTCGAAGACTTCGTTCAAGACCTCATTGGGGCGGGCATCGGGGCGATCAATTTTATTGATCACCACAATGATTCGTAAGCCAACCTCCAAGGCCTTGCGGAGGACAAATTTGGTTTGGGCCATGGGTCCTTCAAAGGCGTCCACCAAAAGCAGTGCTCCGTCCACCATCCGCAGGACCCGTTCCACCTCACCGCCGAAGTCGGCATGGCCGGGGGTGTCCACAATATTGATCTTTGTCTGCCCGTAGCGGATGGCGGTATTTTTGGCCAGAATGGTAATGCCGCGTTCCCGCTCCAACTCATTATTGTCCATAACCCGTTCGACAACGCGTTCGTTGTCGCGGAAGATGCCTGCTTGGCGCAGCATGCAGTCCACCAGAGTTGTTTTTCCGTGGTCAACGTGGGCAATAATGGCGACGTTTCGAATGTTCTCGCGCGTTTGCGTTGACAAAATGCCTCACCTGTTCCTATGTAAATCTCCATCTGTACATTAAAACACTAATAGGCCGGGATTGCAATTAAAAAATCCTTAAACTTGGTTTTTGCGGTGGTTGTATACCCGTAATGTGCAGGGGAGTTCTCTGGTGGGTACGGGAAACCATATATTAACAAAAAGTTTCATCAACGTTTCAGGAGAATGTTAAAACCCTATTTTACCAGCGGAATAATGCTTTATGACACATAGCCGTAATTTGCAGGAATATAAAGAATAGTATCAAAAACGATTCTTTACCCATGTTATAATATAACCTTGGCGTTGAGGGCTGATAAGTCGTTTATGACAGAGGCTGATTTGAACAGCAAGCGGTTGTTGCCGAAAGGAGGAGACAGCCAATGTCTCGCTGGTTCCGGTTGGGTAAGGGGAGAATCCATGAACAAATGGGCTTCTGTGAATTTTGCAACTCCTACGAAAAGCTGCGTTCCTTTGATGCAGTTGAGTTTTTCCAGTTTTTCTTTCTGCCCACCCTTCCCTTGGGGAAGAAGCGTATTGTCAGGGAGTGTTCCAGGTGTAAGAACAGCCGTCAGGTTGTGGATTTGCGGGTTTGGGAGGAACGTAAACGCTTGGCGATTGAAAAGGCCTTTCAGGATTGGCGGATGGATCCCATGGACTCCCATGCCGCGAAGAAACTGATGGAAGCCTATATTTTTTATCAGGACGAAGAAGGTTTTCTCCGTTTTGCGGAAGCGGCCAAGGATGATTTTCCCCACGACCCGGAGATCCTGGCAAGTCTAGGTGACGGATACGATCAATTTAATCATGTCTCTGCCGCCGAAGAGGCTTATACCAGGTCATGGATGTTGCGGGACGATCTGAAAACCAGAGAAAAATTGGGACACGTACTATTGAAACAACTGCGGCCAGACGAGGCCAAGCCTTATTTACGGCACATTTTGGAAGGCCGGTTGCGTAACCGTACCTTCTTTCTCTATCTCGTTGTTGAAGCCTATCAAGCGGTGGGAAGGCACAAGGCGGCCTTGGGTTATCTGAAGGAATGTTGCCGGTTCTTTCCCGAGATGGCGACAAGTAAAACCTTCAGGCGTCTGCAGGGCATATCCGAGAAATTGTTTGATAAAAATATCAGGATTCCGTCGGCGAACCTACCCATGTCATTGGATAAGACGGCGATTCGCCGCCTTGAACAGCGTACCTTCGGGTGTTTTAATCCCAAGCCGGAAGCTGTTAATTTTGAGAAGGCCAGCGGTTCAAAAACCGGAGCTGAAATACAGCGGATAGAAAAGCCCATATTGACACCGGGAGGAGTACAACCGGTTGCAAAGGTAGTACCGGCCAAGTCCGGGAGGCAGGAAAAACCGTCGGTGTTGGCTCAGTCGCCACCGCGACCGGTTGTTGAAGGGCGAAAGGTACAAGCGGCTGCCAATGTATTCCCACGGGGTACCGGGAAAGGGGAGACACCGCCGGTAGTGACCCCGTCCCAGCCGCGGGCAATTGTTGAAGAACGGAAGGCTCAACCTGTTGCCGCGTCGCCGCGGATGGCGGAGCCGCGTTCGAAGTCGATGAAGTTTGAGTTTTCCCTGCCGGAGTCCACACGGAAGTTCTTGCCGGTAAAAACTGCTGTTGCCGGTTTTTTTGCGGCAATTCTTGGATTGTATTTAGCCATGGCTGTTTATAAGGGTTATTTTCAAACGGTCTATCTTGTTAATGGACTAAATTATTCTTATAAGGTAGAGATCAACGGTATTGCCCACGAATTACCGGCAATGGGGCATGTGGCGGTCAAGGTGGCCGAAGGGAAGGTGCGGGTCCGTCCGGTGGGACAGGGCTTGGGTTTGCAAGGCCAGGATTGCACTATCCGGACCCCCTTTTTGTTACGTCCTGTCCATAACCGGATCTTTATCATCAATCCGGATCGGGTTGCTGTTTTGTTCCGGGACAACTCCCGGTATGAGGAAGGTTATTATAACGCCAATAATAAACCGGTCTCCCAGTACTATGCCGGTCGGTTCTTATATCAATTGGACCGGGTGGACTATGTTTTCCGGAATCCTGCGGGGGGCAGGCCTATTCCCAAGAACCGCACCCGCCTGGTCCAGGTGCCAAAGCCTTTAACCCCACGCATGGCCAAGCGGGTCTTTCGTAGTCTGCCGCCGGAGGATGCACGTTTCTTTGCCCGTTACTGTATTATGTTTAACCCGGATGATGCAATTGCTCTGGCAAAATATGCGGATTTGACCACTGGGGAAGAGGTAATTGAGTTTATCGAACCGTATTTGGCCAAGCGGCCGGTAAAAGTGGAACTGCATCGGTTGTACCAAGACCTGATGGAAAAATTGGACCCGGATTACAATCTGGCTCGCGAATATGCGGATTATCTCGCGGCAGAACCGGATAACAAGGAATTGCTTTATCTTTTGGGACGGGTGACGCCTGATTTTACTTACGCGGAAACCCTGTACCGCCGGGCGGCTACGGGGGAACAACCGTGTGCATACGGTTTGCATGCCTTGGCAGTAAATCGCTTGGCAGAGGGGGAGTTTGAAGAAGCGTTAAAACTGGCGGACCAAGCGTTGCGGATTCTTCCTGACCAAAGCCGGTTTCTGCAGACAAAGAAAGAGGCTTTGCTTGGTTTAGGAAAAGTAGATGAGCTGCTTACAATCTTAAAAAAGGAGCAGGCAAAGGATCCTTACGATGCCGAGTTGGTTACTGAGGAAGTTTGTGCTTTTATGAAAAAAGGCCAGATCAATTCGGCGCGAGCCTCGGCCCAACGGTTCTTGATGGGGATGCGCAGGACTAATACCAACGAGAGCAAGGAATGGAATCATTTTTTCGAAGCGGTTTTGGCCCACTGTATGGGTGATGAGGAGAGTTTTGTCCGCAATATTGAGGTCTTGGGCGATGTAAACTGGCAGTTTCAAGCGGCCATCGTGAAGGGCAATCTGGAAGAGGCCGGTGTGCTTAATGAGATTATGGGCTCAAATCCCTACAATCATCTCTTGCTCTATATTGCCGCGAAGATTAATAACAGGCCGGAGATTGCTACAAAGCATATGCAAGCGGCTGTTAACCAACTGCGCCGGGGTGACCGGCAAGAACGGTTGATCGCCAAATGCCTGCAGAGTAATGGTAGTTTTGATTTGAATACCTTGTCCCGGCTGACTATGGATCCATCGAAAAAGCGGATTGTTTTAACGGCGTTGGGGATCCAGTTCCCCTGGCATCAGGTTTTTTGTTTTGAATTGGCCGGTAAATTGAATTATAAAACCACATTTCCCCAACGCTATTTGGAAAAGGCCATGAAAAAGATTGGCGGTTAATTAAGGTGGAAAACAGACCCGGTAATGATCAGCCCGTGCATTCACAAGAAAAACCCTGGTGGTTACAACCAGGGTTTTATACATTCGGTGTTTACAGATAATTATGGTTAGGCCTGCTCCAGGGGCGAGCCTGGCGAGAGCCGGGATCGCCAGTCTTGAAAGAGATTGAGGACATATTCTTTGGTCATCCGGGCGGCCGGGGTTTCTCCCCCCAACATTTTTATCGTATCTTCGATCCCTGTGAGAACCGAGGCTTGCAAGGTATCGATCCGGGAAGGGTCTTCTCCGCCCAGGGTCTGGGCGAAGCTGAGAATTCGTTTGGCTGCTTGCTCGGGCTGCCAGTAAGAGGAGTTGATAAATTCGGGATCGCTTCCGGCGCGTAGAACATGGGCATTAAGGCGCGAGGTTTTTTCGACCCAGTTTTGACGCAGGAGAACTGTGGTGACATAGTTCTTCATTTGCAGGTGGGCTTCGTCGGTCTGGTGTACCTGAGGTGAGTAGGCAGGGTAAGAAACGCTGCTTCCTTCAGCATGTTTAATAAATTCGTCCTTTTTATCCGGGGCAAGTCTGGGTGAAACCGTGCTTTTTTGCCCTTCTTTTGTGCGACCCGGCGGGGAAATCGGCGGTAGACCTCCGATACGCATCTTGATACCTCCTTGTAGAAAACACATTCATTTATATATAAAACAGAGGTTTTTCTTGCAAAAAAACGGTATACCCACTAAAAACAGGGTTTGCTGCAAATTACAGCATATTGTTCAATTGCTTCTGGCCAAACACTATATATGTTATTGACAGATTGAAAGACGAAAGTTTGTCAAGGCTTGTTGTAAATGTATCGGTAACTTGGAGAGAATAGTTTAGAGTTATTTCCATAGCTGCCAGTTTCCCGTGGTGATTTGACGTAAGGGGAGAAATTTACCATTACCGTCATGGAGAATATGGCTAAAAGCGGTGAAATCAATTGTGATTGCTATGAATCGTTGGGCAAAAACAAATAATGTGGGCTTGAAAGAAGGAGAAAAACGGTGACTATTGGCAAAAACGGGGGAAATTCATAGTAAATCTGGGCTTAAGAACCTTGATTCCTGGAAGGGTGTGGGCTAAAATCTTTACTAGATGTTAGCACTCACTTGCAGCGAGTGCTAATAAATTGTTCGAGAGGAGGGAAAGTTTTTGAACATTAAACCCTTAGGCGAACGTATTGTTATCAAGGTCCTGGAGAGTGAGGAGAAGACCAAAAGCGGGATTGTTCTCCCCGACACCGCTAAAGAAAAACCCCAGATGGGTAAGGTCCTTGCGGTGGGCAACGGGAAGCTGTTGGAGAACGGCCAACGGGTGCCCGTTGAGGTAAAAGAAGGTGACAAGGTCCTCTTTGCCAAGTACGCCGGGACAGAGGTCAAATTGGATGGGGAAGAATACATGGTGTTGAAGGAGTCCGATATTTTAGCAGTTATTGAAGGTTAGAGGCCGGGAGTTGCCCGGCGGTTACGGCCAGGGCATTCCGGGTCGTACATCTCTCCATTGTGGACATTTGTGAATAAGGAAGGTGAACTGGATTGGCCAAACAGATTATCTTCGGCGAGGAGGCCCGTCATGCGCTGGAAAAAGGCGTAAACGTCTTGGCGGATGCGGTTAAAGTGACGTTGGGCCCCAAAGGCCGAAATGTTGTTTTAGATAAGAAATATGGTTCTCCCACCATTACCAACGACGGGGTAACCATTGCCAAGGAGATTGAACTTGAGGATCCCTTCCAGAACATGGGGGCCCAATTGGCGAAGGAGGTTGCCACCAAGACCAACGACGTGGCCGGTGACGGTACCACCACAGCAACCTTGCTGGCCCAAGCCATGGTCCGTGAGGGTCTCAAGAACGTGGCCGCCGGCGCCAACCCGATGATCTTGAAGAAAGGCATCGAGAAGGCAGTGGCCAAGGTGGTCGAAGAGATTAAGAAAGTTGCCAAACCCGTTGACAGCAAAGCCGACATTACCGACGTGGCTTCCAACTCCGCTGCTGATGAAGAGATCGGTAAGCTGATTGCCGAAGCCATGGAAAAAGTGGGTAAAGACGGTGTTATCACCGTTGAAGAGTCTCAAGGTATGGGCACCAATTTGGAGATCGTCGAAGGTATGCAGTTCGACCGCGGCTATATCTCCCCGTATATGGTTACTGATTCCGAACGGATGGAGGCCGTCCTTGATGAACCCTACATCCTTTTGACTGACAAGAAGATTTCCATGATTAAAGACCTGCTTCCTGTCTTGGAAAAGGTCATTCAAAGGGGCAAACCCTTGGTGATCATCGCTGAGGATGTGGAGGGCGAAGCCCTGGCTACCTTGGTGGTGAACAAACTCCGCGGTGTGCTGAACGTGGTTGCTGTTAAAGCTCCGGGCTTTGGTGACCGGCGCAAGGCCATGCTCTCCGATATGGCCATTGTCACCGGTGGTCAGGTCATCTCCGAAGAAGTTGGCTTGACCCTGGAGAACGCCACCATTGATATGTTGGGTACTGCCCGCCAGGTCCGGGTGACCAAAGAAGAAACCACCATCGTGGATGGTCGCGGCGATGCCCAAGAGATCAAGAACCGGATCTCCCAGATTAAATTGCAGATCGAAGAGACCACTTCCGATTATGATCGGGAGAAACTCCAAGAACGCCTGGCAAAACTGGCTGGCGGTGTAGCTGTTATCCAGGTCGGTGCTGCCACTGAGACCGAGATGAAAGAGAAGAAACACCGGATCGAGGATGCCCTGTCCGCCACCCGTGCTGCGGTGGAGGAAGGCGTTGTCCCCGGCGGCGGCGTGACCTTGTTGCAACTGGCGGATAAGCTTGACGAGATCAAAGCCGAGGGCGATGTGCTGACCGGTATCCAGATTGTGAAGAAGGCGATGGAGGAACCCCTCCGGCAGATTGCAGCTAACGCCGGTATGGAAGGCTCTGTGATCGCGGAGAAGGTCCGGGCCATGGAGTTTGGCAAAGGCTTCAATGCTTTGACCGGTGAATATGTGAAGATGCTTGAATCCGGTATTGTGGACCCGGCCAAGGTTACCCGGAGCGCGCTCCAGAACGCGGCCAGCATTGCGGCTATGTTGCTGACCACCGAGTGCTTGGTCACAGATATTCCGGAAAAAGAGAAACCGATGCCCGGCGGTATGTCCGGCGGTATGGGCATGGACTAAGAGAAAGAAATTAAAGAGGGCCGTCTTGTCAAGACGGCCTTCTTTTTTTTTAATTAAGACGATTAAGCAACGGACGGTGAGGAAGTTTCCGCCGGTGGGAAGGGGGATTGTTGTTTCAATGGAAAGCTTGACACCAAGCGGATCTATTGGGTCCTATTTAGCTGTACCCCGCCAGCAGGAAGTTTGCAGCAAGCTGTCGAACATAGCACGAGTCTAATCCATGGAATGGAGCGGAGCAGCCGTGAATGTTGAAGGATTTTTAAACGCCCTTACCCATGACCTGAGCTACCGGGGGCAAGTTGTGCGTCATCAGGTTTTTCCCTGCAGACAACCGGTCTTTGGCCGGCTGGCGCCGCCGCTTCCGGCAGCACTGGCCCAGGCACTGGAAGCTTTAGGCGTGAAAGAGCTGTACAGTCATCAAGCCACAGCAGTACAACAGGTTCGGGCGGGGAAGAATATTGTAGTGGTGACAGCTACGGCCAGCGGCAAAACCCTCTGCTATAACCTGCCGGTGCTGGAACGGTTCATCAACGAACCAGGGGCCACGGCCTTGTATCTTTACCCCACCAAAGCCTTGGCCCAAGACCAGCAAAAAGGATTGTTGCGCTTGGCCGAGCGGTTGGACCCCATGCCGGTGGTGGGGGTCTATGACGGGGACACGTCGGTGGCCAGCCGCAAGAAACTACGGGACCAGGGCCAGATTATCCTGACCAATCCGGATATGTTGCACCAAGGTATTTTGCCTAAACATGCGGGTTGGGGAAGGTTCTTTGGCCAGCTCCGCTTTGTCGTGCTTGATGAGATCCATGCTTACCGGGGCGTCTTCGGTTCCAATGTGGCCAATGTGCTTAGGCGGCTGAGGCGGATTTGTGCTCATTACGGCAGCAATCCGGTGTTTATCTGCACCTCAGCTACCATTGCCAATCCCCGGGAACATGCCGAGGCCTTGCTGGGGATGGCGGTGGAAGTGGTGGACAACGACGGTGCTCCCCGCGGCGAACGCCATGTGATCCTTTGGAATCCCCCCTTCTTGGATGCGGGCAAGACGGAGAGACGCAGCACTAACAGTGAAGCTACCTGGCTTATGGCCCGGCTGATTAGGGAGCGGATCCCCACCATTGCCTTCGGCCGGGCGCGGGTTGTGGCCGAGTTGATCTACAAGTATGTGGTGGAAGAGTTGGAGAAGACCCATCCCGCCCTGGCCCAAAAGGTCCGGGCCTACCGCGGCGGTTATCTGCCGGCGGAGCGCAGGGAGATCGAGCGCCAGCTCTTTTCTGGAGAGTTGCTGGGGGTAACCAGTACCAACGCTTTGGAGCTCGGCATTGACATCGGGAGCCTGGAGGCTTGCCTGGTGGTAGGTTATCCCGGGACCATTGCCTCCTTCTGGCAACAAGCCGGCCGGGCGGGCCGGGGCGGTGAGCCAGCATTGGTTGTTTTTATCGGACATAATGCTCCTGTCGACCAATATCTGATGCAGCATGGCGAGTACCTGTTTGAACATTCCCCCGAAAATGCAGTCATCGATCCGGATAACCCCCATATTCTCCTGGGCCACCTACGGGCGGCGGTCTATGAGAAGCCTTTGACTGCTGCTGACGAAAGGATTTTTGGTGATTATGCCGGTGCCATCCGGGAACTCCTGGAAGAGGCGGGGGAGGTGGCGGTGGTCCAAGGGGCCGGTTATTGGAAAGGACAGGGCTTTCCTGCGGCCCAGGTTTCCTTAAGAAATATCTCTGAAAACACCTTCACAATTATTGATGAGTCGGCAGGGAACCGCTCCATCGGTACCATGGAGGAGCAGAGCGCCTGGCAACAACTGTACGAGCAAGCAATTTACCTGCATGAGGGGGAGACATACTTTGTCCGTGAGCTTAATTTGGAAGAACGCATCGCTTATGTGCGTAAAATTGACGCCGACTACTACACCCAAGCCATAACCGAGATCCAGATTCGTGTCACGGAGCGTGAAGAAGAGAAACCATGGCGTAAAGCCCGGGCCTTTTTCGGGTCAGCGGAGGTCATGGTTAAACCCTATCTGTTCCGGAAGATTCAATTTGGTGGTAAAGACAGCCTGGGCTTTGGCTCTATCAATCTGCCACCCAATACCATGGAAACCAACGCCTTCTGGCTTTGCCCGCCACTGGCGGCTTTACGCCGTGTGAGGGATTTTGGCCGGGACCCAATTGAGGGCTTGTTGGGCATCGCCAATGTTCTGACGGAGGTGTTACCGCTGTTTGTCATGGCGGATCCAGCGGATGTGGGTTCTGTGGTTGACCAGGCCAATAATGATGTGCCAGCGGTATTTGTCTATGACAAATATCCAGGCGGCATGGGTTTTGCCCACCGGTCCTACGAAAACATCGAGGAACTTTTCCAGGCAGCGTTGGAGTTGATTCATTCTTGTCCGTGCGCCGATGGCTGCCCGTCTTGTGTGGGTTCACCTATTCCGCCCTTTAGCCAACTGGACCCGGAGAACACCGGTAAGGGGCGCATTCCGGATAAAGAGGCCGCCTTAGTGATTCTCCATGAGCTGTTGGAGTTGGAGCCATATATTCCCCGGACTGTGACGGTGACGGCGGCTGGTACCGGGCTGCCAGCGCCTGTGGCGGAACCGCTGACGCAGCCGGTAAAACGCCTGCCTGATCGAGTGGAGTTGAAAGTGCGGCAACAATTGCATATGTTGCAGAAGAAAAGGTAATCCAATGGGGGTTTAATTTTAAATTAACATTTTAATTTTGGAGGAGATGTTATTGAAAAAGGCAATTATTGGGGGTTCAGGTTTGTACTATCCGGATATGTTGGCAAAAGTCCGGGATTTGGAGGTGGAGACACGTTTTGGTAAAGTGCAGATGTTGGTTGGGGAGCACAAGGGGGAAGAGATCGTCTTTATACCCAGACACGGCCGTGATCACAGGTTTCCGCCCCATCTGATTAACTACCGGGCCAATATGTTGGCCTTGAAAAAACTTGGCGTAGAATTGGTGCTGGCTACTGGAGCCGTGGGCAGTCTCAACCGGAACATGGTCCCGGGAGACTGCGTGGTACCCCACCAGTTTATTGATTTTACCAAATCCCGACCGATGACGTTTTTTGAGGGTGGACCGGGGGGAGTAGTTCATATGGACTTTACCGAGCCCTATTGCCCGGAGATCCGAAAGGCCATCTTGGAGACCGGACGAGCCGTCGGCGTCACGACCCATGATGGCGGGGTCTATGTCTGTACCGAGGGGCCGCGGTTTGAGACACCGGCGGAAATCCGGATGTATGCCACCCTGGGCGGGGACCTGGTGGGGATGACCGGTGTCCCCGAAGTGGTGCTTGCCCGGGAACTTGGTATTTGCTATGGAACAGTGACGATGGTGACCAACTTTGCGGCGGGCATTTCACCGCAGACCCTGACGCACCAGGAAGTCTTGGATGTGCTGGAGCAGAATAACGATAAACTGCGGGAAATTATCCTTAAGGTCCTGGTTTCCCTGCCGTCAACACGGGCTTGTGCGTGTGCCCAAGGAGCGCCTGATCTCAGCGGACTGCTATAAAATTTAATTCCCCGGGCTATCCGGAGACATGGAAAAAACTTCTCTTCCACGGCAAAACACAGTGATAACGCAAGGATAAGGAGGCAGAAGATGGCTGATTGTTTGATTCGGGATATTAACTTGGCTCCGGCGGGGCAACGGAAGATCGACTGGGCCGCAACCCACATGCCGGTTCTGCGGAGTATCGCCCAGGAGTTTGCGGCGACAAAACCCTTTGCCGGCTTAAAAGTGGCGGTGTCCGTACATCTGGAGGCGAAAACCGCTTATTTGGCGTTGGTGCTGCGGGAAGCAGGCGCCGAGGTATCGGTGACGGGGAGTAACCCCCTGTCCACGCAGGACGAGATTGCCGCGGCCTTGGTTGCGCAGGGCTTGCGGGTTCACGCCTGGCACGGGGCAACCAACGAGGAGTATTTCGACCACATCCGGCGGACTTTGGAACCTGGTCCGGACCTGCTGATTGACGATGGCGGTGACCTGGTTTCGATGCTTCATACGGAAATGAGAGAGCTATTGCCACGTGTACGCGGTGGTTGTGAGGAGACCACCACCGGCATTATCCGGCTCCGGGCCATGGCCGCAGATCAAGCCCTTGCTTTCCCGATGATGGCGGTGAATGACGCCCGTTGTAAACACCTGTTTGACAACCGTTTTGGCACTGGTCAATCCACTTGGGACGGGATTATGCGCACAACCAACATGTTGGTTGCTGGGAAAACCGTGGTTGTTCTGGGCTTTGGCTGGTGTGGCCGCGGGGTGGCCATGCGGGCTAAAGGCTTGGGCGCCAATGTTATTGTTTGTGAGGTGGACCAGGTCAAAGCCCTTGAAGCCTTGATGGAGGGTTACCGGGTCATGTCTTCCCTGGAGGCGGCGGCAGAAGGGGATATTTTCATCACTGTCACTGGTTGCAAACATATCCTTGGCAAGGAACACTTCCTGCGTATGAAGGATAATGCCATCCTTGCCAATGCCGGCCACTTCGATGTGGAAGTAGACAAAGTAAGTTTGGCCCAATTAACCGCAGAGGTGTGCGAGGTCCGTCCCAATATCCAGGAATACCGGCTGCACGATGGTAGGCGGTTGCATCTCCTGGGCGAAGGCCGTTTGGTGAACTTGGCGGCTGGGGACGGTCACCCCGTGGAAATTATGGACCTTTCCTTCGCCATTCAGGCCTTGGCTTTGGATTATCTCAACCGGCGCCGGGGAGAACTCACCAAGGGGGTTTACACAGTTCCCCCTGAAATCGACCAGCGGGTGGCCGAACTGAAACTGGCTGCCCTTGGCATCCAAATCGACCGGCTCACAGCTGAGCAGGAAGAATATCTAAGAAGTTGGCAGGTGGAGTAAAAGGGAGGTTTTGTGTTGATCGAGATTCGCGGCGGTACGATTGTGACCATGAACCCCCAAAATCAGATCATCCCCAATGGTGTCATCCGGATTGAGGAGGGCAGGATCGTCGAGGTTACCTCAGCGGAAGGCCAGCCAGACGGGCTCAGCGGAGGCGAGGTGATCGACGCCACGGGGAAATGGGTCCTGCCGGGTTTAATTAATACCCATTGCCATGCGGCGATGACGCTTTTTCGCAGTTTTGCCGATGATCTGCCCCTGATGGATTGGTTGAAGGACAAGATCTGGCCGGCGGAAAACCGCTTGACCGGTGAAGATGTTTACTGGGGCACCCGCCTGGCCATCAGGGAGATGGTGCTGGGCGGCATTACTACCTTTGCCGATATGTATTTCTTTATGGATGAGACCGCACAGGCCGTTGAGGAGAGTGGCATCCGGGCGGTGCTTTCCCGGGGCTTGGTGGGTCTGACTGATGACGCCTCGGAAAAGCTCCGGGAAGGGGTGGATTTTTGCCGCCGGTGGCAGGGGAAAGCTGGTGGCCGCATTACTACCATGTTGGCGCCCCATGCCCCGTACACCTGCCGGCCGGCCTTCCTTAAAGAGGTGGCGGCGGCAGCCCGGGAATTGGACTGTGGGTTACATATCCACTTGGCGGAGACGGAAGCGGAGAACCGGCAGATTGTTGAGGCCTATGGCAAAAGGCCCTTTTGGTATTTGGCCGACTGCGGCCTGCTGGAACACCGGGTGTTGGCAGCCCATGGCGTTTGGCTGGAACCGGAAGAATTGGATGAGATGGCTGGGCACTGCTGGGGAGTCTCCCATAATCCCACCAGCAATTTGAAACTGGCCTCCGGTTTTGCGCCGGTGCCGGCCATGCTCCAACGGGGAATCCCTGTGGGTCTGGGTACAGACGGCGCGGCCAGCAACAACCGGTTGGATCTTTGGTCGGAGATGAAACTTGCGGCCATCCTCCATAAAGCTGTCACCAAGACCCCTGAGGCAGTACCGGCCAGTACCGCTCTGGCGATGGCGACCATTATGGGCGCCAAGGCCTTGGGACTGGAGGAGGAGATCGGCAGCCTGGAGCCGGGGAAACGCGCTGATCTGATTTTGGTTTCCTGTGAAGAAAGTCATCTTAATCCGGTTCATGATCCCATTTCATTACTGGTTTACGCTGCCACCCGCGCCGATGTCCGGGCGGTTATGGTTGACGGCAACTGGCTGGTTTGGGACGGGGTCTTCCTGCCTTATGCGGCCAGTGAAACCGCCCAGGAGTGCAATGTACGGGCAAAGCGGCTGGTCAACGCCTAAGTATAAACCTTCCGCGCGCTGAAGATACTACTGTCACTGCTGCGGAAGGGAGGGACAGGCTTGGCGCAGAAAATGGACCGGGGCAAACGGCGCAAGGGCTTGGAGAAGGACCAGATGGCCCGGGCTGCCACGTCCGCCGGGGATATGGAGTATGCTTCAGATTTAACTGTTGAAAACAACCCCTTACCCCAAAAGGAGGAGGGGAAAGAGGAGAAGTAAAACAAACCGCGGGTACCCGCGGTTTGTTAATGTTTACAAAAATGCAACCTTCATCGCTTGACGATGGTCCTGATGGCCTTTATAATGAAATTGAGAATCGTTATCAATAAGGAACAATAAGGGGAGGAAGGAAATGGAAACCACTGAAATGGACCAAATCCGTTCCCGCCTGGAGGATCATGGCTACCGCTTAACTCCGCAACGGATGCGTATTGTGGAGGCGGTTTTGGCCGAGGAAGATAAGCACCTGAGCGCTGACGATATTTACACGATTTTGCGGGAAAACCATCCGGAGATAGGAATTGCCACAGTCTACCGAACCCTGGAAATCCTGCGAGAGCTTGGCATCGTCAACCAACTCACCTTTGAAGAGGGAGTCAGTCGTTATGAGTACAGCGCACGGGAGCACCACCATCATCTGGTCTGCCTGAAATGCGGCAAAGTCATTGAATTCAGTAACGACGAATTAGAACGGCTGGAGCAAAAACTGGCCCGCAAATACGACTTTCAGATTGTCGGGCATCATCTGAAACTCTATGGTTATTGTTCCCTATGTCAATAATATTTTTTTCATATAACTGATAATGATTATCAATGTTAGGAGGGGGCGGCCATGACACTGGACCAAGTGCGGAAAGGCCAACGTTTTCAGATAGAAAAGATTCAAGATGATTTTTCCCGGATGCAGACCCTCCGGTTCGGCATCGGGGAGGGCAGCGAGGCGTCCTGTTTTGAAGTGATTCCCGGTGGCCCCATCATTCTTTCCTCCGGGGGGCAAGAGATTGCGGTCGGCCGTAAACTTGCCCGGTCAATCCAGGTCAACCCGCTTGTCCACGGAGGTGAAGAAGATGAGTTGTTGTACGACAACGCCGGTTGTTGCCGGGGGCCACGGAAAAAACATCGTTTTGGCCGGTAATCCCAATGTCGGGAAATCAGTGATCTTTGCCGGCTTAACCGGACAATATGTGGACGTTTCCAACTATCCCGGCACAACAGTGGAGACCTATGTGGGGCGTTTCAATGAGGCCACGGTGATTGACACACCGGGGGTGTACGGTATTTCCTCCTTTAATGATGAGGAAAGGGTGGCACGGGATGTTATTCTGCAGGCAGATGCTGTGATTAATGTGGTCAATGCCGCCCGGCTGCGCCAGGACCTTTTTCTGACGCTTCAATTGATCGATGCGGGGTTGCCGTTAATTGTGGTTTTAAATATGATGGATGAGGCCCGGGCCAATGGTGTGGAGATCGACCGGCGCCGGCTGGAGGAGTTGCTGGGGGTGCCGGTTTATACGGCAGTTGCTGCCAGCGGTGAGGGTATGGATGGGATTAAGCAGGCGATTAAGGAAGAACGCTTCCGCCGGGGCAAGGCCGACGAGGCCTTGGATTTTAACGGTTTTGCGCCGGAGATTCCCCGCGGAGACCGGCTGCTCATCCTGGAGGGTGACCGGGAGGTGGCCGCAAAGTATGGGCTGACTCCGGGCGCCGGTATGGAGCAGATCTACGAACGCCGGCGGGAAAGGGCCGATGGTATCGCCGATGCGGTTATGCGCAGCACCAACAAGGGTGTTAGATGGAGCGTGCGGCTTGGGCGCTGGGCCATCCGGCCCCTGACCGGCCTGCCGATCCTGGCCCTGGTCCTACTGGGAATATTTTATATTTTAGGTGTGGGCGTTGCCACCCATGTGGTGGAATTTACCGAAGGCCACCTGATGGAAGGGATCTACCAGCCTTTCATCAAGTCGCTGGTGGAGAAGGTTCTGCCGCTAAAATCCGCTGCCGGGAAGCTTCTGGTGGGCGAGTTTGGGATGTTGACCATGGGTATCACTTATCTTTTTGGCCTGCTCTTACCTTTAGTTGTTGCCTTTTATTTACTCTTGGGCCTGTTGGAAGACTCCGGCTACCTGCCGCGGATCGCGGTGCTGGCAGATCGCTTGTTGACTGCAGTCGGGCTGAACGGCCGGGCGGTAATCCCGATTATTCTGGGTTTTGGGTGTGTAACCATGGCGACGGTGACCACCCGTTTGCTGGGCTCCAACCGGGAACGGTTCATCGCCGTTTTCCTGCTTGGCTTGGCCATTCCGTGTTCCGCCCAGTTGGGAATTATCACTGGAATGATTGCCCCCCTCGGCCTGTACTATATTTTGGTGTATGGCGGGGTTGTTCTGGGCATCTTCGGCCTGGCCGGCTTGGTGCTGAACCGGGTGTTGCCGGGACGATCCACGGATTTATTGATCGAACTGCCCCCGCTGCGGTTGCCGCGCTTGGGAAATATTCTTCTGAAGACCTGGCATAAGACCAAGAACTTCCTGAAAGAGACCATTCCCCTGTTTCTCCTGGGCTCCTTAATCCTGGGTGTGGTTGATTTGGTGGGTGGCCTGGGTCAGCTTAATACATGGGCAAGTCCCTTGATCCACGGCTGGCTGGGTTTACCGAAGGAGGCGGCCACGGCCTTTGTCATGGGTATCCTGCGACGGGATTTTGGTGCCGCCGGCCTGACGGATTTAGCCCTCACTGCCCACCAAACCCTGGTGGCTTTGGTCACCATGACCCTCTTTGTGCCTTGTATTGCCGCGGTCCTGGTCATCCTGAAGGAACGGGGCTGGAAAGAAGGATGGGCAATCTGGTTTGGCAGCCTGGTGACGGCTTTCACGGTGGGTGGATTAGTCCACAGGCTCTTTTGATGAGTGTTGCGAGGTGATAACGGTGAAAAACATGAATAGTGGCTGTGCTCCGGTGAAATGTTCCGCCTGTGGCTATCCCTTGGAGACGGTCCCGGGCAGGTGCCCCCGTTGCGGAACGGTGGCCTGGCCCTCCTGCGCCAACTGTAAGGGGTGCCATGCCGTACAGATCCCAAGACGGGATGATAAAGGGGAAAAATAGTAATTAAGCATTGGCTTTTGGCAAAAAACCATGAGCAAAAATCTCTTCGCATGTGTATTGAAACCCTGAAACGGGGTAGGCTATTATCAGAGATTTGCAGTGGCCGAGCCAAAGATCGGTACCGGTTCGACCCCGAAGGGCACGGATCGGTGCCGGTCGAGCAACCGATCGGCATGGGTCTGTGAATTTGCTGAGCGTGGATCCATGTCGGTCCAAGCGAAGATCGTTATGGGTGGGCCAACTTGGTCTGGCGGTTGACAAGACCGTTATGCCAGGGAAACCTATCTATGGCGGTCGAGGCCCAGATCCCCGTCGGAGCGAAAGTGTGCGGTTGCAGTCGAGAGATTGCAGCCGGATGCCCAAGTTTCGATTGGGGTCGGTCAAAGGTGGTCGGTGGCCGTGTAATGGGTGTTCGTAGCCGAAAGGTTGCGGATATCGACGTAACGGTCATCGGCGGCCGGCGATAAGGTTGCTGCAAGTCTCTTTGTGTTTTTTTGGAAGAAAGTAAGTTGGCTAAAAAGGCGCTGCAACAAAGCAGCGCCTTTTCGGATCAAAAGTAAAGTTACTATGGGGTTAACCCCCGTTTATTGGTACTTTTTGGCAAGCCACATCAGGGCTTTGATGAGGATGAAGAAGAGAATCAGGACCAGAAAGACGCCGCCAAGACCAAAGACGGATACCTGCAGGCCCTGGGTGAATGTTTGTTGAATGCCGGTATTCATGGTTAGCCCTCCCTTAACTCAAAATGGCCGGAACCAGTGCCAGGAGCATGCCGCCTGCCACGATGGAACCTAACTGCCCTGCCACATTGGCGCTGACCGATTGCATCAGCACAAAGTTGGTGGGGTCTTCTTTTTGGGCCATCCGTTGAATTACCCGGGCTGACATGGGGAAGGCGGAAATGCCTGCTGCGCCGACCATCGGGTTGATTTTGTTTTTCAGGAAAAGATTGAGGAACTTGGCAAACAGCACGCCGCCGGCGGTATCAAAGACGAAGGCCACGAGGCCCATGAGGATGATGATTAGGGTTTCGACTTTAAGGAATTCGGAAGCCACCATTGTTGAGCCAATGGTGATGCCAAGCAGCAGAGTAACCAAATTAGCCAGTTCGTTCTGGGCGGATTTGGAGAGGCGTTCCAAAACGCCGCATTCGCGGAGGAGGTTGCCGAACATCAGGGAACCGACAAGGGAAACACTGATCGGTGCAATGATTCCCGCAACCAAGGTAACAAGGATGGGGAAGAGAATCTTCACAATTTGGGGGATCTGCTCGTCCCTGGCCGGCATCCGGATTAACCGCTCTTTCCGTGTGGTCAGCGCCTTGACCACCGGCGGTTGGATGATGGGAACAAGGGACATATAGGAATAGGCCGCGACGGAAATGGCCGCCAATAACCTGGGGGCGAATTTGGTCGCTACATAGATGGAGGTGGGACCGTCGGCCGCCCCGATAATGCCAATGGTTGCTGCTTCTTTCAGGTCAAAGCCCAGAAGGGTTGCCACCAGCATTGTGGCGAAGATGCCAAATTGGGCAGCGGCGCCGAAGAATAACATAAAGGGATTTTTCAGTAGGGGGCCAAAGTCGATCATGGCGCCAACGGCAATGAAAATCAGGATGGGGAAGAGTTCGTTTTTAATTCCAGCATTATACAGGACCGTTAAAAAACCGTCATGGCCGATGGCCGAGGACAGCGGAATGTTGGCCAGGATGGCGCCAAAACCGATGGGCAGTAACAGCATGGGTTCATAGTCTTTGGCGATGGCCAAGTAGATTAGGATACCTGCTACGGCGATCATGATTATATTGCCGAGTTGAAAGTTGTAGATCCCGCTAAATACTTCTTCCAGTGCTGGCATGACAGTTCCTCCGATCCGGGAAAGTTTCTGGATAAAAGCCTATAGCTAAATGTAACATAAGATGGCACTGCTGTCACTCCTTGTATTTGGAGTTTATCCATCAGTAAAGACAGGCTTGTAGGCCCGGAATATGATTTTTGCCGGGTAAAGTAGATATTATCTTTTTTACCTCGCTTATTTTTATCCCTTTTCTCCGAAAATTGTCTCGGTTGGCAAGGGTGCGGCCGGGAGGGCCTACCAACGGGTGACTGTCGACGGGCTGCCGGACCGCCGCCGGTTATAGCGCAGGAAAGGAAAAGACACCTGATGCAGTTGTGACTTTAAGGCAACTGGTTGTATGTTATGTTAAACTTATGTAAAAGTTAGAGAAAAAAAGAGTAATACGGTGGGTGATTACCAAAACCGGCAACATTCGGATATATTGGTCAATTGCTCGGGTTGTGGGAAAATGCAAATTCTTATATACTTTTAATACGGTCCCCGAATGATGTGCGAATGATGGTCGTTTGGGGACAATAGAGCATCTCCTAAGCGCTAGGCGCCGGCGAGTAGGTGTGCTCGCTCTTCCTTGACCACGCCGGCAGTCAGGAGGAGTTGTTCCGAGGTTCGGTTTTCAGGTTTTCTGAAATCCGGTATCTCAATTGGTTTAAGTTACTGGTTTTTGGTCTTTGGTATCTTAGGTTTCTCAGGTATCTCAGGTATCTCAGGTTTTTGGATCCCGGTATTCTGGAACTCGGTTTATTCGGTTTTCAGTATCCCGGTATCCCCAATTTTCCGGTTTTTCTTTCAAGTATTTGCATTTCCACCTTTGTGGTGGAATTTTTTTGTTCTTTTTCCATGTTCGACCGGGGGCAAAACCAAGCAAGTCGGCGTGGGATAGTGAGGATATCCCGGGAATTTGGCGGTTGCGGAAGGGAAATTAGTCGGCCAAGGATACCCGGGGTAATTTGTCAAGTACTTTTTGTTACAATTTTGCAACATGGCAGAAATAAAAAGAACGGCCCAGAAAAACTAGGAATGTACCATATATTTTCCTGATAATTTGTCTGCTTTGCCCTGGACACCCAAGATGTGGGGTAATATAATAGAATACGTTACAAGATGTTGTGCCGAGATCCGGGGGTGAAACAATGCGGTGCCCTTTTTGCGGACAGCCGGACAGCAAGGTAATTGATTCGCGGGCCTCCGACGAGGGAGTGGCCATCAGACGACGACGGGAGTGTCTGGCTTGTGAGAAAAGGTTCACTACGTATGAGCGGATTGAAGAGATCCCCTTGTTTGTGGTGAAGAAAGACGGCAAGCGGGAACCCTTTGACCGCCAGAAGCTTCTGCACGGCATCTTAAAAGCCTGTGAGAAAAGGCCCGTTCCCTTTGAAGAGTTGGAACGGTTGGTTGACCGGGTGGAAAAGGATTTACGAAACCGGATGGACCAGGAGGTATCCAGCGCCGAGATCGGCGAATTGGTCATGGATGGGCTGCGGGAGATCGATGAAGTGGCTTATGTCAGGTTTGCCTCGGTATATCGCCAGTTTACAGATGTGGACAAGTTTATGCAGGAACTGCAGGCTATTATTCGTCAGAAAAAGGATTAATCAGTGGTAATGGCATTCAAGGGATTTCGGAAAAGGAATACGAAATCCCTTTTCAAACCGAGATTGGAAGGAGCGGTTTTTATGTCGAAAACTGCAGAAGAGATGCAACGGGTGATTGAGGGCGGCGAGGTACTTCCTTTACGGCCAAGGATGGGGCTGACTGCTGATAAAGCCTTCCGTTCCATCCGCAAGCGCGATGGGCGCATTGTGGAGTTCAATCCCGATAAAATAACCGAAGCCATTTTCAAGGCGGCCAAAGCGGTGGGGGGTGAAGACCGGCAACTGGCCAGCGAGTTGGCGCAGGTGGTCATCAATTATCTTCGCAAAAACGGCAGCGGCATTCCCACTGTGGAAGAGGTCCAGGACGCGGTGGAGAAGGTTTTGATTGAGACGGGACACGCCAAAACCGCCAAGGCCTATATCCTTTACCGGGACCGCCGCACACGCCTGCGGGAGTCCAAGTCTGAACTGATGGATGTGGTGGAGGAGATTCTTGTTGAAACCAGCCGGGAGAATGCGAACGTCAGCAATTCCCCTTCCGCCAAGATGTTGCAGATTGCCTCGGCGGCCAGCAAGCGTTATTACCTGTCCCGTTTAATCCCGGAGGAGCTTTCTGCGGCCCACCGCGATGGTGATATCCATATTCATGATCTGGACTTTTACGGCAAAACCTTGACTTGTGTCCAGATTCCTCTGGGCCGTCTGTTGGACGAAGGCTTTGATACGGGCCACGGTTATATCCGGCCCCCCAAACGTCCTTCGTCTGCCACGGCCTTGGCTGCGATTATTCTGCAGAGTTCCCAGAATGATATGCATGGTGGCCAGTCCTTCCCCTTCTTTGATCGGGACATGGCGCCCTTTGTGGCGGGTGCGGGCGAGGATGAGGTTTACCAGGCGATGGAGGCTCTGATCTATAACCTCAACTCCATGCACAGCCGGGCTGGCGCCCAGGTGCCCTTCAGCAGTTTGAATTTGGGCACGGATACCTCGCCGGAGGGGCGGCTTGTTACCCGTTCTATTCTTTTGGCCTATGAGAAGGGGTTGGGCCGGGGAGAAACCCCCATCTTCCCGAATATCATCTTCCGGGTCAAGAAGGGGGTCAACTTTGAACCGGGCGATCCCAACTATGATTTGTTTAAATTAGCCATTCGCGTTTCAGCGCAACGTATGAACCCCACCTTCTCCTTTATGGACAGCAGCTTCAACAGTCCCTACGGGGATGAAGTCGGTTATATGGGCTGCCGGACACGGGTGATTGCCAACCGGCATGGCGCGGAGATCACGACGGGCCGCGGCAACCTTTCTTTTACCACCATTAACCTCCCCAGAATCGCCATCAAGTCCAGCGGGGATCTGGAATTCTTCTATCAAGAGTTGGAACGGATCTTGGACCTGGCTGCCCGGCAGCTCTACCACAGGTACAGGATTCAAAGCAAACTAAAGGTTAAAGACATGCCGTTCCTCATGGGCCAACACCTCTATTTGGACTCGGAGAAGCTCGGACCGGATGATTCCATTGCCCCGGTGATTAAGCACGGGACCTTGTCCATCGGCTTTATTGGGCTGGCGGAAGCCTTACGGATGTTGACCGGGGCTCACCATGGCGAAGACCCGGGCGCCCAGCAGTTGGGGTTGGAGATCGTCGGCTACATGCGGCGGAAGGTTGATGAGTTTGCGGAGGACTACGACCTGAACTACACCTTGTTGGCTACTCCGGCGGAGGGCTTGTCCGGCCGCTTTGTCAGTCAGGATCGGAAACAGTTTGGGGTGATCACCGGGGTAACGGACAAAGAGTATTATACCAACAGCTTCCATGTGCCGGTGGACTGCAAGATTACCAGTCTCCAAAAGGTAGCCTTGGAGGGTCCCTACCATAAATACACCAATGCCGGGCATATCAGCTACATTGAATTGGATGCGCCACCCAAGGATAACCTGGAGGCCTATGAGACCCTCCTTAGGTATATGGCTAAGAACGACATGGGGTATGTGGGGATTAACTTCCCCATTGATGAGTGCCGTTGTTGCGGCCAACGCGGGGTGTTTGACGAAGATTGTCCCCACTGCGGATCCACAGAGATCCGGCGGGTCCGCCGGATCACCGGTTACCTCTCGACAGTGGACCGGTTCAACGACGCCAAACAGGTGGAACTTAGGAACCGGCTGCCCCATGGCTTTGAAAAATAGAAAAAGAGTTAGTAGGGATAGCGCAAGAAGGTCAAGCCAAGGCTTGGCCTTTTTGTTTGCCTGCTTCCGCCCGTTCTTTATTGAACCATTGAAAGGTTATCCGGGAGAGAAGGAAAAAGAGGAAAGAAAATAAAAAATATTAATGAATGATGGCGTGGGGGAGTAAGAATGACCCTGGAAGATTTGGAGGCTGCGGTTACGCCGGAGGTTTTGGCCCGGGGGATTGCCTATTGGGAAGACCGCCATGTTCGTATGGCCTTTTGCGCGCAGGGACGGCTCCAAGCTTTGGTCGCCGGTGCGCTGGGGGATTATCATGTACAGGTATTCCGGGATCAGCAGGGGCTCCGCTCTGTTTGTGAGTGCGGGTACAGGCAAGGCATGTGTAAACACGCGGCGGCCTTGGCGTGGGGTTTTATCAGTGAGCCGGCTTCCCTGATAAAAGTGGAAGACCTGCAAAAGCAGCTTGGCCTGATGGATATGGAAGCCTTACGGGGTTTGGTGCAGCAGTTGGCTGCCATGGCGCCGCATACTGTGGCGAAGGCGTTGGGAATGGAAGTCTGCCCGGTGGACGGGCGGGTGATCTGGCGTTTTCTGGGCGGTTTGCGGCGTGTGCCTAAGCGTCCGGGCTGGTTACGGGCTTGGTGGCGGGTGCTGAAAATTGTGGAAGAGGAGCCGCCGACGGTGGGGAACAATCAGGTACTGGCGGAATTACTGCGCCTTGCTTTGAAACACCTGGCCCATGTCCGGAATCCACCGGAAGAGTTTTGGGCGAGTTTTAGGCGGACTGTTGCCCTCTGGTGCGACTGGCAACCCATGGTGGACCGCCCGCCCTCCTGGTGGACAGAAGTGACAAAGGCGCTGCCGACATTAGCGGTGGACGACCAGCGTAAACTGGCCTGGTGTTTAGCGGAGGGGCTGGGAGGAAAGTGGGCTGATCTTCTTTTGCCCACCCTTGGTTACCCACCGGATCCCGCTGATGAGGAATTTGCACCTTTCCTTGAGTTGACAGTGGCACTGCTTATCAAGGCGGCCAAAGAACAACGGGCAATTCTCCAGTGGGCCTTGCTTCGGGTGGAACGGGCCCTGGTTGTGCTGGATCTCTACGAGGAAGCCAAAGCCTGGGCGCTGTTGAAACAATTGGCCAAGGCCGGTTTGACGGGTTTTCCCCGGGAGAACAAGTATATTTTTCGCGCCCGTCTAGCCGTGGCCCACCGGGAGCTTGGCGAACACCGGCAGGCTTTGGCGTTGTTGAAGGCCAATTTTGGGGAAAGACCTGGATACGCAGAGTTTGTTGAGCTGATGGAACTGGCGGAGATTGTGGGTGAGCGGGCCGGAACACTAACAACTGCTTGTGACGTTGTTCGCGGCTGTGGTCGTTTAGATCTGCTTGCCCAGATATGGCGCTGGGCTGGGGAACTGGATAAGCTGGCAGCGGTGGCTATAAAACTACCCCCTGCAGAACCACTGGGAGTTGAACTGGCAGAGGCCTTGCGGCCATCCTACCCCAAGATAGCGCGGGAACTATGGGAACGCCGGACCCTTTATCTTCTAGTGCAGGGAACCCGCCGGGCGGTCCAGGAGGCGGTGCCGGTATTGGTTGCCTTAAAGCGGCTTTGCCGGGAGGAGGGTTGGACCAGGCGGTGGGAGGCCATCCGAAGGCGGGCCCGGGACCTGCTCCTGGATCCGGTGAGCCGGGAGATGCTGGGTTCCCTGCTGGAGTCGTGATTAGAACATTGCGGAAGCGATTATTGGTTTGTGTAACATACCTACATTTAACTGCTTGAAACGAAGTCCGGTTTATGGTATTATATCTACTGCGATGTGCCGATATAGCTCAGTTGGTAGAGCAGCTGACTTGTAATCAGCAGGTCGCCGGTTCAAGTCCGGCTGTCGGCTCCATAATGAACCAAAAACCGAAGGTATAGCACCTTCGGTTTTTTGTATATTAACCAAGCTTGGTCAAGGTCTTTGTATGGTATTTTGTGGAATATGATTATATTTGTTCCAAAAGAATAAAAGAATATATGTTGTAAAGGAAAGGATGGAACAACTAAACAGTTTCAAGAATAAAGGGTGAAACGTTTTAAATTTAGCTTGCGCACGAAAAGGCCTCCCTCGTTTGATTGCTTATAATATTCTTGATGCAATGGAAAGAAACCTTTTCAACGAAATAGTGGAAAGGGAGGATTATTTTGGGAATAGTTACCATATAAGTAATCAGTTTACCGGAATGAGTAAAATTTTATGAAACAGCAGGACTTTTATATTATATTTAGAATTATAAATTAAGTAAAGGGATTTCCGTCTTTGTTGTAAACAAAGTTCCGTCTTTCAGTTCTACCTCTAAGAAATTCCCCTAGTTGCAGCTGATAGATGGCAGGAATAAAGGTGGTTGAAATGCCGGAAAAGAAAACCATGCGCTTAGTCGTGGTCGAGAGTCTAAGGGAACCCCACCTGGTGGATGCCTGGCGGATCCATATGGATGAAAGCAAAGCCCTGATCATTGATTTCGGGCGCCAAACGGGGAAAGACGAAATAACCATGGTGTCGAGCAACCGGATCCCGCCCCACAGGGTTGAGGCCTTTGCTTACCACATTTTGAAGTATTTGATCTTGTATAACCGGAAGTACGACCTCCGGCTGAAAATGTTTGAACTGCCGGAGACTCAAGACAGTGCAGGGGAGCAGGGCTAGGCCCGGCTGTATTGGTTTCAGGCTGGGGCAATGAGCCACCATAAGACAGTCATAATATTTATATCTTAAATTATGTTATGAAGAAAGGCCGCATTCTGCGGCCCTTTGAATTATCAAGTGTTTGATGGTTCCTGCAAGTTTTCGGCAATGATCTGCCGGATTTTCGCAGTGAGTTCCCGGGGATCGGTATCCTTCACCGGCAGGACGGGCGGGGCAATCCTTACCTGTATCGTTGCCGGCCGCAGGAGCCAACCTTGTTGTTCCAACAGCTTGTATGTTCCATCCAGGGCAACGGGTACGATGGGAACACCGGTTTGGAGGGCAAGTTTAAACGCGCCGGTTTTAAACTCGCCCAGGCGACTGCTCTTACTGCGGGTACCCTCCGGGAAGACTACAAGGGAGAGGCTTTCCTTTAATAAACGGGCGCAGTGTTCCAGAGCGCTCCGGGATTGCTTGAGCCTTTCCCTTTTAATAAAGACGCAGTTCATCTCCTTCATCCAGGAGCTTAAGATTGGGACAATTTTGAGTTCGGCCTTGGCCAAGAAGGCTTTGGGTTTAGCGATGAAACCCAACAGAACCGGAATGTCAAAGTAACCCTGGTGATTGACGATGAAGAGGACCGGCCCGCTCATGGGGACATTTTCCTGACCGGTTATTATAATTTCCCCTCCGGCCATGCGGATTAAAGAACGGGCCCACTTGCCTGCCCGGGAAAAGATGATCCGTTCCCGTTCGGCTTGGCGGCCCCGCCATCTTAAATACTTGACCCAGCATAACTCAGGCAGGGTAAAAAGGAGATAAAGCCAGAAATAGATAAAACAGATTACTGTTCGTATCATCCCAATCTAAACCTTCTTATCCGCCTTTTTATAGTGTTTTTTAGTAATATTTCTGGCTTTGAAGGGATTTTCCTTTTTAATTATTTAGTAAGAAGCTGGTGGATTTTTGTGGGTGTTATTAGAGAAGTTTCTCTTGAGTTAAAAGCGGGGGGAGACACCAGATTTAGCTTCTTCCTTGATACGGTTGGCCTTTGGTTTATTGCAGTGCCTCTGGCCTTTATTTCAGGATTGGTCTGGCACTTTGCCGCTTGACCTTATCCTTGTTTTATCGTTGCAGGCAGGCGCAAAAAATGGTGCAGGATTTTACGGATTGGAGCCAGTTAAAAAATAAAAGGGTTTCCAAGCTAGTTATATGTAAATAATGTAGGGAAGATATTGCTATTTACTTGATCATAAATTATACTATAAATAGAATGTAACATTTTAGTAATATTAGTTTTATTGAAATGATATTTCAGATATGTAAAAGTAGTTCTGACTTGTGCAACAAATAAGAAGGAGTTGGACTGCATGAAACTCAGGGGTGTGTTTAAGGGGAATTCCGGCCATATGTACCTTGAGTCAGTTTTTGCCATTTTATTAATTGGACTAGTCTTTCCCGTTATTATGGGTGTGGTAATGCAAGCCAACAGAACCAGCAGGTTTGCGGGAGATGTAACGGTGGCGACCAGCTTGGCCAAGGAAAGATTGGAATTTTTCAAGCGTTATGAGCGGACGCGTACGTATAACCGGAATCACAATGTTTGGACCAGTGTTCCCCAAGAGGTTATCACAATTAACGGTGTTAACTATACAGTGAGATCACGGGTTATCCCCAATGCTGAGATTCCTAACACAAATATCCGGGCAAATTTGGATATTATTCCAATCGAGGTAACAGTAACGTGGAATACCAGAACAACGGAGGGTACCGGTACCCGCGCAATATCGCTTGTGTCATATTTTATGAACTATTAATAACCAGAGGTGTAAACCATGTTAAAGAAGACATCCGAATCAGGAGTTACCTTGATTGAACTTTTAATCGGTATTGTCCTTTTCTCCATTATTGTGGGGGGGATTTGCGGTGTTTTAAATATGGTTTGGGGCAGTAATCAACGGGCGATGGGCGAAGCTTACAATATTCATGAGGCCAGGCAAAGCATTAATTCCATCGTGGATGCGCTGCAGTTTGCTGATGAAATAAATCAAATTGAGCCAACAAGGGTGATCTTTACCGAACGCGGTGGAACAACCGCCGGATCAAGCATTGCGTTTGATTCCAGCACCGGGATAATAACCTTGCAAAGAAGTGATGGAACCACGGTTCGGCTCAGCCGAAACATTGTGCAAAACATGACTATTGAAAGAGATGCGAATGACCCTGATTATTCAATAATTGTTAACATCTGGTTCAGAAACTCCGAACAAGCCAGAGATGATCAGGCGAAGAGAATAAGGACAAGAATCCGCAATCTTAATAATGGGATTGTGACTCCAAACAATTAGTTCCAATAATTGCGGGATAAAGGAATTGGCTCCCGGGATTTTAAATGAAGGGGTGAGGTAAGTCATGTTTATCCGGGAAGAAAAAGGCGCAATTTTAATTATGGTCATGTTACTTATGTTGATTTTAGGGATATTTGTGGCAACTGTTTTGCCGGTTTTAAGGGGAGAAGCGGAGGTTTCGATTGAGGATGTAGATCATGCAACTGCCAAGTATTTGGCCCACTCCGGAGCTAAAGTGGGTATTGATGAAGTATTGAGGGTGCTTGAAACTGTGACAAATCCGGGTTCGATTTCCTCTGGGCCGCGGGAGATTGAGGCTGTGGGCGGAAAAGGAACGTTTCGCCTCTCCTATGCTCCGGATAACGCAGTTAACCCCACGAGGATTGTGATCCGGTCGGAGGGAAGACCTAACGGAGCCGGTGGAGCCTCTTATGAATCTCTAGTTAACGTGTGGATTACACCCAACCCTGCCTGGAATCCCAACCCGGGCGTGGTGGATCTCTTTGATAATAATGCCAGATATTCATATACGACGAGAAAAGTAGGAAACAGATACGAGCTGGACAAACTGCAGGAGTGGACAATTTATACCGACCCCGAAACTAAGCAAAAGTTTGCTAATCCTAATCATCCTGAAGAGCACAGCCAGGTCTTTTTCGGCGATAATATTGGGCGGCAGTTCCGGGTGACCTATTCGGCTACAGCGCAATCAGCCACCAGCGGCGATTATGGCACGACCGGTTATGGAATATACTATTACGCTTCGGGTACCCCCAATAACCCCACCGGTTATGTGGTACAGTGGGATCCGGGCGCCTATTTTGACAAAAAAGTATCTGGGCAAACCATGGATGGCTTTCCGGAATATGTGAATGGTAAATTGCGTGGGTGCTTCTTTGTGAAAAAAAATTATGGCGGTGACTCTATCCCGCAAATGGCAGCCAATAATGAGACTTGGGACAATTCCTCCTGGGACTACCGTTATTCGCTGCAGAACAACTCGGGCAATGTTGAAACCGGCGGCAACGGGATCTCCCGGGTCCCCTTCACTTATGTTAAATATGTAATGGATAAGGAAACAATTAGACAAAAATTAATTGACAATAAGATTTACAAGGAAAACCAGATTACCGATGAAATTTTGCGGCAGTGGGCCATTGGCGAAGCGCAAAATGCACCGACAAAACAGTCGGAGAGACAAAAGCTTTTAAATGTTTGGAATCCGGATACGCAAGGATTTCAAGTATATAACCAGCCCCACTGGATTACCATTGACACTACTGCGGATGAGATCAATGGCAAGCTTCGCCACCAGGTCTACATTGACGGTGTAAAGTTCCTGGATTTTGTGGATAACACAACGAAAAATCGGATTACCCGGTTTGAAAACACCTGTACCGGTCTGCGTGTCTGGAACTGTCGCGTAGCATTTCAGAACGATCCCTCCGACCCTATTAACCAATTTACGGGAAATCGGATTCAGTGGATCCGTTAGATGCTAAATCATCGCTTTACTCAACAGCTGTCACTCTTATGAGCGACAGCTGTTTTTTTAAGCAAAAGGAATTGCTTATACTTGGGAAGTCATAATAATACTTTAGTTGAAAAGGAAAAACACTGGCAAGAAAAGAAATACCATACCTGTCCTGGAAATAAACTATGAAAACTAAGATCAAGTAAAGCATACTGTCATGTGGGGGGAGTAAAAAAAGAATGTCCGAAAAGAAATTGCCAAACCGCGCGGAGATTCCTGAGGCGGACCGCTGGAAGTTGGAGCATATCTACGCCACGCCGGAGGATTGGGAGCGGGAAGCGGAGGAGGTCAAAGGGTTGCTGCCATGTGTAGCGGCTTTTCAGGGCCGTTTGGGCGAGTCGGCGGCAGTCTTGGCCGATGCTTTGGAGTTGCGCGACCGGATCTCCCGTAAGGCGGAGAAGCTCTTTGTTTATGCCCGGATGCGGCGGGATGAGGATAATGGGGATACCTTGGCGCAGGCCCGGGCTGACCGCGCCGAGAACCTGCTCACGCAGGTGCAGAGCGTATTGTCCTACTTTACCCCGGAGATTCTCAGCATACCGGAGGAAGTAATCAAGGTATATCTACAGGCTGAACCACGCCTGAAGGTTTACACCAGACATATCCATGAGATCTTGGAGGAACGGCCCCACATCCTGTCGGGCGCAGAGGAACGGATCCTCGCCGAGCTAGGCGAGGTCTTAGGTGCGGTGGATACCGCCTTTACCATGCTGACCAATGTGGATATAGAGTTTGAACCGGTTATAACCAGCGATGGTGAACGGATTGAGTTAACCAAGGGACGGTACAGCCAGTTTATGGAGGGTGAGGACAGGGAAGTCCGGCGGCAGGCCTTTAGCCATCTCCACCAGGGGTACAAGAAATTAGCTAATACTTTGGCGGCCACCTTGGCGGGGGCGGTGAAGCGGGATGTAGTCTTTGCCCGCTTGCGTCGGTACGGTTCGGCGCTGGAGGCGGCCTTAAGTCCGGACAAGGTGCCGGTGCAGGTCTATGAGGAACTCATCACCACGGTCCGGCGCTTCCATCCCCAGCTTTATCGCTATTTTGCCTTAAAGAAAAAAGCCCTGAATTTAGATGAACTGCATTTCTATGATCTCTACGCCCCAATGATCTCCGGGATTAAAATGGAATTTAGCTACGAGGAAGCCAAGGCCCGCGTCCTGCGCGGTCTGGCTCCCTTGGGGGAAGAGTATATCCGTAAATTGAAAGAGGGGCTGGAGGGCGGCTGGGTGGATGTCTACGAAAACCGCAACAAGACCGGCGGCGCCTATGCCTGGGGTTGTTACGACTCCCACCCCTATGTGCTCCTGAACTACCAGCCCAACCTGAGTTCGGTTTTGACCCTGGCCCATGAGATGGGGCATGCCCTGCATTCGGCATATTCCAATGCCCATCAACCTTACATCTATGCACAATACCCGATTATCCTGGCGGAGGTGGCTTCCACTGTCAATGAAGTGTTGATGATGGAAGATCTTCTGCTGGAAACCACGGATCCGAAGGTCCGCCTGTACCTGCTCAATCGGTTCTTGGAGGAGTTTCGGGGGACGGTCTTTCGGCAGACCATGTTTGCCGAGTTTGAACGGGTGATCCACCACAGTGTGGAGATGGGTGAGGCTTTAACACCGGAGTACTTATCCCAGCAGTATCTGGAGTTGAACCGCGCTTATCACGGGGACGGCGTGGTGCTGGATCCGGGATTGGAGGTGGAGTGGGCGCGGATTCCCCACTTTTATACCGGTTTTTATGTCTATAAATATGCCACCGGTTTTTCGGCGGCAGTGGCCTTAGCCCGGCGGATCCTGAAGGAAGGTGAGCCGGCGGTCTGGCGCTACCTGGAATTTTTGCGGAGCGGCAATTCCGATGACCCATTGGTGTTGTTAAAGAGGGCGGGCGTTGATCTGACCACACCGGAGCCAGTGACAGAAGCCTTGCAATATTTCACCGAACTACTGGACCAGTTGGAGGCAGAACTGTAAGTTAATTGCTCCTTTGGGATTCCGGTGGGAGTCCTCTCCACGAGAAGGTATCGAAAAAAAAACGGCGAAATCTTAAGTTAACTGCAGGGAGAAGCGAGGGGGTTGGACGATGGATGCTTTGGTATTGGCCGGAGGAAAAGAGAAACCTTACGGTCTTGAACTAACAACGGATGCTGCATACCCCATTGAAGGCCGTTCTATGCTGGCCCATGTGATTGATGCCGTGGCGGGGACGGGCAAATTCCGGCGAATTGTGGTTGTGGGTGACCAGGAAGCAACGGCAGAGAAGATTCCGGGAGTCATTTGGCTGACTCCGGAACTGTCGCTCTCCGACAACTTAAAGAAGGGTCTGGAGGCCACGGAAGATGCCGATTATGTCCTGGTGACGTCGGCGGATATTCCCCTGGTGACCCCGGATGCGATCACTAAATTTCTGGCCCAGTGTGCTGATTCCAACGGCGACATATACTACCCCATCATCGCCAGGGAGGTGTTCGCCAATACCTCGCTGGCGGCCCAACGAACCTTCCTAATGTTGCGCGATGGGGAATTTACCGGGGGAAACATGGCTTTGGTAAGGCCCCAAGCCATTTTAAACCGGATGACTTTGGTGCAAAAGGTGCTGGAGATGCGGAAAAACCCGGTTTACTGGGGTAAACTGCTTGGTTGGCCGTTTTTTGTCAAGGCTTTGACTGCTGGAGTGAGTATCAAGGAGATCGAACGCCGGGTGAAACGACGGTTTGGTTTGACCGGAGTGGCGATTGTCAGTGATTCGCTGGGGATTGGGCTGGATGCCGACTCCGAAGAGGACCTTGGTTGGATCCGTTTCTATTGGGGTGTGGAGAAGGAAGGATGCACCGCCGGGAACTATGAGCGCTTAAAAGCGTTATTGACAGAGCTGGAAGCTCATTTGCGCAACGGAGAAATCCGTTCGGCCCGGGTAGAAGTGGAACTCCTCCCCAATGGGTTGGGCGGGATCCATGTTAAAACCGAACCCACCAGCTAAACCCTTGGTGTCCCGGACTTTTGGACGAGTCGTGGATCTGTGGATTGACGGAGAAGGTCCAAGGAAAACCGGATCAAGGAGGGAAGAACATGAAAAATCGGCTTCTGATCTTGTCGGCTTCCATTGGCGCCGGACACGTTAAAGCCGCTGAAGCGTTGGCCAAGGCTTATAACGAACAATTTGGGGGCGAGGCCGTTCATCTTGATTTCTTCCGGTATGCGTCGCCGACCATCAGCAGATGGGCGGAGCAGGCCTACTATATTATGACCAAACATACACCCGGCGTCTATAAGTTGCTATATGACATTGAAGACCGTCCCAACAGCCCAACAAAGAAGATGGAAGTGCATCTCGGCACCAAACGGTACAAGGATCTGATTAAGGAATACCGGCCCGATGCCATTATCAGTACGCATTTTTTACCAGCTGCGGTGGTTTCCCATATGTATCAGCGTTTCCCCATCCCCAACGGGGTCTTGTTAACCGACTACATCTCCCATCCCATGTGGCTGTATCCGAATAACCAGCGGTTTTTTGTGGCGCATGCCGGCATGGCTGAAGAACTAAAACGCTTTGGAATTGAAGAGGACAGGATTCGTGTAACAGGTATTCCGGTTCGGCCCTGTTTTGCCCAGAAGTTTGATCGTCGGCAGCTCAGGGCCAAGCTCAAACTTGATCCGGAACTGGTGACCATCTTGTTGATGAGCGGTGGGAATGCCATCGGGCCGCTGGTTGAGGTCTTGAGCGCCTTGAGCCGCATCGACAAACCCTTCCAGATTGTGGCAATTACCGGACGCAATCGTAAGGTCTTCCGGGAGTTGTCGCGGGTGCGCAGGGCAGTGGGCTTGCGGGGGCGGATCCTTGGTTATGTGGAGAATGTCCACGAGTGGATGGCCATCTCTGATCTCCTGATCTCCAAGGCTGGCGGGCTGACAGTGACGGAAGCCCTCAATTCCGGTCTACCCATGCTGATCATTCGTCCTACCCCAGGGCAGGAAGTGGGGAATACCGAATTTCTCCAACAAGCCGGAGCATGCCTACCGGTGAAAAATGTGAAAGAATTGATTGGCGCCTTGGATGGGTTGCTGAACAACCCGGAGCAGCTCAGGATGATGAAGGAGAGTACCTTGCGGTTGGCGCGGCCGAATGCGACCATGGATATTTTGACGGAGATGGAGGCGTTGCTAGAGGCATCCCGACAGCAAGCAGGTCTAATCTAGAGGTTTGCCAATTAGAGCGGGTTCTGCAGGCAGTGAGGAGAGGGGCGACCGGCAAGGTCGCCCCTTTGTGGTGGTGCGCCATGCACGGTTGCGGTTTTTGTGCGGGTCAGTCGTTTTCTCCTCTTCGTTAGAGCTAAATTCCTTTGCTAGATCATCAAATCAGTCTTCTTTAAGTTCTTTCCGGTAAATATTGCAGCCTCTGTTTTCCCAATGAAGGCAGGAATCGCAGCCCGCGTCCTCCACTTCTTCCCCGTAGGAATAAGCAAGGTTCTCTGCGACAGCGATGGGCTGGTATTCTTGGCATTCGAGGGCGATGCTATTCAACTGAGCTCTGGTTTCTTGGTCCATGTGATTGATCCACCTCCGGGATCAGTCTGGATAGTCGGTGGTGTTTATATGCATTATTTGCAGGTAAAGCGGGAAACGGAGGGACTACGGATGACCAGAGTGTAAACTTTTTGCGAAATCTTGTGTGGAGATCTCTTTGTCTGGTATAATAATAGACAAGAGTTTTTGTGCGGCGGGACTCTCAATATTCTACTGTTGGGCGCTGTTCGTTTGGCGCCCGGCCAACTGGAGGTGTTTTTTTATTGTCTAAAAAAGATAAAGTCTCCCTGATTCCGCTGGGGGGCTTAGGGGAAATCGGCAAAAACATGTTGGCGATCGAATACAACAAGGATTTTTTGCTGATTGACGCCGGTTTGATGTTTCCTGAGGAGGAGATGCTCGGGATTGACTTTGTCATTCCCGACTACAGTTTCCTGGTGGAACATAAGGAGCGGGTGCGGGGGATTGTCCTGACCCACGGGCATGAAGACCATATCGGGGCTTTACCCTATTTGCTCCGGGATATTAATGCACCGATTTACGGATCGCGCTTGACCATCGGCCTGGTGCAGGGGAAATTGCGCGAGTTTGGGCTGGAGAGGGCAGTGGAGTACCGGAGTATCAACCCGGGCGATAAGGTAAAAATCGGGCCTTTTACGGTGGAGTTCATTCATGTCAATCACAGCATTGCCGGTACTTATGCCCTGGCGGTTCATACACCGGTGGGGATTATTGTCCATACCGCCGACTTTAAGATCGACTATACACCCATCGACGGGGACCCCACTGATTTACGCAAGTTTACCGAGCTTGGCGCCCAAGGGGTGTTGGCGCTCTTGTCCGACAGCACCAATGTGGAGGGTGAAGGGTTCACGCCATCGGAACGGGTGCTGACGGAGAAGTTTGAGGAGCTTTTCTACAAGGCCGAAGGGCGGATTTTGGTTGCCACCTTTGCCTCGAATATCCATCGGATTCAGCAGGTGATCAACGCCGCCATGGCCCACGGCAGGAAAGTGGCCCTGTCCGGCCGGAGCATGATTAATGTGGTTACTACTGCTATTGACCTGGGTTACTTACGGATACCCGAAGGGGTTTTAATCGACCTGGATGATATCGGAAAGTATCCTCCGGAGAAGCTGGCCATCGTTACGACCGGCAGTCAAGGTGAGCCCATGTCGGCTTTAACGCGGATTGCCACCTCTGACCATCGAAAGATTTCCATTACCCCCAATGACACGGTGATCATCTCGGCTTCGGCCATCCCCGGCAACGAAAAAATGGTGGCCCGGACCATTAATCACCTGTTTAAGCTGGGAGCGAGGGTCATTTATGAAACGACCACCAGCATCCATGTTTCCGGACATGCCCGCCAGGAAGAGCTGAAAATGATGCTCACAATGGTCCGGCCCAAGTACTTCATCCCGGTCCACGGCGAATACCGCCATCTTGTGCAGCATGCCCGGTTGGCCCAGGAACTCGGCGTACCAGGAGAGAATGTATTTATTCCCGAAAACGGGGACGTGATCGAATTCACCAGGGATTCCGGGCGGATCGCCGGCAAGGTTCCGGCTGGCAGCATCCTAGTGGACGGGCTCGGTGTGGGTGATGTGGGTAACATAGTGCTTCGTGACAGGAAGCAACTGTCCCAGGACGGCATCTTGATTGCAGTGGTCACCATTAGCAAGGATACCGGAGCGATCGTGGCCGGTCCCGATCTGGTTTCCCGCGGTTTTGTGTATGTGCGCGAAGCGGAACACTTGATGGAGGAGGCCAGGCTCAAGGTTAAAGATGCCTTGGAGAAGACGGTTAACGGCGGCAATGCCGAGTGGTCATCGATCAAATCCACCATCCGTGAGGTGTTGAGCAAGCATCTTTACGAAAAGATGAAACGGCGGCCGATGATCTTGCCGATTATCATGGAGATTTGATTATTGTTGTTGAAAAAGAGCGCAAGGCCCGACCGGGTTGTAATGCTCCGGCTGGGCCTTGTCGTCGCCGCATGGTGTTTATCAGTCCGCAATAAACATAAACCCGCAGGTAAGCGACCTGCGGGTTTATAATTATCTGCTGAATTTGGGGTGCAAAAAGTATTTGCCATTTTTAAAGGGATAAATTGAAACAACAGCGAAAGATTTCCTGGGTTTGCAGAATACAAAACGGGGGGATAAGTTTTGCAACAGACAGGGGGAGTAATTTCTCCGGCAACAAAGGTATACGGGCTTTTTGGCGATCCGGTGGGGCATTCCCTGTCACCTTTGTTGCACAATACGGCCTTTCAGCTTTTGGGCATGGACTGTGTTTACCTGGCTTTTCGGGTGCAAGCGCAGGATTTGGCCACGGCTGTTGCAGCCCTTCGTGTTCTGGGGATCGCCGGCGTAAATGTTACCGTGCCCCATAAACACCGGGTGGCCGGACTCCTGGACCGGTTGGAGGGAGACGCGGCTTTGACCGGTTCGGTCAATACCATACGTAATAATGATGGAGAGTTGGTGGGATATAGCACGGATGGTGCCGGATTGGTCGCCTCCTTGCGGGAGGAGGCGAACTGGGAACCGCAGGGGAACTCTGCGGCGATCCTGGGAACAGGAGGAGCTGCTGTGGCAGTGGCCTATCGTTTGGTCCAAGAGGGGGTAAAGCGCCTGGTCTTACTGGGCCGGTCGGAGGAAAAGGCCGAAAAATTGGCGGAGGAAATCCGGGCAAAGCTAGGGTTTGTTCCGGAAACGGGCGGCTTTGGCGATGTCAAGGCAGTGGCAAAGATCCGTGGTTGTTCACTGGTGGTCAATGCCACGCCCCTTGGCATGACTGGTTATGCCGGTGAACAGATGCCACCGGTGGATCCAGAGCTTACAGATGGTGATGCCCTGTTGTGCGACTTGGTTTACAATCCTCTCCGGACCCGTTGGTTGGAGAAGGCAGAAAAATGCGGCCGACAGATCCTGCCCGGTTTAGGAATGCTAATCTACCAAGGAGTAGAGGCCTTTCGCATCTGGACGGGTATAACCCCGCCGGTTCAGGTAATTCGGGAAAAACTGTTACAAATTATGATTTAGTGTTCTGTAAATAGACCGATATTAATAGTAAAGATTGCTTTTTTGAATTGTTACAGAGATATTAAGAATATGTTCATAAATTTGCAGGAGTTTAACATTTAATGGCGAAACTAATAATAGTTGAACTTAATTTTTCCATAGAAGTCAGTAATAAATATGGAATAATTTTTTTAAAAAACGCACTAGTTTATAACGAATTTAGGAGGAAAAAGACTAATATTGGCGAAAGCTATAATACTAGTCTTTTTTCCCCCTTTTAACCAGGTTAGGAGGACTTTTGATGGCGGTTATTTTAAAACAAAAACTCGGTGACATCTTATTACAGGCCGGGTATATCACAGATAAGCAGCTTGAGGAGTGTTTGGCCGAGCAGAAAACCTCCGGCAAACGCTTGGGTAATATATTGGTTGAGAAAGGATATGTCACAGAACTAAGCCTGATTGAGGTCTTGGAGTTTCAGTTGGGCGTACCCCATGTAATTCTGTCGAAACGTCAGATTGATCCAGAAGTGATTAAAGCGGTACCAGAACATATTGCCAAAAAATACAAAGTGTTTCCAGTGGAGAAGCGCGGTAATATTTTAACCTTGGGGATGCTGGACCCGACGGACGTTTTTGCTCTGGACGATATCAAGATTTTGCTGGGTTGTGATATTCAACCTGTGATTATTACTGAGGGTGATTTAAACAAAGCCATCGGCCAGTACTACCAGATTCAGAGCACGATGGAGGAAGTTTATAAAGATTTCAACCTGGAAATTCAGGATGAGAAGGAAGAAGAGATCAGTGCCCACGAACTGCGGGCAATGGTCGAGGATGCACCGATTGTAAAGTTGGTGAACATCATTATTTCCCAGGCCGTCAAGGACCGGGCCAGTGATATCCATGTGGAACCCGCCGAGAAAGAGGTGGTGGTCCGTTACAGGATCGACGGCCATTTGCGCCAAGTGATGACTTCCCCCAAAAACACTCAGGCGGCAATTATTTCGCGGATCAAGATCATGTCGAAGATGGATATTGCCGAAAAACGCCTGCCGCAAGATGGCCGCATTAATATGAAAGTGGATAATATGGCCATTGATATTCGTGTTTCCTCGATTCCCACAGTTTTCGGGGAAAAGATTGTTATGCGGTTGCTCTTCAAATCCAATGTTTTGGCGAAGATTGAAACGTTAGGCTTTCTTCCGGAGACGCTTCAACTATTCCGGTCGGTTTACAGCCACCCCCATGGGATTATTCTTGTGACCGGCCCGACGGGCAGCGGTAAATCAACAACATTGAGTGCGGTTTTGAATGAATTGAATCAGCCGGATGTTAACATTATGACGGTTGAGGATCCCGTGGAATACCAGATTCCCGGTGTTAACCAGGTGCAGGTCAACACCAAAGCAGGGTTGACCTTTGCCAGCGCTTTGCGGTCTTTCCTCCGGCAAGACCCGGACATTATCATGGTCGGTGAGATCCGGGACAATGAAACGGCCCGGATTGCCACCCAAGCAGCGCTGACCGGACATTTGGTCCTTTCGACGTTGCATACCAACGATGCCCCCTCCAGTATTACCCGGTTGATTGATATGGGTATTGAACCGTTTCTAGTGGCGTCGACGGTGGTGGGGATTATTGCCCAGCGGCTGGTGCGGGCCGTTTGCAAAGAGTGCAAAGAAGCCTACGAGATTACAGAGAATGATCCGGCTCACCACATTATCCGCAATACGTTCCCGGATCTTCCGGAAGGACCGATCACCGGATACCACGGGAAAGGCTGTCGCGCTTGTAATAATTCGGGTTATGCCAAGCGTTTGGCCATCCATGAGGTTCTGGTGATGAACCACGAACTGCGGGGATTAACCAGTAAAAACGTGTCGGCGGACATCTTAAAGGAAGCGGCAATCCGTTCCGCCGGGATGAATACCTTACTCAAAGACGGATTAATCAAGGCGCTGGCCGGCAAGACAACGGTGGATGAGGTTATTCGCGCAGCATACACCGGGGATTGATAAGGGGGATGTGGAGTGGTTAACATCCAGGATCTATTGCGAATCTCATTTGAGGAAAAAGCCTCTGACTTGCACTTGACGGTGGGGCTGCCGCCGTTGCTGCGGATTCATGGCGAATTGACGACTTTAGAACAGTATGAACCCCTCACCCATATGCAAATGCAGGAGATTTTGGCGCCGCTTTTGGATGATGCAAAAAAGAAAAAGCTGGATGAATGCGGCCAAGTGGACTTTTCCTACGGTGTACGGGGCTTGGCCCGTTTCCGGGTCAATGTCTTTAAGCAACGGGGAACCTATGCCGCGGTGATGCGGTTGATTCCCGTGGAGATAGTGCCTTTGGAGGCGCTGGGCCTGCCGCATTCCGTCCGTTATTTTACAGAAAAGACCCGGGGGCTTTTCCTAGTGACCGGCCCGACGGGCAGCGGGAAATCCACCACCCTGGCTTCGATGATTGATATTATCAATACCGAGCGGCGTTGTCACATTATTACCCTAGAAGACCCCATTGAGTTTTTACATAAACATAAGTGCAGCATTGTTAACCAACGGGAGATTGGGACAGATACGGATAGTTTCTCCAACGGGTTGCGGGCGGCCCTCCGTGAGGATCCCGATGTGATCCTTGTAGGTGAGATGCGGGACTATGAAACAATTGCAACAGCTATTACCGCCGCTGAGACCGGGCACTTGGTCTTTGCCACGTTGCACACCAATGATACGGTGCAAACGGTGGACCGGATTGTGGACGCCTTCCCTCCGCACCAGCAGCAACAGATTCGCGTCCAGCTTTCGATGACCATTATCGGGGTATTATCCCAGCAACTCTTGCCGCGGGTGGATCAACCCGGGCGGGTTGTGGCAACAGAGATTATGGTGGCAAATTCGGCGATTCGCAGTCTGATCCGGGAAGGGAAAACCCACCAGATCCGGTCAATGATCCAGACTGGCGCTAAATACGGGATGATTACAATGGATGCCTCGCTTCGGAGTCTGTACCAACGCAGGCTGGTTAGTTTCCAGGAAGCTTATATACGTGCGATTGACCAGGATGAGTTTCGGAAGTACGCTGAGGAAGCACGAATATCATAGGCTTGGGGGTAAGATAAGACATGCCAAGTTTTGCATATGTAGCCAAGGATCGGACTGGACGAACCATTAAGGGCGTTGTGGACGCCCCCAATCAAAAGGAAGCTGCGGACAAACTCCGGAAAGACAACCTGTTTATTACTTCTTTGGTTTCTACGGACAAAGCTGTCTCAGGCAAAAAAGCACTGGTGTCGGAGAAGGGCCGGGTTACGCTGAAGGACAAGCTGTTCTTCACCAGGCAGTTCAATGTTATGCTGCGGGCCGGCCTTAGCATGATTGTGATTTTGAACAACCTTTTCAGCCAAGGAAACAATAAGTTTTTAAAGTATGTCATTAACGAAATCCGCAAGGGCGTTGAAGGCGGTGAGAGCCTCAGCGTGGCGATGGGCCGTTATCCCAAGGCCTTTGACAAGATGTTCGTCCACATGATGGAGGCCGGTGAAGCCAGCGGTAAGTTGGACGTCAGTTTGGAGCGGATGAGTGAGTACTACCAAAAGGAATACGAATTAAGGAAGAAAGTTACCGCGGCGTTGGTATACCCGGTAATTGTTACGGTTGTTGCGGTTATCGTGGTAACCATTTTGATGATAGTGGTCCTGCCCATGTTTGCCCAGATCTTCCGGGATGCGGGTGTGCAACTTCCCCTTATTACCCAGTTGCTCATTAACTTTGGTGAATTTGGGAAAAGGTTTTGGTTTTTGCTTCCGCTCATTCCGGCTCTGGTCTTCTTCGTTTACAGGGCTATGCGGGCCAATCCGAAAGGCAGTGAGATGCTGGACAAGTTCTGGCTAAAAGTGCCGTTAATCGGGGACTTGCTGCTCAAAGTCGCGGTTTCCAGGTTTACCCGGACCTTTAGCACCCTCTTGGACAGCGGGGTTCCGCTCCTGCAGGGGCTAGACATTGTGGAGAAGGTTGTCGGCAACGCTGTTTTGGCCAAAGCCATCCGAGATGCGGCTATCAGTGTCAACCGGGGGTCCGGCTTAGCGACGCCGCTGGAGAACAGCGGGATCTTCCCACCCATGGTTTCCCAGATGGTGGCGATTGGTGAAGAGACCGGCAACATCACTGCGATGTTGGAACAGGTTTCGGAGTATTACGATAAGGAGGTGGGGTATGCGGTAGAAAACTTAACTACAATGATCGAGCCCCTGATCATTGTAGTCCTTGGTGGTGTTGTGGCATTTATTGTTGCAGCCATCATGATCCCAATGTTCGACATGTCTTCCGGGGCGACATTACGCTAGTAAAAAATATAGGGAGGTAATAGCATGATTTTAAAGAGGCAAGAAGGTTTTACCCTTATTGAATTGTTGATTGTCGTCGTGATCATTGGTATCCTGGCGGCTTTGGCCGTTCCCCGCTTTATGGAGAACCGGGAGGAGGCCCAAGCCAATACCTGCCGCGGCAATATGCTCATGATTGAACAAGCTATCTCCAGAGCCCGGTTTGATGGAAACTCTTTTGCAAATGTACAGGCTCTTGTCCAAAACGGTTATTTGATGCGTGCGGTCAGATGCCCGAAAAATAGGAATGCTGATTATACCATTAATACTAGTACGGGATTAGTTTCTTGTCCTTCAGGTCTTTCAGATCATACTTTGGATGTTACTAGCGGCGGTGGCGGCGGCTCCAGTCCCTGATCCTGAGTCAAAGCAAGCCTAATAAACCAAGCAGGGGGGAGCAATCTTCCCCCCTGCACCAAAAAATCTTATTAAGATGGTGGAAGAATGCTCTTGACAATATTAATACTTTCCTTTTTGTTTGGTGTTGTTATCGGCAGTTTTCTCAATGTCTGCATCTACCGGATACCAAAGAAGATATCCATCGTTTCTCCACCGTCCTCCTGCACCAAGTGCGGCTACCGGTTAGGGGTATTTGATCTAATTCCTCTCTTGAGTTATCTCTGGTTGAAAGGACGCTGCCGGCGATGTGGTGAGCAGATCTCCTGGCGTTATCCGGCGGTGGAGTTGCTGACGGGACTATTATTTGTTATTGCAGTATATAAGTTCGGCATTTCTTTGCTGGCATTGAAGTTAATCGTCTTTGGTTGTTTAGTCATCACGATCTCCTTTATTGATTTGGAATTGAAGATAATACCAAATGTCCTGTCCCTGCCTGGCATGGTCTTGGGCCTGCTTTTCTCGGTTCAGGATATTTGGAATAGCATATTAGGTTTGGTTATCGGTTTTGGCATTATTTTTCTAGTTGCGCTCTTATGTCCGGGCGGTATGGGCATGGGGGATGCGAAACTCTTAGGGATGATTGGCGCCTTTTTCGGGTGGAAGGTCGCCCTCGGCACACTTTTCCTGGGCAGTTTATACGGGTCGGTAATCGGTATTGCTTTACTGGTTTTACGGAAGATTGAACGGAAAACCCCTATACCTTTCGGACCCTATTTGTGTCTTGGCGCGTTAACCCTGTTGTTTGCCGAGCCTGTGATGAAGCTTTTCCCCTGGTAGGAACCGGAAGTTGAATTGCCGCCCCAGCCGCAAGGGGAATGTGTTGCAACCATGCCTGAAGGGTGGTAAGAAACGGTTGCTGTTACAAATTGGCAGAAATATAAGCAACGGAGATTTGGGAGGTTAGAAGATGGGAAAAAGCGCACTCGGTTTAGACATCGGTTCCAGTTCCATCAAAATCGCCGAATTGCAGCGGACAGGGTATAGCATTAGGCTGAAACAATATGGAGTTTATCCTATACCCTTTGGTACGTTGGAGAACGGCGAAATTAAAGATCCACAGCTGATTGCGGATCAAATTCGGCGGGTGCTGAATGATTTAAAGATCAAGACAAAAGGAGCGGTCATCGCTGTTGCCGGGCAAACTGTTTTAGTCAGGCACATAAAGTTTCCGATCATGGCCAAGGAAGAATTGGACAGCGGTATCCGCTTTGAAGCGGAACGCTATATTCCTTACCCCATTGAGGATGCTTGCTTTGCCTATGAAGTGATTAACGAAGACGCCGGCAATAATGAGATGGAAGTCATGATTGTGGCGGCCCAGCGGCAGTTGATTGAGAGTCATGTCCAGTGCCTGAAATTAGCGGGGATTCAACCGTTGGCCGTTGATGTTCAACCCTTTGCCTTGGTTCGGGCCCTTGGGCTTACCAAAACCCAGCACAATAAGACCATGGCCGTGCTGGATATTGGTGCAGGCACCTCCGACTTGGTGATTTATCGTTCAGGCAGCCCTCGTTTTACCAGAATTATTCCCATTGCCGGTAATCGTTTAACGCAAGCGGTGGCGAACGAGTTTAAAAAATCCTTGCAAGAAGCAGAAAAACTAAAGATCAAACTGGGGAATCCCTTGACCGAAGAGGCTTCAACCGATGAAGCCAGGGTGAGCAAAGCAATTAGCCCGGTGCTGGATGAACTAATTGTCGAGGTGCGTCGCTCCTTGGATTATTACCGCCTCCAGCAACGGGGCGATGAAGTTGACCAGATTGTGATTTGCGGCGGTGGGGCACGACTGAAGGGTTGTGAAACATACTTCACCCGTGAATTGGGTATGCGGGTGACAAAGGGAAATCCTTTAAATCTTCTTACGATTGATCCCTCGGATGAACTTTTTGATACAGCGCCGGTGTTATCCGTGGGAATAGGCTTGGCGTTACGGGAGGTGGAATAGTTTGAAAATCGATTTACTTCCTCAAGAGTATCGGCCCCAACCATCTCTGAATGTCTTAAAAATTTCTTTGATCATCGTACTTATTTTAACCGTCTTTGTTTCCGGTTGGTATTTAGCTTCAGACATTATGGAGCTGAAGAGTCTGCATGAGAATATCCAGATTGCCCTGGATGAACTAAAGGTCCTCCAAGAAACCGTTGAAAGCAAGCAAAACATCCAAAAAGTTTCGGAGGAGATTGAAAGGAAGAAAAAGGAGATTGAGATTTTAACTGGTCCCCATCTGCAAATGGGAGAGATCCTAGGTGAAATGTCAAGTGTCCTGCCGAATAATTTCTGGTTTGAGTCCCTATCGATTGACAAAAACAATAATTTAATGCTAAAGGGCGGGACCAACCGCTTGAGTGCAGTGGCGAATTATGCCGAAAGCATTGAAAGATCTCCCCTCTTTAAGCAGGTTAGTATACAATCGATTTCTGCCAGTGCAAATGAGAATGAGTACTACCGGTTTGAGATGGATATTGCACTGGAGAAGGTAGGTAATGCAAATGACTAAAAAGTTTCCGGTACTCTACATAATACTAATTATATTGATCCTTTTGATCGGAACCGGTTTTGTCTTCGCCCATATGTCGCTGCAGAAACAGATCGAGCAGAGTAAATCCATGTTAATGCAAAAGCAGCAGGAAGTAACGCAACTGCAAGCTAAAATCAAAGAACTTAATGAATTATCCGAGACACTAAACCAACTCCGCACAAAACAGGGCTCCTATGAGCAGCTGATCCCTAAAAAGACAGATATACCGGGCTTAGTCCGTTTATTGGAGTACTTTGCCGAACGGAGTAATATTAACATTGAGAAGATAACCTTTAAAAATGAGGAAGAAACCACTGGACTTTCATCCATCATGAAACAGACCTGTGAACTGTCCATAAAAGGGAAATACCAGTCGTTATTGCAATTTATCCAGGCAATCAAGACGTCACCCCGGCTGATCGGTGTCCGCGGGGTAAGTGTGGATGTTGACCAAGAAAGCACTGATATTCAGTTTAGACTAACAGCAGAATTCTATTATGAAGGCGGCACTAACCAAGCCTCATCAGGAAACGCACGGTAAGGGGGGTGTAAAAATGGCAAACATGGGAAAACCCCAAAAAATGAGTCCTTTGACATGGGTGGCTCTAATTGTGGGGACGCCGATAATAATTTATATGTTACTCTCCACCTATGTCTTTAAACCTAAAAATGAAGATGCAAGCAACAATTATTCCAGAACAACGGCGACCCTGCCAGTTCAGACTGGAAAGTCTGTTGATACAGTGTCGGGGGCGCAAGATGATGGCGATAATCAGGTAGTCATACGGACGGCAACTGCTGAAAAAAACCCATTTAATATTCCGATGCTTTATCGTAAGAAGGGAGCAGGTTCTGAAGCTACCGATTATTCTTTTGAAACGAGTGAAGAAGATAATGTTACAGAAAATAAACCCAGCATTGTTTCGGAAGAGGTTCGTTTCGGAGCGGTTTTTCAAAAAGAACATGATAAAATTGCCCTGATTTACTCAGGTGGCCGGGGGCATATCCTGAGGGAAGATGATGAGATCCCAAACACCGGGTATACAGTAAAAACCATTGGTACGGGCCATGTTGTATTAACCCATAAAAATGGGAGCACAAAAGTGCTTAAATTGAGGGGTGACAAATGAAGATGAAAATGAAACAAAGTGGTTTCATCCTTGGCGTAATTTTGTTGCTTGTCATGTCTTGTTCAACGATTTTTGCCCAGAACATTGTGGATAATATGGATATCGTGAATTCTGACATTCGCGATGTTTTCAGAAGCCTGGGTGAAATGGGCGGCTATAATGTATTAATGGATAAAACCGTCCAGGGTAATGTTACGATGAAAGTTTCCCGCAACCTGACAATCAAAGAAGTCATTGAGCTGCTTGCTCAGACCTATGGGTATTCCTTCCGTTGGGTTAACAATAACACCACAGTTATTGTCGGTGATGCTAAAACCTTTGTTGGTTTCGAGTCCCGTTACGCTAAAGTCTATAAACTTAACTACGCTAAAGCTGAAGAAGCAGTTGCTGCTTTAAAAGTAGTAGTTAAGGAAGAACAGATCGGTGTGGATAAACGGACCAACCAATTAACAATTCTTGGCAATGTCATCGAACATGAGAACATACAAGAGATTATTGCTATTATGGATCGGGTTGTCCCCCAGGTGAACATCGAATGCCGGGTGGAGGAAATCACAAAGAACGCTTCAAAAAGCTTGGGGTTTGAACCCATCTATGAGTTTTCCAGAGAAGTTTCTAAAGGCAATGCACGAGAAGATTCTAAAGGCAATGCACGCAAGGCAGGGGCTTTCGTCTATTCTACCAGCGGGTTTAATCATTTTGAAATGATGCTGAAGTTGGATGCCTTGGAGGAGGAAGGTATGGCCAGGCTGCTGGCAAATCCCAATGTATCCACCACCGATAATCAACAGGGAACCATCTTTATCGGCGATAAGTATCCTGTTGTAACGAAGAATACCGGTGATGACGGCGTTACATACGAAATTGACTATATTGATGTGGGTACCCGGCTGACATTCACGCCCAGGATCAATAATGACAAGGTTGTTACTGTGGAAGTGAAGGCTGAAGTAAGCACAATTACAGCTTGGAAAACCGCCGGTGACAATGATGTTCCGCTCATTCGCACCAGAGAGGCCCATGCCGTTGTGCGCTTAAATGATGGCGAGACCTTTGTGTTAAGCGGCTTGAAGTCTAAGAATTTCACTGAAAAAACCTCCGGTGTGCCCTACCTCCGAAAGATCCCCTTGGTTGGCCTGCTGTTTAACAAAAAGACCGTTCAACCCAATGAGGAGACAGATATCTGCATCTTCATTACTCCCAAGATAATCCGGGGCAATGAACCGGCGCCTGAAATCGAGAAAGAGATCCAAGTCAAACCAAGCGCCGCTGCTCCGGCTTCTGCTCCGGCCCAGGCTAAGCAGCAACAACCGATTCATGTTACCATTGAAGAGCAAGTAAAACCCGTGTCTGTGGTTGAACCGGCACCGGCTGTGGTCCAAGAGACCACGGCCGGTCCGGCTGCTCCCGTTGTTGCAGTCGAGCCTGCGGTTGCCGAAGAGGAACCCGTCGTTTCCCTGGTTGATACGGACGTGGCGGAAATCACCGCTGTGGAGGAAGGACAACAGAGCGAAGCAACACGGGAAGTTAGTTACGTTGTGAAAAAAGGCGAGACCCTTAACACTATCGCCCGGAAATTTGGGGTGCAGGTGGATGCCATCATGCAACAAAACGGCTTAACTGCCAATCAGATCATTAGAGAGGGTCAGATTTTAACCATACCGATTCCCGCCAATCATATTTATGCGGTCCAACCGAAAGAGACCCTGTGGCGCATCTCCAAGCGTTACGGTACAACTGTCGATTTCCTGATGGAAATCAACGGTATCACTGATGTTACCCAGGTAGCCGTGGGGCAGCAGATTATCATTTCTGCGCCAGTTGACAAGATTGCTGATTCGTCATACTAACTTCACCACATGATTTGCACGGAGGCTTGAGGAGGGGTAAGGAATGTTTTTGAAGAACTATATGGAAGACGTGGTAAATTCCGTCTATGAAGATTACCTGAAAAGCAATCCGGAGTTTTGTAAGTGCGAGCGTTGCCGGCAAGATATGTTGGCCTTGGCCCTGTCTCACCTACGTGGAAAATATGCAGTAAGCCTGGAAGGAGAGATCTTCGCCAAAATGTCCCGGGAGGACCGGCAGGTAAGGGCGGATGCTTTATTGGCAATTAATGAGGCGGCAAAGACAGTTTCTAATTACCCCAAACATTAAATCTTCGAGGCCCCCGCGCAGCGGGGCTTTTTTATTAGAATAATTAACAGGGCCTGTTCCGGCAGGTTTTACGCCGGTGCATGGAGAAATGAGGGGAAAACAAAGGAAATAACGGGACTGGCAACGAATAAAAGGGGAAAATTGTCATACAGGGTCGGGGTGAAGAAGATGCGCTTTTTAACTGCCGGGGAGTCCCATGGACCGCAGTTGGCGGTGATTATCGAGGGATATCCTGCCGGAGTTCAGGTCTCGGCGGACGCCATTAACCGGGATTTGCAGCGGCGGCAGAGAGGTTATGGCCGTGGCGGTCGGATGAAGGTGGAAACGGACCGGGTTACAATTGGCGCCGGGGTTCGCCATGGTAAGACACTGGGTAGTCCTATTCTCCTTACGGTCTCCAACCGGGATTGGGTCCGGTGGGAAAAGGTGATGAGTCCGGAGACCGCCGGTGGGGCAGGGGAAAACCCGGAGATTCTTGGGGATGACCGGTTGGACCGGGTGGCGGCCAAAGTCACGGTTCCCCGCCCCGGTCATGCGGACCTGGCTGGGGTCTTGAAGTACGGTTTTGCTGATGCCCGGAATATTCTGGAGCGCTCCAGCGCCAGGGAGACGGCGATGCGGGTGGCGGCCGGGGCGTTGGCCCGGCTCTTGTTGAAGGAATTCGGCATCACTGTGGGCAGTTATGTCCAGAGCATAGGCGGGATCGAAAGCAACGCCTTGGGTGTGCCTACCCCGGAGGAGCAGGCATTCATCGAGGAATCACCTTTGCGTTGCCTTGACCCGGACCTGGAAAACCGGATGATGGTGGCCATCGACGGAGCCAAAGAGCGTGGCGATTCCCTGGGCGGAACCTTTGTGGTTTACGCCACGGGTGTGCCGGTGGGGTTGGGATCCCATGTGCACTGGGACCGGCGGATCGACGGCCGCCTGGCCGGAGCAATAATGAGCATCCCTGCCATCAAAGGTGTCGAGTTTGGGCTGGGCTTTGAGGCGGCCAAGCGGTGGGGTTCATTGGTTCATGACCCCATAGAATGGACCGAAGCCGGCGGGTTCCGACGCCCCACCAACAATGCCGGCGGGGTTGAAGGCGGCATGACCAACGGCGAGCCCTTATTGATCCGGGTTGCCATGAAGCCCATTCCCACCCTTTACTCTCCCTTGCCTTCGGTGGATTTGGATACATTACAAGCTACTCAAGCCAGCGTGGAACGGTCGGATATCTGCGCAGTCCCCGCTGCTGCTGTGGTTGGTGAGGCAATGACCGCCTGGGTGTTGGCCGAGGCTTTACTTGAAAAGTTTAGCGGGGATAACCTTGACGATCTGAAACAGGCCTTTGCTGCCTATCAGCAGAGGCTGCAAATGGGCGATAAAGGGGCATAAAACGGGAAATTTAAGATTAGGCCGCCGGGAGACGGAGGCAGAAGATCTTTTTGAACTATAACAAGGAAATTCCCAACGAAGCATGGGATATTTCCATGTGGGTGGTGCAGGAAGGTGGATGGCAGAAATATTGTCTTAATCGGTTTTATGGGCTCCGGCAAGACTGTTGTCGGCCGGATTTTGGCCAAGCGGTTGGGCCGGGTGTTCGTTGATTCTGATGAGATTTTGGAGGCCGAGGAGGGTCGGGAAATTGCCCGGATCTTTGCTGAATCGGGTGAGGCCTATTTCCGCCGGCGGGAGAAGGAGGTCTTGGCCCGGGTAGCCCGGGGGACGGATCAGGTGATTGCCACCGGCGGCGGCGCGGTGTTGGACCCGGAGAATCTTCAGGCGTTGCGCAGGAACGGAATCATCGTTAGTCTGGGTGCAGCCGCCGAAACAATCCGGCGACGGCTGGCTAACGTTCGCAACCGGCCGCTGTTGACTGGAGATGATCCGGCGGAACAGGCGGAGCAGATCCGGCGGTTGTTGGCTGAACGGGAGCCCTTGTACAGGCAGGCGGATATCTATATCGCCACCGATGCCCTGGAGACACCGGAAAGGGTGGCGGAGGAGGTTATTAAAAGCCTGCAGCAATTGGAGACCCGGCGGGTGGAGGTAAATTTAGGTGTACGCTCCTACCCGATTGTGATTGGTACCGGCCTGTTGTCCCGCTTGGGACGCTATTTGGAGCAGATGGTCCTGCAGGATCCACTCTTGATTGTGACCAATCCCACCGTGGGAGATCTTTATTTGGAAAGGGTGGAAGGGGCTTTGCAGGCTGCAGGCCGGCGGTTTGCCGTTGTGCAAGTGCCCGACGGTGAGGAGTATAAATGCCTGGAGCAGGTGGCTCGGATTTATGATGCGGCGGTGGAGGCCGGTTTGGAACGGAACTCGGCTGTTTTGGCGCTGGGTGGCGGTGTGATTGGGGATATGGCGGGCTTTGTGGCTGCGACTTACCTGCGGGGAGTAAAATTTATTCAGTTGCCCACCACCTTGCTGGCCCAGATCGACAGTTCTGTCGGGGGAAAGGTGGCGGTGAATCACCCCCGGGGCAAGAATTTGATTGGCTGTTTCTACCAGCCGCAGGGGGTGTTTACCGATCTCACGGTCTTGAAAAGCTTGACCGACCGGGACTATACTGCGGGCTTGGCGGAGGCGGTGAAGTCGGCGGTGATCCGCGATGCCGCCTTGTTTGAGTTGTTGGAGGCGGAGACGGCGGCCATTAACCGGCGGGACCCTGGGATCCTGGGGGAACTGGTGGAGCGGGTCTGCCGGATTAAAGCTGACGTGGTGGCAGAGGATGAGCGGGAACAGGGGAGCAGGGCGATTTTGAACTTTGGCCACACCGTGGGGCATGCGGTGGAGACTGTCACGGATTACCGCTTGTTTCGGCATGGTGAAGCGGTGGCCATTGGTATGGTGGCAGCTACGGCCATGGCGGCGGAGGTGGGCCACTGTGGCCGGGAGTTGGTTGGGCGAATCAGTGATTTGTTGGGGGCCTTCGGGCTACCGACGCAACTGCCCGGCGTGTCGGTGGGTGAATTGTTCGCTGCCATGGGACGGGATAAGAAAGTTAGTCAAGGCCGGGTGAGGTTTGTCCTGCCAAGGACTTTGGGTGTTGTGGAATGGGGTTGCCAGGTGCCTGATGAGGTTGTGCGGCGAGTGTTGCTGGCTTTGGGTGCAAGGGGGAATTGAGCATGCGGATATTGGTTTTGCACGGGCCCAACCTGAATTTGCTGGGCCGGCGGGAACCGGAGATTTACGGCCGGACGACGTTGGCGGAGATTGAGGAGGAGTTGCGGCGGCTTGGTCGGGAGTTGGGTGTGGAGATTGAGTCGCGGCAGTCGAACCATGAGGGGGATCTGGTGGATTGGGTGCAGGAGGCGGAAGGTGAGTTCGCCGGGATTTTGTTGAACCCGGCGGCGTATACTCATACGAGTGTGGCGTTGCGGGATGCTATTGCGGGGGTGGGTGTGCCGGTTGTGGAGGTGCACCTGTCGAATCCGGCGGCGCGGGAGGAGTTCCGGCATGTTTCGTATGTAGCGCCTGTGGTAATAGGGACTGTTGCTGGGTTTGGCAAGGAGAGTTATCTCCTGGGCTTGCGTGCGTTGGTGGGGTATTTGAAGGCGCATTGAGGCGTGGTGTTTGGTGGGAGGGCCTTTGTGGGTGAGTTTGTTCGGGTTGTTCTGAGGGTTAGGGGTTTATGTGTTATTGCCGGATGGGCTGGGGCGGCGTGATCTGAAAGTATTGTTTAGGTCTTTTAGAGGAAGGAGATCGTTTTGTCGATTTCGTAACCCCGAAATCGACAAAGCCGACTCCTGGGTGCTCAACGTACATCGAGTACGCTTGCGTGTCCTCGCTTCCTGCTGCCTTGCCCTGCTCGCATTTGACGCCGCGAGTGGAATCGGGGAAGCATGGCCCAACCAATCCGGCAAGGTACCACCCGGCGTCCATGCCGGGAGATGCCTGGAAGGTTGAGTGTAGAGTGGAAAGTTGTCTACACTCGATCATCCATTGGCTCTCCCCGAAATACCAGCCAGGGAGGCCGGGAAGCGCCGAATTAGCTCAAGGATGAACGTTGAGGTCGCCCCGCAACAGGCCTTCTTCCAGGCAGGTGAAAGGCCAGGGATGGCGGCGACATGCAAGAAACCCTGGATGAATGAAGGAGGTCCCGGAATCATGGGGTTTCCTAGGGTCGGGGGTGAATATAGTGGATCGTTTACAACGGTTACGGGCCAGCATGCGGGAGCATGGCCTGGATGGCTACTTGGTGACCGGGCCCGAGAACTGGCGGTATTTAAGTGGTTTTACCGGATCTAGCGGCGCCCTGGTCATTGGGGAAAAAGCCGAGGTCTTGGTGACGGATTTTCGCTACCTTACCCAAGTCAGAGAGGAAGCGCCCGGTTTTACGGTCCGGCGCCAGGAGGAATCCCTCTGGGCGACGGTGGCGGCAACGCTGCAAGATCTGGGCCTGAAGCGTGTGGGATTTGAAGCGGAACATTTGTCGGTAGATGATTTTTACAAGTTAAAGGAATTGCTGCCGGGGGAGATCTTGACACCTGCACCGGGTTTGGTAGCTAAGTTAAGAATGATTAAGGATACAGGTGAAATTGAACGGATTAGGCAGGCAGTGGCGGTGGCGGATGCGGCGTGGCAGGAAGTGCTGCCCACTATCCGGCCGGGGGATGCGGAACGGGATGTGGCTTGGCGTCTGGAGGAAGCTTTACACCGGTTGGGTGCCTCAGGTACGTCATTTCCCACAATCGTTGCTTCGGGTTCCCGTTCTGCGCTGCCCCATGGCGAGGCCGGGGACCGGCAACTTATGGCCGGTGATCTGGTGGTGGTGGATTTTGGCTGTGTTCTCCATGGCTATTGCTCCGACATGACCCGGACGGTGGTGGTGGGGGAACCAACCCGGCGGCAACAGGAGATTTATCACCTGGTCCTGCAAGCGCAATTGGCGGCTATTGCCGGTTTGCGGCCGCAACTGACCGGACGGGAGGGTGACGCCCTGGCGCGCCGGGTGATCGAAGAGGCCGGTTATGGCGAGTACTTTGGTCACGGTTTAGGCCACAGCCTTGGCTTGGCCATTCACGAAAACCCAAGGTTGTCACCGCGGGAGAACACAGTTTTGGCACCGGGTATGGTGCTGACAGTAGAACCGGGTGTTTATCTTCCAGATTGGGGTGGTATCCGGATCGAAGATGTGGTGGTAATTACGGAAAGCGGTTGTGAGGTCCTGACAGCCAGTGCCAAGGATCTGACGGTTATTTTTTGAGTATTGCCCATATCTTTTCTTTGCTTTGGTGAGAGAATAACCATATGGGTGAAGTAGGGTTACTGGTAAAATTCGTCCCACGCCACAGTTTGTGCAACCTGGCCAAGCGTATTTATGTAAACAGCAGAACCAGAACTCGACAGATGGCCTTTCCCATGGTAAAATAAACAAGTGTTTATTTATTTATCCATCAGAGAATAGGGGGATCATGAATGGTATCGGTCACCGATTTTCGTACCGGTCTTACCATCGAGCTTGATGGCAACATTTACTCAGTGGTGGAGTTTATGCATGTGAAACCCGGCAAAGGCGCAGCTTTTGTCCGGACCAAATTGAAGAACATCAGAACCGGGTTTACCGTGGAGAAAACCTTTAATGCCGGTGAAAAAGTAGGCCTGGCCCGGATTGAAACACGGGACATGCAATACCTGTATAATAACGATAATGAGTATGTCTTCATGGATATGGAGAACTATGAACAGCTGACTTTATCTGCGGATAAACTGGGCGACGGTGTGAAATACCTCAAGGAAAATATGGAGGTCCAGATCCAGTTGTACGAGGGCGAGACCATCGGTGTGCAATTGCCCAACGCGGTGGAACTTGAAGTAGTGGAGACCGACCCGAGCTTCAAGGGGGATACTGCCACCGGTGGCAGCAAACCGGCAAAATGCGAAACGGGCGTGGTGGTCCAAGTGCCCTTCTTCGTTGAAGTCGGGGATATTATCCAGGTTGATACCAGGAGCGGTGAATATTTGAAACGGATGAATAAATAAGTTGCCAAACAAAAAAAGCCTTCTCAAGCAGAAGGCTTTTTTTATTGTCTCCGTTGGTTATGTTTCTCCTGAACAATTAATTTATCTGGTAGGTACTATGAAAACAGTGGCTTAATCCTCCCCGGTTCTGGGTAAAATAAGGCCGGTAAAACAGCGGGGAGGGATGGGAGTGGAGTTGCTGAAGACGGAGGTTTCCTATTTAAAGGGGTTGATTGAGGGGGTAGGATCCAGCAATAATGAGAAATCCGCTGCCGTCTGGGGACAACTGGTCACTGTCTGTGATAGGATTACGGATGAGTTGGAAAGTCTGGCCCAGGCCCAAAAAGAACTGGCCGATTACGTCAAGGCGTTGGATGAGGATTTGGATTTCTTGGAGGCCCAATTGCAATACAAACAAGAGGCTGATGAGGATGACGAAGGCAGTGTGGTGGTGCAGGCCGGCGCCACGGATTCCGGGAATACCGTTTAATTCCCATAATTCCATAAGAAATGAATAATTGAAAATGCCGGTGAAGTTCCGGCATAAAGGTGAGCCCGTCCCCATATCTATAGTTAAAGAAGGGGGGACGGGCTCTTTTGTGGCAAATTGCACAGCCAACCAAAGTGCCGGACCCCGGCTACCGGGCGTTGGAATTTTTAGCGCCCGGCATCCGGCAGGTAGTAGCCGGTTTTATAAACGGGAGCAGGCAAAGGGTCCAGGAGATCCGGCTCCGTCTCAACCGTCCGTTAATGGCGGAAGCGGATGGAAGCTGGATGTTGCGGCCGGACGGAGGGGTTACTGTTCATGCCGCCCGGGCTTGGTTTGTGGGGGAGACAGACCTGATGGGAACCTTGGAGAGGATGACCGCCAGTTCCCTTTATACCATGGAGGAGGAGTTGCGCCGGGGGTTTATTACTTTGCCGGGCGGTCACCGTGCCGGCCTGGCCGGGGAGTGTTTGGTCCGTGACGGGCGGCTCCTGCGGATTAAATCCGTCACTTCGATTAATCTCCGCCTGGCCCGGGAAATGCCCGGCATTGCCCGGCGGCTTTTACCCTTCCTATGGAGCAACGGCCGGTTTTGTCGAACTTTGGTGATTTCACCGCCAAAGGCTGGGAAAACCACGGTCTTGAGGGATCTTATTCGGGCGATCAGCAATGGGGAAATTGCGGGCCACCGCTGCAAAGTGGGGTTGGTGGATGAGCGGTCGGAAGTGGCCGGATGTTTTCATGGGGTGCCACAGTTGGATGTTGGAGTGCAGACCGATGTTTTGGACGGCTGCCCGAAGGCGGAGGGAATCCTCCTATTGCTCCGCACTATGAGCCCGGATGTGGTGGCAGTGGATGAGCTGGGTAGCTACGAAGAGGCGGAAGCATTACGGGATCTATTGCATGCAGGCGTCAGTGTGCTGGCTACTGCCCATGCTGATAACCTTGAGGATCTGCGGAAAAGACCCTCTTTGTTCCGGTTGCTGGCGGACGGAGGGATCCAGCGGGTGGTGGTGCTCAGCCGCCGCCTTGGCCCGGGTACAGTGGAGGGGATCTGGGATGAGACTGCCGGGTCCTTTCTCCCGGTGGGCAGCTTTTGCTTAAGTAGCCAGATTGAACCGGGCAATTCCTGGTAAAGGTTGGAGACAGCTCGTTCTTACCGGCATGATAAGGAAAAAAGGAGGGAAAAGCCATGAAACTGTTCGGGGCGTTATTGGTCATTTTCGGTTTTGGCGCCGGGGGATTGATTTTGGCCAATGCGTACCGGGAGAGATTGGCCCATTTAAAGCAGTTTATCCGGGGGTTAAACCTGCTGGCGGTGGAGGTGGGCTATGCCATGAATCCTTTGGAGACCGCCTTACGCCGTGTGGCGCAAAATCTCAATGGTCCGGTAGCGGATTTTTTTGCTGCCGCAGCCCGACAACTGGCTGTGTTAAACAATGCCGGTGAGGCTTGGCAGCGTACGCTCAAGGATTTTCAGGGCAAGTTAACGTTGACTGAGACAGATTGGGCTTGTTTGGCAGAACTCTCCGCCCTCCTGGGCGTGACGGACCAGGCCAACCAGATCCGGGCTATCCGGGAGAATGTGGCGCGGTTGGAGGCGGTGGTTCAGGAGTCCCAGGAAAAGGTGAAAGTGAATGAGCGGGTCTTACGTTATGCCGGTTTCATCCTGGGTATGATTCTGGTTTTGGTCTTATATTAACGGGCGCGGTCTGGCAGAAGCCCATTTAAGGGGCCCTCTTAATGCAGCGCCTTCCGATTTGTGGGCGGAAACAAGGAGGACGGTTGATGGATATCAACATCATTTTCAAAATAGCAGGAATAGGCATCTTGATTTCCGTCTTGAATATGGTCCTCAAGCAAGCGGGCAAGGAAGAACAGGCCCAGATGTTAACCTTGGTCGGGGTGGTAGTGGTGTTAATGATGGTGATCCAGCTGATTCAACGGCTTTTTATGGATGTACGGTCGGTTTTTGGCCTGTAAGGAGGGTTCCGTGTGGTGGAAATTATGCCCTTCCTTGGCATTGCCTTGGTGGCAACGGTGTTGTTGACAATTTTGCGCATGGAACGTCCGGAATTGGCTGTTCTTTTTGGGACAGCCGTTGGCATTCTCCTGTTTATCATGGTGTTGCAACGATTGGGGGTGGTGTTGCAACAGTTTCAAGGCCTGACCGCCCGGGCTGGGGTAGAACCATTCTACCTCGGAACCGTGTTTAAGGTAATTGCCGTGGCCTATTTGACAGGCTTTGGCGCCCAGATTTGCCGGGATGCCGGGGAGGGGGCGCTGGCGATGAAGGTGGAGTTGGCCGGGAAGGTGGCAATCTTGATCCTGGCGGTACCAGTAATGACGGCGATCTTGCAATTGTTGTTGAAGGTTATTTGAAGGGGCCTATGAGACAGGAGCCAGTAGTCAGTTATAAGGAGATTGAATGGAAGGCAGGAGGACAAGAGTTTTAACCCTGCACCCCCTTGAATTCTGAATACCAAAAAAGACTCCAAGATTCGGAGTACTAAATTGGATACGAAAGGCGGGAGGCTGTGAAGGATGGTGTGGAGCAGCAGGGCTTGAGCCGGCCATTTCCGGTGAAAGGTGCAATGATGATCTTGCAAGGAATGATGGTTTTGTCATGCGGTATGTTATCCTGTTTTTCTTGCTGATTGAGGCCTTTTTTGGCCACGGGCGGCCCGCGACGGCCTATGACCTAACGCCAGTGATCCGGGAGGAGCTGGCGGTGTTGCCCCTGGAACCAGTGGAGGATTATTTGATCCGCCTGGACCAGGACGTGCAGCGCCTCTTGCCCCGATGGGACCCGATGGCCTGGGCCCAAAACGGGGTTGGTTTTAATCCGGCGGACGGTCTTAAGTATCTTTTGAGTATCGGCTTTAAAGAAGTTGTGCTTAATTTCCGGCTGCTAATCCAGATTATTGCACTGGCCGGCGTCTGTTCGGTGTTGCACCGGCTCCATACGGCCTGGTTGAGCGAGAATGTGACAGATTTGGCTTATGCCATGACTTACCTGGTTATCATTGGGTTGGCAGTGGGCAGTTTTGTGACTACCCTCCAACTGGCCCGGGAAACCCTGGATTCGGCTGGATCCTTTCTCTTTGCCATTATGCCGTTGATCTTTTCACTGCTGATGGCGGCAGGGGGTCTTGGTTCCGCTGCGGTGTTGCATCCCATGGTCTTTGCCGGAGTTACGTTGATTATCCATGCCATCAAAGATTATCTGCTTCCCCTGATTTATATTGGTGGTGTCATTGGTTTGGCCGGCCATTTAGCTGAGGGTTTTCCCCTCTCCCGCCTGGCGGGTTTGGTCCGGACGGTGGTTATTGGCGGTTTGGGTCTGCTCATGACGATTTTTTTGGGAGTCATCTCCATTCAGGGGCTGGGCGCTGCGGTTTCTGACGGTGTCTCTTTGCGCACAGCCAAGTTTTTAACGGGCTCCTTCCTTCCTGTGGTGGGGGGAGCCTTGGCCGACTCCATGGAACTGGCCGCTGGTTGTTCGTTGGTGATCAAAAATGCTTTGGGAACCTTTGGGGCGTTGGTGGTGTTGTTTGTTTGCCTCCTGCCCATGGTGAAGATCTATGCCATAGCCATCATCTATCGTTTAGCCTCAGCCTTGGTCCAGCCGTTGGGGCAGGAGCGGCTGTCCCAGGCCCTACAGGAGATCGCTAATACCTTTACTTTGGTCTTCGGGGCTTTGTCCATTGCCGGTATGATGTTTTTTATCTCATTGACTGTATTGGTCACGGTGGGCAATTTTTCAGCGATGTTGCGCTGACCGGAGGTAGACATGGACTTTCTGCAAGATTGGGTACGGAATTTAGTGGCGTTGGTGGTTTTATTGAGCCTGGTTGAGCTCCTCTTGCCCCAGGATTCTTTGAAACCATATGTCCGTATGATGCTTGGGTTGTTGGTGGTTGTAGGGTTGGTACAGCCTTTATTGTACGGGATAAACCATTGGGAACCCCGGCTTCCTGCAGTGGAAGCACCGGTAAAGGCGGACCTGGAGTCGTTGAAACTTTTGGCTGGCAGGATCCGGGAAAGGGGGGCTGAAACGGCGGCAGAGGCTTTCCCGCGGGAAACAAGTATTTACAGGCTGCTAGCTGCCCGCTTGCCGGAACTGCATGGAGCAGAACTTGAGTTTCGAGACGGGACCCTCCGGGTCGATCTGGGACAAGGTACGTCAGGGGTCACCAAGGAGGAAATCCTGAGCATCCTACGGGAGGCAGGTTGGGATCAGGTGAAAGTAGAGGTGATTCGTGATGGAACGGGAGCACGGAGGTGAGGGCAGAGTTCCGTGGCAGATGCTTTTGGCTTGGTGGCAGGATAAAACCGCTGGTTCCCGGCGGTTATTGCTGCCGGTGGCAACCATTGTCGGCCTGGGTTTACTGTTGCTTTGGGCAGGCAATCCGGTGACGCCCGCTCCGACAGCCCCCCGGGTACTGCTGGATCATTCTACAGAAGAGAGGGTGCCGGCAAGGGAGGGGGATTCCTGGACGGAGGCCCAATGGGAGCGGGAACTGGCCACCACTCTTTCCCGGATCAGCGGTGCCGGTCGGGTATGGGTGGATCTGACCTTAGAAGGCAGTGAAGTTCATGTTTGGCAGGAAAAAGAGGAGCAGGAGACCCGTCAGGTCCGCGAGGGTGAAGGTGGCGGCAGGCAGGAACAGCAGAGGCGGACCAGCCGGGACTTGGTATTTACCCAAGGCGGCCGCGGTGAAGCACCTGTGCTTCAGCAAAGGAAGCGCCCCAAGGTCTTGGGGGTGGTGGTCATCGCCGAAGGCGCCCGGGATATGGGGGTGCGGGAGGACTTGTGGCATGCAACGGCTATTGCCACCGGGACGGAGTTACACCGGGTGGTGGTCATGGCGGGAACAGAGCCAAGCGGGGGGGAAAGGCAATGAGTCAAACAATTGCGGTTTACCATGGAAAGAAACTATTAATCTTGGGTTTAGTGGTGCTGGGGGGCTTTTGCACTGGCTTACATCTCCAAAAGGGTTGGACTAAGCTGGAGCCCGTTCCGCTGCGGGAAATGCGGGACGTGGTCGAGGAGGGAATCCCGGTGGCCCGGGTCCGGGAGCAAGTCCAAGCGGAGCAGGGCGGTTTACAGAGCCTTCGTTTGCATAGGGACAGGGAACAGAGCCGCCAGCGGGAGCGACTGCAAGCCATGATCAGGGGCAACGATCCCGGGAGCGAATTAGCGAAGCAAACCACTGCCGAATTATTGGAGCTGGAACGGAGAATTACGAAGGAACGGGAGTTGGAAAATTTATTGGCGGTGCGGGGTTACCCGGAGAACATGGTTACGATTGGCGGGACAGCAGTGACTGTCATCATCGCCGGGCAACGCCTCACCTCGGAGAAGGTGGCAGCAATTGGTCAATGGGCGGTGGATGTCTCTGGCCGTCCCATTGGGCAGATCCGGATTGTGGATCAAAGCGTGAAGTGACCGCTTGTGCGGCTGAGTACCTTGTTACGGGCCTTTGTCAGTGAGGGCCCGGGACAAGGTGTTTTTTGTGATCTTCTCTCAAACATACATAAACCCGTTGCTTTTTGGGGATTGGAATTTAATATGTGTAAAATAATGTGGTTGATGTACAATAAAGGGAAGGGACAAAGTTTTTTTACGGCCGGATTTGGCCCGGATCCAGCATGTTCACGAAGAACAACCGGCATATGGAGGACGGGAAAAGGGAGAAGAAAAGGAGGAAAATCTTGCTCCCCGGTGAATAAATACTCTGGTATTTTCCTCAGTCCTGATCAATTCAGGCTATTTTTTCCCGGAGATTAAAGGAGGACGATTCATGAATATTAAGGAAATCAAGGAGTTGGTTAAGCTCCTGGTAGAAACGGATATTACTGAGCTGAACCTGGAGAGCGACGGGACGAAGGTGGTAATTAAAAAGGGTAGCACCTCCGGAGTTGTCGGCCAGGCGCAAGTAATACCCGTTGCTCCTGCTGCACCACCGACCCCTGCGGTTTCCACGGCTCCCAGCGCTCCGGCGGTTGCCGTGCAGCCTGGCGAACCCATGGAAAAAGAAGAAGAATTAAAACCCAACCAGATGCTGATTGTTGCTCCGATGGTCGGGACCTTTTACCGGGCGCCTAGCCCCGATGCTGCCCCTTATGTGGAGGTGGGTCAGGTGGTTGAACCGGGCCAAGTGGTTTGTATCATCGAAGCCATGAAACTGATGAATGAGATCGAGAGTGAAGTAAAGGGCAAGATCGTCAACATTCTGGTGGAAAACGCCCAAGCGGTGGAGTATGGACAACCGTTGTTCGTTTTGGAAAAGGTTTAATGAAATTGTGTTCGCTTAGAGGAGGATGTTTTATTGTTCCAAAAGATCCTTGTTGCCAACCGGGGTGAAATTGCGCTCCGTGTCATTCGTGCCTGCAGGGAGATGGGCATCGAGACGGTGGCTATTTATTCCGAAGCGGATCGGGACTCCTTGCATGTCCGCTATGCGGATGAGGCTATCTGCGTTGGGCCGGCTCCCTCCAACCGTAGCTACCTGAATATTCCCAACATTATCAGTGCTGCTACGGTTTTGGGTGTGGACGCCATCCACCCGGGATATGGTTTTTTGGCGGAAAATGCGCGTTTTGTTGAGATCTGCGAGACCCATAACATTAAATTTGTCGGTCCGTCATCAAAGGCGATTGAACTGATGGGGGAAAAGGCCAACGCGAAGCAGACCATGAAGGCTGCCGGTGTGCCGGTTATTCCCGGTTCTGATGGACCCATCCGGGATGAGGAAGAAGCCATGAAGATGGCTGAGGAGATTGGCTATCCTGTAATCATCAAGGCCTCGGCCGGCGGTGGCGGTCGTGGGATGAGGGCGGTTTTTAGCCCTGAGGAACTGCTCCATGCCTTTCAGACCGCTCAGATGGAAGCGGAGGCGGCCTTTGGCAATCCCGAAGTTTATATGGAAAAGCTGATTGAAGAACCGCGTCACATCGAGGTTCAGTTGCTCCTGGATGAGCATGGTAATGGTATTTACCTGGGAGAAAGGGACTGTTCCTTGCAACGACGCCACCAAAAAGTAGTGGAAGAAGCTCCCTCGCCAGTAGTCACTCCTGAGATGCGTAAAATGATTGGTGAAGCTGCGGTGCGGGGTGCCAAGTCCGTCGGGTATACCAATGCGGGTACCATCGAGTTTTTGCTGGATAAGAACGGACAGTTTTATTTTATGGAGATGAACACTCGTATCCAGGTGGAGCACCCGGTGACCGAGATGATCACCGGGGTGGATTTGATTAAAGAGCAAATCCGGATCGCTGCAGGTGAGCCCTTGCGCATCCGGCAGGAGGATGTCCGGATCGAGGGACATGCCATCGAATGCCGGATTAATGCGGAGGATTCTACCAAAAACTTCATGCCTTCACCGGGCCAGATCCAATTCTACAACCCGCCGGGGGGTCCCGGCATCCGAGTGGACAGTGCTGGTTATACCGGCTATACTATCCCCCCATTTTATGATTCCCTGGTGGCAAAGTTGATTGCCCACGGCCGGGACAGGGATGAGGCCATTGCCCGTATGACCAGAGCGCTGGAGGAATTTGAGATCTATGGTATTGCGACTACCATTCCCTTCCATTTGGAAGTGATGAATAACCCCTATTTCCGCCGCGGTGAAGTTAACACAAAATTTATTGAGGAGCGGATCTTCAACAAAACCTCCTGACATACCCTTACTGTCATGGGACTATGATTAATGGGAGGTGTTCACAAAAATGGCCGGATTGGAAACCAGCCGTTATGAAAATGAAGAAACCGGTTTAACCTATATTGCTAATGAAGTGATCGCTATCATTGCCGGGATTGCCGCCAGTGAGGTCAAAGGTGTGGCAGGCATGAGCGGCGGTGTGGTTGACGGCATCGCCGAACTGTTTAAGAAAAAGAATATGTCCAAAGGCGTAAAAGTCGAAGTCGGGGAGAAGGAAGTGGCTGTCGACCTTTACGTAATTATCGAATACGGTACGAAGATTCCGGATGTGGCCTATACCATCCAACAGAATGTGGCGAAGGCCATTGAAAGCATGACCGGAAAGAAGGTCGTGGAAGTAAACGTCCATATCCAGGGACTCAGTTTTCGCTCAGAGGAAGAGGAAGAGCCCCGGGTTAGGTAAAAAACCCGGGCGCTGCAGAAAGGAAGGGAATGAAAAGGATGAAGATCTGGCATCGCCTGGTGGTTTTGCTGGGTTCATTAATCTTCTTGGCACTGGCTGTTTTTATCTTGTTTTTGGTGGGACAAGGCCCCGAAAAGACCTTCGCGTTCCTGCAGGCACAGGCAAACCCCCTTCATTACCTGTTGGTTGCCATCATTTTTCTGGTCCTTTTCATTGCAATTGCTGCTGCCGGCACCCATTCACAGAAACCCCAGCGCATGATTATATATGATACTGCCCTCGGACAAGTCCGGGTGGCCAACTCAGCGGTGGAAGACCTGGCTCTACGGGCGGTGCGGCGTTTAAAGGGTATTCGAGATGCCGAGGTAACGGTGGAGGCCGATGATGACGGCATGGTGATTGCGATTGACGTTACTGTTTTGCCGGATATGAACCTTCCGCAATTGAGCGAAGAGGCCAGGCAACGGGTGTCCGAGTACATCCGGGAGATTGTGGGGATTCCGGTAAACCATGTGACAATCAATATTGCGCGGATTTCCAATGAAGCCCGGCCGCGGGTGGAATAACGGGGAGGTTGTGCCGGGATGGACGAAAAGATCTGGGAACGCATAAAAGTTTTAGTGGATTACAAAGGGCGAATCCTCGGCGGGATCCTGGGGTTTATCACGGGTTTAATCGTCGTCAAATATGGTTGGATTAACGCATTGTACTTTTTGTTCTGTCTTGGCGCCGGATACTATATCGGGAAACTTATTGACGGCAAGGCGTCGTTCCGGCAGATTCTGGAGAAGGTATTGCCGTCGGGAGACTAAAGAAAGCGGGTTTTAAAATTTGAGTCGTAGAATTGCAAGAGAGTTGGCTTTTCAAACTTTATTCCAGATTGATGTGGGACGTAATACCCCCGAGGCCGCGTTAAAATATGCCCTGGACAACAACGATCTGCCGGAGAAGTCAGTGGCCTTTTTAGAAGATGTGGTCTTGGGCACTTGCCGGCATGTGAAGGAAATTGATGAATTGTTGGGCCAGTTTGCAGAGGGGTGGACTTTGGACCGGATGGGGGCCACCGACCGGAATATCCTGCGCATGGCCATCTATGAATTGGTCTACAGGGAGGATGTGCCCATCAGCGTAACAGTCAATGAGGCTGTGGAACTGGCGAAGACCTACGGGGATGATGAATCCGGCAAATTTGTCAATGGGATTTTAGGCAATATTATCCGTCAGTTCACTCTGCCCGCCAAGGCGGAGTCCAATGGAGAGGAATCGCCTTTGCCGGTGGAATCTGTTCAGGAAGAGACTGAACATGAATAAAAAGTGGTTTTTGGGTGTTGATACCAGTTGCTACACCACTTCGGTGGCGGCAGTGGATGCTGAAGGAAATATTCTGGGTCAGGCGCGCCGGTTGCTCAGTGTGCCCATGGGCCAGAGGGGGCTTCGCCAGTCGGAGGCCCTTTTTCAGCATATTGAGCGTTTACCCGAGTTGCTTTCCGAGCTGAGCCAGCAAATCTCGCCAGGCCAGCCGGCGGCCATTGCAGCATCGAAAACACCTCGGCCCCAGCCCGGCTCCTATATGCCGGTCTTTATGGCGGGCTATCGGATGGCTGCGGCTTGGGGGGCCATCGCCCGCATTCCAGTCCATCCCGTCTCTCACCAGGAGGGCCACCTCCGAGCGGCGCTGGTGGGGACAGATTTAGCGGCCGACCGATTCCTGGCGGTGCATCTTTCCGGCGGAACCACCGAGTTGCTGCTGATCACCCGGAAACCCGGGGGTTATGGAGTGGAGCTTTTGGGCGGCACCAATGATCTGCATGCCGGGCAGATGGTGGACCGGGTTGGGGTGGCCATGGGCCTACCCTTTCCAGCTGGCCCCGCCTTGGAGGAGCTGGCCCAGAGCGGGGAGCCTGGCAAAGTCAGGATCCGTGCGGCTGTTAAAGGTCTGGAAGTGAGCTTCTCCGGTCCGGCGGCAGCGGCGGAACGGCTATTACAAACAGGCGCTTTACCTGCCGATGTGGCCCTGGGCGTTCTGGAATGCCTGGTGGAATCGTTGGCCCTTCTGTTAAAGCAGGGGATCCAGGATACGGGGCTGCCGGATGTGCTGATCTTTGGCGGTGTGGCGGCCAACGGGCATCTTAGAGCGCGACTGCCCGGCATGGTGCCCAACGGGCGCATTTATTTTGGGGACCCCCGGCTTTCGGGGGATAACGCGGTGGGTGTTGCTCTGCTTGCCGCAGAAAAGGGAGGAGACCCGCTTGAAAGGTAAATTAATCCTTATTGATGGATACAGCCTGGCTAACCGGGCTTTTTTTGCATTGCCCCCGCTGACAAACAAACAAGGACAACATACCAACGCTGTCTATGGCATGGCCATGATGCTGTTGCGCTTGGTGGATGAGGAGAAGCCCGACTATTTGGCGGTGGCCTTTGATACCGGCAAACCTACCTTCCGTCACGAAGCTTATGGGGACTATAAAGCAGGCCGGCGACCTATGGCCGAGGAGTTGCGCAGTCAGATCCCCCTGGTCCGCCAGTTGTTTGAAGTCTTTGGCGTGCCGGTTATCGCCAAGGATGGTTATGAGGCCGATGATGTGTTGGGCACCATGGCTTGCCGTGGTGTTGAGGCTGGTATGGATGTCTATATTGTTACCGGTGACCGGGATGCCTTCCAACTGGTGGGACCCAAAGTGACGGTGTTATATACGAAGAAGGGCATTACCGAGGTGGAACGGGTTGATTTGGCGGCGGTGCACGATAGGTACGGGCTGGAACCCCGCCAGATGATTGAAGTTAAAGGTTTGATGGGGGATCCCTCCGATAATATCCCCGGCGTGCCCGGGATTGGTGAGAAAACGGCCCTTAGGTTGATCCAACAGTTCCATGATATCCCGAATCTCCTGGCCCATCTGGACCAGGTGGAGAAGACAAGGGAGCGCAATCTCTTGGCCACAAACCAGGAGCAAGCCATGAGCAGCCGGGATTTGGCGACCATCCGCTGTGATCTGGATTTGGCTCTGGCGCCGGAAGACTGCCGGTGGACGGGGGGCGACCGGGCGGCGGTGGCCGGGTTCTTCCAGGAAATGGAGTTTCGTTCACTCTTGAAGCGGTTCTTGGTCGATGATTCTGAAGTTGGGGCCAATGCCAATATTGAACAGGTCTTTGCCGTGCCCAACTATACGACGGTGGCTGCTGGAGATGACCTGGCCCCCATCTTGGAACGGTTTGGGCGGGGACCGGTTGGGCTGCAGTTTTTTACCCATCGGTTGGCCAGAAGCGGCAGCCGGTTGGCGGGAGTGGCCTTAGGCGGGTCAGAGATCGGATATTATCTTGTGGAATTAACGGGTGACCGGCTGCCGGAGCCCTTGGCCCGGTGGTTGGCTTCAAAGGATCAAGTAAAGGATTACTATGACGGGAAAGAGTTTTTAAGGATCGGGGCTTGGTGCGGCGAAGGCGCCGCTGGCCTGCGGGAGGACCTGCGCCTGGCAGGTCATCTCCTGGCCGGCAGCGGCGGGGATCTCTCCTTAAGTCAGATGGTGCGGTCCTATTTGGGCCGGGGTGAACTGCCGGAGCTCCGGAATGAGCGGGGGACCCTGGTGGCTTTGGATGCGTTGCCCATGGATTTCCCCTTTGCTGACGCAGGGCGGGTGGCGGTAGCTAATGTAGCCGCCATTACAGAGTTGGTCCCTGTTGTCCGGGAGAAGATAGGGGAGCTAGGGATGGAGCGACTCTACCGGGAGTTGGAGTTGCCGCTGACCGCCACCCTCTTTCGGATGGAGGAGGCGGGCATCCTGGTGGACCGGGAGCGCTTGGGTGAGTTAGGGGAACGCTTCCGGGGCGAGATGGCCCACTTGGAACAGGAGATCTATGAACTGGCGGGGGAGGAGTTTAACATCGGTTCCCCCAAACAGCTTGGTGTTGTCCTTTTTGAGCGGTTGGGACTGCCGGCGGGGAAGAAGACCAAGTCGGGTTACTCCACTGATGCGGAGGTCCTGGAGCGGCTGGCTGAGTTGCATCCCTTGCCAGATAAAGTCTTGGAGTATCGAGGCTTGGCCAAGTTGAACTCTACTTATGTAGAAGCACTGCTAAACCTGGTGGATAGTGCAAGCTCCAAGATTCATACTACTTTTCAGCAAACGGTGACGGCCACGGGCCGGTTGAGCAGTACTGATCCCAATCTGCAGAACATTCCGGTGCGGACAGCGGAGGGCCGGGAGATCCGGCGGGTGTTCCTGCCGGGTCCTGGGCAGGTGTTGATCTCGGCCGACTATTCCCAGATTGAACTGAGGGTGATGGCCCATTTTTCACAGGATCCGAAGTATATGGCGGCCTTCCTCGAAGGGGACGATATTCATCGCCGGACAGCGTCGGAGATTTTTGGCGTGCCCTTGGCGGAAGTCGACGCTGAGTTGCGGGACCGGGCGAAGGCGGTTAACTTTGGGATTTTGTACGGGATTAGCGGATTTGGCCTGGCGCGGGGGACAGGTGTGGCCCGCAAAGAGGCGGAGCGGTATATTAAGGCGTATTTTGACCGGTATGATGGGGTGCGGTCCTTCTTGGACGGGGTGATCGAGGCGGCCCGGGAGATGGGTTATGTCGAGACTATGTTAGGACGCAGGCGGTATCTGCCGGATCTGAAGTCCTCCAATTTTGCCCGGCGATCTTTCGCCGAGCGGACTGCGCGGAATACGCCAATTCAGGGGACGGCTGCGGATATTATTAAGCTGGCGATGTTGCGGGTGGAGGAGCGGCTGAAGCGGGATGCTCTTCCAGCACGGATTCTGCTCCAGGTCCATGATGAGTTGGTCCTGGAAGCGGATCAGGCGGCTGTGCGGGAGGTAGGGTTGGCTGTAAAAGAGGAGATGGAGCGGGCTGTGGAGCTGGCAGTGCCCCTGGTGGTTGAGGTTAAAGACGGTGAAAACTGGGGCGATATGAAGAAGTGGTAGGAAAAATAGTTGTTTTATATATCTGGGGTTAAACTGAAGGTTATTGGTTTTTGTGTTATTGACGGATTGGTCGGGGGCGGCGTGATCCACGTCGTATTCCGTCGTTGCTCAGTCACTGTGGTCCTTAGCATACGGAGAGTAATCACTTACAGATTGTTCCCAGAAATACCGGCCAAGGAGGCCGGTAAGCGCCGAATTAGTTCAAGGATGAACGTTGAGGTCGCCCTGCAACAGGCTTTCTTCCAGGCAGGCACAAGGCCAGGGATGGCGGCGACGTGCAAGAAACCCTGGATGAATGAAGGAGGCCCCGGAACCATGGGGTTTCCTAGGGTCGGGGGATTCCAAAGGGTTTCCGTCCAAACCCTTTGGCCCTGGAGGGCGTGGGAGGGGCGGGAAGCCGCCTCCCACATACCCAAAAGGCAGGCTAAAAAACCGTTAAAATTACAAACAATAATGGATAGGCCTAAATTATTACTCTTTCCCTTGGGGCTAGGGGCTTTATATAATTAATATGTTATATGTCAATTCACCTAAAAGGATAAGGAGGTCCCTACTATGCCGGAACTACCGGAAGTTGAAACCATACGTCGCTCTTTGACGCCTTTGATAACAGGAAAGAGGATTGAGGATGTATCAGTTTACTTGCCCAAGGCTATCCGGGGAAGAACCCCGGAGGAATTACGCCAGGAGTTAATGGGCAAGATCATTGCCGCTGTTGACCGGCGGGGAAAGTATTTATTGTTATGTCTGAAAGAAGGAGGGACACTTGTCTTCCACCTGCGGATGACCGGCCGGGTGATCTTCCGGGCGACTGCGGAGGAACCCTTGGCAAAGCACACCACATTGGTTTTGGACTTTGCCGGAGGTGCGCAGCTGCGCTTTGAAGACCCGCGGAAGTTCGGGACGGTTGACCTCTTGTCGGATCATGCTCACCATGCCATGGATCTGTTGGGGCCGGAGCCGCTGGGCGGGAAATGGACCTTGGATGACCTGATTAAGGCAGGCAAGACGCGGAAGACATGCATTAAGGCAGTGCTGTTGGACCAGGCGGTTGTGGCCGGGCTGGGCAATATTTATACAGACGAATCCCTTTTCCGAGCAGGGATCTATCCGGGACGCCCGGCATCGTCATTGAGTCAGGAGGAATGGCAATGGTTGTATGGGATCATCCAGGAAGTTTTGGCGGAGGGCATTGAGTACCGGGGGACCACCCACCGGGATTATGTGGACGGGCTGGGTAACGCCGGTGGTTTTCAGGAAAGGTTGCGGGTCTATGGCCGGAGCGGTTTACCCTGTGTAAATTGCGGGACCCCAATTCGCCGGAAGAAGCTGGCGGGCCGGGGAACCCATTATTGCCCCAAGTGTCAGCATGCGGAAAGGGAAGCTGAAGCATGAAGATTATTGGTTTGACCGGTGGGATTGCCACGGGGAAAAGTACGGTTGCTAGCATGCTCCGGGAGTATGGTTTACCGGTGGTGGATGCGGATGCGGTTGCCCATAGGCTATTGCTGCCGGGCGGGACAAATTATGAACCGGTGGTCCGGGAGTTTGGCCGTGGCATCCTGACAGATGATGGGCAGATTGACCGGAAGGCCCTGGGCCGGCTGGTTTTTGCCAATCAGGCGCAGCTTAAGCGGTTAGAAGAATTGACGCATCCAGCAATTAAAAAAGAGCTGCGGAAGGAATTAACGGCCCTTGCCGCGAATGGTAGGGACTATGCGATTTTGGACCATCCGTTACTCTTTGAGACGGGCATGGAGGGTCTGGCCGATGAGGTCTGGGTAGTGGCCTGTGATCAGGACACCCAGCGACAACGCTTGAGGCAGCGGGATGGATTGTCCCCTGAAGCCATTGAACAGCGGTTGGCAGCTCAGTGGCCCCTTGCGGAGAAGGTACGCCGGGCAGATGTGGTGATTACCAACGAGGGTTCCCTTGACGAACTGCGTTTAACGATACAAGGGCTTTTACAGGAGCGTGGAATATGCGGTTAGTGACAAGACGGGACGGAATGGGTGTGAAGGAATGAATCCACCGGTTCCGGCATATAATTGTTTTGATGGGCTAAGCCCGCTGGGGACGGGACTGGCCGTGGGGGTGGCGGTGGCAATCTATGTCATATTACGCAGGAATTCGCTGCGCCGTTTTTTCTTTTTGCTCATTTTTATTGTCTTATTGCTGGCAGGAATGCGTTACCACCGGGCGGTGGGGCGCATGGTCTTTACCATGCCATACAGGGATAAGATTTTGACTTATGCGGTGGACCGGCAGCTGGATCCAAACCTGGTGGCTGCGGTAATTTATGTGGAGAGCGGTTTTAAACCCGATGTAATTTCGAAAAAAGGCGCCCGGGGTTTGATGCAGGTGATGCCGGAGACGGCGGACTGGGTGGCGCAGCAGATTGGTGCGCCAAAAGTAACTCTGGAGAACTTGATGGAAGAGGAGACCAACATCAAGCTTGGCACCTGGTATCTCCGTTACCTTTTGGACCAATTCAATCAGGACCTGGTACAGACCTTAGCCGCCTACAATGCGGGCCTGAACCGGATCAAAGAATGGCAAGGCAGCGGCACCTGGAATGGTCGCCTCTCGGGCTTACAGCAGATCCCCTACCCGGAGACGCGCGTGTACGTGGCGAAGGTGCTGAGGATGTATAAGGTGTATGGGTATTTGTATCAGTGATTTTGTCGTGGGAATGAAGCAGCCCCTTGACTTTGGAATAAGTTGAGGGGTTTTTTTATGAAAAAATAAGTATTTGTAATTGGAGAGGAATATATCCACTTGGTGAAATTTAACATAAAAAGGAGTTGATGAATATTACATTGGCTGGTCGATTGTCAATTTAAAAGACGGTGGTGGGGATGACGGGGGAAACACCGATAAAGGCTTGGTCTTCTTTTTAATTGACAAGGAAAAATCTAATAGCGACAACCATCCCCAAATGTTTAGAGAAGAATGGTAACAATTTGTGCAATAAAATGCGTTTGGAGGAGAACGGGATGAAAAAGTTTCTTGTGTTATTGCTTCTATTGACCATGTTTGTCGGGTTTGCCCAGTGCTGTTCCGCAATTGGTTGTAAGCTCTTAATAACGGAAGATACTGCATTTAGTGACAAATGGTATAAAGTGCCCGCAAATTCGGGCCCCTCTATTTCGGTAACCAGCCAAGTATATCCAAAACAATTCTTTACTATATATATCCTCCTGTATGACGTCGGCGTTAATAAAGCAAAGGAAGTAAAGGTCTACTATGACTTAGAGATTATTGATAGTGACGGTGGGGTCTATCATAAGAGTACTGACATGGAGGCCATCAATTATCGGGTAAGTAATCCGAATATTTTGTTATTAAGTAAAAGCGGCCTTTTACTGCGTTTTGGAGCAAATGACAAACTGGGCTCCTATACTGTTAAAGTTAAAGCCCGGGATTTGGTTACCAATAAAGTCGCTTATGATGAAAGTGGACTTCAATTGGTCGAGTTTAAGCTGGAAAATTCTTTTCAGGATGAACAGACCTTTGGAGAATGGCTGACGTATTATTATGAAAATCCCCAAGCTGCAAAGGCCCTCAGTGCATATCTCTATTATGCAAAAAGCAATTTGAGTGAGAACGAGTCTGCCCGCTTACCGGTTATTGCCTTTTTCCGCAAGGTATTTACGAAAAACAGATGGCTACTGGATCATGTCATTAACCAATACAGCAAAGAAGATGACAAAACCCGTGCCTATCTCCTGTATCTCCTGAAGCTCACTGATTATTTGCCCGAGGAGTTCATTACCAGTCTTAGCAAAGAAGAACAGGAAATTCTGGATAAACTGTCCCAGGAGCAGTTGCCCGATCCTTATGGAGAGATTGCTTCGCCGGAACAGATTGATATGCTCTGGGGGGAGTTTTTTGCCGGCGGTGAGTACAAAACCATCAAGAGAATTGTGGATTTGTTGGAACTAAGCAAATACAAAGGTTCTCTTGAGAAGTATGCTAAATCCCAAAAAAGCAACAAGGATGATGAGGAGAAAGCCTATTTGGATGTCATATACTGTTCGCTCAAATGGTCTTTAGCAAGTAATTGCGTGCAGCATAAATTGGTCCATGATTACTGTAACTTGATTTATCATAACGAAAAACTGCCTAAGCTGGTGAAGAAAGAACTGAAAGAGATCTTGGACGGGCTTAAAAAATAATACATAAATAAAACAAAAGACTACCCTGGTAAACCACTGACAACGCCTCAACTTGTGTTTAGTTGACAACGATTGTCTTTGATTATAAAATTGGGGCGAGGTAGTTTTGATGGGGAGACTGCTGACCGCCCATGAGTTGGCGGAAGCCTTGAATTTGTCCGTGGAAACAATCTGGAGGTATACGCGGCAAAAGAAGATTCTCTTCATAGAACTTAGTAAAAGTCTTTCACCGACCGGAATGAAAAAAACAAAACGGGAGAAATTCTCCCGTTTTTTCCTTTAGATGTGGTACAATAAAGCCCTGAGAGGTGAAGGTGGATGCAGCCGACATTAGGACTGATCTCGCTGGGTTGTGCGAAAAACCGGGTAGATACTGAAGGTTTTGCTGGTTTGTTGCAAGAGGTCGGATTTAGCTTGGTTGCCGACCCGGCCCAAGCGGAATACATTATCATCAATACCTGTTGTTTCATCAGATCTGCCCAGGAGGAATCGGTGGATACAATTTTAGCCGCTGCCCGTTATAAAACCGAGGGAAGGTGCAAAGTCCTGGCAGTGGTGGGCTGCCTGGTCCAGCGGTTTGGGGAGAAACTCCAAAAGCTCCTGCCCGAGGTGGATCTCTGGTTGGGTACAGCCGATTACCACCGCCTGCCCGAACTGCTGCTAGCCAAGGAACCACCCAAGGGCCAACTGGTGCAAAGCCAGGGGAAGGGTTGGTTTTTGCCAGAAGGCCGGACCAGGCTGATCTCTACGCCTGCTCATTGGGCTTATTTAAAGATTGGTGAGGGTTGTGATAACTGCTGCACCTATTGTGTGATCCCCTCCGTTCGTGGGCGGCGGCGCAGCCGGTCGATGCAGGGAATTGTTGCCGAGGCTGAACAACTGCTCCAACGCGGTGTCAAGGAGCTGAACCTCATCGCCCAAGATACCAGCGCCTACGGCCTGGACCGGTCGGATGGCGCTTCCCTGGCCCGTTTGCTCCGGGAATTGGATGGGTTTGCCGGTGAGTACTGGTTGCGCATTCTCTATGCTTATCCCAGCCATGTGGACCGGCAACTGTTGGAGACAATTGCTGCCAGTAAGCATGTAACGCCATATATTGATCTTCCCATGCAGCATGCCCACCCCAGGATTTTAGATGCCATGGGGCGGAAGGGGATGGGTGAGCGCCTGCCGGAGTTGGTGCGGGAGATCCGGGAGGTTCTGCCGCAGGCGGTGATTCGCTCCACTTTCATTACCGGGTTTCCCGGGGAGACGGAGGAAGAGTTTCAAGCATTACTGGATTTTGTGCAGGACGCCCAATTGGATTGGGTTGGCGTCTTTCCTTACTCGCGGGAGGAGGGTACCCCGGCGGCAAGCTTTAAAGGTCAGGTCCATCCTGCCACCAGGAAACGCCGGGCCCGCCAACTAATGGAGGTTCAAGCCGGTATTACCGCCGCCAAGCAGCAGGAACTGGTGGGCGCAGTGGTGACGGTGCTGGTGGAGGAGAATGATGGTAGCGCCGGTTGGGGGCGATCTTACCGGGAGGCGCCGGAAGTGGATGGGAAGATCTACTTTATCGGCCCAGCTAAAGTAGGGGAGTTTTATAAAGCGCGGATTGTCGGCATTTTACCGCCTTATGATCTAAAAGCCGAGTTAATTTCCGCAATTTCGGAAAGGAGTTTACAATCTCCTGTCGAATGGTTTACCCGATAACCTGTCTCTGCAGCAGCGGTCGTTCTGCCCAGGAGATGTCATAAAGGAGTACATGCATGAATCTACCGAATTTCCTGACTGCATTGCGCATCATCTTGGCTCCGGTGAGTGTCATGTTCCTCTTTTTGGACATTCCCCACACGGAGCTTTATGCTGCCGGTATTTTCATCTTGGCTGGGTTAACCGATGGCCTGGATGGGTATGCTGCCAGGATCCGCCGGGAGATAACGGCCTTTGGTAAATCCTTTGACCCGCTGGCCGACAAGATTCTGGTGCTCTTTGCCCTGCTTTCCTTGATGAAGTTGGGACTGGTCGCCTGGTGGGTAGTGGCCATAATTATCCTGCGCGAGGTGTTTGTGACCATTCTGCGCTGGTTCGCTGGCCGCGCCGGGCTGTCGGTGGGCGCCAGCTCTTTGGGGAAGATCAAGACTTTCACCCAGATCTTGGCCATTCCGGCCCTGATTTTAAAACTACCCATTGCCAATATATTGCTATATATTGCCGTCTTCTTTACCATTCTTTCCGGTGCGCAATATGCCATTCTCTGGGGAGGCGCCTTGTCCCGCAAGGCCGCAGAGAAGAAACAAGCAGCATAAGCAATGAATAGCTACTATAAAAGCATAGAAACAGGAGAAGCCACCACTAAAACAATGGTGGCTAATTTTTTAGGTCGCAAACGCCATTATTTAACAGCAATGCTGGAGGCATTTGACCGGAATTGTGGCTTAAACTGATAATGGCCACTTTGGGGATCTACGACATATTCTTTCAGCAGTTGCGTCCGGCTTTCCGTGAGATATTTCAGTGCGGCAATGAAGTAGTCCACTTCTTCATAGGTGTTGTAAAACCCGAAACTGGCGCGGACCATGCCGGGGAGCCGGTCAAAGCGGCGATGCTGCACGTCGGCGGCGAGACGGCGGTGGTCTTCGGCGGTCAGGCCGAGCAGGTGATGGACATAGGGGCGGGCGCAGAAGCAGCCGTGCCGGACACCAATACCGGCTTCGTGGGAGAGGGCAGCGGCCACAAGACCATGGGGCAGGCCGTCCAGGTTAAAGGTGAGGACACCCACCCGCGGGACCTTTTCCGGCGGCGGTCCGTAGACGGTGCAGCCGGGGATTTCCTGGAGCTGCCGGTAGGTATAGGCAGTTAATTTGTGTTCCTGCTGGTACAGATTGTCCATGCCTTGCTCCTTCAACCACTTGAGGGCTGCGGCTAGAGCCAGCGCCCCCAGGACATTGGGGCTCCCGGCTTCTTCCCGCTCCGGCGGCTCGGCGAAGACCACATCGCGGGTGGAGACGGAGACGACAGTTCCGCCACCCAGGTATTCGGGGATGCCGTAGCGGAAGAGGTCCTTAGGTCCAATGAGGGCGCCGGTGCCAAAGGGGGCATATAGTTTATGGCCGGAGATGGCGATGAGGTCCGGACCGTTCCAATTATTGTCCGCCCGGCTGAGGTAAAGAGGGGCGTGGGGCGCCAGTTGGGCGGCGTCCACGACGAACAGCGCGCCATGGATATGGGCCAGTTCGGCCAGTTTTTTTAGGGGATTGATGATCCCTGTGACATTGGAGGCTCCACAGACGGTAAGCAGGCTGATGGCCCCCGAACGCAGCATCTTTTCCACGGCATCTAAGTCCAGTTCTCCATCGGGGGTCAAGGGAGCGAAACGGACGGGGGCCCGGTAACGCCAGGGCAGATCATTGGAATGGTGTTCCATGAGGGTGGTAAGAACAGCCTTACCGTTGGGAATGGGGATCCGGTAGGCGGCTTTATTCAAGGCCTCTGTGGCATTTTTGCCGAGGACCACCAGATGGTGAGCGGGGTCATAGTGGAAGAAGTCGCCGATGATGGCGTGGGCCCGGTCATAGAGGGCGGTGGAGACCTGCGATTTGTAACCGTCGCCCCGGTGGACACTGGCATACCAGGGGAGGAAGTTCTGCACTTCTTCAATGACAGGTTTGATGGCCGGCGTGCTGGCGGCATTGTCAAAGTTGGTATAGGGGATCCGGCGGCCGTCGCGGACCGGTACCTGCGTATCAATTCCCACCACAAGACGTCTTAGCTCCGTGATCTCCACGACAATCCCTCCCTAATGCCATTATCCTATGCGCAAGCCTGGCGAGGGGAGATTGGTATGGGGAGATCAGCAGGGGAATTGTCGTTTTTTTTGTTAATATAGGTTTTTAGTAAGGGTCGGGTGGAGGCCGGGAAGGGGCAAGGGGTGTCGCCGAGGAACACCAGGAGCCACCGCCGGTACACTAGGAGTAGTTGAGGCTGGCCGTAAACGATCCGGCCCAGTCCGTCCATTGGCAGGCTGTTGTAGACAGGACTTTACCAGGCCAAAGTGCTATGATAAGCTAAGGCCATAATAAAAAACTAAAAAACTGTTGGGTTTATTTTAACCGGAAAATTCCCTTGTAAACCGGGAAAAATGAGAGGAGCGTCGCGCCATGGTACCTGAGACCACCCTATATTTGGTTGGCCTGCCAGAAGGGGAGATGCTGGCTCCTGCTCTACAATGGCAACGAGAGATGGCTGAAAAATACCGGCTGTATGTAAAAGAACCCTTGCCGCCGTTGCACCTTACCCTGGCGGTAATGGATGAGCCCGGGGCAGCCCTGCCGCAGTTAATCCAGGAACTAGGCAAACTGTGCGAGCAGATACCGCCCTTTCCCATCTGTGTTTCGGGAATTAGCTGTTTTGGTCCGCCCGCCCTTGCTGTGGCCCTCTATGTGGAGCCCACACAAGTTCTGGAGGAAGTGACGGCACAGTTTAAAGCAGCCATTAGTCGGGCTGGTGGCCAGCTAAAACCTCTGTGGAAAGATTGGGTTTACCATATCACCCTTTCATCGGCTACCACTTCAGACCGGCCCTGGGATGAGACATGCCATCAGCATGCCTGTTATGGCTTGTCCCAGCAACGGCTCCAGCTGGAAGGAAAGATAAGCGAGGTGGCCCTCTGGTACCCAAAGTTTCGCCCTTTGGCGGAGGTGGTCCGCTTTCCTTTGGGAGGTAGGGCGTAAAAGAAGTATTTTTTGGGATCATTTGTAAGGAAAGTGCCGCAAATTCATTCAGTCCTTATAAATTGGGAGGTTGTGCCTGGTACTGCCGGAATGGGGTACCGCGCCTTCCAGGGATTAAGTATATTAATCCCCGTCTAGCTGGGAAAAGTAAAACCAGACCAGTTAGAAAGGGGGTAACGAGCAATGGGTGCTGGACAACGTTCCAATACGCCGGTGGTCGTCCAAGCCATGGAGGCTTTGGAGAAGATGAAGTATGAGGTGGCCAATGAACTTAATGTGGACCTCTCCAAGGTGCAAGGCGGGTACTTTGGCTACATGACCACCCGGGAAACTGGTGCCATCGGTGGTAATATGGTGAAGAAGATGATCGAGGCTGCCGAACGGACCTTGGCGCAGCAGGCGGCGCAGGGAGTACAGTCCGGGTTCCTGGCTGGTTTGAGTAACTTCAGTGCAAGTGCTGGCGCCGGCCAAAGCCAGAACCAAAGTCAGAACCAATACCAGAACCAAAACCAGGATACCATCCCCAATGATCCGAATTTAAACCTCAACACACTCAATCAGTTCTTCTAATACCGGCCGTACTTACCGAAACAAGCAGCCTTCCAGGCTGCTTGTTGTCTTGAATATGCCTGGCAGAGATCTGCTTTATCGGGATGGGGTTTAATATTTTCTCCCATGTGATTGGCCGGCTTTTTTTGCCGGGGTTTTAAAAAGGCGGATGGATTAGGGGAAAATACAATTTTACCAGGTCAAGCCATCTCGGGGCAGCATAAATTGGAACAATGAAAGGGCCGCAGATCCGTGCCATACGTCTAATCAACCAAGAACAGGCCTTTCATGAGATATGGAGGTGGCAATGTGAACACTTTCTATCGGCAGGACATGAAGCTCACCACTGAGCGGGTCAAAGTCCTGAAAGTCATCGGGGAAAAGGTTGCCCAGGTCGTATTGGAAAACGAGGTTCCGATTAATGCTATAAAGATCGATAAGATCGAGGCATCTCTCCGCTCCGTCGAAGACCATGTCTTTGATAACAAGGTTGTTAAACAGGGCATTATTCATAAACAAATTTTCTATGTTGATCCCGACAATTTCCTCCGCCATACCGCAGAGGATCTGCCGTTTATGATCACCGTTGACATCCCCGGCATTAAACCTGGTCCCTTCGTCGACGTCCAAAACCACCTGTTGGATGTTGATGTGGACTTCCAATTGAACCATGGTTGCCCCGGTGAACTTGCCAAGTTGAAGCAGAAAGTGGTGGCCCATATCCTAGTTAAGGTCTCCGAATGGACCCAATTGGACGTTGTGGTGGATGCCAAGGTCTTTCCGAAGGTCAATACCGTGCAACGGTCCTTCCGCTGCTTTAGCAAATATTAAACCGACTGTTGCCCATCGAAAAAAACAAACCCGGTACAGCCGTACCGGGTTTGTTTGTAGCATCGGGATGATTTGGGCTTTAGTTTTAGATGATCCCGTACTTTTTGCCGACCCGTTCCAGAACAGCCAAGGTGTCGTCCAGGTCTTCCTGGGTATGGGTGGCCATGAGGGACAAACGCAAGCGGGAAAGCTTTTTGGGTACGGCCGGGTAATAAACGGGGTTGAGGAAGATGCCAGCCTGATGGATCTCCCGACTCATCAGTTTCAAGATGCGCTCGTCCGGGACGATAATGGGGATGATGGCCGTCTCCGCCCGGCCCAGATCAAAGCCCATCCGGCGCAAGTTGTCCATCATATGCCGGATGTTGTACCAGAGTTTCTCCCGCAACTCCGGTTCGGTTTCGATGACGTCAATGGCGGCGATTAAGGAGCCGGTTACTGCCGGGGGCAGCGCCGTGGAGAACATGTAGGAACGGGCATAGAACCGTAAGTAATTTACCACTTCTTTGCTGGAAGCCACAAAGCCGCCCACGCCGCCCAGGGCTTTGCTCAGCGTGCCGGCGACGATGTCCACCTGGCCTTCTACGTGAAAGTGTTCCGGCGTGCCAAAACCATGTTCGCCGATGACCCCGGTGGCATGGGCCTCGTCGATCATGACCCGGGCGCCATGGGCATGGGCAATTCTGAGCACGTCCGGCAGAGGCGTAATGTCCCCGTCCATGCTGAAAACACCGTCGACAATGACTAATTTGCCGTTAAATTCATTGTCACATTCAGTAAGTACCCTCTCCAGGCTCTCCATGTTATTATGTTTAAATGCGCGGAGCATCCCACCGGACAGTTTGCACCCGTCCAGGATGCTGGCATGGTTCAAACGGTCGTTGATAGCCACATCGCCGTGGCGGACGAGGGCGGAAACGCAACCCACGTTGGAGGAATAGCCCGAGGTAAAAATGATGGCGTCTTCGCAGCCTTTAATCTTGGCCAGGCGTTGCTCCAACTCTCTGTGGAGGTCCAGGCTGCCACCGAGTAAAGGCACGCTGCCGGCCCCGGCGCCGTAACGTTCCTGGGCTTTCAGGCCGGCTTCCACTACCCGGGGATGGGTGGTAAGACCCAGGTAGTTGTTGGAGGCCATCATAACCATTTCCCGGATTTCCCCGGTGTAGATATCATGAATTTTTACCCTGTGCTCCGAGGGGCTGGTTAAAATCCGGTGCCAGTGGAAGTACTCTTCCTTCTTTAGGGCGTTCATAAAATCCATAAAAGGACGGGTTTTGGCGAAGATGTCCCGGTCCGGTAACTCCATGAAGTGGCTGAGATTTTGGTCGGTGAGATCCATTGGATTGCCCCCTTTTGTTTTGGCGGAAAAGTCCAAATCGCGATATACAATACAATATATTGTAACCAAATTATGCAATCTCCGTCAACCCGGATTCTCGTCGGTTTTGTGAGTTATTCTGCTGATACATAACAAAAAAGGCTAATAACAACTTTGTTTAGGATTTAACAAATCCCGGATGGAGGAGTTGGCCGCCCGCCGGAGAATTGTCACAAACACAAAGATGCATTTAAAAGCAGGTTAAAGGAGGAGCCATGATGACAAGGGCATTCCATACTTTCTCCCTGCGGACAAGATTAGTCTGGGGTCCTGGTGTCTTGGCGGAACTGGGCAAGGAGACCGCCCGGCTGGGGCAACGGGCCATGCTCATTCTCAGTAAAACTGCGGCCCAAAAAGGATTGTCAGAGCAGATCCAGGCAAATTTGGAATCGGGCGGGTTAACCTATACATTAATGGTGGCCACGGGTGAACCAACGCTGACATCTTTGGCGCAAGGATTATCGTTGGCCCGGGAGTTTGGAGCCCAAGTGGTGGTGGCCGCCGGGGGCGGCAGCGTAATGGATTTGGGTAAGGCCGTTGCCGGGCTTTATCACGAACCGGGCGCCGTCCTGGATTATTTTTACGGCAAGCCGATTAGCAAAAAGGGAATACCACTGGTTACGGTACCGACGGTTTTTGGCTCCGGTGCGGAGGTTACCCCCAATGCGGTCTTGTCCGACCAGGACAAACAGGTGAAACAGAGTATCCGGCACCCGGATTTTGCGGCGGCAACCACGATGATTGATCCGCTTTTATCCCTGGATTTGCCGGCATCGATCACGGCTTTCGCTGGTTTGGATGGTTTGTGCCAGGCCATTGAGGCCCTGACTTCCCGGGGGGCCAATCCGCTCACCGATGTCCTGGCCTTCGATGCGGCGGTGCGTTTTGCCCAGGCTCTACCCGGGGCGGTGGCCAATGGCCATGACCTGGCCGCCCGGGAGAGCCTGGCGATTGCCAGCACTATGGGGGGTATTGCTCTGGCCGCCGCCCGGCTGGGGGCCGTCCACGGGCTGGCCCATCCCATCGGAATCCGCTACCACCAGCCCCACGGCAAGGTTTGCGCCGTTCTTCTGCCTGTCATTATGCGGTACAATCTTCCGGCGGCGCAGGAAAAGTATGCCCAGCTCTATCGCAGGCTTAACTCTTCCGCCACGACGGCCGGGAGCGATTGTGATCAGGCCTTGGCATTAATTGAGTTTGTCGAAACAATCCTCCGGCAACTGGGGATTCCCCTGCACCTGCGGGAATTGGGGCTCCCCCCGGACGAACTGGAAAGCGTCATTGCGGAAGGTATGCCGTCCGGCTCCATGCAAGCTAATCCGCGGCCGGTGGTCCCCGGTGAACTATTGCAACATTTGACGCAATACTGGTAACGGGAGGAGTAACAGGATGAGGCGGATAGCGAAATGGGTTGGTATCATCCTAACCGTTCTCTCCGTCTCCAGCGTTGGTTTACCCGCTGTGGACATGACAGCCCCCTATTGGCAGGTCCAAGCCGTGGCCGGAATGGAACTAGCCCGGGCCGGCGGTTTGGAGGCCTTTGAGAAGAACTTGCCCCTGCTCTGGTCCGAATCGGAAACAGGCCGCCGGTTTTTCTCTGTAAAGCTTGATAAGGAACTGCTGCGCAAAGCTTTAAAAGAATTGATGGCCCTTACTCCGAAGAACCGGCAGGACAGTAGGGTCTTACGGACTACCCTCATGTTATGGGCGGCCCTTGGCATCCAAAGCCAACAAGGGGAAGGGTTGCTTGATGGGTTGGCGCAGGAGCCGGTGGATCTACGGCGAGATGCTGTGGACTTGGCCCTGTATTACGGCCATCTTCAACAGGCGGAGCGGATTTTGGCAGAGCTGGAAGGGGAAGAAGTGCGGGCGGAGTGGACCTACCGGCGGGCGGTTATTGCCTGGCGCTGCGGTCAAACCATGCTGGCGGCGGCGCTCTGGCGCGAGGCCCTCAGTCAGGGGCTGCCGGTGACGTCTGCGGTCAGCAAGGAACTGGGAAAAGCCGGACTCGTGGAATTAGCCGGTGAGCACCGGGTGACCCGGCATGTTAAGGAATATCTTAATACCGTTGGTTATTTTAGCCGGCGGGAGGGAACCCCTGCCGAAGCTTTATACCCTAAAGCGCTGCGCCTGGGTAATGAAGGCTTTGAACAGCAACGTTATGAAGAGGCTATTCGGGAATGGACAACTCTGGCCACAAACCCTAGATACAAGGAGAAGGTGGTTTTTTTGCTGGGCCAAGCCCTGGCCCGGCTTAACCGGGTGGAGGAAGCACGGGATGCCTTCAATGGTGCTTTGCAGGGCCAACCCTCCTTTTTCCTGCCCTACCTTGGCATGTCCCACCTTTTGCAACGGGACGGGAATAAGCGGCCGGCCCAGGATTGGCTGAAACACGGGTACTACCGGACCGGCTCCGGGTTTCTTTATAAAGGGGCACGCAATGTCAAAAAAAGATATTTTTATCCCCGGAAAACCTCGGCAGGGGAGGTACTGTTGAACTTAAACGGCGCCATTGCCTGGGATGCCGACGGATTCTGGCTCTCTCACAATCAGGGTAAGGATTGGCTATGGTATCCTTGGCTGCAAGGGGAGGTTCAAGTTCCTCTGGCCGAAGAATATTGGGTGGCCGCTACCCGCGGTCAAAGCATTGCCGGGGAGGTTATTCTCATACCTGCCACAGGCGAGGTCCCACAAGAAAATTCCCCCTTAAAGATGCAACAGGGGGAGGACGGAACAATGGAAATCTCCTGGGACTGGTCGGTACCGGTGACAATTTCCGGAGAATATTGGGCGGTAGGGGGGCCGCGCCGGCGGCTGTCCGTTTCGGGTCCGCAAACAACCCATCGCTTGTCAATGGAGGTGGAACCGGGTTTAACCTACCGCTTTCGTGTCCTTGCTATGTTGGGTGAGCAAGAGGTGGCCCTGGAAGAAGGGGAGTTTACCACAGCACCCCGGCAAAGCAGTTTTGTCCTCACGCTGGCGACCGGCACGCGCCACCTGCGGCAGCCGCAGGTGGAAGTGGTCACTGGTCAAACAACGACCGGAGAAGAAATCTATCTGCGTATGAAGGAAGAAGGGCAGGCCCAGTGGTCTTCCTGGCGCCGGGCACTGCCGCTGATGCGTTGGGACCTTTCTCCCGGCGACGGTGGGCGCAGGTTAAAGTTTCAATACAAAGACCGGCAGGGGAATCTCTCGCCGGTAATGACCGAGCGTGTCGTGTTGGACACCACACCGCCCACCCTTTTGTCCCAGGGTCGTAAAGAAACAGGCCTTGGCATACTTTTGTCCCTTCAGACGAATGAACCCACCGTGGCCGGTCTGTGGGTGAAGGAGAACGACCAGTGGCGACTGGTGAAAAAGACCCGGGGATACACTGCCTCCCACCAATTTATGGTGGCAAAGCATACCGCCATTCACCAAATTTGGTTGGAAGATCAAGCCGGCAATGTTTTGGCTGTTCCCGGTTGGGACCAGGATGGCGCTATGGGTCAGGGTCCGGTGGCCTTGCGCATTAACGACGGCGCCACCGTTGTTCGGAGCACCTTGGTGCGGTTGCAGACGGTTTGCCCGGCATTAAGCGGGCTGTCTTTGGAGAAGATAAGATTCAGCAACGACGGGCGACTTTGGAGCCCTTGGCAGCCCTGCAAAGATGAGTACCGGTGGCATTTAAGCCCTGGGGAAGGGGTAAAACGGGTTTTTGCTCAGGTTCAAGTGGCTGCCAGGATTATTACGCTGACTGCCGAGGTTGTGCTGGACCAGACGCCGCCGGCGCCTGAAAAAGTTGTTTTCCAAAGGGTAGGGGAGCAAGTGGTGGTCACCTGGGCGACGGCCGAACCAGCGAAAAGCCGTTTCTATCTTGGAAGCAACGGGGTTTTCCGGGTGACGGAAGCTGGGGAGCTTAGAAAACAACACCGCGTGGTGTTGGGTAAATTAGATAGCCGGCGTTATACCTGGCGGTTGGAAACCTATGATGCTGCAGGGAACCAGGCTCTCCTCGACGGCGGTGAATTTAGAGGCACCGCTGCCAACTTGACACCTCCCTTTTTCACGGGGGAGTTGCGCCAAAATGCCCAGTCCGGCGGGGACATCTTCCAGTCGGAGCTGTCTTTTGCAGCAGACGGGGCTCTGCCCGCCGCCCTCCGAGTACGTTACCCGGGGCGGCCTTGGTCGGATTGGCTTTCCTTCAGTCATGACTTGCCCTGGCGGCTAAAGAACAAAGTGCAACAGGAAGAAGTGGAGGTCCAATTTTGTGGTAATGAAGGAAACATCTCTCCTGTTTACCGGATTGGCGCACGGCAGGATCTTCGCCCGCCACAGCTTTACAACATCCGGTTTACACAGCATCCAAAGGGCATTGCCCTAAGCTGGTCTGCGGATAAGCCAGCAATGGCCTGGGTTATGGGTGTCGCTATTAGCGAAACGGGGGAGACGGTGGCGGTCCAACAAGTTTATCACGGCTTTGGCATGAACGGCCGGATGGAACTGGGAAAACTAGCGCCGGGCAGGTATCGTTTTCGGATCTTCCCCCGGGATGCCATGGGTAATTGGACTTGGACCCCCTGGTACTTGCTGGAGGTCCGGCAGGATGCTGTGACCGGGACCCGTAATTTGCTCCAGAATCCGGCAGAGTAGTCAATGGGCTGATTGCTGCGGCAGTTGGCCAAAAATGAATGAGCCATGCGATTATTCTTTATGGTGATTATCCTTTATTTTTTTAAGAGTTTTTGGTATAATCGAACCGGTTTCGCCAAAGTGACGGTTTTAGCTTGTTTACAAACCCGGGAAACCCTTCCTGGGCTTTTTCTTCTACAAAAGGAGGAATTTACAATGGAGCTTTGGTACACGGAGAAACAAACCCCGAATTTGGGCATTACCTGTAAAATCCGGAAAACCCTACGGACCGAAAAAACCCCCTTTCAGGATCTGGCGGTCATCGATACCGTGCAATTCGGGAACATGCTGGTCTTGGATGGTATGGTCATGACCACGGAGGCTGATGAATTTGTCTATCACGAGATGATCTCCCACGTGGCTTTATCCACCCATCCCAACCCCAAAAGCGTTTTGGTGGTGGGTGGCGGCGACGGCGGTTCAATCCGGGAAGTTTTAAAGCATTCCTCAGTGGAACGGGCGGTTTTGGCGGAGATCGACGGGGCGGTCATTGAGGCCAGTAAAGCTTTCCTGCCCGGTATTGCGGCGGGGCTCAGCGATCCCCGGGTGGACATCCAAATCACCGACGGCCTTGCTTATGTCCGGGAGCATCCCGGCGAGTTCGACGTAATCTTGATTGATTCCACGGAACCGGTGGGGCCAGCGGTGGGCTTGTTTGCCCGGGAGTTTTACCAGGATGTTTATCGGGCGCTGAAAGAGGACGGGATCATGGTGGCCCAGAGTGAATCGCCTTTCATTAACGGTGATCTGATTCGGACTGTACAAAAAAGCCTGCGTAGCATCTTTCCCCTGGTTCGCCTTTATACCTGCAGTATTCCTACCTATCCCAGCGGCTTGTGGAGCTTCTCCCTGGCCTCCAAGGTGTATGATCCATTAAAGGTGAAACGGGAAGACATTCCAGTAATGAAAACCAAGTACTACAATGCCGATTTTCACTATGCTTGTTTTGCCCTGCCGAACTTTGTCAAGGAATTGGTTGAGGGCGGGGATGACCGGGGGGAAGGAGACACCGGCCAAAATTCCTGAGTAAGACCGGTAAGCTTGATTCGGTATAAGAATAAAAAGGTTTAATCCGTATCATCGCGGAGACGACCCGGCCCTCCTTGGCCGCTTTGGGGATTTTTCTTCAGATTCTAGATAAACAACTGTATTTTAGACTGGCGGGCCGACTCGAGAAAAGAGTCGACTCCGGCTACGTGTAACTGGTCATAGGGGATGAGTTCGTCTGCGGTAAGGCCGAGGATCTTTAAAGACGCTTCGCAGGCGACAAAAGTTATCTGACGTTCCATGGCCATTTTTAAGAGATCCTCTGGTGTTTGGGCCTCTTTACTCCGCAACATCCTGCGGAGGAGGCTGCCGCCAAGGCCGCCGAAATTAAAACGGGAGAGGCTGGTGGTGGCAGAGGCACCCACCGGGAGCATGGTCTTGAAGAGGCCTTCCAGAAAGGTTTTAGCCTCGCCTCGTTTTGCCCGGAGCAGGGATAGGCCCCAGAAGGTGAAGAAAACGGAGACCCGCATTCCCTGGCCTGCCGCGCCGTTGGCGAGGGTCAGGGCTGCCATGGCCCGGTCTAGTTCGCCGCTGAACAAAATGATACTCATGGAATCCCGGCTATCGGTCAAGATAATTCCCCCTTTGCTTTTAGTCTCTCGTCTCCCGGCCGGGTTTAAACTTGGGTTTCTTGCCCAATCCGGGAGGGGTGACGGTAGCCGGAGCTGGGGGCAGGTTCCGGGAATACGGTGGGAGTTCCTAATTATTGATTTAAAATCCGTGACAGTTCTTTACGATAAACCGGGGGGATCATCATGAAACAGGCTTTGGCAAAGATGGTGGACGGCAGGGGCCGTTTTCTGGTGTCGGGCCAGGAGTATGAGAAGGCCAAGACGGTAATTTTTGGTGCGCCCATGGACTATACCGTATCCTTCCGTGCTGGTACTCGCTTTGGTCCTGCGGCCATTCGTGACGCCTCCGAAGGTTTGGAGGAGTACAGCATTTATCAGGATAAGAGTCTTGAAGAGATAGATTTTTTTGATGCAGGGGATCTCATTCTACCCTTTGGCAATGTAACCAAGGCCCTGGAGCAGATCGGGAAGGCGGCCGCCATTGTTCTGGGCGATGGGAAGATTCCGCTGGTCCTGGGCGGTGAGCATTTGATCAGCTTGCCGTTGATCCAAGAGGCCCATCGGGTCTATCCAGATCTGCGTGTGGTACACCTGGATGCCCACACCGATCTCCGGGAGGACTATCTGGGCGAGCAACTCTCCCATGCCACGGTGATGCGACGGGTCATGGATTTTTTGGGTGAAGGACGCCTCTATCACCTGGGGATCCGTTCGGGGCCGGCGGAAGACTTCCGCTTGGGCCGGGAAAAGAATCACCTTGTCCTCGAGCGGGTGTTGGAACCACTCCGCGCGCTCCTGCCTGAACTAGCGGGGGCTCCCGTCTACTTTACAGTGGATATTGATGTAGTGGACCCGGCCTTTGCGCCGGGGACCGGTACTCCGGAAGCCGGCGGCATCAGCTCCAGGGAGATTATTGAGGTTATGGGCATTTTGCAACAATTAAACATTGTCGGCTTTGATCTGGTTGAAGTGGCGCCGGTCTATGATCCATCGGGTTGCACTGCGCTTTTGGCGGCTAAGATTGTGCGCGAGGCCCTCTTGGCCATTACAAAATAAATTCCCGGGGGGCAGCGGAGCTTGTCCCAGCTGCAGGGAGGTCTTTTATCCCGGTTACAAGCTGTTCGCCCTTTGTAAAAAATAGGAGAAAAATCAAGCGGGGGAAGGACTTGCCGAAATTATGTGGAAGTATATAAAATAAACATTTCACATTAACCAAATTCAGAATCCAACCCTGATACAGGCGGCGAGTTCAATGGCTGAACAGCGATTCGAGTTCTATATTTGTAATAAATATTTTTTTGACCCTGAAAAGGAAGAAATTTTGTTGTGCAATAACAGTAGCTACTGCGATCCCGACACGAAGGAACGCAGGCGTTGCAAGAAGGTTGTTCTTATTCTGGAAAATGTGGAGCAAAAAAAATAAAGACCCGTTTGAACACAGGCGTCGGCCGGCGGTTTACCGCCGGCTGATTTTATGCCGGGCGGAAATTTCCTACTGCCGATTAACACAGGGAAAATAATATGTTAAAATAAACAAATGAATGGGGTTGCCGGGCAACCTTTTAATCTTAAATCTTAAGAAGATCAAGTTTGACAGTGACATGAAAATTAAGACCATGGTCAACTCTAGTACAGAAGCGATTTTTTTGTCTTTGAGTATGTTATTTAAAAAAGAGCAATTGTCCGGAGAAAACTAAGGTCCATCAAAATGCAGGAGGAATGGTCAAGTGGTGCGTCGCTTGCTGAAATATGTGGTTCCGTATAAGTTCCGGGTAATTTCCCTCTTGATCACTGCCGGTTTGGTTTCCCTTTTTACCCTGGCGGAGCCGGCAACTGTTGGTTTGCTGACCAACGCCATCTTCTACCGGACGGAAGGCCTGTCCGTCGATGATCTTTTGGGCGGAACAAGCTTTAATCCCACGGCGGCAGAGGCCATTTTGACCATAGATAATGGAAACAATTGGAGGGAAGAGGACCGTTCAAGGCTGGAAACGGCCTTTTTGACCAGCAGCGGGGAAAAACCCCTTGCCATTGGTTTCAGCGGTGGGCGGGCAACGGTTCGTTATCGGTTGCCCCAGGGGTTGGAGGAAACGGTTGTGCTGCGCTCGGTGCTCAAGCAATTGGACCCCACCGGAAAAAAGATTAAGATTGCCGGAGTAGTGCAACCGGAACATCAAGGCCATAACGTGTTTTTTCCCGGTGTCCCCACAATCTTCATCATCCCGATTCTCCTCATCATCATCCAGGCCTTTCGCGGCTTGTTTACCTACGGCCAGACCTACCTTGCTTCCTCCACCGGCCAAAAGATCATTATGAATCTGCGCAATGAGATCTATGAACACCTGCAACGCTTATCGGTGAGTTTTTTTGAACAAAAACGCACCGGACATCTGATGTCCCGGGTGACGAATGATGTGGGAATGGTCCAAAACCTGTTCACCAACATCATGATTGATCTGGTTGTCGATCCGTTGTTGATCGCCTTTGGTCTTATCTACTGTTTCATTCTCAACTGGAGACTCTCTTTGTTGCTGCTGATTATTCTGCCCATGATTGCTTTTCCCATCAGCCGCATCAGTCGTCTCATGCGGGAAGTGGGGAAGGAGATCCAGCAAAAAGCGGCGGAGACCAGTGCTATTCTGCAGGAAACATTGTCGGCCATTCGGATCGTGAAGGCCTTTGCCATGGAAGAACACGAGATTGGCAAGTTTCGTCAGCAGACCAAGGCCAATTACTCTGCTTCCATGACCGGTGCCAGGCTCCAGGGGGTCCTTTCGCCCATTATTGAGCTGTTGGCGGTAATTGGCTTAGGGGTCTTTGTCTGGATTGGCGGACGGGATGTCTTATATGGAAGTATGAGCCCGAAGGACCTGATGACTTTTATTTTGGTGATTGCCTATGTCTCCAATCCAGTCCGGCGGGTGAGCCGGCTGATTGGCCAAGCGCAACACGCCTTGGCTTCTTTGGAACGCATATTCAAACTGCTGGATGAGATCCCTGAGGTTCAGGAGAAGCTCAATCCCTTGGTTTTGCCCCGCTTGAACGGGGAGATTACCTTCGAGAATGTGAGCTTCCGGTATAAAGGCGGCACGGAGACATTAAAAGGGATCAATTTAAAGGTGCGGGCCGGGGAGATTATCGCCATTGTCGGCCCGAGCGGGGCTGGCAAAACAACCCTTGTCAATTTGCTTCCCCGTTTTTATGATCCCAATGAAGGACGGGTCTTGGTGGACGGTGTGGATCTAAGGGATGTACAGTTGAAATCCCTCCGACGTCAGATGGGGATCGTGCCCCAGGAGAGTGTGTTGTTCCGGGGAACGGTGGCTGAGAATATTGCCTATGGCAAGCCCGGTGCTAAGATGGACGAGATTATCGAAGCGGCGAAGGCCGCCAATGCCCATGACTTTATCACCGGCTTGGTCCACGGCTATGATACCGTCATCGGGGAGAGGGGGGTTACCCTCTCTGGTGGTCAACGGCAGCGGGTGGCTATCGCCCGGGCAATTTTACGGGATCCCAGGATCTTGATTTTGGATGAGGCCACGTCTGCCTTGGATACAGCCTCGGAAGCCCTGGTGCAGGAGGCCTTGGATCGATTGATGAAGGGGCGGACCACCTTTGTCATTGCCCACAGGCTTTCCACCGTTCAAAGGGCGGACCGGATTATTGTACTGGAAGACGGCCGAATTACCGAGGACGGAACCCACGATGAATTGATGAAACTCGGGGGCCTCTACCAAAGACTGTACCGGCAACAATTTCTCAGGGAGGAGGAAGGACGTTGAGATCCTGGTTCAAACATTACGTAAGGGAAAGACAAGATAAATTCTTTGCCAGGCTTGCCTGGCTCTTTGCGGTAATACTCTTCTCCACGGTCCGGTTCCGGGTTGTCGGTGAGCAGGAGGCCCTGAGTCGAACGATTGTGCTCAATGTTTGGCATGGGCAACAATTGATGGGGATTTATTATTTTCGTGGTCGTAAATTTAATGTGCTTTCCAGTCTGAGCCGGGACGGGGACTTGGCCAGTGCTGTTTTGCACCGGTTTGGCTGGAAAACGGTGCGTGGTTCTTCCAGCCGGGGCGGTTCCCGGAGTTTGATTGAGATGATCCGGCTGGTACGCGCCGGGGAGATCGTCTGCCTGACGCCCGATGGCCCATCCGGTCCTGTCTACCAGGTGAAGCCCGGCGCCATTTACATTGGACAAAAAACCGGCGTGCCGCTGGTACCCATTAGTTTTACCGTCGATCGCTACTGGCAGTTGAACAGTTGGGATCATTTCGTCATCCCCAAACCCTTTGCCCGCTGCATGGTCTATTACGGTCCGGGTCTTGTCATCCCCAAAGAACTCTCTGAGGGGGATTTTCAGCTCTATCAAGACCGGTTGGCCGAGGCCATCCATGATGCTAACCGCAAGGGACAGAAGGAGTTGGAGAGATGGTGTCGACGGGCCTAATTGACGTGGCTTATAATGCTTTGTTGGTCCTACTTGGACTGATTGGAATCCCGTTTTGGGGTATTTTGCTGTTGCTTAAGGGCCGTTCTCCCTTACCGTATCTCCTGGGTTTTCGCCGTGAGGAACTGGCTTGTCTCGAAAAGAAAAAGGTCCTTTGGATTCAGGCGGTTTCCGTCGGGGAGGTTTCGGCGGTGATCCCATTGCTCAAGGCCTGGCGAGAACAGCGCCCGGATTGGTCCATTCTTTTAACAACGACTACCGCCACGGGACAGGCCTATGCCCGGCAATGGGCAGCGCCCCATGTGGATGTTATTGGTTACTTCCCCGTAGATTTTGTTCCTGTCGTCGTGCGGGTGCTAAATCAGGTAAAGCCTGCAGCTTTTGTAATGGTGGAGTCTGAGATCTGGCCCAATTTCCTGCGCCTGGCCAAGAAACGGGGCATCTGGACGGGGTTAGTCAATGGTCGCCTTTCGGACCGATCATATAAAAAGTATCTTTGCGTAAAAGGATTGCTAGGTCCGATCTGGCAGCGGATCGATATTTTCTGTGTGCAGACTACCTTGGATGCGGAGCGTTTTTCCCGCCTCGGGGTGGATCCCAGCCGGATGGTTGTGACAGGAAACATAAAGTTTGATATCTCGTATCCGGAGATCTCCATGGAAGAGCGCCGGGCCTTCCTGGCGAGCCTGGGATGGGACCATGGTCAAAAAGTCTTTACAGCGGCAAGTACCCATGCTGGTGAGGAAGAACTACTGCTCAGAGTCTTTCTAGCCTTGAAGGAGAAGTACCATTGCCGGTTGGTGTTGGCCCCCCGCCATCCCCATCGCCGGGAAGAGGTGGAGAAGATATTGCAGAGCGCCGGTGTAACTTGGAACCTGCGTTCCCGGCCACAAGAGGCCGAATTCGACCGTGATGTCCTGCTCCTCGATACCTTTGGTGAATTGGCCTTGGTCTATGCCGTAGGCGAACCGGTCTTTGTCGGGGGAAGCTTGGTTCCGGTGGGCGGCCATAATATTTTGGAGGCGGCTGCTCAGCGCCGGGCTGTGATTTATGGTCCTTATATGCACAATTTCCGGGAGATTGAGGCCAATTTCCGGCAAGCTGGCGTCGGCATTATGGTGGCGGATGAAGAAGAGCTGCAGAGAGTTGTCGCTGATTGCTGGGATCACCCAGAACAATGGCGGGAACTGGGTGAGAAAGCCTATCAATTATTGCAGAAGCACAAAGGAGCAACCAAAGCCACATTGGCTCAGGTGCCAGCCGGAGGACACAAGGATGAGACTTGAAGCCTACCTTTTGGAGTTGATCACGGAGGAGAAAACCCGGTCCTGCTTGGATCGGATGGTCCTTTTGGCCCTGACCGTTTTGGAGTGGTTTTACCGGGGCGTGGTGGCCCTGCGCTGGGTCTTGTTCTGCTGGGGGATCCTACCCAGCCGCCAGCTACCGGTACCGGTGATCGCCGTGGGGAATCTGGCAGCCGGTGGAACCGGTAAGACCCCTTTCACTGTTTTTTTGGCCCGTCATCTTGCCGAGCAGGGCTACCGGCCGGCGGTCCTTATCCGGGGTTACCGGGGACAGGGGAAAGGTGTACGGGTGGTGGCGGATACCGCCAAAATCAACTATGGGGTGGACGAAACAGGTGACGAAGCACAGCTTTTGGCCCGCAGTTTACCGGGGATTCCGGTGGTGGCGGGAGCCGACCGATACCAGGGTGGTTTGGCTGCCCTCCAACTTGGGGCAGATGTATTGATTATGGATGACGGCTTTCAACATTTAGCTTTACGGCGCGACAGGGATATCGTGTTGTTGGATGCGAAAAAACCCTTTGAAAACGGCCATTTGTTGCCCAGGGGACTCCTGCGCGAAGGGAAAAACGGCTTGTGCCGGGCCCACTTGGTGGTGCTGAGCGGGAACAGCCGGATCCTGCCTGAGCAATGGCAGGAACTTTGCGCCGAGATTAGACGCAGGAATTCCAAGGCGCCGCTGATCCGGGCCAGGATTCAACCCATCGGTTTGCAGACCTTGTCCGACTGGTGGGCGGGAAAACCGGCCGCCGGCAGTCCGGAAGGGTATTTGGCCGGGCGGTCTGTTGGGGCTTTTACCGCCATCGGCCGACCGGAAAAGTTCTTTGCGACCTTGGAGGAACTGGGAGCCCGCCTGGAGAAGCAATGGACCAGGCCTGACCACTATCGCTGGCAACCGGCGGATTTTTCCCCTGAGCAGATTGGTGCCACTGACGGGAATCTAATTCTGGTAACCACGGAGAAGGATGCGGTCAAGTTGGATTTTCTCATTGGCACGCCCTGGACGGACCGAATTTATGTTTTGCCTGTCCGGCCTTTATTGACCGAGGCCGATCTTAAGATAATCGATACGGTATTAAATCCGGTATTAAAGGGGTTGACATCATGATTGTAGGGATTATTCCGGCCCGTTACCAATCCACCCGGCTGCCCGGTAAACCCCTGCGGGATATCGCAGGTAAGCCCATGATCCAATGGGTGGTGGAGGGGGCGAAAACCTCCGCCTTGTTGGATCGGGTGCTTGTGGCAACAGATGATGAACGGATTTACCGGGCTGTTACGGACTTTGGCGGTGAAGCGGTGATGACTTCGCCAAACCACCCCACCGGGACCGACCGGCTGGCGGAGGTGGCAGCGAATCTAAACTGTGACTTGGTGGTCAATATCCAAGGAGATGAACCGTTGATTAACGGTGAGACCATTGACCAGGTAATCCGGCCGCTGGTGGAGGATCCGGCAATCCCCATGGGGACGGCGATGCTCCGGGAGACCGACCTGGCGGTGCTGCAGGATCCATCGGTGGTGAAGGTTGTTCCGGATCATGCCGGGTTTGCCATGTATTTTTCACGGTCGCTAATTCCTTATCCCCGTCATGAGGCGTCATTTTTCCGCCATATTGGGCTTTATGTCTACAGGCGGGACTTTTTGTTGAAGTACCAGAAGATGCCAATTGCCCTGGCGGAGCAGGCCGAGTCTTTGGAGCAATTACGGGCTTTATATTATGGTTACAAAATTAAGGTGGCGGAAGTTAGCGGCACCTTCCTCGGGGTTGATACACTGGAGGATCTGGAGAAGGTCCGCAAGATTGTGGAAGCTGCCGCTAGAGGTTAAACCAAGGTTGGCGAAACCATGAAGGCAAGAAAGGGATGGTTGCAACATGATGCCTGTTCAAGTCGGGCCGTACGTTTGCGGTGCGGGTCAGCCGCTGCTGCTGATTGCCGGCCCTTGCGTCATTGAATCGGAGGAGCACGCCCGGGAAATGGCCGCAGGATTGCGGGAGATTGCCGGGCGTGTGGGGATAAATCTGGTTTATAAAGCATCTTTTGATAAGGCCAACCGGACCTCCGGCCGCTCTTTCCGCGGGCCGGGACTCAAGGAAGGATTAAAGATTCTTGAGCGGATCCGGGAAGACTACCGGCTGCCGGTCCTGTCAGATATCCACGAAACGGAGCAGGCCAAACCCGCCGGCGAAGTGCTGGATATTATTCAAATTCCCGCCTTTCTCTGCCGCCAGACGGATTTGCTGGTGGCAGCAGCCAAAACGGGTAAAGTTGTTAATATCAAAAAAGGTCAGTTCTTAGCGCCATGGGACATGAAAAACGTCGTTGATAAGGTGCGGGAGGCAGGCAACAACCAAGTCCTCCTGACGGAACGTGGCGTCTCCTTTGGGTATAACACCTTGGTGGTGGATATGCGTTCTTTGCCGATTATGCGGGGCTTTGGCGTACCTGTGATCTTCGACGGTACCCATAGTGTGCAACAACCGGGGGGACAGGGGACATGCTCCGGGGGCCAGCGGGAGTTTGTCCCGGTACTGACCCGGGCGGCGGTGGCCGCCGGTGTGGACGGGATTTTTTTGGAGGTCCACAACCGGCCGGAGTTGGCTAAATCCGACGGGCCCAATATGATTGCTTTGGACCAATTGGAGTCTTTACTAAAGATGCTCCTGGCCCTTCATGACTTGGTCCGTCCGGTAACGGCAGGGGAGGGAGTGAACTAAGGATGTCCAACGATGAATTGCAACATGCTAGAGAGCTTCTGCGGGATGAGGCTGCTTGCCTTTTGAAGATGGCTGATGAACTCGGGGAGGAATTCAGCCAAGCTGTGGCGATGATGCTCCGGTGTGAGGGCCGGATTGTTGTAACCGGTATTGGTAAGGCTGGCTTGGTTGGTCGGAAGATCTCCGCCACTTTGTCCAGTACGGGCACACCGTCCTTCTTTCTGCATCCGGCGGAAGGAGTCCACGGGGATTTGGGAATGGTGACACCGGACGATGTTGTTCTGGCCTTCTCTAACAGTGGGGAGAGCGGGGAAGTCCTGGCGCTCCTGCCTACCCTCAAAATCTTGGGTACACCACTGATTACCATTACGGCAAAACCCGAATCTTCCCTGGCGAGGAACAGTGATTTGGTGCTTCCGATCCCGGTGGAACGGGAGGCCTGTCCCCTGGGTTTGGCGCCGACCACCAGTACAACAGCCATGCTGGCGCTGGGTGATGCCTTGGCCATTGCCTTGTTGCGAGCGAAAAAATTTACGCCGGAAAATTTTGCCCTGTATCATCCCGGCGGGGCCTTGGGCCGGCGCTTGTTATTGACAGTTGAACGTTTAATGCACATTGATGAGGAGAACCCCCTGGTTGCTCAGGACAGCACGGTGAAGGATGCGATCTTGGTAATGACCACCCGGGGGAACTTGGGGGCGGCCAGCATTGTCGATGATGATGGCCGTTTGGTGGGGATTGTCACCGACGGCGACTTGCGCCGGTTGCTGAAGAACTATGATCAGCCCCTGGAATTAAAGGTACGGGATGTTATGACTAAAAACCCCAAAACCATCGGCAAAGAGAAGATGGCGGCCGAAGCCATGCGCGTGATGGAGATGAATGAGATTACCGTGCTCCCTGTGGTCGACGCCGGGAACCGTCCCATTGGGCTGATTCATCTCCATGATATCATTCGCGGGATGACCGGAATGGGTTAATAACGGGGGGGTATAGGTGAATACTGTTTTATTTGTTCTTTTTAAACTTTTTTCTTTTGGCATTTTAATCCTTCCAGGCAAAGTCCGTTGGTGGGTTGCCCGGGGTTTGGGGAGAACCATCCGTTTCCTGGTGCCGTCCAGAAACCGTGTAACGTTGGCGAACCTAACCGGTGGGGGATACGACAAGGCTGAAGCCCACCGCCTGTGTATTCAAGCCTGGGAGAATCTGGGTCTTGTTGCTGCGGAATTCGTCTATTATTTAATGGGCCCGCCCAAAAGTTTGACCAACATTGCCCGCTGGGAAGGGGAAGAGTATCTGCAGCAGGCTTTGGCCCACAACAAGGGGGTCATTGTACCCTGTGCGCACCTTGGTAATTGGGAGTTGCTCGGGGCGGTGATCGCCGAGAAATATCCGGTGGTAGCCATCGCGAAGGAACAGGAAAACGCCCGGTTCAATCAGGCGATCTCAGCAGCCAGGCAACGTAGCGGCATGCAGATTATCTTCCGTGGCACTTCGATGAAACCCATCCTGTCCGCCTTGCGCCGGAACCAACCGGTTGGCTTTTTAATGGACCAGCGGGGGAAGGGCGTTTGTTGCCGTTTTTTTGGCCGGGAGACAGAGTTTCACTCCGGGGCGGCCACTTTTGCGGTGAGGACCGGTGCGCCGGTGGTGATTGCCCGCTTGATCCGGGAGCGGCCGGGATTTTTCCGCTTAATCTTTGATCCTCCGATCTTTCCCGATCCGGCACTCTCTGATGAAGAACAAGTAGATGAGTTGACTAGGAGAATAATCAAGCGCTTTGAGGAATTTATCCGGGAGACCCCCGGCCAGTGGCTGTGGATGCACAAGTTATGGCGGTAGCTTTGACTTTGATGGCTCTGTGGAGCTTGTTCACAAAGGTTGCACCGGATTTGAAGACCTGAGAAAGGCTTGTGGTAACAAATGGAAAGATGGCAACGGATACGATTAATTGCCATGGATGTTGACGGTGTCCTGACGGACGGGCAAATTATCTATGGTAATAACGGCCAGGAATTAAAGGCCTTTAACGTCCAGGACGGCATGGGTATTACCCTGGCGCACCGGGCCGGTTTGTACACGGCTATTGTCACGGGGCGCACTTCCGAGGCTGTCAGCAGGCGGGCCGAAGAACTGAGGATAACCGTCTGCCGGCAAGGTGTTACCAGCAAGCGGGAGGGGCTGGAGAGTGTCCTGCAGCAGTTAGGTGTTTCACCGGAGGAGACCGTTTTTATCGGTGATGATTTAAACGATCTGCCGGCCATGGCCTTGGTGGACTTGCCGGTGGCGGTGGCCAATGCTGTGGTAGAGGTGAAACAGGCGGCTATTTTCTGCACCCAAGCCCCCGGCGGTCGGGGCGCCGTGCGTGAAGTTATCGAACGGATCCTTAAAGAACAGGGCTTATGGGAGAACTTGGTGAAAGAAGTAGCGGCAGGCGCCCGGACCCGGCAATAACGGTAATTTAACTCTGGACCAAGCCTTTTACAACATTCCCGGCCTGGTCTTGCATGCGGATGATCAGGTCCAGTTGACCAAAGCACTGCAGACATTAAAGGAGTTTCAACCCGAAGCCAAATCCGCCACGGTTTCCTCTATTTCTTGCGCTACCACTGTTGCGTGGAGGGGAACGTTCAAAATCCCACCCGGGAACATTTACTGGCCATGGGAGACAAGATTTTTCGGCTCATGACGGAAGCTGCTGACGGGCATGGTTAAAACCGGAGCTGGCCGGGGTTCTTGACGATTTCTCTAAAGATATGATAAATTCTAAGTTGGCAAGCGATCTATAACTAGAATAAAAAGCTGATTTAAAACGGTTAATCTCCTGGATAAAATGACGGCGATCACCTGTGTCAGGTGGAGATAAACAAAGATAACGGAGATGGAGGTTGGTTCCGTGAATTACTTTTTGACTGAAGAACAAGAGATGATTCGGGATTTGGCCCGCCGGATCGCCCGGGAAAAGGTGGCGCCAGTCGCTGCCGAACTGGATGAGACAGGGCACTTCCCCCGGGAGATCCTAGAGGTTATGGCCGAATCCGATCTGTGCGGCGTGTACATCCCCGAAGAATACGGCGGGTTGGGCGGCGGTGTCTTTGAGCTCTGCCTGGTGGTGGAGGAGATCTCCCGCGCCTGCAGCGGTGTGGCCGTAAGTTACGCCGCCACAGGCCTTGGTTGTTACCCGATTCTGTTGTTTGGTACTGAAGAACAAAAGAAGAAGTACCTGCCGGGGATTGCTGCGGGGAAAACCATCTGCGCCTTTGGTTTGACGGAAGCTAATGCCGGGAGCGATGCCGGTGGCATCGAAACCACTGCCGTGTTGGATGGCGATTATTATGTGTTGAACGGGACCAAGCAATGGATCACCAACGGCGGTGAGGCCGATGTCTATACCATTGTGGCCATGACCGACAAGAAGAAAGGAAGCCGGGGTGCATCGGCGTTCATTGTGGAGAAGGGTACGCCCGGTTTTGAGTTTGGTAAAAAAGAGAATAAAATGGGGATCCGGGCCTCTGCCACCCGGGAACTGATCTTCAAAGACTGCCGGATTCCCAAGGAAAACCTGTTGGGCCGGGAAGGTATGGGCTTTATCGTCGCGATGAAGACCTTGGACAAGTCCCGTCCGGGTATTGGCGCCCAGGCTGTGGGTATCGCCCAGGGCGCCCTGGATGCCGCGGCCAAATACGCCCGGGAACGGATCCAATTTGGTCAACCCATCTCTTCCTTCCAGGCCGTCCAACATATGTTGGCAGATATGGCCACCCAGCTTGAAGCTGCCCGGGCCCTGGTCTATTCCACTGCCCGTTTTATTGACAGCGGGGCCAAGGAATACTCCAAGGAGTCGGCCATGGCCAAACTCTTTGCCTCCGATGTGGCCATGAAGGTCACCGTGGATGCGGTGCAGATCATGGGCGGTTACGGCTATATGAAGGAGTATCCCGTGGAAAAAATGATGCGGGATGCGAAGATCACCCAAATTTACGAAGGAACCAACCAGATCCAACGGAATGTCATTGGTTTGGAACTGATTAAAGAGTACGCCCGGAACAAGTAAGTAAGCAGCACTGGGGTGCAGGCAAAGACCTGCACCCTTTAGGCTTGCCTTGGATGACGCGGAAGTATGGAAATGATGGCAAAGCGAGGGAAGACCATTGAAGATTGTTGTCTGTGTTAAACAGGTTCCCGGAACCACTGAAGTTAAAATGAACCCTGAAACCAATACCTTGATCCGGGAAGGAATTCCCAATGTGGTCAATCCCTTTGACCTATATGCGGTGGAAGAAGCCCTCCGTTTGAAGGAACGTTTTGGTGGTACCGTGACGGCACTCTGTATGGGACCCCCTTCTGCTGCGGAGCAGTTGAAGGAGGTAATCAGTCTGGGTGTTGATGAGGCCTTTTTAATCAGCAACCGGGCTTTTGCGGGGGCAGATACCTTAGCCACTGCTTATACACTGAGTAAGGCCGTGGAGAAGGTGGGCGATGTGGACCTGGTGCTCTGCGGAAAACAGGCGATTGACGGGGATACGGCTCAGGTGGGACCAGAACTGGCGGAAAATCTTGGTTGGGCCCACTTGACTTATGTCCGGAAGATTAATGATGTGACCGATGGGAAGCTTGTGGCGGAACGGATGACGGATGAAGGTTATGAACGGGTGGAACTGCAGTTACCGGCGTTGCTGACGGTGGTAAAAGAGATTAACGAGCCCAGGATGCCTTCACTGAAGGGCATGATGCGGGCGAAAAAGGCGGAGATCCCCGTTTGGGGCCCGGAAGATCTTGGTGTAGAAGCCGACCGGATTGGGTTGAACGGTTCACCCACCCAGGTCTGGAAGACCTTTGTCCCCGAACACCGAGTGGAAGGGGAGATCTTTACCGGAGAAGTTTCCGAGCAGGTAAAGGCGTTAGTGCAACGGCTGATTGAAAAGAAAATCGTATCGGTGTAACAAATGCCGCGAAAAACAAACCTATGTGGGGTAAGACAAGCGTCTTTCTTCCCTGTAACAAAGGAGGATTCCGTGTGGGCATCCGTGTCTTGAGTGATAAATGCGTGGGCTGTAAAGTGTGTGTTTCTGCTTGTCCCTTTGGCGCCATCACTGTGGTGGAACGTAAAGCCGTGATTGGTGATGCTTGTACCTTGTGCGGTAGTTGCGTGCCGAGTTGTAAGTTCCAAGCCATTGAACTTACGCGGTCCGAGAAAGTTAACACCGATCTGGCTTCTTATCAAGGGGTCTGGGTCTTCGCCGAGCAACGGGAAGGCCGCCTGGCTGAAGTGGTACTGGAGCTTTTGGGCGAAGGCCGGAAACTTGCGGATACTCTTGGTCAGGAACTGGTGGCGGTTTTATTGGGCCATGATGTGGCGGGGCTGGCCGGGGAGTTGATTGCCTACGGCGCGGATCGCGTTTTTTTGGCCGAGCATCCTGATCTCCGCCACTTCTTGGAGGATTCGTATACCCAGGTGTTGACGGACCTCATCCGTGAGCATAAACCGAATATTGTTTTAATCGGAGCTACTGCTGCCGGCCGTTCCCTGGCACCCCGGGTGGCCGCCCGCGTCCGGACAGGGCTCACCGCCGACTGTACCGGGCTGGCCATTGACCCAGCGACCTTAAACCTGCAGCAGACCCGCCCAGCTTTTGGCGGTAATCTGATGGCGACAATTCTGTGTCCTAACCACCGACCGCAAATGGCCACCGTCCGGCCTAAGGTATTTAAGGCTTTGGCACGGGACGACGCCCGGCAGGGTGAGGTGGTCAGGGTTGATCTTGCGAAGGCTGTCTTTGATTTGAAAGCCCGGATCTTGGAGGTAATCAAGCTGCAGGAGGGGCCTAGTGTCAACCTGCAGGAGGCGAATATTATTGTCTCTGGTGGCCGCGGTCTGTGTGATCCGAAAAACTTTAAGCTGGTGGAGGACCTGGCGGCTGTTTTGGGCGGTGCGGTTGGTGCTTCCCGGGCAGTAGTGGATGCTGGTTGGGTTAGCTACCCCCATCAGGTGGGCCAGACCGGGAAAACGGTGGGGCCCAAGGTCTATTTCGCCTGTGGCATTCACGGCGCCATCCAGCATTTAGCCGGGATGCAATCCTCTGATATTATTATTGCCATCAATAAGAATCCTGAGGCGCCCATCTTTAAAGTCGCCACCTTTGGCCTGGTGGGGGATGCCTTGGAGATTTTACCCGCTTTGACCGAGGAGTTTAAGAAGGCCATCGGCTGAGAGACGGGGCGGTTATCGTTGCTTGCCGTCAAGGCTGTTGACGAAGTCAGCAGCCTTTTAATTTTGCTTTTGCTAAAAAAGATTCATCTGGCATTGATGGGGCTTTGTCTTGCTAGTCCTGAAGTTCCCGGGCCTGGTGCGGCTTAGTTCCATCCGGTGGTTGGCCCTGGAGGCCCTGCTGGATCCCTAAGTAGGGTATTAGCAGCAAAACCCAAGCTCAAACAAGATTTACCTCTCCTCGCGCCTGGCGGAATATGTTATAATCGGTCCGTAGGAGGGTGAATTATGTCAACCAAGATGAGGCGGGGAAATTTCATAAAAGACCTGGTAATTTGGTTTATGGTCAGCGTTCTCCTGGCCTCTTCTTTTGCTGCGGGTTTGGCTGCGGTGACTGATAAGTATTTTGGCAAGGCGATCGCGGCCATAATGGGAGATACCGGTGAATATGACCTACTGTTTCAGGTGCGATCGGATATGCGCAGAAAGGCCATGGCTGAATTGAATCGGATTGTGGCCGACAAATTCCCCGGCGCAAAGGTACAAACGGGGATTAGCATTGCTGGCAAGTCCACCTTATTTTTGACCTTTCCCGATAAATACCGGACCAAAGCGGTGTTTTCGAATCTCTGGTATTACTTTGGTAATCTCCCCGGGGGTGCGTCGTACTCCATTGTGACCGAGCCCAGGCTATCGGTCTCCGGTGTACCGGGCGGTGTTTACGACCGTATTATCCGGGAGTTTGATGCGTTAAGCGGTGTTCGTTTCTCCTTCCGTGACGGCAGTGATATTTCAGTGGTTTTAAAAGACCCGGGTGATACGGAGCAGGTCACCGCTGGGATCCGGAGGGTGTTGAAGAAATACAGTAATTTGGAAATAAAATTCCCTGCGGATTTTGCCACAAAGAACATCTCGGTGGTCGGGCGGGATCTGGCTAAAGAGCTGGCAGGAAAGGACGGTGTGACCTTTATCCGTGATGTGACCATGGGCGATCGGGCCGATGATTACCAAGCGCTCCTGGGAACCTTGTCAGAGATGAAACGCTTCTTGCTGACCTATGCAGCGGAGATTCGTCTAACGCCCAAAAAAGGCCAGACTTTGGAGGCCGGCGACAGGCTGGTCATGGCTGGGGCGTATGAGGGCAAAATCCAGGAGGGAATGAAGCTCCGGTCTGAACAGGTGGTCATTGAAGTGATTTCTGGTCAACCTGAGGATGAAATGCCGCGGGGGATTATCGTCCAAGGCGATGCCTCCCAGGTTAAGGCCACTGATACCCAGGCTTACCGGTTGAAGATTGGCGACAAGCTAGGCCCTGTGGCTGCCAGTGTGGAGATGCAGAACAAGCGGGAGGAACTAATCCATGCCTTGGATGAAGGGATCCTCCTGTTGACCCAGGCGCGGGACTCTGCTTCCGACCTTTTGGATACTTCTGGCCGTGCGCAAGACAGCATCACTGCGGCCGCTGGAATCCAAGACCGGATGCGTCAGGCGGAGACGCTGATGAACCAAACCCTGGCTGGCTTGGACAAGATGACCGGGCCTGAGACCCAAGAACGTTTGGAGTTTTTGGCGAAGACCTTGAATTCCGTTGGTGATGATCTAAAATTCCTCTCCGACAGCTTTGCCCGGGTCCGTCTGGTCGAATCACAGCTTGACAAGGCGGCCAGTAGCATTCAGACCTTCCGGACGCTGTTGAATATCGGTGAAGTAGTCACTCCCGGGAAGAACGGGGAGATTGGCCAGAAGTTGGCGGCCTTTGATGAAAATGTCAGCCTGCTCCTGCAGGAACTGCAAAACCGGGCCCGTTCCCTGGATGACTTTATTAACCGTTTTAACCCGCTGGTTCGTGTCCTTCTGTCCTGGCAGAACCAGGCGAACCAATTTGCGGAAGGTGTCAGACAACTCACCGATTTAATGGAGGAGGATGTTCCGGTCAAAAGTTTATTAGCGGACTTGACCGGGCTAACCGAAGAGACCTTGGCGACAGTGGATTCGTTGGATTTTGCGGCGATCCAAAAAGATCTTAACCAGGTCTCCCACCAGATCACCAGCTTGAATAAACTGGATCTTAATGCAATTATCCAGCAGATGCAAGTGGTGCGTAATTCCCTGCCTAATCTGATGGAAGAGGAGATTGGGCGGTCCGTGGGTCTGATCGACCAGTATCTCGAGGGAGAGGTGGTCGCGGGCGAGCGGGTCCGGCTCTTTGTCAATGCTGATCTTGACTATGCCGCAGTACGGGAGCGAATCCAAAAAGAGTTGGATAACCAGGAGGTGCAAATCTCCCTGGCCTCCGCCGGTGATATCGAACCCAACGTGCGTGGGGAGGTCTTCCGAATTTTACGGGAGGTACGGGGTGTAATTGCGGCAATGGCCTTGACCATCCTCTTTATCCTCTTCTTCCTGTTGGACCAGTCGGCGGTGATGAGCGTGTTGAAACGGGAGGATCTTATGAGCGCCGAGGTAAATTTGGCCTTATTGCCGGATCAACGGAAGAAACGCTGGTTTTTAAAGGCGTTTGGCTGGATTTATGCCGCTGGACTGGGCGGGATCTGGTATGCCCTTGGCTTGTTCATTTCCGGGGCGAAGATCCCGTATCTTCCCCGGTATGTACTGGCGATCATCGGCGCTCTGAAGGGAGTGGTCTTTTACCGACTGGCCGACCGCCTTTACCAACTGGACAAGGAGGAAGATATGGCCGGTCAGTCCCTGGGTTTGACCTTTACTCAACTGATGCGGGAGATCGTAATTCCCGCGGGACGGCCCGGACTGCTGCAATTGCTTAACTCCCGGAGGATGGTGATGAAACGATGAATGGGGATAACCAGGTGTTATTACAGGTAAATGATCTTCATAAACACTACAAAAAGGTTTATGCCTTAAAAGGGGTGGATCTTAACGTTCGGCGGGGCGAGACTGTGGTAATCATGGGACCCAGCGGGTGCGGGAAGTCTACCCTGATCAGATGTATCAACCGCTTAGTTGAACCTGATGCAGGTGAGATCATCTTTAACGGCCAGGAATTGACGGGTTTGGGGCCGGAAGGGATGCGGGCGATCCGGCCCCACATTGGCTTTGTCTTTCAACATTTTAACCTGATCAAGCGGTTAAGCGCCCTGGATAACGTGGGCATGGGCCTGCGTTTGCAAGGCAAGCAGCAGGAAGAGGTGGAAGACCGGTCGCTGCGCGCCTTGGAACAAGTGGGGCTAAAGAAGAAGGCTCATCATTTTCCCCACGAATTAAGCGGCGGGGAGCAACAGCGGGTGGGCATCGCCCGGGCCTTGGCCATGGAGCCCTTGTTGATGCTCTGGGATGAGCCCACCGCTTCCTTGGACCCCATTCTTGTGGGCGAAGTGCTGGAAGTCATGGAAGAACTGGTTAGGAACGATAAAACTACTATGATCATTGTCACCCACGAGTTGCATTTTGCCCGCAAAGCCGCGGACCGTGTGGTCTTCATGTCCGGTGGCACCGTGGCAGAGGAAGGAAGACCGGAAACTGTATTTGAGCAGCCCCGTTCAGAAGTGGGAAGAAAGTATAAAAAACTATTACAACACAGCTGAAGTCATGGTATAATATTATGGACTTTGGTTTGAATACGCCGGAGGTGCCTTACTTGCAACGACAACAAACCATTGCCGGGCCGGTACAAATTGCTGGCCGGGCCCTTCACAGCGGGGTACATGTTAATTTGCGGCTCTTGCCATTACCTCCCGATTCGGGCATCATGTTTGTCCGGCCCGATTTGGAGTCCGAGCCGGTGAAGGCCAGCCCGGAGATTGTCCGGGACACCAGGCGATGCATGGCTTTGGGTAGCGAAACCTGGCGGATTCAGACCGTTGAACATCTGATGGCGGCTTTGCATGGTTTGGGTGTGGACAACGTCCTGATTGAAGTGGATGGAGAAGAGATTCCGGTGGTGGACGGAAGTGCCCTGGAGTTTGTCAAGGCCATTCAAAGGGTGGGTCTGGTGGAGCAGGACTGTGCCCGCCGGACCCGCAAGTTGCACCAGCCCGTCTGGGTCCAAAGCGATACTGACCCCCGCTCCTATCTTGTGGCTTTGCCGGCGTTGCCGGGTGAAGGCTTGCGTATCACCTATACCTTTACCTCGGATCGCCCGGCCACTGGGAATCAGGTCTACCAGTATATCCACACACCGGAGAATTTTGTCCGGGAGATTGCCCCGGCCCGGACCATTGCCTTTGAAAGGGAGATTGAACTTTTGCAGAAGCAAGGGTTGGGACTGGGTGGAACTTTGGATACCGTGGTTTTGGTTGGCGATGACGGTTACAAGAATGAGTTGCGTTATGCCGACGAAATAGTCCGCCATAAGATCTTGGATATTATGGGTGATCTGTATCTGGTAGGACCGTTTGAGGCCCAAATTATTGCGGTACGTTCCGGACATCGTTTGGATCTGGAACTTGCCAATAAGCTTCAAACAGTTTTATGCCATATGGATTGAGGGGGTTATTTCGGGAATGATGGATATTAACGAGATCAAACAATTATTACCGCACAGATATCCGTTTTTATTGGTGGACCGGGTTTTGGAGCTCGAACCGGGTCAGCGGATTGTTGCCATTAAAAATGTCACTGCCAACGAGGACTTTTTTAACGGCCATTTCCCGCAAAAACCGGTTATGCCGGGTGTGCTCATTATAGAGAGCATGGCCCAGGCGGCGGGCATCGCCATGCTTGCCCAGGAGCAACACAAGGGCAAAATCCCTTACTTTACCGGAATTGATAATGCACGGTTCCGTAAACCTGTTGTTCCCGGCGACCAACTGCGCATTGAAGTCGAAGTCTTGAAAATCCGGGGCAGTGTGGGCCGTGTGTTTGCCAAAGCGACGGTGGACGGCCAGATTGTCTCGGAAGCGGAATTGATGTTTGCTTTGGGTTCTTAAGTTCATTTGGCGGTGGCGAAAAAATTTATTAATATTTTTGGACGAAGTCAATATTGCTTGAAAACAGAAGAAAAACAGCGAAAAACGGGGATAATTTGCTTAAGGCGGCAATTATGTTATGCCATAAAAAAGTAGTGTTTTTGTGATACTATGTAATAATACATTCGCAATGGTTATTGTTCAAAGGGAGGGACCCAGGTGAACATGAATATGAAGGTGATTGAGTCCAACAAGGTCGTTTCGCTGCGAAACATCCATGAAACCGCCATTGTTCATCCCAATGCGAAACTTGGTAAAGATGTGACAATCGGTCCCTATGCCATTATCGGTGAGAATGTGGAATTGGGTGATGGTTGTATTGTCGGCCCCCATGTTGTAATTGAAGGTTGGACAAAAATAGGTGTGGGCAATAAATTCTACCATGGAGCCACCGTAGGTTGCGAACCGCAGGATCTTAAGTTTAAAGGTGAAAAGAGTTATCTGGTGATTGGCGATTATAACATCTTCCGGGAGAACGTGACAATAAGCCGCGGTACTGAAGGCGGCGGCGGTGAAACCCGCATTGGCAGCCATAACCTGTTCATGGCCTACTCCCATGTGGCCCATGACTGTCAAGTTGGCAGTTATGTGGTTTTGGCCAACAACTCGGCTTTGGCCGGCCATGTAACCGTGGAAGACCGGGTGGTGATTGGCGGTTTGAGCGGTATTCATCAATTCACCAAGATCGGCAAGATGGCAATGGTGGGTGGTTGCACGAAAGTGGTGAAGGATGTTCCGCCCTTTGTCATGGTTGACGGTAACCCGGCGAAGGTTTCCGGGATTAATGTGGTGGGTTTGCGCCGGAACGGGTTGAGCCCGGAGGTACGCGATGAGATCAAGAAGGCCTACCGGATCCTTTACCGGAGCAACCTTATTATCAGCCAAGCCATTGAACAAATGGAGCAAGAACTCCAAGCAAGCATGGAGATCGACCATTTCATCCGGTTCCTGCGCAATTCGGACCGGGGGATTTGCCGGTAATCTGTGGGAGCTTAATAAAAAAGGCTAGACATTGCTCTAGTCTTTTTTTATGAAAGGCCTGTGCCTGTATCGGGAGAATATTCAACTTCGCATGTTTCTAGGCTGCAGGTGGTGGCTGCTTTTTGGCAGAACTTGCGGACGGACCCGTTAATGTCCTGTTCTTTCTGGAATTAACAGGAGGTTTTTGGCGACCGGGAACGAATTTTTCAAAACAGCGTTGATTCATTGAGTATGTTGTTCCATAGCGGAGGTTAAATATGAAGAGCAAATGGGTGATCGGCTGTGCCCTTCTGTTCGTGCTGCTTCTTGCGGCGGTTATTGTTGTTTTAAGGCAAGCTAAGCCTGCCGCGGCGCCGGCGTTGCCAATTACATCATCCGATCCGGAAAGGTTCGTGGCTAACGATGTGGAACTGGCCTTACAGGATATAAAGGGTGAAATCCGCTGGAAACTTCAGATTGCGAAGATTGAAGAACGCAAATCAGGCACGGACCTCTTTAAGATCACGGGCTGGTATTACCCGCAAAAAGAGGCGGAACCTTTGCGCTTAACGGCGAAAACCGGTCAGATCAACCCTGATATGAACCGTCTGGTTTTGCAAAGCGGTGTCAGGTTGGAACGTTCTGGTTTTATCTTACAGGGAGGAATACTCAACTGGGACGCAGAAGACGGGATCCTGCGCTTGACGGAGGGAGTAACCGTAACATCCCGGAATTATGAAGGGCGGGGGAATACATTGTCATCCGATGCCCGTTTGGAGAAGTTCCGGTTTGAAGGGGAAAATGTGTGGAGAGTATTAGCTCCCCTCCACAAAGAAGGAGAGCAATGAGGATGCGGAGGAGATTAATAATATGGGTTGTCTTGTTCCTGCTTTCAACTCTTTCTGTCCTTGGGGCGGTGGATGCATGGAGGATTACGGCGCATTTAGGCACAGAAGCAGACTTGGAGCAAGAGGTAATTGTTTATTACGGGGATAAAGACCATCCGGTTGAGGCGGTTACGGAAGACATGCGCCTTACCGGCGAATATTTGGAATATCGTCGGAAAGAAGCCTTGTTTGTGGCCAAGGGGAATATTGAACTTACCCAGGAACAACCGAAGTTTCGCCGGCTGACCGCTGCGGAAGTTACCTACAATACTGAGAACGGGGACATTGCCATGCCTCTAGGCGGACAGATCCGTTTCGGGCCGGAGAAGGCTGATTTTAAGGCCGACAAGATTACAGGTAACATAAATAGAGAAGTTTTTTCCGCCCGGGGCAACTGTGTTTTAGCCAACCAGGACGGGGTCCTGACCGCCGAGGAGATGGACGGCAACCTGGTGAACGGGAATCTGACCGCCCAAAAGCAGGTGGTCTTTAAGGGCCATTCCATCCTGGCCAAGGGTGGACTGGTGGTCTATTACCAAAAGGAGGGACACATAGTATTTCGCGAAAATCCTTGGGTTAGCCGGGGGAAAGAGGTCTTTACCGCGCAAGAGATTATTTATGATATAAAGACGAAGAAGATTAAGGCAAAGGGGCCGGTGGAATATAAATCCGGACCAGCAGCGACGGGAGGTGCAAAATAGTGTCCATCGAGGCAATTGGCTTAGTCAAACAATACAAGAACCGGCGAGTTGTCGATGGGGTATCCTTCCGTGTTGAGCAGGGTGAAGTGGTTGGCTTGTTGGGACCTAACGGAGCAGGGAAAACCACCTCTTTCTATATGGTGGTCGGACTGGAACGGTGTGACGCCGGTGAAGTTCGGATCAACGGAAATGTGGTTACAAATCTGCCCATGCACCTTCGCGCCAAGTATGGTGTGTCCTACCTGGCTCAGGAACCGTCAATCTTCCGCAAGTTGACGGTGGAGGAAAACCTCTTGGCCATCTTGGAGTTGAAGGTGCGCTCTGCTAAAGAGCGGCGGGAACGGGCGTGGGCGTTATTGGAAGAGATGAATATAACGCGGATTGCCAAACATAAAGGCTATATGCTTTCCGGCGGGGAGCGGCGGCGGGTGGAGATTGCCCGGGCGTTGGTTTTGGAGCCCAGTTTCATTTTGTTGGATGAGCCTTTTACCGGTGTTGATCCCATTGCGGTGGCGGATATTCAGGATATTATCCGCCGTTTGAAGAGTAAGGGACTGGGGGTTTTGATTACGGACCACAGTGTTCGTGAGACGTTGGCCATTACGGATCGCACTTATATTATGCATTCCGGGAAGATTCTGGTTTCCGGGAAGGCTGAGGATATTGCCAAGGACGAAACAGCCCGGAAATTCTATTTAGGCGACCGGTTCAGTATGTAGTAAATGGGGGAAGAAAATGCGCCTACGCATTTTAACAAAATATATAACTAAAGAGCTAATTGGTCCGTTCTTCTTTGGCATGTGTGCTTTTGGCGGGATATTGATGGGCGTGCGCTTCATGAGCTTCCTTCGCCTGGCGGAACGCCACGGTATTCCGTTCTCCACTGTGCTGAAACTCCTTGCTCTTGATGCCCCTGGTGAACTGGTGCTTGGTATACCAATGGCCATGTTGCTTGCGACTATCCTGGCTTTGAGCCGGCTGTCCAGCAACAGTGAGACTGTGGCCATGCGGGCCGGGGGCTTAAGCTTCTTCCGCTTGACGCTGCCTGTTATGGTTGTTGGCCTTATTATGAGCGGCGTCAGTTTTTTCATCAGTGAAAGTGTGGTGCCGAAGGCCATGACCCTTTTAGCCATTGAAAAGGATCGGGCCGTCGGTAAAAAGTTTGATGCCAATATTTATAACTATAACTATGCCGAGTATGATGGGGAGCAATTATCCCGGATGGTCCAGGCCGGCAGTTTTAATCCGGGGACGGGCCGGATGAGCGATGTGGTGATTATCGAGTTCGAAAACAAGAAAGTTACCAGGCTAATCAGCGCCGAAACCCTGGTGTGGTTGGATGAAGGCTGGTACTTTAAAAACGGTGAGGTGAAATTATTCCGGGAGGACAGCGTCATCCCGGTGCGTTTTGCCAATGGATACTACCCCAATATCAAGGCGTCACCCAAAGAGATGGTGGCTTTAGCGAAGGATCCGGAGGAGATGTCCTATTGGGAATTGGCTGCTTATATTGAGAAAACAAAACCCAAGCCGGAGCAGAAACGCCAGTTGGAAGTGGACCTTTACACTAAATTGGCCCTGCCCTTTGCCTGTTTCTTCCTGTCTCTGCTTGCTGCACCGGTGGCGCTGCAAAGCCAAAGGCGGTCTTCTTCCGCCGGTTTTGGCCTAAGTTTTCTGTTTATCGTTATTTACTATTTCTTAATGGGTTTCGGCAGTATGTTAGGGAAGAAGGGTGTCATCCCACCCTTGCTCGGCGCATGGTTGCAGAATATTGTCCTGGGAGGATTCGGGATTTATCAGTTTATCCGGGCGAAGAAGTAACCGAAGGCGGGTGAAAACCGGTGTTTGGTTTATATATTATTCTGGCGGTGGCTGCTATTGGTGGTTTTATTGCCTTTCTCGGCGATCGCGTGGGGATGAAGGCCGGGAAGAAGCGCCTTAGCATCTTTGGACTACGCCCGAAATACACTTCTATTACTATTGCGGTAATAACCGGCATTTTGATTGCCGTGGCTACCCTTGTTTTACTTGCGGTTGTATCCGAGGATGTGCGTATTGCCCTTTTTCACCTGGAAAAAATCCAAGCAGACTTAAGAGAAAAGACCTTGTTGGTAGCGAAAAAAGAGGCGGAATTTAACAAACTGGTCAAGGAATACCTGGAGAATGAGAAGGAACTTGCCCGGGTCTCGGTGCAACGGGAAAAGATTCAAAAGGAATTGGAGTCGGCGGTTGCCCAATACCGCACCGCCCAGTCCAACCTGGTAAAGAAAGAGGGAGAACTTGTTGCCAAGCAGAAGGAAGTGGAGACCAAACAGCAACGGGTGGCTTCACTAACCGATATTACCCGGCAATTGGAGGAGCAGAACGAGCAACTCCAGATGGAGAAGGAACGTTTCCTCAAGGAAATTGAGATGTATTCGGTGGAATCGGCAAAACTTAAGGGAAGCTTGGCCCAAAAACAGACCAGTTTGTTGATTTTTGACGTGAAGGAAGTTATTGTTGCAGAAGTGGTTGAAGGCGGTACAGACGCAAAGCAGGTGTTGAATGCGGTGATTCAACCCTTGTTGGTCAAGGCGAACCAGATTGCGTTGGAGCGGGGCGCCCGGATCGAGGGGAAGAATGATTATGCCATTAAAGTACCGGTCAAGCAGATGAATAAACTGGCCCAGGACATTGCCGAGCTGGACAGGAAGGCTGTTTTGCGCTTGGTGGCGGAAAAAAACACTTTTTTCTTAGAACCGCTCTACGTTTCCTTCGAGCTGTTTCCCAATGAACTGGTTTTTAAGGCTGACGAAGTTGTGGCCGAGACAAAGGTTTCACCAGCAAAAGAGGAAAGTATCATATTGCAAGAAATCCTCAACCTTTTGTTGTCTGTACGGAAAAAAGCCTTTGACCGTGGGATGATCTCCCAAGGACAATATATTGGGGAGATCGCTTCCCTGCAGGATATTCCCAACATCATCCAGCGGATCAAAAAAAGCGGGCAAACACGCACGGTTCAATTGGCAGTGATAGACGATACCTGGCGGGTGGAGGGGCCGCTGAAAGTCCGCGTGCAAATTAAAGAGGAATTAACGGCGCAACCGAAGCAATAAACCGAACAATAAAGGAAGCATGAAAAACCGGTATGAAAACAACGGAGAACCAGTTGATTTTGGACTTTATGGCGATTGATCCCGGTCGTAGCAAGTGCGGGATGGCGCGTTTTGTCGCGGGCCTTCCGGTGGAACAAGGGGTGGTTTCCCCTGAGGAACTGGTGTCCAGGTTAACCAGGAAACCGGAAAAATTGTTGGTGGTGGGGGACCGGACGGGAGCGGAAGCCCTTTTAACGCGACTTTTCCCCGCTGGCCCGCCTGTCGGCACCCAAGTGCTCTTGGTGGACGAAAACCACTCCAGCCAAGAGGGGCGGCGTCGCTACCTGGAGGAAAAACGCACCGGCTGGCGGCGTTTTTGGCCGCTGGGCTTGCAATATCCGGCAAAGCCTTACGATGATTATGTTGCCGTCATCCTTGGCGAACGATATCTTGCCGGTTCCCATGGGATTAAACCTTGGAGGAAAGGCTGATCTTATCAAAATTAATAATTCATGGTAGAATAAAAACATGGGGAAATAATGTGGCTGCCCTCAAAACCAATGCTGCCAGAGGGGACTGCACATGAAGGATTACAAGTTTGCGCTTTTGATCTTTTGTCTACTGCTCATTGGCGGGCTTTCCTTAGCCGAAACGGATCTGCAGGTCTATGCTCCTGACTGGTCTTATGAAGTCATGGTTGAATTGGCCCGGGCGGGGTTGGTTCCCGAGTACGCAAAGGTCTGCGGGGATAAACTGACCAGGTTGGAGATGGCTTATTATTTGAAAACGGCCCTTGGCCGGTTGGAAGATAACCAGGAGAGTAATTACGACATATTGTCATCCGTGGAAAACATCAACTTGTTACTTAAGGAATATACAGCAGAATTAAGATTGTTGGGTATTACAATAACTGATTTAGCCAGCTTGACGCCTTCGGTCAAAATCAACCAAGCCGATGAAGGTTTTTATGATTTGGATCTGGTTTTAACTGCCGGTACGGAACCGGAACTCGGCCAGGGCGATGAATTAAGAATCGATCACCTGCAGGAGTCCTATTATTTAATAGGAGAGTATCATAGCCCGGATATTGTGGACAATATCTTTTTCTTTCTGCCGGAAAATTGGCTGACAACCTACAATTCATCGCTTCTACCGGCGAATGACCGTTGGGAAATCATGTATACGCCAAGAGGCGACCTGGAATTATACTTTCTTGTGCTTCGGGGGAGTTTTCCCTTGGAATTTCAAAAGGTAAAAGGATTTTTCCTCTTTCCGATCCAGGCCGGGGGAAGAGCCCAAAATATCAGCCGTTTTGAGCTTGAACAGCGTGTTTATAATCTGTTGGACAAATTGTCCCAGAATTATGAGGTAAACACATTGCGACAGTTCAAAGGCAAGGTGCCCGTGCCTGATTTGTCACCGTGGAGTTTAGCGGATAAGGGGTTGGAGATTGGCGATTATCTGGTTACCACTAAATTAGCACGCGAATACAATTGGGAGAGATCCTTGCCGGAGAAGGCCTCTGATACCAATTCCAGTTTGGATCTGGATCTTTTCCTGAATTCATCCGCTAATTTCTTGCTTGAAGGGGACAAAGCCGGTGAAAAAATAATTAAGTCCTATGGTAGTACCGGTGGGACAGAGGTCTTTGAAACCTGGGATTCCTTGCTGCGCTGGGCGGCAAAGGAACCGGCGAACATGTCAAAAGGAGAAAAGACACTAAAGTTTCCTTCTTTTGAGTTACCGTGGCAAAAAAGGACTGATCCTTACTGGTTGCTGATGAATTTTCAGATGAATACTTTCTCTCAAAGCTCGGAAGAACAACAAACCCTGCAATTTTAGGGCTATAGCTATAAAGTTTAAAGAACCAAGAAAAAGCCCCGGCCTATGCTGCCGGGGTTTGTTTTTCCCGCGTGGGTGATTTATTGGGTTAAGGTGTAGTAATTGTCAACAATTCCTTCGTCCGCTGCTTCAAGCCTTTTTTGGAGCATCTGGAGGGAGAGGTCCGGCGGTTCGGTGGAGGCGCCGAAGAGCTCCCGGATGATCCGCCGGCTGACGGTGCTTTCTGGGTGAACGCGGATGAATTCGGAGATTGCTTCGATCTCCCGGCCTTTCTCAGTGGACATAGGGAAATCACCTCTTTTTATTTTTGCCAGTTTATTTTTGCCGGCAAGCTCAAGATAAATTCTGTGATCTATTGCCTCTTGCCCGGGAGAAGCCCGTTTTCCGGGGGAAAGTAAGGTTAAAAAGAGAGCCGGTACAGACACAGGTGGTAACCGGGCTGCGCAAACGTGCCATTGGCTCCGGGCCTTCTGTTACGTCCCCGGCATAAGATGGATCAGCCTGCCCGGCGGCGCTGCCATTAGCGATCCTCTCCACACCGATCGGCGAGGCAAGGGAATATTAAATGGTCTTGTCCAGTGCTCCGGGGGAAAGGAGGTTCCGGCCAATGGCCAATTTTAATGTGGTTGCCGAAGAAACGGTCCAGGTTTTAGTGGAAGACACCATCGACTTGTTTACTCCCGCGCAGAAGATCGACCAGATTGTGGCCAGGGTTGAAAATTTACGGTGTCACATCATACCCGATAAGGTGATTTTCCAGGCGGTTCTCCATAAACAGATCTTTTTTGTCAATGAAGAAAACGTGGTCGTTCATCAAGGGGCGGATATTCCCTTCAGTGGTTTTGTGGATCTGCCGGGGGTCTTGCCCGGCCAGTGCTGCCAGTTACTGCCGGAGATTGTCTTCATCGAAGCGGAACTGATTGATGGGGAGACCCTGCGGGAGGTGGTTGTCATTGATATGACCGTGCGTGTTTTGGACTTGACCAATCTGGAAAATATCATCTGCCACACCGCACCGAACCAGGTCCGGGTCTTCACTGGTCGGGGACAGAACTTCAGTACCAGGGAACAGAACCCCAGGACCCTTGTGTTCACAAGATAAGCCGTGGTAAAGCCACGGCTTCCTTTTTTGGCTGGTTGAAAACGTCTTTTTCCACAAGCAGGATTTATCGATTTTTGCTGCGAAGAATAAAGGGTTAAGAAAGCTTGCTGACAGGAGTTATAGAATGAAGAAGTTCCGTTTATTTCTCTTTAGCCAAGGGATTTTGCTGTTTTTTTCCGCCTTGTTTTTTCCCGGCTTTGCCCGACCAGCGGACTTTGATGGTCTGTCCGGTGCGAATTTATGTTTTCGCTTGGAACAGATGGTGGTAATTACCAATCCGGGGGGAGAGGTCAAGAAGATCCAAGGTGAAATTCCGGTCTTGTCTTGGCAGGAACCGCCATACTATCAAGCGGTGGAGAAGGTTTCGGCGGTGCCGGCAGTACACTGGCATGCCAGTGGCAGATGGGCGGAGATCAGCTCCGGCCCTGTGCCTGCCGGGGGGAGACTGGAGTACCGTTTCACCTATTTGCTTACTTATAAGGATGGGGTGATGACGGACCCACCTAACTGTCAAGCCCAGCCCCATGAGTTCCGGGATATGGAGAGATACCTGCAAGCGGAGGAAGGGATCGAGGTGGGGGATCCAATGCTTACCGCAGTGGTTTCCCGTCAAGTCGCCCGCTTGGCCACACCCAAGGAGAAGGCCAGGAGACTGTTTGCTTATGTTAACGAGAAGCTGACCTACCGGGTGGATTTTTCCCGCAAGGCTTCGGCCGTGACCGCCTTAAAGTCAGGCTGGGGGAGGTGTGAAGATTTTGCCCTGTTGTATGTGGCTTTATGCCGGACGGCAGGTGTTCCGGCCCGGGTGGTTTATGGATTCCGGTTGGATAGAAAGGAGCTGAAACCGGGGCAGCGGATTCCATTAAACAATAGCCATCATGCCTGGGTGGAAGTGTTTTTGCCCGGTACTGGCTGGATCCCGGTGGAACCAACCTTCTTGGCGGAGCAGAATGGCCGGAAGATTGTGGACTACCGGTCCTTTGGCGGGTTTTATTCCGGCGATATTCATCTTTTCATGGCTTACAACAAAGGCTCGATTACCCTCAAGTATTATAGTGCTGGTGAAGGCAAACTCGAGATTGCGGAGAATTATCAACTGACCTTGCTGGACAGATGATTTCCCGGTTTTATCTTACTTTATAATAGTTTCCAAAAGATAAATGTTGCTTTTCTACTCAAGATCGTATAAAATATTCTTTGCGGTTGTTAATTGCGCCCGTAGCTCAGCGGATAGAGCACTGGCCTCCGGAGCCAGGTGCACAGGTTCGATTCCTGTCGGGCGCACCATTGAAAAAAACTGCTCTGGCTGGTGTCGGAGCTTTTTTAATGCCTGTCTCCGTTAATTCCTCTGCAAAATTGGCACAGGTGTTTCCTGGCGGACATGTTACTTTAAGGAGAGCTTAGGTTTTTTCTCACTTGTTAACAATGGGCTAAGCCAGGTGAAATAAAAATTATCTAAAAAGAAGGTTTTCTGGCGTTAACCGCGAATATATTATTATTTAAGTTTAGTTTCCGAGTAGTTGTACGGCGAATGACGGTAGGTTTGACCTGACAGTTCAATATGTAGTATGGGAGGATGGTTGGAATGAGTACTGACCTTATTTTGCGTTGGTCTGCCATTGGCCTGTTTGTTCTGGTGATGATTGGTATCGGGTTTTATTCGATGCGCCGGACCAGGAATGTCTCGGATTTCTTCCTTGGCGGAAGGAATGTAGGCCCCTGGATCTCGGCGTTTGCTTATGGTACCACCTATTTTTCTGCGGTCCTCTTCATCGGCTACGCCGGGGGCCAAGGTTTTGCCTTCGGTTTGCCGGTCATCTGGGTTGCCCTGGGTAATGCCTTTTTTGGCTGCCTGCTGGCTTGGTTGGTCCTAGCCCGGAAAACCAGAGCGATGACGGAACACTTGAATGTCATGACCATGCCGGAGTTTTTGGAAGCCCGGTATGATTCAAGGCTGTTTAAGATTGTGGGCGCCCTGATTATTTTTATCTTTATGATTCCTTACTCCGGGTCGGTCTTCTCCGGACTTTCGTTCCTCTTTGTTAATGTATTAAATGTGGACTATGGTGTGGCGCTGGCTTTTATGACTGTTTTAACTGCTGTTTACCTGTTGATGGGCGGTTATTTTGCCGTGGCCCTCACCGATTTTATCCAGGGCTTAGTCATGCTGGTTGGTTGTGTGTTAATGGTGGCCTATGTCTTTGGCCACTCGGCGGTGGGGGGCTTTGCCGGTTTTTTGACAAAGATGCAGACAGTGGATGTCAATCTTGTCAACCTCTTCCCCAAAGGCGGCATTAATCTGTTCTGGCTGGTGGTCTTGACCAGCTTGGGTTCATGGGGCTTACCCCAGATGGTCCAGAAGTTTTATGCCATCAAGAACCAAAAGGTGATTTCCACGGCGACGGTGGTGGGAACCATCTTCTGCCTGATTATTGGCGGCGCCGCCTATCTGGTGGGCTCTACAACCACACTTTACGGGTCCCGGATTGTGGCGCTGGAGGCGAATGCCAATTATTTTGCGGATTCCCCGGATTATGCGGCGGCGGTAACGGATCCGGCGGTGGCCCGGCAATTAATTGGTTCAGCCTTAAAGACCAAGGGTTCTTACGCCAATACCAACCTGATTCCGCAGATTATGCAGATTACCATGCCCAATGGTCTGTTGATCATTATTTTGCTGCTGGTGCTGTCGGCGTCGATGTCCACCCTGTCTTCCTTGGTTTTGGTCTCGTCCTCAGCCATCACCATTGATCTCCTGCAAGGTCATTTTGCGCCGAAAATGTCCAAGGAGCGGGGGATGTCGATCATGCGTTTGCTGTGTGCCGCGTTTATTGCCCTTTCTTTACTGGTAGCCTCATTGAGTCGAAAATGGCCGCACCTGGTGGCGCTGATGAGCTTTTCCTGGGGGACTGTCGCCGGTGCTTTCCTCGCCCCTTACCTCTATGGGTTGTTCTGGAAGGGAGTGACCAAGGTGGGCGCTTGGGCCGGTTTAATTGCCGGGGTTGGCTACTCCATGGGAACCTTTATTTGGTATGCACTGGATCCGGCCCGGTTTGCCGCAGTTACCTCTGTTGCGCCGCGGGTGGGTTCTTTAGCCATGCTAATTCCGTTGGTGGTGGTTCCCGTGGTGAGTTGGCTGACGCCCAAGTTCTCCCAGGCCCATTTGGACCGGGTCTTTGGCTCGGTGCAAGATGCGGTCGCCGATTCGGAGGCTGCCTAAACAATATTCAGCGATGAAACCCTCCGGCAGGAGGGTTTTTCTTTTAGGTAAACCAGGCGTGAGCGCTGCCTTCGGGGTGATGATCCCGCAGGGTGAAGCTGGCAGGTGAACAATTGTTAACAATTGGCATGAATCATCCGGAAACTCCCGGAGAGTGCAGGAGATCATGATGATAAAGGCGAAAATAATGAGGACAATTAAGAAGGAGTGTCTCCATGCAAATACTCGAAGGTTTGAATCCACAGCAGCAAGAAGCGGTTTGCCATGGGAAGGGACCGCTTCTCATTTTGGCCGGCGCCGGCAGCGGTAAGACCAGAGTCTTGACCCACCGCATTGCCTACTTGTTACAACAGGGTGTATCGCCCTATGCGATTTTAGCCGTGACTTTTACCAACAAAGCCGCAGGGGAGATGAAGGAACGGGTCAGCCGGTTAGTCGGGCCGGTGGGAGAAACCATCCTGGTTGCCACCTTTCACTCGGCCTGTGTCAGGATTCTCAGGGCCGATGGGCATTTTATCGGGCTGGACAAGCATTTTGTCATCTATGATACCCAGGACCAATTGACTGTAATTAAAGAGGTTCTCGCCCAGTTGAATCTCAGTGAGAAGAACTTCAGCCCCAAGGCGGTACTTGCCACCATTTCCGCAGCGAAGAATGAGTTGATTGGACCTGAAGCCTATGACAAGAGGGCCGCTGATTTTTGGGGTAATACCGTGGCCAAGGTCTACCCCCTCTACCAAGAAAAACTCCGGAAGAATCAAGCGGTGGACTTTGATGATCTGATCATGCTCACGACCAAGCTGTTCCAGGAATGTCCGGACGTCTTGCGCAAGTACCAGGAGCGTTTTGAATTTATCCTTATCGACGAGTATCAGGATACCAACCATGCCCAGCATACCTTGGTGAAACTTTTGGCGGCCTTAAACCGCAACATCTGCGTGGTGGGCGATGACGATCAGTCCATTTATTCCTTCCGCAGCGCGGACATACGTAACATTCTCGAGTTTGAAAAGGATTATCCGGATGTCCGTGTGATCAAACTGGAGCAAAATTACCGTTCAACCCAGACAATTTTGCATGCGGCCAACGGTGTGATTAGCCACAATATCCAACGGAAGAACAAACAGCTTTGGACGGAGAACCCAGTTGGCGAGAAGATTATTAAATACAAAGCCGGGGATGAACGGGCCGAGGCGGCCTGGGTGGCGCAGGAAATCGAGCGTTTGGTCCGGCAGGAGGGCCGTGCCTATAAAGAGATTGCCCTCTTATACCGGACAAACGCCCAGTCCCGCTCCTTTGAAGATGCTTTTGTGCCCCGGGGCTTGCCCTACCGGGTAGTGGGAGGACAACGGTTTTATGACCGGAAAGAGATCCGTGATATCCTGGCTTACCTGAGGTTTATCAATAACCCCCATGACCGGGTGAGTTTTCGCCGGATTATCAACACGCCAAAACGGGGAATTGGTGAGGCGTCCTTGGAACGGTTTCTGGGTTTCGTGGATGACGCGGGTCTGACGATCATGGAGGGTTTGAGCCGCATTGAGGAAGCACCGGGCCTGACCGCCCGTGCTGTCAAACCCTTCTCTGCCTTTTACTATACCGTCGTTGGGTTGATGGCGGAGGCAGCCACCCTTCCCGTCTCCGAGTTGACCCGCAAGACCCTGGAGAGCGTAGGGTATCTTGATGAACTGCGGAACGACGGAACCGTGGAAGCTAAAAGCCGTTTGGAAAACCTGGATGAATTCTTAAATATTACTGCTGAATTCCAAAAGGAAAGCGATGACCAAAGTTTGGCCGCATTTCTAGAAACCGTTGCCCTGGTGGCCGATGTGGATACTTACGATGCCGATGGGAACGCCGTAGCCTTGATGACCCTGCACACCGCCAAGGGATTGGAGTTTCCCATCGTTTTCCTGGTGGGTATGGAGGAGGGCATTTTCCCCCATAGCCGGGCCATCATGGATTCGGGTGAGATGGAGGAGGAACGCCGCCTCTGTTATGTAGGCATTACCAGGGCAAAGGAGAGGCTCTACCTGACCCATTCCACCATGCGGACCTTGTACGGCGGGACGCAAGTCTGTGTTCCCTCGCGGTTTCTTGAGGAGATTCCCGAAGAATTGTTGGTGGATGCCGGAGGTTCCCAGAATAGTTTCTTCTGGGAAGCTGGCAGTACAGGCGGAAATCAGCTGCGGATGGCGGCGAAGCCTGTAAGCAGTTGGAGTGGGGTACGGTCAAAAACCACCGTCCAAACCCCGCAGCAGCCAGCGCTGGATGAGCGATGGCAACCCGGCGATAAGGTGGTCCACCCCAAGTGGGGTCCGGGCACTGTAATTACTGTTACCGGTGAAGGTGAGGAGGCCATGATCACCGTGGCCTTCCCCGGCTTGGGCGTTAAACAGTTAATTTCCAAATACGCCCAGTTACAGCCGGCTATTACCTGAAAATACCTGGCGGCTTTTGTTGCGACCTGGAAGGAACCCGGCCTGAGTCGGGAGAAAAGAGAAGATAATTGAGGTGCCGATCCGAGGAGGCGTTCCTTTGTGAAATTCCGCATAACACTTTTAATGGGGATCTTTGCTATCTGGGCTGCCGTTTTTGTTTACGGCGCCGGTAACGCAACAACGGAATTGCGGCTTTTAATGGATGGGAAGGCGCTCATATCGGACCAGGGACGGGCAGTAACCATCAAGAAAACTGTCTATATCTCCTTAAATTTCTTTTCCTCAACGTTGCATGCAAGTACCCAATGGGATCGTCCGTCGGGAACGGCCACGATTGGCCTGGGGACACTCTTAATCAAATTAAAAGAAGGAGAAAAGGCAGTTACCTGGGACGGGGAAAAGACTACCTTTTCCCGTTCCCCGCTGGTTGCCGACGGAGAGTTTTGGGTTCCCTTGGAGGTCCTTGGCAAGCTGGGGTTAAAAGTTAAAACCAGCGGTAAGCAGGTGGAGATTGGCTGGAAACATAATTATTTGTTGTCAATTAAGTCCGCCAGCTACCAAGGTCGGCCGGCGGTGGTGGTGCAAACCGCAAAAACCATTGAGTATCGTGACTATCTCCTGACCGAACCGGATCGTCTGGTCATTGATCTTCATGGTGTAGAACGTTTTTCCCACATGGAGTCCGACTGGGCGGAGACAGAGATGTTCCGGCAGATCCGAGGCAACCAGTATCAAAAAGATATTTATCGGATCGTGTTTGATCTCAAACGACCGATTGGCTATAAAGTGGTGGTGCCTGAGGGCCGGAAGGACCAATTGCTGGTGGTCTTTGATGCTTTGGTTTCCTCCGTTTCTCTGGATAAGAACCGGGGCATTCCGCAAATCGGCATTCAGGCGACGGCGCCGGTGCATTTTAAAGCGACACATATCAATGATCCCAACCGTTTGGTGGTGGATATAACCGATGCGACACTGGGCATTCCCGGTGAAACGGTTCTTGAAGGGGACGGAATCTGGGTCAGGCAGATCCGGGCCAGCCAATATGCCCCGCATACTGTTCGTGTGGTTTTGGATTTAGCCGGTGCCCTGCCTTGTTATGTGATGCAATCCCGGCACGACCCCAAACGCATCGAGATCCGGACCCAGCAAGAGATCCGGGTGGTGCAGTGGTTGACCAACGGCAGCGACGGTGCCCTCTGGATCGAAAGCAACGGGGAGTTGATCGAGGATTTACAGTACACCAAGGATCCCGATCGCCTGGTGGTTAGACTTAAATACGCCAAACTGGCGCCTGATGTGAAGGAGATTGCTCCCGCCGCTGCACCGGTGCGGAATATCCGGGCGATCCAGGAGAGCCCCTCCGATGTCCGGATTGAATTAGATCTGGATTCCTTTGTTGGTTATCAAGCCGATTTCAGCAGTGACCGGCGGATCATGACCTTGCGGATGAAGGAGTCACCTGTCAAGGACCGGATTATCGTTTTGGATCCCGGACATGGTGGTGTTGATCCAGGGGCCTTGGGCAGTCAAGGGGTGCGGGAGAAAGAGGTCAATCTGGAGGTCGCTTTGCGGTTGAAGGATCTGTTGGAGCAGGCCGGTGCGCGGGTGGTCATGACTAGGGTGGATGACCAGTACTACAGCCTGTACGAAAGGGCAGCCATTGCCAACCGGGTGGGGGCCGCGCTTTTTATCAGTATCCACACCAATTACCATCCCAATCCGAATATCAACGGCGTGGAGATCTTTCACTATCCGGACCGCACCGGCAGTAACCGCCTGGGCAGTTTGCTGTTGGAGGAGACGACCAAAGCCACCGGGCTCAAACCCTTGGCGGTTAAGACCAACAAGGATCTGGTGGTAATCCGGGAGACACAGATGCCGTCAGTCTTGGTAGAGATGGGTTTTATCTCGAATGCACAGGAAGAAGCCCTGATTGCCACAACGGAATTCCGGGAAGCCATGGCCCGGGGGATCTTTCAGGGAATTGTTCGTTACTATACGGAAACTGAGTAATCGCCCAAATACCCCGTAAACAGGAGTTTAATGATGAAAATGTCGTCAATTACCCCGTTCTACGTCCGGACGGGGTTATTCTTTGCCGGCCACTTCTTTTCCCTGTTTTATTCAATTCTTAACCGCTAAGGAGAAGGAAAATGGCGATGATCAAGGAATACTGGCATGCAGGCAGTAAAAAGGAACAATGAAAAGGCGGTGTCTTGGGAGGCTTAAACGGATGGCAAAGGTACTTTTAATCGATTTTGGCAGTACGTATACGAAAGTGACGGCAGTGGACCTGGATGAGCCACGGATTTTAGGGACCGCCCGGGCCCTGACGACTGTGGATGAGGGGATCGAACATGGACTGGAGCAGGCGGAAGTTGCCTTGGCGAAGATGACCGGGGCCCTTCGGTATCAACATAAACTGGCGTGTAGTAGCGCTGCCGGGGGACTGCGCATGGTGGCAGTGGGTCTGGTGCCGGAGTTGACGGTGGAGGCGGCTCGCCGTGCTGCGCTGGGCGCTGGCGCTAAGGTCATCGGAGCCTATGGTTTTATGCTGACACCGGAGGATGTGGCGGAGATTGTCCGGCTGAATCCGGATTTGTTGATCCTCTCCGGCGGGACGGATGGCGGGGACCGGGCGACGATCATCCATAACGGCCGGGCCCTGGCCGGCAGTCCTCTGCGGGCGCCGGTGGTAGTGGCCGGCAACCGGGCGGCAGCACCTACGGTGGCGGAGGAGTTGCGCCAAAAGGGAAAAACCTGTTATTTGGTGGAAAATGTCCTGCCGGAACCGGGCAAATTGAATATTGAGCCAGTACAGGAAGCCATCCGGCGGATCTTTTTGGAGCGGATTATCGAGGCCAAAGGACTCGACCGGGTACTGGATTACATTGATGGCGTGATGATGCCTACACCTGCTTCGGTTTTGGCGGCGGCCTGCCGGTTGGCGGAAGGAGACGGCTCAGAACAAGGTTTTGGTGAGCTTGTGGTGGTGGATGTGGGCGGGGCCACCACCGACTTTCACTCTGTGGCCTATGGCCTGCCCCGGTTGCCCGAGGTGTCCCTGAGGGGCCTGCCGGAACCACGGGTAAAACGCACCGTGGAGGGGGATTTGGGTATGCGCTACAGTGCTGGCTCTCTAATGGAAGTATTCGGTATTGAAGCGCTGGCCTGCCAGACTGGGTTGAGCAACAATGAAGTGCAAGCTGGGGTTGAGCTTCGGATAAACAACGTCAGTATGATACCGGCAAGTCCGGTGGAGGCGGCACTGGACGGGGCTTTGGGCTTCTTTGCGGTCAAGGGCGCAACAGACCGCCATGCTGGGGTTTTGGAGACTGTCAGCACTCCCTTTGGGGTAAGCTACATTCAGACCGGTAAAGATCTGACAGCTGTTGGCAATGTGGTGGGGACCGGTGGTGTTTTGGCTGCCAGTGACCGGCCTTTATCCATTCTCCGGGGAGTCTTGTTTGACCCAGGCGAGCCCATGCGGCTCAAACCGCAAAACCCCCGCTTTTGGTTGGACCGGAATTATGTCCTGACCACCCTCGGCTTGCTGGCGAAGGACTGGCCGGGGCCGGCCTACCGGTTGCTGCGGGATGCCTTACAAGAGGTGAAGGAGGACTAAGCGATTATGATTTCCTTGACCGAGCTGTTGCTGGAGTTATCCGGCGCCTTTGGCCCGCCGGGCGGGGAGGGGGAGATTCGCCGGATTTTTCGGACACGTTGCCCGCAAGTGCCTTGGCAGACCCAGCGTATGGGCAATATTTTTGCGGAGATCCCCGGCCAGGTCGGCGGGCCCCGGGTGATGCTGGCGGCTCATATGGATGAAGTCGGGATAATGGTGCAGAGTATTACCGAACATGGTTGGGCCCGTTTTATTACATTAGGGGCTTGGCCCGGTGCCTCTCTGCCGGCCCAACGCTTCCGGTTCCATAACCGCCGTAATCAGTCTTACATAGGGGTGACCGGTGCAGTACCGCCCCATTTTCTCCGGGAGGAGGAACGCCAGCGCGGGCTCCGGGTGGAAGATCTGCACCTGGATTTTGGTGTCCCTTCCCGTCAGGTCCTGGCGGATCTGGGTGTGGCCATCGGTGACCTGGGGGTTCCCGATGTTCAACCGGTCTTGTTGCCCACTGGGTACCTGGTGGGGAAGGCCTGGGATGACCGGGCCGGTTGTGCGGTTTTACTGGACGTTCTGCAACGGTTGGCTGAACATCCCAATGTATTGTTGCCGGTAGGGACTGTCCAGGAGGAAGTGGGCACCAGGGGCATGCGGGTGGCTGGGCGGGAACTCCGGCCGGATGTAGCCATTATTTTGGAAGGTGCTCCCACCGATGAAAGGCCGGGGGCGGCGGCCCAGACGGTCTTGGGCGGTGGGCCGCAACTGAGATATTATGATGCCACAATGATTGCCCACCGCGGCTTGGTGCAGTGGCTGGCGGATTTGGCGGCCATGGAGGGGATCCCCCATCAGCTGGCCGTCCGCGTTTCCGGCGGGACCGATGCCGGGGCCGTTCACTTGGAAGGGGAGGGAATACCCACAGTGGTGGTGGGTGTACCGGTCCGCTATGCCCATGGTCACCAAGGCCTCATTTCCCTGGCGGATGTGGAAGCCGCCGTCTGTTTGTTAACCCTGGCTATTGGTCGTTTGGATGCCGCTACCCTTGCCCGGCTGGTTGAAGCGTAATCTTGAATGCGAAGAATAGTGTTTGGTTATTAAGTATGTTGGGGCAAAGGTTTTACGCAGCAATTGACACCGGATTCGCGCATGGTATAAGATTGTAAGGAGCGACAAGGATTGGGAGGCCTAACCATGCGTGAGATTGCCGCAGAAGAGATCACCAGGGTTGTGGCGGAATTGTGCCAGGAAGCCAATTTTTATCTGGGAGAGGATCTGATCGCCGCCCTAAAGGACGGACTGGCGCAGGAGCTTTCTCCCGTGGGGCAGGAGTGCCTCCGCTGCTTGCTGGACAATGCCGAGCTGGCCCGGGAGGAGCGGATGCCCGTTTGTCAGGATACGGGCATGGCGGTGGTTTTTGCCGATCTGGGTCAAGAGGCGATGGTGGTGGGAGCCGACTTCAACCAGGCGATTGAGGAGGGTGTACGCCGGGGTTATCGCGAAGGCTACCTCCGCAAATCCGTTGTCAATGACCCCTTGGACCGGGTCAATACCGGTGACAATACACCGCCTGTGGTTCATCTGAGAATTGTCCCGGGGGACCGGCTGACTTTGACAGTGGCGCCCAAGGGTTTTGGCAGCGAGAACATGAGTGCCCTAAAGATGTTGACCCCAGCCCAAGGCGTGGAGGGGGTCAAACGGTTCATTCTTGATACGGTGTTGCAGGCCGGTGGCAACCCCTGCCCACCGGTGGTGGTGGGAGTTGGGATTGGCGGGACAATGGAGATGGCGGCCATCCTGGCTAAGCGGGCCCTGCTTAGACCGGTTGGCTCCAGCCATGCCAACCCCTTTTATGCCGGGATGGAGCGGGAATTGTTGGCTGCCATCAACCAAAGCGGCATTGGCCCCCAAGGGCTTGGGGGAAGGATAACGGCCCTTGGTGTCAATATTGAGACCTATCCGACGCATATTGCCGGTCTGCCGGTGGCGGTCAATATTTCCTGCCATGTCACCCGTCACCGCAGTCGAACTTTATGAGGGGGATTATCGTGGCTGAACCCATCCATTTAAAACTGCCTCTTACACCCGAAGATTGCGCCCGGTTGCAAGCGGGTGACTCGGTCCGGCTCAGCGGACCGCTTTATACTGCCCGGGATGCGGCCCACCGCCGGCTCTTTGAAGCCTTGGAACGTGGGGAACAACTACCTGTTTCATTAAAGGGTGAAACCATTTATTATGTTGGTCCTTGCCCTGCGCCGCCGGGCCGGGTGATTGGCTCGGCCGGCCCGACCACCAGCAGCAGGATGGACCGGTATGCACCTAGGCTCATCCAGGAAGGTTTGTTGGCGATGATTGGCAAAGGGGAACGTGGGCCGGAAGCGGTGCAGGCCATGGTCGAACACGGTGCGGTGTACTTCGCGGCCTTGGGCGGCGCCGGGGCCTTGATTGCCCGGACCGTCCGTGAGCTGGAGGTGGTGGCCTATCCCGACTTGGGTCCGGAGGCCATTCATCGCCTGGTGGTTGAGGATTTTCCGGCCATCGTTGCCATTGACTGCCGTGGACGGGACCTTTACAAAGAGGGACGAAAACCATACATAAATTTAACCGGAGCAATAGTTTAGCGTCGGAGAGCGGAGGGAAGAAACAAATTGCGCATTGACGGGAGAACGAACGACCAGATCCGGCCAGTCCGGATTACTAGAGATTTTATTCGGCATGCGGAGGGTTCCGTACTGATTGAAGTGGGTGAAACCAAGGTTATTTGTACAGCTACCATCGAAGACAAGGTTCCCACCTGGCTACGGGGGGCCGGCCACGGTTGGGTGACGGCGGAATATGCCATGCTCCCCCGGGCTACGCCCCAACGGAATGCGCGCGAGGTCGTGAAGGGCAGGCAATCCGGGCGGACCCAGGAGATCCAGCGCCTGGTGGGGAGGGCCCTGCGATCGGTGGTGGATTTGAAGGCCCTGGGTGAGCGCACAGTTTGGCTGGATTGCGATGTGATCCAGGCTGACGGTGGCACGCGGACAGCTGCTGTCACCGGCGCTTTTGTGGCCTTGGCCGACGCTTTGGCCAAAATAGCCAAGGATGAGACGGAGCCCCTGCCTCTTTACGATTTTTTGGCTGCCACCAGCGTTGGAATTTTAGACGAACAACTGCTCCTTGATCTTTGCTACGAGGAAGACAGCCGGGTCTCAGTGGATATGAACCTGGTGATGACTGGGATGGGTCAGATTGTTGAAGTTCAAGGCACCGCTGAGGGTGCCGCCTTCTCCCGGGAAGAGATGAATGTGTTGATGGATTTGGCCGCCAAGGGTATCGAGGACCTGATTACCGTCCAAAAGACCGTATTGGGCCCGTTGGCAGGCAGGATCGGAGTGATCGAATATGCCAAAACTCGTCCTGGCGTCCAAGAATAAAGGGAAACTCCGGGAACTGCAGGAACTGCTCAGGGGCACGGGTTGGGAAACGGTATCGTTGGCGATGTTTCCCGCCATGCCTCCTGTGGTGGAAGACGGCGCCACCTTTGCCGAGAACGCTGTGAAAAAAGCTCAGGCAACCAGCGCTTTTACCGGCGAATGGGCCTTGGCCGACGATTCCGGGCTGGAGGTCGATGCCCTAAATTGCGCCCCCGGCGTCTACTCCGCCCGCTTTGCCGGGGAACATGGGGACGATGCCGCCAACAACAGGCGTTTGCTCCGGGAGTTAGCTGGTGTGCCCTTTGCAGAACGGACCGCCCGCTTTCGTTGCGTCATGGCCCTGGCCTCACCTACGGGCCGGGTTTGGACCACTGAGGGTACCTGCGAGGGGCGGATTGGCTTTGAACCCCGTGGTGAAAACGGGTTTGGTTATGACCCCCTCTTTGTTTTGGCTTCCGGCCAGACCATGGCGGAACTTCCGGAAACCGAAAAGAACCGGATTAGCCACCGTGCCCGCGCCATGGCGGCCATGGGCAGACTCCTCAAGGAGTTAGCCATGGGGATGGAACAGGGGAATTAGCGATGCGGGTAGGGGTTGTCAGTGACGTACACGGCAGTTATCCGTTGCTTCGGCAAGTTGTACGCGAGATGGGCCCGATTGACCTGTTGGTGCAGGCCGGTGACAGCGCCAGGGATGTGGCGCGGCTGCTAGCGGAGGAGGATATCCCTTGCCGGCAGGTGGCAGGGAATTGTGACTTCTGTTGCAGCCTGGAGGAAGAAGCGCGCTTTGCCCTTGGGCGGTGGCAGGTGTTACTCACCCACGGACACCGCTTTGGCGTAAAGCAGAGCTTGCTCCGCCTGGCTTTACACGCCCGTCAGGCCAGGGCGGATCTGGTAATTTTCGGCCATACCCATGTGCCATACTGGGGTGAGGATGGAGGTATCCGCTTCTTTAACCCGGGCAGTTTATCGCTGGACCGGTGCTTTGGACGACCCAGCTATGGCATCCTGGAATTTACGGACAAAGGGATCCGGGCTGCCATCTTTTATCCGGGTGGGGTGCGGGTTTCGGGTTGACGCGGGACTGCTTTTGACGTATACTTATCAATGGACTATTTCTCCGGGGTGTAGCGCAGCTTGGTAGCGCGTCTGCTTTGGGAGCAGAAGGCCCAGGGTTCAAATCCCTGCACCCCGACCA